>Ga0247727_10000021_pt1 | contig 324477 bp, 261 predicted proteins | sample WisWelCaveWW1625_FD_202498 | JGI IMG/M metagenome (GOLD analysis project Ga0247727, IMG submission 202498) | Biofilm microbial communities from Wishing Well Cave, Virginia, United States - WW16-25 | ecosystem: Environmental > Aquatic > Deep subsurface > Groundwater > Cave microbial mat...
CATAACATCAAAAAGATGTATCAAATCAAGGCAACATAAATTGCTTTGAAAAAAACTGAGGATCGAAAAATGAAATGCTTATTTCGCTTGGTATGAAAAAATAGTTCTCGGTCAGCCTCGCAACACCGACAAAGGCAAGGACACTGTTGCGGATTAAGATTCAATTTCCTTTAACAATTTTGTAATTATGAAAGAGGTTAGGTGAATAGTATTTACATCAATATCTACACTTTCAGTGCTCATGAATAGTGCATTTCCCTTTTCAACATCATAAACATAATAGCACCTCACAGGAGTTGGGTTGATCACTAAATAGCAATATTTCGAGTCTTCAGTAGCAACTATCTGTTCGATCTCTTCAGCGGTTTTGAATTCATGAGGATAAGGATACTGGTTACTGAATTCTTCTTGACTCTTAATTGATCCAGAAACATCCTTAGGGAAATATGATTTACTCACCAGCAAAGTTTTTGATTTGATTTTGTTTGCTTCTTTGTTGATCAACTCAGAAACTTTTTTCCGACCAACCTTTAAATCAGGATTCTCTTTGTAAGTGGTGAGCATAAATTGCATGTTTCGGATGGTGCTTGTCAGCCCATAATAGTCGCTCAAATAACCCGCATTGTACAAGGGCGCACTTATAATAAAATTGCTTTCCATGGAAACCAACTTAGAATCTTTTTCATGATTTCCTGTCACAATTGCGAGGAATTTGGCAACGATGAAGCGTCCACTTCCTCCGCTTGATTGCGAGGTTCCAAAACTCAGACTCTCAAACATCATAAAAGTCTTGTTAATTCTTACTTCGTCACTCATCGATTCAAACTCATCATGCGAAATAATGTCTATCGGTGTTATGTTCCAATACTTTATGACGATGGACTCTAATTTGTCATTTACATCCTCAGAAATGTTGTTTAATACTACAGTCAGCGTATCATTCCAAAACTTTAGACAATCCTTATTATCTGACTCTCTTGTCATGTACTGAGGTTGGGCATCAATGGTGATTGTTATAAAAAGTGCTGCAAACAGAATTTTTTTCATGATGGTGGTTTTATCAATTCAATTAAAAATAAACTTCATTTTTTCACAACCTCGAGCAAGTCAATCATCTTTTTCAGATAATCCCTTTCTGTGCGCAGTTGTTCGTTTTCATGTTGCAGGTTGGCGATGGTTGTTTTATTGTTTTGGTTTGCGGCTGTTGTGGTTTGCGGAAACCGCGTTTGCAGATCGTTCGAAATATCGGCAAACAGATCGTGTTCCACAGCAATGCAAATATCCCAAAGTAAATGAACCTGCACGGATGGCTGGCGGATGATATGGTATGCGGCACCGTTGCGGCCTATCCTGCGGTTGAGCTCAAGCTGGGTGATATGCTTTTGCTTGAGCAGTTCATTCAGCCGCTGCCCCACGTTAATGGCCATCCCTTTCGGTGGTTTTCTTGCGTTTTTGCCCATTTATTTGATAAATCATGAATTAATTTCCGAATCTTAGGGCTAAGCTCTAAACAAACATGAGTTAAGCCCTAAACTGTTAGGGTTAAGGCCTTAATCTTTAGGGCTAAACCCTAAACAACGATGGGTTAAGCCCTGAACAGTTAGGGTTAAACCCTGAAACATTAGGGCTAAGCCCTAAATGCTTCGGGTTAAGCCCTAAAATATTGATCAAGTGAAAAATACTGCGTAATCGGCCACTTTTTGCTCCCAAAGGCTGCCACCGCCAGTGTTTGCTTTGAATTTTGCATAATCATAGTCCGTGCGCGCATTTCCGAAATTGTCATAATCGCGCGCAATCTTTCCATCCTTTGCAAGATCATGAAGCCCCAAAGCAAGTGACATTATCTGGTCGAGAAAACTGCGGTCTTTGCCATCATCCACATATTCCACCCAATTGACATCCGGACAATCCAACGCGGGAACGGTGTTGTGATAATCGAGCGCTTTGTTAACGATGCCTTTGTTTTTTTCATCAATACTTCCGTACTGCGAACTTTCATCGGGCGTAAGGTTTCGCGATTTTCCGCCTAACGTAGCTTGAATTGTTGCAAGAGAGGCAAGCACCGTTGCTTTTTCCGGATCGGTGTAATGTCTGCTTTCAAAATCTGTGAGTGCCATAGGGATATGGGGTTTTTAAGGGTTAAAAAAAATAATTTGGTTGATTGATGTTCGCGCATAATTCGCGCAGGGTATAAAACCCTGCGCTATGGATTGGATGATTCCGTAGCGATGGGTTTTGATACCCATCGCGGAAGAGAATGCTAAATGCTAATGCTGATCGCTGATCGCTGATCGCTGATCGCTGATCGCTTAAATAGTGGATTTCAAAAAAGTTCATTATGGATGGAAATTCTTTGCACAACGAAGGTAGAAAAGAATTTTAAATGTTGGATTTTAAATTTTAAATGTTGAAAAGGAGAAGCTGATTTTTTAATCTAAAATTTAAAATTCAAAATTTAAAATTTAACCTTCCGCCCGAAGTATTTATTTTACGCCATGATGAAAAATCTGCGCGCTTACGAAAACCTGCACATCGTCCTGTGGTTGCTGAAAGATACCTGCTGGGTGCTGACCTGGAGAGTTCCGGGGCTTATTATGATTGTTCCCACGCTTTTTGTTGCGTTGCATATTACATGGCGAAGCCGCAAAACGATTGCAGATTTTTTTCACAACCTGGCGGTTAGTCTTTGGATTTGCGCCAATGCATCATGGATGATTGGCGAGTTTTACTACGATGATGGTACCAGACCGATTGCCATCGTGTTTTTTGTGGCGGGTATATCGGTGGTTGCGTTCTACTATATTTTTCTTAACAACAGGAAGAATCGGGAAGCCATCAAGAACAAATGAAATTATTTTTCAAACTCACCAAATAATTTTTTCCACTCTTCCGGCATAGGAATCGTTTCGTTTTTCACGTAATCAAAACAAACCTGCACGGTGGTTGCAGAGGCGCAGATTTCTTTCTCCCTCTCCTCAAGGAGAGGGTCGGGGTGAGGTCGCACAATCAGATATTCAAAATCAAAACTTTTGTTGCCCATGCGCGAGCAGCGGGTGAGCACTTCAATGTGGTCATCGAAAAAAACAGGTTTGAGATAATCCATTTTCACACTGGCGAGAATGATTCCTTTTTGTACCCAATCCACGGGCAGTTTCACCACATCGCTGAAATATTTGATTCTTCCGAGTTCGATATAGGTGTGATAATTCGCGTTGTTGATATGGCGCATCACGTCTGTATCCGCAAAGCGGAGTTGGATGGGGGTGGAGTGTTTGAAGTTGGAAATATTCATTGTGAATAATTGTTTGATTGTTACATTGCTTGATTGTTGGCTGTCTATAACAATTTAACAATCCAACAATTCGGCAATCATGCTTTTGAGTTAATGCCTTTCATATAATATCCCGTTCCGTCATATTTTCTCTTGCGTGGATTTTCGCGGCAGGGTTGCGAACAGCATCCTTCCATCTTTCGACCGCAGTTTTCGCAGAGCGCAAAATGTTCGTTGCATTCAGGATTGGCGCAGTTGACCATGCGCGTTGAAGTGGTTCCGCAAATTCTGCATTTGGAAATCTCCAGTGGATTTACGGTGTTGATGTCAACGGTTATGCGTTTGTCGAACACATAGAGTTTTCCGTCAAAATCTTTTCCCCCGGTTTCCTTTGCGTATTTGATGAGGCCGCCTTCAATCTGAAAAACATTTTTGAAACCGCGCTGCAACATATAGGAAGTTGCTTTCTCGCAACGGATTCCACCGGTGCAATACGCCACAATGGTTTTGTCTTTCAGTTCTTCGAGCTGTTCAACGGCTTTCGGAAAATCGCGAAAAGTTTCGATGTCGAGTGTGCGCGCGTTCTTGAATTTTCCTGCTTCATGTTCAACCTTGTTTCGCGTGTCGAGAAAAATCACGTCATCGCGTTCGAGCATTTCAAGCACTTCATTTGATTTTAAATGCTGCGCGGTTTTTTGATTGGGATCCAATCCTTCCACTCCGAGATGAACAATCTCCGGTTTGTAGCGCACATGCATTTTCGCAAAGGAGAGTTCATCTTCTTCATCCATTTTGAATTCAATTCCTTTGAGAAAATCAAAGGACCGAAGATGATTCATATACTCCGTGCATCGCTCATGAGTTCCTGAAACACTTCCATTGATTCCTTCATCAGCAATTAAAATCCGCCCGACTAATCCGAGTGATTTGCAATAAGCGAGATGTTGAGCAGTGAACGCTTCTGCGTTTTCGATGCGCGCATACTTGTAATAAAGCAGCGTGAGATATTTTGCCATAAAAAATTCCCTTATGTAAGAAGGGCGGGGCAAAAATAAATCGTCAGGCGGGAATGCCTGACGATTTATAAAGAATGACAGGTGGTGAAATCAGAATTTCACAATTCCTTTTGTAAACCAGAATGAACCCATATATCCCATTTGTACAGCATCCCAATCACCACCGCTTTCTGTATCGGCTGCGTCCTGCGCGGTTGGATATGCATCAGTGATGTTTGCACCACCAACAACGAGTCGGAAGTTTTCAAAAACTTGATAACCGAGTGTGAGATCAATGGTCATTGCGGGCGCGTAAGTATCATCGAGAATATCGTAGTTAGGTCCGTCAGGCGCCCATCCTTCAAGAACCACTTCGCCAAACTGAACCACGCGAACCATGGCGCTGAATTTTTTCATCGTGTATTCTAATGTCAAATTGATTTTGCTTGGAGGTGCGGAGGCTAATAAAAATTTCTGTTCACGTGTTCCGAAATAAACGCCTTCATATCCTGCGAGAATATCGCTGGTTTGAATATCGCCCAGTTCCATATTGTTGAAGTTTGCGGCAAAAGTTGCAACGAGATGGTTGTCATCATTGAACCAATGTGAGTAAGCGATGATCACATCCACACCCATTGTTGTGGTGCCAAGTGCGTTGGTGAAAAATTGCGCAGAGGCAACATTTAAAGGAGCGAGATAATCATCAATAATTGTATCGCTTGCATCGAATGCTCCTGTGAGAACAATGCGATCGGTAATGTCAACATAGTATCCGTCAACAGTCACTGTCAATCCGCGAACAGGATTTGCGGTAAATCCGAAACTTGCGTTCATGGATTCTTCCTGTCTGAGCGGATCAATGCCGAGTGCATCTGTTACGTTGCTGTTGCTCTGAACTAAAAATTTATCTGTAGGAACTCCGGCAACAAAATCAGTGAATACGGAATTGAAATAAATCTGAGGCAATGATGGCGCGCGGAATCCGGTTGATACAGAACCGCGAACGGCAAATTTCTGACTGAATTCATAACGCGAAGCAATTTTCCAATTCAATGTATTTCCGAAATCAGAGTAGTTTTCAAAACGAAGTGCAAGTTCAACCATCCAATTCGAGGTCAAATCAAATTCTGCATCCGCATAAAATCCGAGATTAGTTCTGAAAGCATCCACTTCATTCGCAGGACGGAAACCAGGAAAACCTTGCGAACCTCCGGGACGATAAGTGGTATCCATTCCGGTGAATACTCCTGTTGAATCAAACGTGCTGTCCGAGCTGAAAATGGTTGGACCGTAAGTCATCCAGGATGCTTCTTCGCCTGCAAAAATCTGATAGTTCTCTACTCTCGTTTCTGCACCGAAGGCAAGATTGATTCCATGGAGTGGTTCTTCCCAGAAACGGGAGAAATTTAAATTGGTAGAATTCTGCGAGAGTTGAAATCCACCCGCATCAAAATGGGTTGGTGAGGCTTCTTCCAAAGAAGCATTCAACGAACCATCTACATAAAAATGAAAACGGTTCATGCCGGAAATATTTCCAAAATCAACATTCCAACCACCGATCATTCCGCGAACACCGAGTGCTGAAGTGGCATCGTCAATCTGCGAAGTGATATGCGGATCAAAACCATCGGGATAAATTTCTATCACGTTGCGTTCGCTGTCAGGTGTACGCGACCAGGCAAATGCATCTGTGTTGCGGTGATTGATTCCACCGTAAGCATAAAATTCCGCACCGTTTCCAAGCCCGATTCCTGAATTGTAATAAGCAGAAAAATTTTCCTGTGCTGCATCACCGAACTGATTGCGATAAACTCCGTTGCCGACATCCGTTGGTGTGCGCAGTGTACGACCGCGATTCAAATAGTTCAACGTCACGTTTGCATAACCATCATCACCAATACTGAAACCGGTGTTGCCTCCAATCTCCACCTGTTCTCCATCGCCAGCTGAAGTTGTTCCAAGCGCGACATTGCCCTGGAACATATTTACGTTTTTCTTCAACACAATATTGATCACACCTGCAATCGCATCAGAACCGTATTGTGCTGAAGCGCCATCGCGAAGAATTTCTATTCTTTCAATTGCGTTGGCCGGAATAGTATTTAAATCTGTTCCTGAATTTCCGCGACCGCGTGTACCGTATAAATTCACCAATGAAGATTGATGCATTCTTTTTCCGTTGATCAAAACCAAAGTTTGATCAGGACCCAACCCGCGCAGTGTTGCGGGATCAATATGATCTGCTCCGTCCGCACCGGACTGGCGATTAGAATTGAAAGAAGGTGCAGCATATTGCAATAATTGATTGAGATCTAATTGTCCCATTGTATTCGTGATTTTATCAATCGGAATCACATCAACAGGTACAGGAGTTTCCAGTAATGATCGATTCACATTTCTGGTGGCGATAACATCTACTCCGTTCATGTTCAGCGCATTTTCTTCGAGGAAAACCATCACCGTATATTGACCGTTCACTTTTAATTCAGTAGGCGAGTAACCGACATAAGAAACAATCAATGTTGCGTTTGGATTGCAGTCAATGCCGAATGTGCCGTCAACACGGCTGAGTGTTCCGTTGTTGGTTCCTTTTTCAACAACAGTTGCTCCGAATAATTCTTCACCCGAAGCAACGGTGATGACTCCTTCAACATGTATGGTTTGAGAAAATGAAATAAGAGTTGTTGTTACAAGAACAACAAAAAGCGTAAGCAGCTTTTTCATAGGTTTTTGATTTTGGTTAGGGTAATAATTGGTGTCAGAACCAAATGTAAGAATCGGAATGAAAATTCGCATGAATAAATTATGAACGGTAAGAGAAACCAAGTATCAGATTATTTATCCAGATACCTGCGTTAAACTTGCGTCACGAAATCATGTCTTTGCAATTGCATTTTTTAAACCCCTCCCGATGAAACCGACAATTATTTTCTTTCTGATGATTTTATTTCTCAATCTTCAGGCACAAACCCTGACTCCTGAAATCACTTCATGGATAATCAATACAGATGGCAGCACCGGCTATGGTGGTATAGAATCAAATATTCAACTGGTTCAGTATTCAACAGATAATGTTTATGTGAGCGCGACCTGTATTCCGGGATATGATATTGGTCCGTGGCAGGGAAATCCGAACATTCCGGCAAATCAGAATTTCGTTTACAAAATCACGCGCAATCCTGCAGAGAATACCGGAACGTTGATTGAAACACCGCTCGGACATATTGGAGTGTGGTCAAATGGCGTGAGCATTTTCAATGCGAAAGATGCAGCTTCTTACAATAATCAGGGAATCTGGAATCAGAATGCAATCATTGTTGAAGGCGGTTCCTTTGATGATTGTCTCGGTCATCCTGCACCGAACGGAGAGTATCATCATCATCTGAATCCGACTTGTTTGTATGACGACACGGATAGTTCGCAACATTCACCCATCATCGGTTATGCGTTTGATGGTTTTCCGGTTTATGGCGCTTATGGATTTTCAAATACAAACGGCACCGGAAATATTACACGGATGAAAAGCAGTCATCAGATTCGCAATATCACTGACCGCACCACTCTGCCTGACGGAACACCATTAAATGTTAATGAATATGGTCCTGCAATTTCAACTCAATATCCGCTGGGATATTATATCGAGGATTTTGAATTCATTTCCGGACTCGGTGATCTGGATGAACACAACGGAAGAATTTGTGTGACACCGGATTATCCAAATGGCATCTATTGCTACTTCGTTACACTCGATGAAAATCTCGATGCGTCATATCCATATACTCTTGGATTAGAATATTACGGAACTGTTCCGGCAGGAAATACGGGGCCGAATTCAGGACACAATGTTCCGTCTGAGGCGGTAACGACTTACGATCCGACTTTATCCGCTGGTGATGAAATACTAAAAACTATTTCGGTTGAAATTTTCCCGAACCCCGCGACAACCAATCTTTCCTTTTTCATCAATCCCAACTCACCAAATAACATGAGCGCAACCCTGCTCAACGAAACAGGACAAAAAATATTTTCACTTGATCTGATTCAGCCTGCAGTTTTGTACAGTTTGGATATTACCTCTTTGGCAAGCGGGATTTATTTTCTGCAATTAAAAAGTAAAGAGGCAATACAAATGGAAAAGGTAATTGTGATGCATTGATTATTTCAGCAGCGTCAGATTTCCTTTCTTCACCAACTCCGTTTCTTCAAAAGTTTTTGCGCGCACGAGATAAATAAATGTGCCGATGTCCTGAACCAGGTTATTGTATCTGCCATCCCATCCCTGAGCAAAATCGTTGGTTGTAAAAATCACTTCTCCCCAGCGGTTGTAAATGGAGAATTCGAGCAATTCAATTCCGCCAATCGGATAAATGATAAAGAGATCATTGTTGCCATCCGCATTCGGAGTAAAAGCATTTGGAACAAACACATCCTGATTAGATGGTAGAATCGTTATCTGAACGGTATCATAACCAAAACATCCGTTTTGATCTGTGATGCTGAGAATATAGATGATGGTTTGTTCAGGAGTTGATTGCGGATTTAAAATCGTATCGCTGCTCAACGATGTATTGGGATTCCATTGCACGATTCCGATTCCTTGTCCATCAAGTGTGATAGTTGTTCCTGAAAAAATGATTGTGTCATTTCCTGCGTCAACATTCGGAAGCGGATTTACAATAAATGAAATCGTTTCTGATGTGATGCATCCATTGCCATCATCTGCGTTCAACGTGTAATTTGTATTTGCTGATGGAGATGCAAATGGATTTGCACAGTTCGTACAACTCAATCCGGTTGATGGTGACCAGGAATAAATTGCCCCACCACTTGCAAAAATCTGAACTGTCTCACCAACACAAATAATGGTATCTCCCTGAATGGAAATTTCAGGATAAGAACCGACAATCACATCAACAGTATCAATATTTGTGCAACCCGTTGCATCGGTAACTGTCACCGTATAAGTTGTAGTTGAAGATGGAAGCGCAGATGGATTCTGACAATTTGTGCAACTCAAACCGGTTGCAGGCGACCATGAATAACTCACGCCACCGGTTGCAAAAAGATTGACTGCTGTTGAATCACAAATCAATTGATCAGCTCCTGCATTTGCAGTAGGACTGCTCACCACCACAGTGACTTCATCTGTTCCTATACAACCTGCAGGAACAGAAACATTGATCGTGTAAGTAGTTGTAATAGTTGGTGATGCAATCGGGTTCTGACAATTTGTGCAACTCAAACCTGTTGATGGATCCCAGGAAAATGTTGCGCCAAATCCACCACCGCTTCCATTCAGTTGAACAGAATCACCTAAGCAAATCGCGACATTATTTCCCGCATCCGCAGGAGGATCAGGAAGAACAGTTACGAGAACTGAATCCGTAATCGCACAATTGCCAACAAAAATCTGAACGGTGTATTGTGTGGTAACATTTGGTGTGGCATCTGTTGATTGACAATTCGAGCAACTCAATCCGATTGCCGGTGACCATACATAATAATCACCACCGTTTGCGGAAAGAGTAACAGTAATTCCGACACAAATAATTGTGTCATTGCTTGCCGTTCCACTTGGTGGTGAAAAAATACTTTGATTGAAAAGAGTTGAATGATCAGTGAGTGTAATTCCCGGATCACCTTGCAACGCACCTTGATTGGAGTTGAAACAAAGAGGAGGTGCATTGAAATTATTTGTCATACCCGGCAAGCCGCCACTCAAAGTGCAGAATAATTGCGCGGGAAAAGAATTTGCACTTGACCAAACAACTCCACCACCGCCACCGCCACCGGGACCCATGCAAAAAACAAAATCATACCCATCGTTTACGTTTCCGCCTTTTCCGCCCATCACATTAATATCCACGTTTGAAGAAAAAGAATTTACATCAAGCACAACTGTGCCGCCTGCGCCACCGGCACCCGCTCCATCAGAACCAGCTTCAACCAGTTGACTTTCTCCTTCAGAATTTATTGAATGAGCATTTGCGTCCAACGAATTTGCAACCATGATTAATATTCCACCACCATCTTTTCCATCGGTGCCTTCATCATTGTTTTCATCACCTGCTCCACCACCTCCGCCCATAAAAATTTTATTGTCGGCAACAATTGTGGTCAAAGAATTTCCACCGATTCCCGGATTAGGACCAAGACAAGCACTGGTATTATAACGTTCACCACCTATTCCCCCTGCTCCATAATTACTTCCGCCACCGCCACCTGTGTTATGATCATTACCACCACCACCACCACTCGCTTGCGGTCCCCGACCCAATTCATCCATAGTAAAATTTGCGATGCCTTCACCTTTTCCACCACCACATGATGTGGTCAAGTCGCAACGATATCCGGAGTACGGATTATTTCCACCCTGCCAACAGGCAACATCATCATATCCGACTCCACCGCGGAATCCTTTTCCGGTTAAGTCAATTTCTGCGTTCATGAACACATCACCCGATGCTTCGAAAATTAAAACACCTCCGGAATATCCATTCCAATCTTGAGCGGTTAATGTTGCCATGATCATCACATCATTGTATTGCGGGATAGAAACAATCTGAACTGAACCACCTGAATCATAAAACCGCTGAATGGTATAAACGAAAGTGATTGTGTTTCCTGAAATACTCTGGATCAAAAGTTTTTCGTAATTGCCGGCACCAAACAAATTCTGAATGTCGCCATAGTTCGCGTTGTCATTGTTGTTGATTTCTGCGCCCTGCATTTGAATAATCAAAACCGTATCACCAATGGTAAAAGCAGAAGCATCATCCACGTCAACAGAATTCGTACAGAAATCCAGTGTGGTTACGCTTGCATAGTCATTGATGATTCCCTGGATCATGGTCGTTTGCGATGATCCGCAGTAAAATGAAAAGAAAGAAAACGTGAAGAGTAAAAGTTTTTTCATTCGGTAATAAAGTTACCTCCGAACTTCAGACTTGCCAAGTGGTGTAATCGTTGTCTTGTCTCTAAATGTCGGATCAAATTCTAATTTCACCGAAAATTTAAGATTATGTATTCCAGCATTCAATCGCGGCTGCAAAAAGAAATTCAGGAGATCAAAGATTCGGGTCTTTACAAAAATGAGCGTGTAATTACTTCGGAACAAGGCGCAGAGATAACATTGAGCACAGGACATAAAGTAATCAACTTCTGCGCAAATAATTATCTCGGACTTTCATCGCATCCAAAAGTGATTGAAGCTGCGAAGAAAGCAATTGACTCGCATGGATACGGAATGAGCTCTGTTCGATTTATCTGCGGCACTCAGGACATTCATAAAGCGTTGGAAAAAAAGATTTCGGAATTTCTCGGAACGGAGGACACGATTTTATATGCCGCGGCATTTGATGCGAACGGTGGTGTTTTTGAGCCGTTGTTTGGCGAAGAGGATGCGATTATTTCGGATGAATTAAATCACGCTTCAATCATTGACGGAATCCGTTTGTGCAAGTCAGTGCGCTATCGTTACAAGAATAATAACATGGACGATCTGGAAGCGCAACTGAAAGAAGCACAAAAACATCGCAACAGAATTATTGTTACAGATGGCGCTTTTTCCATGGATGGAACTGTTGCACAACTCAATTGGATTTGTGACCTCGCGGATAAATATGACGCGATGGTAATGGTTGATGAATGTCATGCGACAGGTTTCATGGGAAAATCCGGAAGAGGAACTCATGAACATCACGGGGTGATCGGACGCATTGATATTATCACCGGCACACTTGGAAAAGCGCTTGGTGGCGCGAGTGGCGGATTTACATCCGGAAGAAAAGAAATTATTGAAATGCTTCGTCAGCGATCAAGACCATATTTGTTTTCAAATACACTTGCTCCATCCATCACCGGAGCTTCTATTGCGGTTTTTGATATGTTGAGTGAAACAACAGAACTGCGCGATAAACTCGAGCGCAACACAAAATATTTCCGTGAGAAAATGACGACTGCGGGATTTGATATTAAGCCGGGCATTCATCCTATTTGTCCGATCATGTTATACGATGCTGTGCTCGCACAAAAAATGGCTGAGGAACTTTTAGCAGAAGGAATTTATGTGATAGGATTTTATTACCCTGTGGTTGGAAAAGGTCTTGCGCGCATTCGTGTTCAGATTTCTGCCGCTCACGAAACGCATCATCTTGACAAAGCGATTGAAGCGTTTACGAAAGTGGGGAAGAAATTGGGGGTGCTTAAATAGTATCGGGTATAGAGTAGTTAGTATTGAGACAAAAAAAACGCAGAGAAGAAATTCCTCTCTGCGTAATCCCGCGACTCCGCGTGATTTTTTAATGTACTACCGAAATTTTCCGGTTCACTGTCTGATTTTCAAAATAAATTGTCAAGAAATAAATTCCGTTTTCCCAGTTTGAGGTTTGAAGTCTGACGTTTGAGGTTATTAACTTCGCTGAATAAATTATCTGACCAACAGAATTTGAAATGATCAATTCCGCTTTTTCTTTTCCTACTGATTGCCAACTGATCACTGCCCACTGACTTGCCGGATTTGGATAGATCTCTATCATTGCATCGAAATCAATTTCACCAACGCCTGTTTCTTCCATGTAAACCGTTACGGAATCATTCGTTGCTTCAATATCAAGCGTTTGTTCGTTTACATTGATTGCATAAATATTTCCGGTAGAAAGATGAAGCATTCGATCATAAAAATCTTTTCCTGAAATATCATCCTTCATCACAAAACATTGCGTTCCAATTTGACCATAGCCGGAAATGTTTTGTTGATTGGTTCTCGTTTGTGCAACATCAAGCTGTCCGTTTCCTAAATCATAATTGAAACAAAGCAAATCATTACCCATCGTTCCCATCCATGAACTTGCGCAACTGAACATCCCACTACCAGCTTCAACAATCGTTGTGTCGCAGAAAAGAGAGAATGCAATTCCGTAAATATTATTCACCGGATAAATTGAATCGCCAAGCATAACAGGAATGTAAACGGTATCGCCAGCGAACAAACTATCGGTAGGAATCTGGAAATAAAGTGGCGGCATATTTCCCTGCGCCTGATTATTTGGGTTTGCCAATCGCGGATGAGTCATTCCGTAATTGAGTGTGATGGCAAGCGTGTCATCGTCATTCACCGTTCCGGTTCCTTCCGTGTCAGCATGTTTGTAGTTCGCTCCGTTTGCAAAATCGTTTGACCAATCATAACATGCCTGATCATCCCAAATCAAACTTGCGTCATCGCGTAATGGTCCGTTTGAATTATAAGCGATTCCGATATTGAGCACATCCAAATTATCAGCGAGTCCATCATCGTTTGCATCACCGGGCCAAACACATTCCTGATCAATGAACACAGTAGTTGCAGCATCAAAACCGCTACAACCATTCACATCTGTCACAAATAGCTGATAAGTAAGTGAGATTGGCGGATAAACAAATGGATTTGAAATTGCACTATCACTTAAATATGCAAACGTATTCCACAAGTAGAAGTAAGGTGCGGTTCCACCTGTTACTACTCCGTTGAATTGTCCAGTATCACCGGAACAAATAATAATATCATCTGCATTAACGAGAAGTTGAGAACTTACAAAAACAGTTACGTAATCAGAGCCGTAGCACCCACTGGCGTCCGAAACCATTAATGTATATGTAGTAGTTACAGTTGGTGATGCTATCGGATTGCAGATCCAAAAATCGCTCAGCCCTTGTCCCTGCCAGCTGAAATTAAAAGGAGCAGTACCACCAACCGGATTGCATCCATCGAGTGCAATTGATGAGCCGTTGCAAATTGTAACATCCGGACCTGCATCCACCACCAAATTCATGTTAATAGTTTGTGTCGAGATAACAGTGTCCATACAACCATGCGCGTCACTTGTCCAAACCGTGACATCAAATATTCCTGTTCCGGAATATTGATGTTGCGCGATAACAACGGATGTAGTATCGCTCAACGTTTCTGAATTTCCATCACCCCAATTAACCCACCATGTAATAGGGGTATTCTGTGAACTCGTTACCCATGTACCCAAAAGAAAACCGCAACTTGGTGAATTGAAACCGATTGTTGTATTGCATGGACTGCAATAAGCAGAATCAGCTACAAGTTCAACAATGTCGTCATCAGCACAACCATTTGCGTCAGTGACGGTGAGTGTGTAAGTAACGCTGAATGGCATGCTCGCTGTCGGATTGCAGATGTTCAACCAATTCAAACCCATTGCAGGAAGCCATGAATATGTATATGGTGCTGTTCCACCTATTGGCGAACATGCGTTAAACTGTATTGTATCCCATGGACACATATATTGATCAGCACCTGCATCAGCAATTATTTGCGTTGGTTGATTCACAAAAAATCCAACATACGCATTGCAGCCACTTGCATCCGTAACGGTTACGTAATATGCGCCTGCGGATAAATTGTATTCGCATGAAGCGGTTGAACCTGTATTCCATTGATAATAATATGGTGGTGTTCCTCCCGATGCAACAATACATGCAGTTCCGTCATTGCCACCGTAACAAGAAACATTGGTGAAGGTTGAGGTAACCGTAAATCCCGTTGATGAAATTGTTATCGGCATGGATGATGTATCAGTACAACCTGATCCGTTGTTTGCGGTAGCAATAGCAGTTACCATATAAGTACCTGGTACCGCATATGTATGATTTACAATGACCACAGACGACTGATCACTCAACGTATCAATATTTCCATCATCCCAGTCTGCTATCCAAACGATCGGTGTATCATTTGGTGTAAATGCCCAGGTTCCCATTACGTCTCCGCACTGAGGGGAGTTAAAACCAATAGTTAATGCACATTGCGCGTTGGCATTCCTTCCGAGGAATAATAAAACGGTCGCGCAGAGAATAGATAGTTTAAGTGCTTTCATGATATTTCTGTTTTCCAAGTTAATCAATTTGTTCGTAGTCATTATTTCACGTTGCAAAGATTGAAAGTCATCTGGATGAAAACAAGGACAAATTATAAGTTGTTTGGAGTGATTAGATATAAGATATTGGATGTTAGATATAAGGGATAAGAGATGGAAACAGAATTTTGATTTGTAAAATTGTTTGAGTATTTTGGAGAAAAAATTCCCTTATCCCCGACCCCTCTCCCAAAGGAGAGGGGAGAAAGAAGATGCGCCCGAAACTTTTACCTCACGAAAACAAACTAATCTCTGCGCTTTCGCAATTGTCGCGCAAAGAGATGACTCGATTTGTCGAATATGTTCATTCACCTTATTTCAACAAACATGAAAAACTGAAACAGCTTGTTGATTTGTTTAATGAAGTTTATCCGCAGTTTGAAAAAGCGGATTTGAGCAAACGCATGTTATCGAACAAAATATTGTCCACGCGAAAACACAAACCGAAAACTTCAAACCTCAAACGTTTCGAACAGCAAATCAGCGATTTCCTGACTTATCTCTATCGCTTGCTCGAAGATTTTCTTGCACTTGAAAATTATTATCGCGATGAATTGCGTATCAATCGAACATTGATGAAAGAGCTTTACGACAAGAGAATGTTCCATACCATGAGGCGAAAGATTGAAATTGTTCGTGAACAATTGTCTGATTCAGCAGAACGAGATTCACGTTTTTATTACAACGCCTATCAGCTTGAAAATTTTTCCGATCTATATCAAACTTCCTTACAACACCGAACTACGGATACCAGCCTACAGCGCAAAGTAGATATGCTCGATGTTTTTTATCTCGCAGAAAAACTCCGCAACTCCTGCGAGATGATCAATCGATCAAACATTGTTCAGGTTGAATTCAAGTCGCAGATGATTGAAGAGTTGACTTCGTTGATCGAAGAGAATCAAGATTTGATAAATGTTCCTGTCATTGCAATTTACTATCGCATTTATTTAACACTTACACAAAGCGAAATTGAAAGTCATTATCGCGAGATGATTAAATTGCTCGAGGAACATAATCAACTTTTCACTCATGATGAAGCGCGGTTGATGTTTGATTACGCGCAGAACTATTGCATCAAAAAAATCAACAGCGGAAAAACAAGTTATCTCCACGAAATCTTTTTACTCTATCAATCTCAACTCAAAAAGGAATTGGTTTTCGATAAAGAAATTCTAGCTGAGCAGGATTACAAAAACATCGTAACAGTCGCAACTCGATTGAAAGAATTCAAATGGGCGCAAAATTTCATTCAGAAATACAAAGAGTATCTGCCAGGAAAAGATCAAGAGAATGCGTACACTTTCAATCTTGCTTCTTTATACTATACAATGAAGGATTACAACCGTGCAGCAAAACTTTTAGTAGGAGTTGAATTCACTGATGTGTATTATGCACTGAGTAATCGTTCGCTATTGCTGAAAATTTTTTATGAGCAGCAAGATGACGAACCACTTTTCTCACTGGTTGATTCGTTTAAGACTTATTTGAACCGCAACAAAGAAATTTCAGTTTATCAGCGCAATGTTCATTTGAATCTTGTCCGATTAACTGCGCGCGCAGCAAGATTGCGTTCAAAAAAGAATTACATCAATCCACAACAATTCAAATTAGAATTTCAGAAACTGAAAAAGAAAATTGATTCCACTGAACAGATCACCAATGTCTCCTGGCTGAAAGAAATGGTGGGAAGTATAGAGACTTTTTAAGCCCCTCTCCGGAGGAGAGGGGTTGGGGTGAGGCTTTTTACGCTGCCTCTAACCAGAAATTATTCATCCCTTCACCCAGCGTTAGTTTCAGAACCCGCTGTTGAATAAGTTCAAGTAATGAGAGGAAAATGAAAATCGCGTGAATGCGATCTTCCACATGATCGAATATTTTTTCAAAAGCAAGTTCTCCATTTGTACTCCGTAAACGGGTAAGCAATCTTGTTTTTTCTTCTTCAATCGTATAAGGATAGCGAATTACCTGATGTTGAATATTGGTTTCGCGATCTAATTGTTTTTCCAAAACTTTTTTGAATGCTTTCATTAGTTTGAAAAGTGTGAGCGAATGCAACTCAGCATCAGGATCGGCATATTGCGAAAGGTTCATGATGTCAGCTTCCGTGTTTCCACGATCAAAAAGTTTTGCGCGTTGTTCTTCCATCAACTTCATATCTTCAACAACGGTTTTGTATTTTTTGTATTCCAGCAGGCGGTTCACCAATTCATTGCGCGGATCAATTTCATGCCCCTGTTCATCCAATTCCTTTCTTGGCAAAAGCATTTTTGCTTTGATTCGCATCAACGTAGAAGCAACCAGAATGAATTCACTCGCCATTTCAATATTGAGTGTGTCCATCTGATGGAGATAATCCAAAAAATCTGTGGTGATTTTATAAATCGGAATGTCATAAATATCCAGTTCATCACGCTCAATAAAAAACAAAAGCAGATCGAACGGTCCGTCAAACTGAGGAAGATGAATGTCGTATGTTGCTGTAATTGCCAATGTAAAAATTTGATTCGTAAATGTAAATGACTGCCGTTAATTCATGTTAAGCCACAACTAACAGAATGTGAATTTGGGGTAACTTTGAAAAATCATCGAATACCGAATCTTTTACGAATGATCGAATAAGAATCGTGTGCACATTTCATGTCAACTTTTCGCTTTCTTTATTCGATTATTCGATCGGTTTTATTCGATATTAGATGATTAAAGAATGATTCAACCCGGACCACTTCTTTCAAAAATTGATTCTCCAGCTGATTTAAGGAAACTCGAAAAAGAGAAACTTCCTTTTCTCGCGCACGAATTGCGTCAATATATTATTGATGTGGTTTCAGTTTATGGCGGGCATTTCGGTGGGAGCTTGGGTGTGGTCGAGTTGACCGTTGCATTGCATTATGCATTCAACACTCCGGATGATCAACTCGTGTGGGATATCGGTCACCAGGCTTATGGTCATAAAATTTTAACAGGTCGGAGAGATGAACTTCCGAGCATCCGTCAGTACAAAGGCATTAGCGGATTTTTGAAACGAATCGAAAGTGAATTTGATACATTCGGTGCGGGGCATTCTTCCACTTCTATTTCTGCAGCGCTAGGAATGGCGGTTGCATCAAAGCTGAAAGGCGATTTGAAAAAACAACATATCGCAGTAATCGGTGATGGCGCAATGACGGCAGGTATGGCTTTCGAAGCATTGAATCATGCGGGAATTTCTGATACCAATTTGTTGGTGGTGCTGAACGATAATTGTATGAGCATTGATCCGAATGTTGGCGCACTGAAAGAATATCTGACAGACATTACTACGTCTCCAACTTATAATAAATTCCGTGATGAAGTCTGGAATGCACTTGGCAAGTTGAACAAACTCGGTCCGAATTTTCAAAAGCTCGCATCCAAACTCGATCACTCGATTAAAAATCTTTTGTCAAAGAGCAGCAATATTTTCGAAGCGCTCAACTTCCGTTATTTCGGTCCCATTGACGGACACGATGTGATGCACTTGACTGATGTTTTGAATGATTTGAAGGATGTTCACGGTCCAAAATTGTTACACGTGGTTACAGTGAAAGGTAAAGGTTACAAACTCGCTGAAGAAAATCAAACGCTGTGGCATGCACCGGGATTGTTTGATAAAATCACCGGAGAAATTCTGAAACCGAAGACTGAAATTCCTCAGCCACCGAAATATCAGGATGTGTTTGGTCACACGATTGTTGAGCTCGCGAAAAAAAACCCGAAGATTGTTGGCATCACTCCCGCCATGCCTTCGGGTTCATCGCTTAACATCATGATGAAGGAAATTCCTGAGCGCGCATTTGATGTTGGAATTGCTGAGCAGCATGCAGTTACTTTTTCCGCGGGATTGGCAACACAAGGCTATCGTCCGTTCTGCAATATCTACTCATCCTTCATGCAGCGCGCGTATGATCAGGTGGTTCATGATGTGGCACTTCAAAAACTTCCTGTAATATTTTGTTTGGATCGTGGCGGACTTGCGGGAAATGACGGACCTACACACCACGGCTCATTTGATTACGCCTATTTCCGCTGCATTCCGAATATGATTGTGAGCGCACCGATGAATGAATCGGAATTGCGCAACCTGATGTACACTGCGCAATTAGATAAAATTGATCGGCCGTTTTCAATTCGCTATCCGCGAGGTAATGGAGTGATGCTCGAATGGAGAACTCCGATGGAAGAAATTCCTGTAGGAAAAGGAAGAATGATTCGGGATGGTGAAGAGATTGCAATTCTCACGATCGGTCATCCAGGAAATTTTGCAGTTGAAGCTTGCCGCAAATTGCAGGAAGAAGATTTTCATCCCGCACATTTTGATCTGCGATTCATAAAACCGCTGGATGAAGAATTGCTACACGAAATTTTTTCGCGATTCAAAAAAATCATTACTGTTGAAGATCACGCAATACAAGGAGGATTTGGTTCGGCTGTTCTTGAATTCATGACTGATCATCATTACACTGCCGAAGTAAAACGCCTCGGAATTCCTGATCACTGGATTGACCACGGCTCACAAAAAGAACTCTGGGCTGAATGTGGTTTTGATGCGAAGGCGATTATGGATGCGGTGAGGGAGATGATAGATCACAAGGTTGAGGTGTAGTCGTTACTCTTTGTCCTCCATGTGTGAAACTCTTCTGTTTAACCGAAAAGTCAATCCTAATTGCACAGGTGATTTGGCGATGCCCATCTCTAAAAAAATTCCAACCCTTTTTATTGAATAACGCAATCCCAAAGTTGCTTCAAAACCGAAAGGAGAATAATTACTCGTGTTGCTTGATTCGTAAATATCTCCAGAATTGTACGTGTAGAATTTATAAGCTTTGATAAATCGCAACCCCATTCCAAAGCCTAAATAAGGGTCTAACGCAGTTGCAGATTGAAAATGGTAGTTAAAGCGCAAATTGAAACTTCCAGATTGTTCTTGTTTAAAAAAATCTCCTTCAGGTGTTTCCCAGGTCGTCTCGTTTTGTTGATAAGCAAAATTTCCCCCAATTCCCCAGTGCTGATTGACGCCATATTCAACCTTCGCGAAAAAAGGTCCCGTTGTGGTCTTGAAATTCCAAATCGCTTCTTCGTAATCAATATCGTATGATGCAGGTAAATACGGATAGCCGTGAGAGAAAGAAATGAGAAAATCCCTGACTTGAAAGGATTGTGCAATAGCGCTGGTCTTGACGAAGGATAGAAACAATATCCAAACAAGCTTCATTTTAAAACCGCTCATTTTATAAAATTAGTAACTGACCCGAAAACCAACCCATTTCTCCCCATCAAAAAATCTGAAAACCCCTTGCATCTCTTTTTGCGATTTCAGTTTCTTCATTGAATCAGCAAGTTCATTCCAAAGAATTTGTTTTTCCTTTTTCGAAAATGTTTTGTGAAGTTTTCTAAGCGCTGGAAAAATGACGACAGCGATCTGCTCAACTGCTTTGTCCTTTGATGGTTGCCGCTGCAGTGAGCGTATCTGCGAATCGGCAACATCAATATTATCGGTTTCAAAGAGCAGAATAATATGAAGTAATCTCGCGTAATCGTAAGAAACATACTTCTGCTGTGCCTCGGGTTCGTTGAGAATTTGAAATGAATATTTCAACGCATCATCAGTTTTTCCTGAGAACAATGATGCAATGGTGCGGTGGTGCAAAATCGAAAGCAAATCATTCAAGCCAGGTTTCACGTTTTTCTGTTTTGCAATTTCTTCCAACGCATCAGCAACTTTTAATGCTTCGGCATATTTCTCTGAATCAATCAACCATTCTATCTCCATCAAATAATTACGCAACCCAACCTGCGCAAACATGCGAGTTGAAAGCTTGCGCTGCGAAAGCTGATCGCGAAGTTTTTTCAGATGAACAGGAAAACTTTTGTCTTTATCGTCTTTCAGCAGCAGCAATAAATTGTCGTAGAGCAGAACATAATCCTGAAAGCGCAATTCCATGAGGTCAGGATTTTTTTCCAGGATCTGAATTTCGCGCAACAAATGCTTGCGGCAAGCTTTATTATTTCCCGCTGCATAATAATAAGTAGCGTGGGTATGATGAAACTTTAATTGCGCAGTAACACTGAGTGCCTGCGACTCATCCTTCATCACCGATGATTTCAAAAGTTTCTCTGTTTCTCTTAGAGCAGCCGATGTTGCAGGAGTTTTGCGCAGAAGCGAAGCAACATTGTATTCCAACTGATCAATCTCGTAAAGGTTGAGCAGTTTTCGAAGCACTGTTTTCCGAGATTCATAATTCTCATTCATCAGCTTCATCATCTTGTCCTCGAAAGATTGATTCATCAGCAGAATTTTCAACTCCCAAACAAGCAGCTCAATCTGCTCCATATACAATTCATGTTTCAACGCAATCTTGCGGGCACGATTCATTTCGCGCTCGCACTGATCATGCAAACCTTTCTCGAAAAGAATAGCGATGTTGTGAAGCATCTGCCGCGCTTTAATGCGCGCATTCAACTCTACATGAAAACTGCGAAGACTTTTCAAAACGAGATTGTAGAGATAATTTTTCGCAACGGAAATCTGCCTGATGAAATCTTCCTTGGAAAATTTTTTCTTCAACGATTCTTCATCGTACTTCTCCATCTCCGCAATCGCATCGAACAACAACACATAATTATTCTCCTCGCCAAGCACATGGAGCTGAGCAAATTTTTTGAAATAAGCTTTCTCGTTTTTGTTTAACGAGCGGATGAGTTGATGAAGATCACTGGAAACGGTCATGACGGGGCGTCTCCCCCAACTTTCATCTTCAATGAGAGGGCAATGGAAGAGCGATACAAAATAGCAACTATTTAAACGTGCTGAGGGCAAGGTCTCCTGATACAAAAATGAAATTAACGAACAATCACAATCTTCCCTTTCATCACCACACCGCTTGCAAGTGTTAACCGGTACAAATACAAACCTGCACTCGCATTTTTGATCTTCCAGTTGTTCAAATAATTTTCGGAAGCGTAAACCACCTGACCGAGGTAATTGAAGATTTCAAGTTTATGATTTCCTTCCGGCAAATTGAGAATTTTGAAATGTCCTGTTTGAGAAACATTGATGAGTGTGGGAATAATAATTGGTAATTCAGGTTCATTCTGAGGAGTAACAAATATTGTAACACTGTCTTGTCTTACCGAACATGAATATTCTCCTGATGTATCGGTTACCGTAAGTACGTAAGTTGTTGTAGTATCAGGAAAAACAAATGGTTGTGCAATTATTTGGCTGCTAATATTTAAAGCGGGTTGCCAACTGTAAAGTAAACCCGCAACATTTGCACTTCCAATTTGTGCGGTATCTCCTTTAATTATTGTTTTGTTGTTGCCTGCTGAGAACTGATAGACAGGAAGTGGTCCTAAGGAATAGTTGGGTTGATTTGGAAAACTTGCAATGCCCGAAAGAAAGGTATCAAAAGTGTATTCCTTGTATTGAAAATTACATGCTAAACCGAAACTATCTGGGCGGTCAATTACGTGAATTGCACTTCCTCCCCACCCAGCTACATAAATTTTATTATCAGGTCCCAACTGTAAATTTCCGAATTGAGAAGACTGAAATTCAACTACACCACTGGTATCATCGCCACTGCTCGCAATGGTGATTTTACTTTGATTGATGTTAGCACTTTTCAAATCGTACTGGAATAATCGTGAAAAAGGATGATCAGAGAATTGAGCTGAAATATATAAGTAGCCGTTGTTAGGAGAGACAGCAACTCCCATTGCTCCCCATGTTGCACCTGTGCTTATCCATCTCTCATTGCTTAATTCTCCCGTACAACGATCAAAGTCATAAATATAAACGAGTGCTCCAAAACCACTGAAAATATAAGTGCTGCCATCCGGGGAAAATACTGACTGGCAAGCGCAATTATCAGTATAGTTGTCCGGTCCTATATGCTGTTCTAAAGATCCAACAATTCCACTAGGTGAGGTTAGAAATCTGTAAAAGATGTCACCGTAAAATTCTTTGGTAAGTACCCACCAATCTTTGCCATTCGCATGTTTACAAGCCGTTAGATTATTACAAACCAAAGTGTCGTTAATGGCAAGAACATTCGAAAGTCCATCATAAATCCCTCCCATGTTATTGTTTAAACGCTTATCCAAAACACTATAAGACATACCTGAAGAACGGAAATTTACTGGTGGAGCATTCACGAGATCGCAATAGCCAAAAAAGAAAACAAGGTTACTATCTGATGAGGGAAGAAAAATACTGTTTTGATAAACTGCATTGTAGTCATCAGAATAACAGACATTTTGTTTCCCAAGAATTGTATCATGTTCCGCATTCAATACAGTTGTGTTATTGCTGTAACAAAACATTTGACCTGAGAGGTTGCAAATTGATGAATTGTCTAATCCCATGTTTAGATCACGGTTGATTTCATAGGTATGCATAGTATCATCTGAGAAGTCCATCACCCAATTTTTACCACCGATATACCAAAGAGCGTTTTCATTTTGTGCCAACAGTCGGCTTTGAAAAAAGCCGACTGTTGAAACAAACAAAATGAAGAGTTTTATTCTCATTTAAGCAAATTGAAATTGCCTGATGCAATCACATCATTCTCAGAAATCAAAATGTAGTGATAAATGCCCTGCGGCATATTTTTCATTTCAAAACTGAAAACATTTTGATCTTCAGGAATTGAAAATGAATTTACAACCTCTCCGGTGGAGTTGTAAATGCGCAGCGATGATTCACCGTGTTCAACACCGATGCTTAACACTGCAATATTGCTTACAGGGTTTGGATAAATGAATGTCGGTGAAACATCCGGTTGATTGTCCTTGATTTTTTCTTCGTGCATTTTTCCGCCCCGTCCGTGTCTCCAAGTATTGGTTTTGCAGTTGGGTGGGACACAGATGAATATCACGCTGGTCTGCCCAATTAACGCCAGCGTTGTTTGCAATTTAAATCCCTCTGCGCATAATATGAAATTATCTCACCACCACAAACTTTCCCTTCATCACTTCGCCATTGGCAAGTATTAAACGATACAAATACAAACTCGCGCTTAGTTTTTTGATAGGCCAATCATTCAAATAATTTTCTGAGGTGTAAACTACTTGCCCAAGGTAATTGAAGATTTCGAGTTTTTGATTTCCTTCGGGCAAATTGAGAATTTCAAAATATTCTGTTTGCGAAACATTGATAAGGGTAGGAACAATGATCGGTGGTTCTGGTTGGTTTTTCGGTGTTACAAAAACGATAACTGAATCCTGTCTTACAGCGCAAGAATATTCTCCTGATGTATCGGTTACAGTAAGTACATACGTTGTTGTTGTATCCGGAAAAACAAATGGTTGAGCAATTGTTATATTGTTGATATTAAATGCAGGTTGCCAACTGTAAAGCAAACCAGTAACTGTTGTACTTCCAATTTGTGTTGTGTCCCCTTCCGTTATTGTTTGGTTATTACCAGCCTCAGCTTGATAACTCGGCAGTGCACCAAGGGAAAAATTCGGATGATTTGGTAAACTACCAACTCCAATGTCATCAGGATAAAAGCCTATCTCTTTATACTCAAAATCACAAGCTAAACCGATACTATCTGGCTCATTTATGACGTGCAGTTTATTCCCTCCAAACGAAGTAACATAAATTTTTCTATCTGGTGCCAACTGCAAAAATCCTATTTGAGCAGATTGGTATTCCCATATACCACCCGTGTCAATGCTCGCTGCTATTGTTATTTTACTCTGATTAATGTTCGCACTTTTCAAATCGTACTGGAATAATTTGGTAATAGGATGATCATAGAACTGGGCTGAAATATACAAGTATCGATTATTTGGCGATATGGCAACTCCCATCGCTCCCCATGTTGCACCGGTGCTTATCCATCTTTCATTGCTTAATTCCCCGGTGCAGCGATCAAAATCAAAAACATAAACAAGCGCACCGTAACCGCTAAAAACATAAGTCTTACCATCAGGAGAAAATACCGATTGAGAATTAACACAATTGTCAGTATAATTGTCGGGTCCGATATGTTGTTCCCAAGGTCCTAATACGCCATTTTGGGTTGTTAGAAATCTATAAAAAACATCACCATAGAATTCTCGAGTCAACACCCACCAATCTTTGCCATTGGCGTGCTTACAAGCCGTAAGATGTGTGCATACCAAGGTATCATAGACTGCAAGAACATTAGAAAGGCCATTGTAAATCCCTCCAGAGTTGTTGTTCAATCTTTTGTCAATAATGCTGTAGTTCATAGCCAATGGACGATAATTCGCGTTAGTATTTGGAGGAACGAAAACAAGATCGCAATAACCGAAAAAGAAAACAAGGTTACTATCAGAAGAGGGTAGTAATATACTGTTTTGTCTCTGTGCGAGATAATCATCGGAATAGCAAACATTTTGTTTCCCGAGAATTGTATCATGTTCAGCATTCAATACTACGGTGTTATTGCTGTAACAAAACATTTGACCTGCAGAGTTACAAATGGATGAATTGTCGCCACCCATATTAAGGCTCCGATTGATTTCGTAAGTAGCCATTGAATCATTTGAAAAATCCATTATCCAATTTTGACTACCGACATACCAAATCAAATTTTCATTTTGCGCCAACAGCCTACTTTGAAAAAAGCAGGCTGTTGAAACAAACAAAATGAAGAGTTTAATTCTCATTTAAGGAAATTGAAATTACCTGAAGCAATCACAGTGTTCTCTGAAATTAAAATGTAGTGATAAATGCCCTGCGGCATATTCGTCATCTCAAAGCTGAAAATATTTTGATCTTCAGGAATTGAAAATGAATTAACAACTTCTCCTGTGGAGTTGTAAATAAGCAGTGAGGCATCTCCGTGGTCAACTCCGATACTAAGCACGGCAATATTGCTTACCGGGTTAGGAAAGATGAATGTCGGTGCAATACCTGGTTGATTGTCCTTGATCTTTTCTTCCTCCATTTTTAATGCAGTACCGCAGATCAGATCATCTTCCCACCAGAGTTCAGGTTCAATCAGCCAGAGAATGCTTCGTGCGCGATAAACGGCTGGTCCATCTACAACCGGACATTTATCGGCAATAAAACGCAGTTCATCCAACTGATCTGAATTGAAACCTGTATTTCCTCTTGCAATCGTTGCGAGATAAATTTCATTCACCATCTTTTCATTTTCATCAATCGGATTATTGCCTGTTACCTCTGCATTCTTTGCTTCAGCCTCATTTAGTACCGCTTCAAGTGCAAGGGAATCTCCTGTATAAGAAGAATCCGCAAACGCACCGAAAGTTTCTTCAACCTCATTTAACTTGCCTATATCATTTTGCGATGCGATAAGATAAAATGCCTGAAGAATGGAAGTTGTATCCTGTAATGAGGAATCTAGTTTCAGTTCATCATACAACTGTTGCTGCGCCATGTACTCGGTTTCGACTTCAAGAATCAACGGATTTAATTCCGCCTGAGCAACATCTTCTGCAAGACTCGTAGACATAGATTCTTCCCCATCACCAGTAAATCCATGATGACAAAATCCAACCGTACATGAATAAATAGTGGGATTTGGTCCCGCTGTAACAAAAAGATGAGGAGGAGTTGAAAAACTTGTAGTAGATACGAATGGAGAAGTAAAAGGAACTGGTATAAAAAACTGAGAATACTGGGGTTGGAAACCAGGTAAGCCCTCAACTCCAAATTGATCAAAATTTCCGTTGAATAAATTTCCGTTGCAGAATCCGGGGACTAAGCTGCCTTGTGCTCCAATAACTGCAGAGGCTGTAAACTGAATTCCCGCTCGGTGATGATTGATACTATTACCACGGTAGAAAGTAGGAGTAGCGGCACCGGAAAAACGGAAACCAATACTCAGGTCATCCGTAATGTTACATTGAATTTGCCCGGGCGAAAGGTTGTGCTGAATACCAATATGCGCGGTTTGATTCAGGTTTGTTGTACTCCCGTCAACGAGGTTACAAGCAACGGTATGACGGGCACAGCTGTTCATTGATATCCCTGCTTTTGGAGAGGATTGTAAGATACCTGTGTTGAGCAAATGCACTTCGTTATCATGAACCCATGCTCCAAAAGTTGTCTGCGCAACAATTCCGAATCGCCCTCTGAAAATATCGTTTTCTCCGATTTCAATTGTTGCGCTGATGGTTGAAGCATTCGATACCTCTGCAGATCTTATTCCTGTTGGAGAAAAACTGCCAATGAGAGTCGGCTCATTCAAATGAATTTCGTTGTTGATGATATCAATGTCGCTCAAATTATTGTTCAGCGTATTGATTCCGAAATTAACGCAATTCATCAGGTTATCCTGAACATCAATTTCAATCGTTGGTGCAACAATTGGTTCCTGACAAAGTTCAATGCTGACTCCGGTTTTTACGATTTCGAAATCATTATCGATTACTTCTACTTTTTCATTTGCATTTGCATAGGCACCAACACTGCAATTAATAATCCTGTTGGTTGCCAAGGGATCATCGCTTTCGTAATCGCCCATAAACAGTCGCGGAGATAAACAATTTATATTCGGACCAACACTTGAAACAACATCACAGGTCAACTGAATCGGGGAATTCTGAACAGGAAGTATCAATCTGAACTCATTGTTATAAACGAAAACATGACAAGTTTTCGCTGCTATTCCTGCACGCCTTTTCGTTTCAAAAAGATTCTGATCTGCCGCAAATTGCGTTCTTCCGATAGTCACAAGTAAGTTTTGCAGACTGATTGAGGTATCAGTAACCTCTCCAAAATAAGGAGAGAAAAGCGTTTCAGTGCAGACAAAATCGTTGCTCCATAACTCACCAATTGCCGGTGCTGTGTTATAATCACAATGGCAGCAATTTACGGCAGCACCCTCGCTGCATTCACGATAAATTTTTGTATCAACGTGGTTACGGTTGAATCTGTTATCAATGATGCTGTAATCTGCACAGTTCACTATTTCCAATGCATGGATACCATCAAGAATATTCGAGCGGCTAACAAGCAAAAAATTTGGGTTAGGATTCCCATTGTTTCCTTCAACGTAAATATGCTGCCACATAGTATCGCAAATTGCTGCAACAGTGCATATCTCGAAACTCAAATCCAGACTTGGCATATTGGACGGAAGAACAATTTCAGCATAAGGATATAATTTGATATTCGGGCAATTGACAAATGAGATACTTTGATCAATCAAGAATGTACCTTGTATTTCAATCAATTCATCAGTTGTAATTATGCTGCTACCAAAAGCCGTAATAAATGAGCTTGATGTTGCGTGAATATTTGTTGAGGGGAAACTGTAATCATCACCAAGTAGGATGCTACACAAATCGGTTTGCAGCATTTCGCTGCAGAACTCAACATCGAACACACTCGTGTAAACATTCAATGGATCAGGTTGCTGCGGTGAGGTAATGGTTAGCGTTATTGAACCGTTGCACTGAAGTGATGGATTCCAGTCAACAATGAAATTGGAATTAAAAACATCTCCTACAGCTTCGTAATGCGTTTGTCCGTTGATTGTTCCACCATCAACATCAACAGCGTAAACCAAAGTTGAGCAAGGCTTGAAACATTCAATACTGTATTCAATTGTTGTGTTACAACAAGCAACACTATCACCGACAACCGCTGGTTCGATTTCATAAATAGCAACATCATCTATGTAATAATAGGTGTCACCCATTAAATTATTCGGATCAATGCTGTCCATCAAATCAACGCTCAGAGGAAAATATCCGACTGCAACAAAATTTTCACCTTCCCCAAAATAACAACCATCAATATGCTGCCAGTTGACATTATCACTCATGTCTGCGGAAGATGTATTAGAAACCTGAGGCATAAAATTCTGAACACCACTCTGAGGATAGACATTGTCGTAGTTATTGGCAAATGTCCACTCCGGAGGCGGTTGATCTGGCAGCCCTCCATTTGTAAATATCATCCCAAATGTGTTCAGTGGAACTGTGATGAGATTTGTATTGCTGTGTTTTACCGTATACATTTCTGCATAGTAGAGATGATGGTTTTGCAACGGTGAGATCAATGGAGCTTCGGCTACTTCTGAAAGCGCTCTATTACCCTGACCGGCTGGTGACATGTCAACATCTGGACAACTGAACATTCCAATAAAAGCATCGTCTGAATGCGCTTCTTGGTAGTCATCGAAATTTGTATTGCAACTCTCCCTGTTGTTGATTAACCCGGGAACCTGAGCATCAACCATATTTGTTTGACCACTTCCCCAAGAACCTGGTGGCAATAAAGAATTGTAGTAGGCCATGTTGTTAGTGTAATCATTGCAAACAAGTCCCCCGCATGCATGAAAATAATTGCATGTTGTAATATGGTTTGGATCATTGATATTGTGAAGAACAAAATTTGGATCAACAACTGTCCAAGGAGAACTCGCAGCATCCTGCCAGGGTGAACAGTACCAGTTAAGATTATGAATGTAATACCCGTCAACTGGAGGCAAAGTCATTCCGGGGGTGGGCGCTTCAAAATCTCCGTTTGGAACAAGATTGGTATTACACGGAATAAAGACTGGTGTTGTAATGTAAACACATGGAACAAGTTGCTCAGAACAGGCTGCATCCCAGGCTTGCGCTTCAGCCATTCTTCCAACACCCATCAGCATCAAAAGAAAAAATATCGAAAAGAAAAAATATTTTGAGTTCATGATTTGGTTTTTTTAGTTTGTAAGAAAAAAGTTCATTGGGTTTTGCTTACTTGTTGTTCATCGTGATTTGCCCTTTGCAATTAGCGTATTGCATCGGGCATTAACAGTCCGGTGGAGTCATGGCAGAAAAATTTTGAGAATGAAAAGTGAGAGAAGAAAAACAGGAAGGGGAAAACTAAGAGTGGAGTACCCCCCCCGAAAATACTGAGGAGAAGAGTGAAATGAGAGTTAATTCAAAAGTGTTTAAGTTTTCCATTTCGCAAACTAAGGTACGACTCAAAATTTGAAAAGCAAAAAGAATTTACTCATTTGAAATTGCTTCACAAAGCAACCGATGAAAATGATGAACGCCTTTTTCCAGTCTCGGAGAATACCGTCCTGCTTTGTAATAGCGCGAATGAATTCCGACCTGAGCACGTTCAACAACCGCTTCATCTTCCATTTCAATTGAATGCAGATCCATTTTGTTGAGATCAAAAAGTTTTTCATCCCAAACGTAAATGCGAAATGAAATTACACAACGATCAATCGTTTGCGGTTTCACAACATTCACAGAAATTCCCCACGGATAAATGTTCAGCATCGTGTTCGGGAACAGCCAGAAATAATAAGCGGCAATTCGTTTTCCAAAATCAGGAGAAGACCTTGGTAAATCAAAACAGAGCTCCTGTTCTTTCGCAATTCCGATTTGCAAAGTGGAATGAGGAAACAAATGTGTTTCATAGTTTGAGAAGTCGAGTACTTTATTCAATCCGCGATGAATGTAAGGAATGTGCAATCCTTCCTGAAAGTTGTCAATGTACAAAGCCCAGTTCGCGTTCACTTCATAATCGCGCGCAAGAGAGGTCATTTCGTGAAGTTGATTCGCGTGCGGCATCCATCCACAACGATTTTCAACTTCGTTGATCAATTCATTTAAAGGAAATTTCGGATCGAGAGAACAGAAAATCAGTTTGTGAAACTTATCGAATTGAATTTGTTTGAGATGATCTGATTCCGATGGAAAATTTTCCACTCCTTCGAATTCCGGCATGAAATGAAATTTACCATCCAAAGAAAATTGTCGCCCGTGGTAGCGACATTTAATCAGCTTTCCATCACAAGGCGTTTCGACCAACATGTTCGCACGGTGAGTGCAGGTGTTCGAGAGGCAATGAATGGTGTTTTCATTTTCCCGAACAAGCAGCAAGGGTTCATCAATAAATTGTTTGATGAAATAAAAAGGGTATTGACTTCCTGGTTTTGAAATCTTATCTGTATCAGAAACGAGTTGCCAGCTTTGCGGAAAAATTTTCTCTCGCAATAATTCAAACACTTCTTCATCTCGATAAAAACTTCCGGGCAAAGTTGAAGCTCGCTCAATCTTCGGGTCAATCTGATATTTAGTTTTCTGCTCGTTCATAAAACGTGTTGAAAATAATGCGAGGCAAACTAATTTCGTGATAAGATGAAGAACTGTTTCTCGCAAAGACGCATCGAACGCCAAGTAAAACCCTTGTCCAATTTCTTCTTTGCGCTCTTTGCGTCTTTGCGTGCATTCCTTTTTGTTTTATTTCTCTCCGCGAGTTCTGTTTCGTTATCCCAAACCATTGAAGACGTCAATGAATATCTCACCCAACTTAAATCTGATACTGATCTGAAAAATGCATCCTGGAGTTTTTGTCTGAAGGAAATTTCAACTGGAAAAATTTTGTCCTCGCACAATGAAAGTCTTTCGCTGATTCCTGCTTCAATTCAAAAACTGATTACAGGTGGTGTTGCGATGAATGTTTTGGGAGAGGATTTTCGGTTTGTGACGAAATTGGAAGCAGATTCGTTTACAAGTGACAACCATAAAATCACAAATTATTTTATCAAGGGTGGTGGTGATCCTACATTTTGTTCGGATGACTTTCCGGGTGTTATGTTTAAGGATAGTGTCTTTTCAAAATGGTCCAAAATAGTTTCGGCTGACTCCGGTGCTCATTTTATTTTGGGAGATGATACATATTTTGATAACACACCTCTTTCCGACTGGAATTGGGAAGACTTAGGTAATTATTACGGAGCCTCCGCCTTTGGACTGAATTATCACGAAAATTATTATACGCTGTCTTTTAATTCCGGAAAGTTTGGCAGTCTTGTTACCATTAAAAATTTTTACCCGAATCCACCTGATATGGAGATAATTTCATTTGTTACAGCTGGGGGAAACGGAGATAACGCGTATATATATGGGAGTCCGTTTGACTCATATCGAGAAGTACATGGAACCATTCCTGCAAACAAAAAATCCTTTGAAATCAAAGGATCTATTCCTGATCCTGCTCTTACAATTGCCAATGATTTTTCAGATTACAATGGCACAAAGACTGGCTACTATCACCAGTTTGGGAATTATTCAGTGCTTCTTCGTGATACAATTTATGATCTTCGTGAATCTGATTCAGCTCGTGTGATATTGGATTCTGTTCTCTCCCCTCCTCTCAACTCCATCATCGCGCACATGAACGACAATAGCATCAACCTCTATGCAGAATGTCTTTTGAAAATGCTGGGGAAAAAAGTGAAGAGTGAAGGCTCAACAAAATCAGGAGTTGAAGCGATTGAAGAATTTTTTGTTTCAAAAAATATTTCACTCGATGGAATTCATATTTCTGATGGCAGCGGATTAGCGAGAACAAACCTTGTAACTGCAAATTTTTTCTGCGATGCGCTCAATATGTTTACTCAGCAAGAATCATTCAGCGCGTTTTATGAAACGATTTCTGTAGGAGGGCAATCAGGATTTTTTAAAAACATGTTTCTCGGAACTGCAGCAGAAGGAAACATCCGCGTGAAAAGCGGAACACTTTCAAGAGTAAAAAATTATGCAGGATACATTGACACAAAATCGGGGAAGCAATTATCGTTTTGTTTTATCGCAAATAATTTTGATTGCTCTTCTTCTGATGTGAAACAGAAATTTGAAACGCTGATGGTGAAAGTTGCGGAGATGGAATGAAAATATCAGAGTTTGATTTCTGTGATGGTTATCACAGCCCCGTTTAATTTTCCTTCGCGGTTGTAAAGAGGTTTTGAGTCCGTAATAATATCAACCCCTTCAGGTCTTTCCCGATTGATAATTCTGAGTTTGCAGTCTTTGATTGTTTCTCCCTTCATTGCCTTTGTTAAAGGCAAATCATCATTGAACATTTTTTCTTTTCCGCCCGGATAATAGATGCCGAAATGATCAGACCAATATTCAGGTCCACCTTTCATCATTCCGATTCCAACTATTCGAACAGCAGCTTCGTTGAAGACAACAAATTCACCTTTCTCATTGGCAATCACAACTCCCACATTCAGATTATTCACCACATCATTCAACATGGTTTTTGTGTCGAGCAATTCCGTTTCAATTTGTTTATTGACGGTATTGTCGCGTGCAATCGCATAGAGCAAGCCTGTTTCAGCATCGGGCATACAAGTCCATGCAAGCCAGCGGTAACTTCCTGAGCGGGTACGGTAGCGATTTTCAAACATGATCGTTTTGAGACCTCGTGATAGTCGCTCTACTTCTGTAATCGTTTTGTCTACATCATCCGGATGAACATAATTGATGAAAGGAGTATTTAACAATTCTTCTTCTGAGAATCCTAGAATTTTGGAGAAGGCCGGATTGATTTTTAAAAAAGATCCTTCTGTATTAGCGATGGAGATCAGATCGATGCTGAGATCAAAAAACTTCATGATGGAGGATTGATCGAGGGTAGTGGTGGACGTTTGCATGTTGCTGATCGCGGTTTTAAAAAAAGGGGGTTCTGTGAGCAAACACTTTTACTGATCAGGCGGAATATAGTTACGTAGAAAGACTTAGAAATGCTACAATTTTTTGCGTAGAGGATTCTGCAAGGATGAATAATCCATCAGGAGTTCAATGTCCCAGTTGGCTTTAACCTGAATTTGACCCGAGTAGAAAAAAACTTTTTCCGGCTGAAGATGAGTGAAATAATTTCCGGTGTTCCACATTCCATCTCCATTTGCATCCATGATGAGTTTCAATTTAAAGTTACCAGGCTTTAATAATTCAAAAGTTTTTTTGAAACCACTTTCGTGATAAAGTTTTTCTGAATAAATTAATTTGCCTTGATCATTTGTGAGTTGCAGGATAAATTGTTTTGATGAATCAAGATTGGTAATTGAAAGAATTATTTTTCCATAATCGGCTTCTTTGGTGGTTGTGTAGTTCTGTTCGACTTTTTCGTTTTTCAATCCGAAAATATCTGTGACTGCATTTCGATCAATGCCAACGCGGTATTTGGTATTCTCCAGCCAGTCATATTTCAATATAATTTTTCGTGGATCATTTTCAGTCCATAATATTTCGGCATTCACTTCCGTGAGCGAATCTTCGAAAACATGAAACAAGGCAGCATCAAATGCAGAAACAGGATGATTGAACTCCAGAACAAATTCGCGATTGATATCCTGAAGAGGAACCGTTGTTTTGATCACTCCTTTTCCTTTGGCTTTTCTTTCAACCAATTGAAAAAGTTCTTCTTTGCTAAATGAATCCACAACAATAGCTTTAATGCTTTGTTCTATTGTATCCATTAATTCATCTGCGTGCAAGACGAGATGTAGATTTTCCAGATACATGTCAGCAAACCAAAATCTCAAAGTGTCATGAGGTTCGTTCCACTCAAAAATCTGTTTTGTTTCAGCATTGATATTGGAGGAGATGATTTCAAAATCATTGACCCGTTTATTGAAAATCAAAGTGAGTTTGCCGAATGAACTTGAAAAGCTTTCTTTCAGAAATAATTTTTTGGCTTCTTCATTAAACAAAACAAGTGATACCTGTTTTGCCGAATCGCTGACATGAATAATTTCATCATAAAATGCGATTGCTTCAATTCCGGGTTGGTCATAATAGAAGTTGAAATTTGCATCTTTCAGCGCATACAATTTATATGCTCCCGGTTTCAAATAATTCAACACGAAACCTCCTGATTCGCTCGAGCGGGTAAAATAGTCAGGTTGCTCCTGCAGGAGAATAGAATCTTCCTGATTCTCATAAAGCATAATAAGAATATTTTTTTCAGGCTCCGCGGTCTGGGCTGAAAGAATATTTCCGGAAAGAGAAAGAGAATCAATATGATCACCTGATGAAAAGACATATTGAAAATTTTCCAATTTATTTCCTTCGGTAATATCGCTGATGGCTTCACCGAAATTGATCGAATAGGTTGTGTTTTTTCTCAGGGAGTCATTCAATTCAATAATAATTTTTCTTCCACGCGCTTTGTAAGTCGGGTCGGATTTCAACGGTGGTGATATCAAAATCTGTGTCGGATCTTTTAGCGCGATGAATTCATCAAATTCAAGATATATTTTACCGGAGATAAAATTGGTTGAAAACGTATCAGGCTCTGCGGAGATGAGTTTCGGTGGAGTCTTGTCTTTTTCTCCACCTGATGGCGCAACAATGTTCGCACAACTCTCCACAACGAAAGCAACAGCGAGTATCAAAAATATTTTAGTGACCGGTTTCAAATCTTTATGAATAAAAAAGTCCGCAGTGGGCAATGTTCAACGGGCAAAGGATTGTTATCTGCAAACTGCTCACTGCCAACTAATTTATCGTCCCATATAAACCATCAAAATAGAAACATCAGAAGGAGAAACCCCGCTGATACGACTTGCCTGACCCAATGTGCGCGGCTTAACTCGTTTGAGCTTTTCGCGTGCTTCCAAAGAAATGGATGCGAGTTTACTGTAATCAAAATTTTCGCTGATGATGACATCTTCCAGCCTTGACATTTTTTCCACCAATTCTTTTTCTTTCTCCAGATAGCCTTCGTATTTCATTTGTATTTCCGCTTGTTCTCTGAATTCTTCATCAAAAGACGAGAGAAACTGATCGAGAGTTGGTGTAAGTGTTTTTAAATCATTCAATGTAATCTGAGGTCGCAGAACAATTTTGGAAAGTTTTGTTTTTTCGGTTATGGCGGCAGTTTCATTTTTTAGTAATAATGTATTGACTTCTTCCGGACTCACCGAATTTTCTCTGAAATAGCGGATGATATCGTCCGTTGCGCGTTCTTTTTCTTTTACTCGTTGCAAACGATTTTCTTTTGCCAAACCAATGGAATAAGAAAACGGAGTTAATCTCAGATCAGCATTGTCGTTTCTGATCAACAAGCGAAACTCTGCTCGCGAGGTAAACATGCGATAAGGTTCATCGGTCCCTTTCGTTATCAGGTCATCAATCAGCACACCGATATATGCCTGATTTCTTTTCAGAATAATTGGTTCGAGATCATGATTTTTTCTATGAGCATTGATACCGGCCATTAATCCCTGACAGGCGGCTTCTTCATAGCCTGTTGTGCCATTGATTTGTCCAGCAAAAAACAAATTTCTAACCAAACGTGTTTCGAGTGTATGGCGCAATTGAGTTGGTGGAAAATAATCGTATTCAATTGCATAACCGGGGCGGAACATTTTTACATTTTCAAAACCCTGAATTTTTTTCAACGCTTTCATCTGCACTTCTTCGGGCAGCGAGGTGGAAAATCCGTTTACATAAATTTCCACTGTATTCCATCCTTCCGGTTCAATAAATAATTGGTGACGTTCTTTGTCCGCGAAACGATCAATTTTGTCTTCTATCGAAGGGCAATATCGCGGACCTCTGCCCTGAATTCTTCCGGTGAACATGGGACTTTGTTCGAAACCTGTGCGGAGAATGTCATGAACTTCCTGATTGGTGTAAGCGATCCAGCAATGCTTTTGAAGCCTCACCACCTGCCCCTCTCCAGAGGAGAGGGGAGAAGTTCCTCCCATAAACGAGAACTGTCCCGGATTCTCATCCCCGTTTTGAATATCCATTTTTGAATAATCCAAAGAACGTCCGTCAACACGAGGTGGAGTTCCGGTCTTCATTCTTCCGTTTTCAAAACCAAGTTCGATCAATTGCTCGGTGATTCCGGTTGCGGCTTTTTCAGCCATTCGCCCGCCACCAAATTTTTTTTCTCCGATGTGAATGACTCCGTTCAAAAAAGTGCCGTTCGTGAGAACCACTGTCTTCGCGTAAATCTCATGACCCATTGAAGTCTTCACACCAATAACTTTTCTTTCTTCATCCACCCCTTTCACCAATAAAGCATTCACGGTATCCTGCCAGAAATCAATATCCGGAGTTTGCTCGAGCATTTTGCGCCACTCAAGATGAAATAGCATTCTGTCATTTTGAGTGCGTGGACTCCACATCGCGGGACCTTTCGATCTGTTCAACATGCGGAATTGAATCGCTGTTTTATCGCTGACAATTCCAGAGTAACCTCCCATCGCATCAATCTCACGAACAATCTGTCCCTTCGCAATTCCACCCATGGCGGGGTTGCAACTCATCTGTGCGATGGTTTGCATATTCATCGTGATCAACAAAACTTTAGAACCCAGATTGGCAGCAGCGGCTGCAGCTTCACAACCTGCATGACCTGCGCCAACTACAATCACATCATATTCATTAAACATGGGCGCAAAAATAGATTGTAGAGGAGAGAATTGTCAATGGAACAGATTACAGCAAATTTTTGCTGAATAAAAATCAGAATCCCTGCATTTCTACCAACCTGCGGTAATATCCGTTCTGATTCATCAGCTCCTTGTGATTTCCGCGTTCAACAATTTTTCCTTTTTGAAGAACAATAATTTCATCTGCAGATTGGATGGTTGAAAGACGATGCGCAATCACAATCGAAGTTCGGTTGAGCATCAGTTTTGAAATAGCATCCTGAACTAATTTTTCGGATTCAGAATCAAGCGAGGAGGTGGCTTCATCCAGGATTAATATCGGAGGGTTTTTCAAAACCGCGCGCGCGATAGTCAATCGTTGTCTTTCGCCACCACTGAGTTTGTGACCGCGATCGCCAATAATCGTTTCATATCCGTTTGAAGTATTGACAATAAACTCATGAGCATTCGCAATCTTTGCTGCCTGCATCACATCATCTTTTGTTGCCGCAGTCAATCCGAAAGTGATATTGTTATGAATTGTATCGTTGAACAAAATCGGTTCTTGTGTTACAACTCCCATCAACCCACGTAGATCTTTAAGTTTATAATTTCTAATGTCAACTCCGTCAATCAGAATAGCACCATCGCTCGCGTCATAAAATCTTGGTAACAGATCAACCAATGTTGATTTTCCTGCTCCGGATTGTCCAACCAACGCAATCATTTTTCCTTTTGAAATCCGAACATCGATATTCTGCAAGACCGGATTTGATTCATACGCGAACGAAACATTTTTGTATTCAATCTCCGATTTGAATTCCTGAATGGAAACAGCATTTTGAATTTCATTAATTGTTTCTTCTGCATCAAGAATGACTTTAATGCGGTCAACGGATGCTAGCCCTTTTTGAATATTGTAATAGGCGGTGGTGAAAAATTTTGCGGGATTAATAAGCTGGGAGAAGATGGCAATGTAACCAATAAATGTTTCAGGACTAAGTGAGCTCTCATCGTTCAGAACGAGTCGCCCTCCGAACCAAAGCACCACCGTAATCACGCAAATGCCGAGAAATTCTGAAAGCGGTGAAGCCAAATCTCTTCTTCTCAAAAGTTTGGTGATGATACTGAAGTGCTGATCATTTTCTTTTGAAAATTTTTGATGCTGATATTTCTCCGCATTGAACGCATGAATAATTCTCAATCCCGAAAGTGATTCATCAATCACCGATAAAATAATACCCAGTTTTTCCTGCCCTTTAGCAGATACTTTTCTGAGCGTGCGCGAAACATATCCGATCAACACACCCACTACCAAAAGCATCAACAAAACAAATACGGTGAGTTGGGGACTTATCAGAATCAGCGCACCCAGATATAAGATGATCAGCACCGGCTCACGAAAAATCACTTCGAGCGTATTCATAATACTCCATTCCACTTCCTGCACATCGCTGGTCATTCGTGAAATGACATCTCCTTTTCTTTTTTCAGAGAAAAAGGAAACAGGCAAACGCAAAACTTTTTTGAATAACTTTTGACGCAGGTCCCGAACCACACCATTGCGGAGATAAGAAAGAAAATACATCGCCAAATAGCGGCATAAATTTTTTACGAAAAACAAAACAACCACTATCACGCACAGAAAAACCAATGCCTGCGTTTTGTTTTCCATTACGCGCAACCCCAGTTCGTAATTAAACCAATCGTTCAATCCGTTAATGGAAAAACTAAAATCCGCCTTCTGAACTGCGGATAGTTCTTCTTTCGTTCTGAACAAAATCCGGAGAAAGGGAAAAATCATCGCGATGGAAAACAGGGAAAATATGGCGGAGAGAATATTGAAAAGAACATTGAGCGCAGCATACTTCTTATAGTTGCCGATCATTCTAAGTATGCTTCCCAATTTGCCCATGAGGCGCAAAAGTAATCAGCCGCTATCACGGGTGATCAGAAATATTTTTAAGCAGAACCGGTGGTCATTCATAGAGTAATTTTGAGACATGGAATCGGTCAGACAACAAAAAATTGCGAAGCTCGTCCAGCACACGATCAGTGATATTCTTCTACGCGAAGGATCAACTTATGCTCCCGGGGGAATGATCACGGTGACACAGGTGAGAATGACTCCTGATTTGCTGGTGGCAAGAATTTATCTGAGCATTTTTAAATCAGACACACCTCAAAATGTGATGAAACTTTTTAAAGAACATCGCGGGGAGTTGAGGAAAAAATTGGGTGACAAACTTCGTTTCCAGTTGCGAAGAATTCCGGAGATGGAATTCTTTCTTGATGAAACGTTGGATGAAGTTTTCCGTTTGGAGGAAATTTTCAGACAGATTAAAAAGGATTCCGACAAATAATAATCTTCTTCATGAATCTTGCCCCGAAGATTGCAAGACGTTATCTGTTTTCGCGCAAATCAACCAATGTCATCAATGTGATTTCTATTATAAGCATGACGGGCATGATGTTCGGAGCCATTGCGATGATTCTTGTTTTATCCGTTTTCAATGGCTTCGGTGATCTGGTCGCTTCGCTTTACAACACTTTTTATTCTGATGTCACGATCACGGCTATTCAGGGAAAAACTTTTGAACCCGATCAGGAAAAATTAAAATCAATCGAAATGCTGGAAGGAGTGGAAGCCGTTTCGATGGTGGTTGAAGAAAGCGCGATCATTGAATTTCATGATCGCTTTCATACCATTACGCTCAAAGGCGTAGATGAAAATTTTTCTAAAGTCAGCGCGATTGATTCCAATATTGTTTACGGAAAATTTGTATTGCAGGATCAGGGATATCCCTATGCGGTGTTGGGCGCGGGTGTTGATCTCGCCATCAATATGAATCTGAACGATCCGATGGCGCGCATGAAAGTTTACCTGATCAAGCGCGGCATCAAACCATCGCTCAATCCCAATGATGCGTTTGAAGAAAAACCCATTGCCGCTTCGGGAATTTTTGAAACGCAACAGGATTTTGACAACCAATATGTGATCGTGCCGCTCACTTTCATGCAGGACATGACTAAGGATACTTCACATTTCAGCGCGATTGAAATCAGCCTGACCAATCCGTCACATGCGCACCGTGTGCAATCGGAGATTGAAAAAATAATGGGCGATGATTTTAAAGTGCAGGATAAATTTCAGCAGAACGATTTTATTTATAAAGTTCACCGTGCGGAGAAATGGGCGGCTCATGCCATCCTTTCTTTTATTCTCATCATCGCTTCGTTCAACATCATCGGTGCGCTGAGCATGCTGGTGATCGAGAAGAAAAAAGACATCAGCATTCTGAAAACCATGGGCGCCACCGATGCATTGATCAAAAGAATATTTCTGCTCGAAGGATTGTTTCAGGCTGTGGTCAGTTGTTCGCTGGGTTGTTTGATTGCCGCTTCGCTTGTCATCATCCAGCAGCAGTTTCACTTGATACCGCTTCGCGGCACATTTGCGGTTGATTCTTTTCCGGTGAGTTTGAACTGGAAAGATTTTGTGCTTGTGTTCTGTACCATTTCATTGATCGCTTTGGCTGCTTCGTGGATTCCCGCATCGCGCGCGGCTAAGATGAATGTGTCGCTGAATCAGAAATGAAATGCTGATAACAATAGTGGTAGATTGGGACGCCAACCGCGAGTTAATCCGATGATCAAATACATGAAAATATTTTTTGGATTCTTCTGTTTGCTGAGTATTTGTTCGTGTTGGGTGCCGGTGAAAGTGACAGAGCCTGAAGAACCGAAAGTTGATCCGAGTGGATATTGCACTCCTGAAATTATTTCTGTGCCCGAAAGTTTTACTCCGAATGGCGATGGTGCTGATGATATTCTTTTTGTGAGCGGTAACGGAATTACGGAGGTAACCGCATTCAATATTTACAACCGCTGGGGGCAATTGCTTTTTACTTCATCAACCAAACATTGGGATGGAAAAGTTAACGGAAGTTTTGTGGAGAGCGGTGTATATGCCTATTCTGTAGAAGCCATTTGTTCAGGTAAATACAAATTGAAAAAAACGGGGAATGTTTCTGTTATGCGGTAAAGGGAGAATTTGTAGATTAGGAGAAAAAAAACAGTTTCCTCTGTTCAATTCCATTTTGCTCCGCTCAACTCTTCGTTACTTTTTTTAAGAGTATCACTGAGTTAAACAGAGTGAAGAAAGAGTTAAGCAGAGAAGAAAATGAAAACGGATCGGCAAATCAATCAATCTTTTTTTAAAATTTCATTTTCGTTTGCGCATCTACCACAGCAAGAGTGACCATATTGACGATTTCGCGCACGGAGCTGTCCATCTGCAAAACATGAACGGGTTTGCGCAAGCCGAGAAGGATAGGACCAACGGCTTCACCGGTTCCAAGCGCTTGTAATAATTTGTAAGCAATATTGCCCGCAGCGAGATTCGGAAAGATCAACACATTGGCACCGCCACCAACGAGATCTGAGAACGGAAAATTATCCTTGAGCATCTCTTCATTAAAAGCGAAGTTCGCCTGTATTTCTCCGTCCACAATCATCCCCGGAAACTGTGCTTTGAGTTTAACCACTGCTTCGCGCATGCGCACAGCTTCTTCGCCTTCGTTTGATCCGAAATTGGAATAAGACAAAAGCGCTATGCGAGGGCGCACATTAAAATATTGAACTGCGCGCGCGGTGAGTGCGGTGATCTGCACCAGGTCATCAACCGTAGGATTGATATTAACCGTAGCATCGGCAAAAAATAAAGGACCGCGTTTGGTCAGCATCAGGTACATGCCGCAAACTCGTGTGTTCGGTTCTGCCCCGATAATATGCAATGCAGGGCGGATGACATCGGCATATTTGCGGGTCATGCCGGATATCAATGCATCAGCATCACCGGTTTCCACCATCATGGCTCCATAATAATTACGGTCGCGCATGTTCTGCCGCGATTCATAAAGTGTGATTCCCCTGCGGTTTCTTTTCTGCCAATAGAGATCCGCAAAAATCATCCGTTGATCATAAACTTCTTCAGCGCGCGTGTCGATGATAGGAGTGTCGCCCAGATCAATTGCATTTTCTTCCATCAGTTTGTTGATGGTTTTAATGCTGCCGAGAAGAATGGGTTTTGCGATTCCTTCATCGCGAACGATTTGCGCGGCTTTGAGAATTTTTAGATTATCTGCCTCCGCAAAAACAATCCGCTTGGGATTTGATTTCGCTTTGGTGGTCATGGTGCGCATGATCTTGTCCTCGTTGCCAAGCCGAGTGGCGAGTTCATTTTCGTATGCGGTCCAGTCGGTAATTATTTTTTGCGCCACACCGGATGCAATCGCAGCTTTTGCCACGGCAGGAGAAACGGTGGTGATCAGCCGCGGGTCCATCGGTTTGGGAATGATATAGTCTTTCCCGAAACTGATGCTTGTTTTGTTGTAAGCGAGGTTCACGATTTCAGGAACAGGAAGTTTTGCCATCTCAGCCAACGCTTTCACAGCAGCCAGTTTCATTTCTTCATTGATGTTGGTTGCGTGAACATCCAGCGCACCACGGAAGATGAAAGGAAATCCCAAAACATTATTCACCTGGTTCGGATAATCAGAACGACCGGTTGCAAAAACCAAATCATCGCGCGATGCTATCGCTTCTTCATAAGGAATTTCAGGATCGGGATTGGCAAGGGCAAATACGATCGGATTTTTCGCGAGGCTCTTGAGCATTTCCCCGGTCACAATATTTCCTTTTGACAAACCGATAAATACATCAGCACCTTTCATCGCTTCTTCCAGCGTGTTTGGTTTTCTGTCCGTAGCGAACTGACTTTTATATTGATCCAAACCTTCTTGATCTTTTTTGATCACGCCTTTGCTGTCGAGCATGATGATGTTTTCTCTTTTCGCACCGAGCGACACATACAATTTTGCACAGGCAATGGCGGATGCTCCCGCGCCATTTACCACGATCAATACTTTATCAATTTTCTTTTTCTGAATTTCCAGCGCGTTTAATAATGCCGCAGCAGAAATAATCGCGGTACCATGTTGATCGTCATGCATCACCGGAATTTTTAATTCCTCTTTCAGTCTGCGTTCGATTTCAAAACATTCGGGCGCTTTGATGTCTTCGAGATTGATACCGCCAAAAGTTGGTTCCAATGCCTTTACCACGGTACAGAAATGATCTACATCTGTAGCATCAACCTCGATATCAAACACATCAATGTCTGCATAAATTTTAAACAGCAATCCTTTACCTTCCATTACGGGTTTGGATGCTTCGGGTCCAATGTTGCCGAGACCAAGCACAGCAGTTCCGTTTGAAATAACGGCAACGAGATTTCCTTTAGAAGTGTATTTGAAAACGTTTTCACGATTCGCGGCAATTTCTAAACAGGGTTCAGCCACTCCCGGTGAATATGCCAATGCCAGATCGCGTTGTGTTTTGGTTGCTTTGGTGGGAACTACTTCAATTTTTCCCGGTCGTCCGCTGCTGTGATATTCCAGCGCATCTTTTTTTCTGATTTGTATGGCCATTTCTCTCTCTTAAAAATTAGGGTGGGCTAAGATAGGAAATCGAAAGATGGATTCGGGAACAGACAGTGAAAATCACAGTGTGATGGAAAAAGATCTAAGTCATATTTTATCTTCTTTCAATTCTTTTACCTTTGCTCGACTTCTGATTTGGTGAACTTATATGAAGTCAAATAGCTTCTATATCACAATCATTAAAATTAATTGATGGCACAGCAAATTAAATTCATTAACTCCCCCCCTTCCATATTTTATGAATCGGTTAAAAAAAATGTTGAAGATTATTTTGTAAAAAATAACATTTCGCCCAACGCCAACTGGTGGATGTATTTCAAAACATTCTTTTTCCTAAGCATTCTGGTTACGTCTTACGTTTTGTTATTCACCGCTGATTTTCCATTGCACTTCGTTTTACTGATGTGGGCTTTTATGGGATTTTGTTCCGCGTTTATCGGGGTGAATATTTGTCACGATGCCATTCATGGTGCCTATTCCAAAAAGAAATGGGTAAATAAATTTCTTGGCTATGGATTCAATATTGTAGGCGCGAACTCCTACATGTGGAACATCACGCACAACATTGTTCATCACACTTATACGAATATTGATGGTATTGATGAAGATCTCGAAGCCATGCCGATATTGCGCTTGACGGAGTCTATGCCGAAGAAAAAAATTCACCGCTTCCAGCATTTTTATGCATTTCTGCTTTATGGTTTGGCTTCGCTTTCTTGGGTGATGATCAAGGATTACAAAAAGTTTTTTCAGAAAAAAATCGGCAACTACGACAACAAGCATCATCCGGTAACAGAGTATGTACAGTTGTTTGCATTTAAAGCGTTTTATTATTTCATGTTCATTGCCCTGCCGATTATTATTCTTCAGGATCCGTGGTGGTATTCAGTGATCGGATTTTTTGTGATGCACTTTTTTGAAGGATATACGCTGGCGATCATTTTCATGTTGGCTCATCTGGTTGAGGAAACTCACTTCCCCGTGCCGAATGCGGAAGGAAATATTGAAAACAACTGGGCTGTACATCAGATGTATACTACTGCGGATTTTGCGAGAAAAAATCCGGTAGCTGCGTTTTTCACCGGAGGATTAAATTTTCAGGTGGAACATCATTTGTTTCCGAAAGTCTGTCATGTGCATTATCCCGCCATTTCTGAAATTGTAAAAAAGACAGCAGAAGAACATCAAGTCCCCTATCTCGAAAATCAGAGTTTCTTTTCTGCCATCGGGTCTCATATCCGTTTTCTGAAGAGGATGGGAAGAGGGTAGAGAAATTATGATTGATGAATTGTGAATTCTGATTTGAGAATCACCGCATTCATCAGCCCGTAAATTTTTCAAGTGAACCAAGAATAATCTCGCAGGCAGATTTGATTTCCTCTTCGGTGATAGTAAGTGGCGATGCAATTCTCAAACAATCTGCCGCAAACAAAAACCAATCTACCACTAGACCGTTCTCTATGCATTGGTGAATAACCTTCATGTTGGTTTCTTCATTTTGAAGTTGAAGCGAGATTAATAAACCTGCACTTCTGGAATTTTTTATCGCTTTGTGCTGCAAATGATCGCGGAATAATTTCTCTTTTTTCTTCACCTGAGAAATCAAATCAGAATCCAGTAACACTTGCACAGCGGTTAATCCGGCTGTGCACGACAAAGCGTTTCCTCCGAAAGTGGTGATATGACCGAGTACAGGATTTTTCTGAATGACTCCCAGAATTTCTTTCGAAGAAATAAATGCGCCAAGTGGTAAGCCTGCACCAAGCGCTTTGGACAAAACCAAAATATCCGGAATGACTTCATATTCTTGAAATGAAAACAGCGATCCTGTTCTGCCAAATGCAGTTTGTGATTCATCGAAAACCAAAAGCGTTTTGGTTTCATCACATTTTTTTCGAAGTGCTTTCAGATAATATTTTTCTCCAACAATGACTCCTGCTTCCGCCTGAACAGGTTCAATGATTACACAAGCGGATTTATTTGTGATGAGTCTGAGTTGATCATGATCGTTGAAATCAAGTTGTAAAATGTCAGGAAGCAGTGGACGATAATTTTTCTTGAGAGATTCATCACCGATAATACTTAACGCACCTTGGGTACTTCCGTGATATGCGTTTTTGAATGCGACTATTTCACTTCTTCCTGTAAATCGTTTTGCAATTTTCATCGCACCCTCAATTGCCTCTGCACCGGAGTTGGTGAAATAAACGGTGTTCAGATTTTCAGGAAGGTGATCGCACAGCAATTTGGCAAACGCCACTTGCGGATGAACGACAAACTCTCCGTAAACCATCAAGTGAAAAAATTTCTCTGCCTGATTTTTTACCGCGTTCACAATTGCAGGATGCGAATGACCGAGATTGCTGACGCTGATTCCTGAAATCAGATCCATGTATTTTTTCCCGTCAGGTGAATAGAGATAAATACCTTCTGCTCTTTCAATCTCCAGCATCAACGGATTTTCGCTGGTTTGTGCGAGATGATTGAGAAAAAGTTGACGGTGAGAAAGCATGGCGGGTTATTTCAAAACATTTGCAAGATGCGAATTAAGCGAAGAATTGATGAGCATGTGACCGGCATCAATTAAAGTCAGCGAACAATTTTCCAGTCCTTCTTTGAAAACCTCACCTGCCTGCTGACGAATCACCTGATCATATTTTCCGAAAAATAAATGTGTTTTGATTTTTTGATCACGGATAATTTGTTTCACTTTATCAATGTCCGGCTGAAAGTCTCTGGCGCTCATCCAAACATCATATAATCGCTGGCGCTTTATGCGCGTGTCCATGTGATTGAAAGTAAACTCATATAAAAATTTGCTGAGGTTTCCGCTCTTCCGCATGATTCGGATGAAAAGAAAAAACAATTCAGGTCTTCGGATGATCGTTTTAAAAAGCAATCTTCCCCATCCGGGATAAACAGCCAAATTATAATAGCGGTTTGTCCAGATTCCATCGGGTGCAACAAGAAATAGTTCATCTACTCGCCCGGGAAGAATTTTGATTGCGCTCATCGCCAGTTTTCCGCCCAGGCTGAAACCTAAAAGGGAAAGACCCTCATCCCCAACCCTCGCCCTTTGGGCTCTCCCAAAGGGAGAAGGGAGCGAGAATAATTCTTCAAGCACTATCTGAAAATCATTTCTTGTGAAATAGTCTTTCTCTTTCCATTCCGTTTTTCCGTGGAAAGGAAAATCCATTGCGTAGATCGTGTACTGATTTCCCAGCGATTCATTCAGCACCTGAAACCCTTCGGCTGTTTCTCCAAAACCGTGAAAAGCAAGAAGTGGTTTTTTGCCCTCACCAAAAACGGAGAAGTGGAAGCGGGAATTTTTAAAAGGAATGAAAACCGAGTGCATGGTAGAAAGCAAAATTAGAACTGCCAAGAGTTCCGCTATTCAATCCCTTTAAGCAACTCTTTCAATTCTTTGTCAGAAATATCTTCACGTTCAGATTTATCATAAATGGTGAGAAGATAAACCGTTGTTTTGGCGACATATACATAGGTGATTACTCTTCCACCGCCTGATTTTCCTTTTCCTTTACTTTTTATGGCAAGGCGGATTTTGTAACAGCCCATTCCGATAGCTGTGCCTGTGATGGGATGAATTTTTAGCTCATGAGTAAGCTGATCAACATCATCCAATAGGGAAGGATATTTTCTACAAAGTCTTTTTACCAGCTTAAGAAAACGTGAGGTGGGTTCAATTTGATAAATCATTTCATTTCCTGTAGTGCCTCATCCCATGTTTTGAGTTTGATTTTCCCTTCCTTCGCCAACTTGACTTCTTTCACGGCCGCTTTGATGCTTGCAATTATTTTTTCCTTCTCCGTTTTTCTGCGTAATGTTTTTGCATTTGAGTTTACGCGTGTGGCTTTTACACCTTTGAGATTTTTGATCACCTTCATCACGGATTCAATCTGTTCATCTTTTACTTCGAGCAGCAATTTCATTTTGATTCTTGATTTGAAAACAAAGATAGCGAGCAGCAGTTCTTTCAATTCCTTATTTGCATAAGGCAAATTTTTTTCTCCAAATTATTTTTTCTTACAAAATCTTTTTACATTTAAATCATCAACCACACCAACCCAACACTAACTCTAATGAACCTCTCAGATTTTTCTTCTTCTTCTTCGCAGTTGGCAGTTGGCAGTTGGCAGTTGGCAGTTGGCAGTTGGCAGTTGGCAGTTGGCAGTTGGCAGTTGGCAGTTGGCAGTTGGCAGTTAAATCAACTCGGTAAGTTACGAAAATTTAAAAGCGGTTTTGTAAAATTTTTCAACTCACTGTTTTCTCAAAACAGTAGTTCCCTTCCGGTAACAAGAGTTTCCGTTTTCAGTGCGGGTAACTCCTCCGCGGCAGCAGGTATCTCCGCCCGGACCGAACGGAGTTCCACCCTCACCGAAAGTAGTTCCGCTCACTCAGAAGGCATCCCGGTCATGGCAAAAGGTAGCTCCGCCCTGTCATCGGGTGGCTCCACCTTGGTGCGCGGTGCTTCCGCCAAGCCAAAAAGTAGCTCCGTTTTCACGTTTCGGAGTCTTAAATATCAAAAAAACGTGTGTTTTTCGACCAAATCAATCATATTTCATCATTTTTAATTATTAACCCATGTCAAAAGTCAAGTTAAGATTAGATGAGCGCACAAAGCCCGAGCTGGTGGATTTAGCAGGCACCATTGTACTGAGTATGACAGGCAATGCCAATTATACTACGCCCGATCCCGCACTGTTAGTGATTACCAGTGCTGCCAACGACCTCGATAACAAGATAGTGGCGAGCGAGCAAAAGCGGCAGCAATGGCTGCAATCCGTTTCGGAGGAGGATGTGCTGGCAGGCACGCTGCGCGAAAAACTCACCCTCGAAGGCACTTATGTGCAGTTAAAATCGGCAGGCGATGAAGCAAAAATTTTGAGTGCGGGCATGGAGGTGCAGGATGAGCGCACACCTGCCGTGGTGCCTCCGCAGGTGGAGAACCTTCGCGGCAGCCAGGGCGATGAGGAGGGTGAGATTGATCTTGTTTGGGATTCGCTCAAGAACAAGGCGCAGAATTACTCCGTGCGCTACCGCGAAGAAGTGGCCAATGCTCCCTGGATTTTTGCTCCCGAAAACCCCACCAAATCCAAATACTCGGTAAAGAATTTAGTACCGGGTAAAACGTATCGCTTCGAAGTGGCAGGCAACAATGCTGCCGGCAGAGGTGGTTATAGTGAGCCTGCGATTCAGGTGGCGGGGTAAATTAAATATCGGTTGGCGGGGACGACAGCCGCGAGAAAAAATAATAAACAGGAGGCTGAAACTCCGTAACAAAAAATGCCAGCGCTAAGCTTGATGCGAGAATTTGAGAATATTCTTTTGATCTTGTAAAATTTTAAAAAATGAAAACAGTAATTTTTCTCATCGCACTAACCGGATTATTTCCGCTCCTAGGTAGTAAAGATAATGACCGTGAAAATGATTCTTCAGTTACAACTTCTGAAGAATACTCGGGAATTTATTATAACAAAGATTCCAATCCTATCTCCGGCATTAACACAGGCGCGGAAGATGACCTAACGATCACATGTTCTTATACTTATGATGGCCATAGCTCTATTGATACTGATTACGCACCGGATGGAACATTCGTAACCTATATTAGTTGCGATGGGCTTGCCACATTAGCTTGTTATACAACGTATTGGGTTCAGGCATCCGGTCCATGTTCAACTGAGCCGCCAGGAACCAATCTTCATCACATCTCTATTAATGGAAATATAATTAATGTTGATGCCCTTATTAGTACACAGACCACTGGCAACATTGTAACGAGGGCTTACCGTAGTAGATAACGGTGAAGTCCATACTGGTAATGTCAATTTTATTGATGTCTTCATGTGCTATGCATGAAGACATCAAACTTAGTTTCCTTGCTGACGTAACCATCAAGGAATCAAATTTTGTCTTCAATAGACCACCGCAATTTATAATTCTTGATGAGAATTCAATGGTGGCTTATAATTATGGCGATGCATTCATTGGAATTTATGAATTACAAAGTGGCAATTTAACGGACTCATTTGAATTGAGTGATTCATTGTATAATCATCTTGTTGAGAAACTTATTCAGCCGAGATACGCGGAAAGAATACTTTCTTACTCGGAGCTTAATTCCTTGCATGTAAGACTTAATTTACCGAAGCCTAAATTCGTTCAGGTTGTTAGTTTGTCTTCAGATTCAACTCACATTTATGTAGCTTTTAACGTGAATATTACCGTGGAATTAAACTTGACCAAAAATTCCTTGGTTTCGCATGGAGAAACTTTTGTAATATTTTTTGACAAGAAATTTAACCCTGAAGATACGGTGTATTTGAGACACAGCACCATTCATAATATGGAAAAACCACCGCTTTTGGATTCAATGTTCAATTTTGCTAATATCGGAATGAATTTTACGATTCATGGTGATAATATCTATACTGGATTAGGGTATAGTACAGGTATGTATGAAGCACAAAAGATTCCTTTGATCGCTAAAATAGGAATAACCAGAGGGGACGACAAAATAAAACAGGGTGACAAAATATTTCTTCCAAGAGAATATGCGGAGGATACCATAGATGATAATAATTATCCGTCTCTGCGATTTCTAAATTTAAGTCAACACCTGTTAGTTTGTGATCAACTTAGGATATTTGACGTAGAAAGTGGTCAGGAAATGTTCCCTGATTTACTTAAAAATTATTATCACGAACATATCGTAACTGCGACCTTAAGTCAAGATCAACATTGGCTATATTATATAAAACGTGATTCCATCGGAATGAAAAGTCTAATTAATTATAATTTGTTAAAGAAACAAATAAAGAACTCTCTACCAATAGATACAATAGATGGTCACCGAATAATCAAGCACGAATTAAAGGGTGATCGCCTTGTATCTTTATACAGAGACGATGAACATTATCGTATGCTAACAATGAAAATATATCAATGATGCTTCGTTTTTGGGGGACAATCGTATTTGTTCTTTTATTAGCTTGCCGCCAAAATCAATCTACCTCACCGAATTCCTTCGTTGGTATTGGAATGACATTGGAAAGGCAGTTTTTGTCTTCCGCGTTTCTCCTAAATAATTTAAATATTCGAGATACGACCAACGTAATACTTCTGAATCCCCATGATTGTCTGAATTGTTATCTTGGAATAAAGAAATGTCTTGTTGAGGAACAATTGAAAAGCGATAAAGGATATTCTTCATTACTCGTTATTTTGCCGGAAACGAGATCTGTCGAAAGAAAAAAATTATTTGAGTCCGTTTTGGAATTGGACGAATCTAGAATGATTGTTTTGGAAAGTAATAAGATGATGAGTGCGTTTCTTAATGATGCTGGACTTAATGTTTTAGAAAGTTCAGTCAAATTGATTTATTTGAAATCGGGTAGCTACAAACTGATACAAAATCGTTCCATGCATACAAATATGTGAAACCCTTGGCTATGAATGCATTAAAAAATTTAAAAAGCAATATAACGATTCTAATCGCTGTTCTAACTCTGTTTCTATCGGCTTCAGCTCAACCGCCATTGTTTCCGACAGATAGTGCAAGCAAGAAAATAGCTTTTTCTGGATTATTGCAAATAGATAGCACTAACGCCAAAGAATTATTTGTGATTGGCAAAAAATATATGATTAATCGTTATTGTCTCGGATCAGCACAAAATTGGGAGAATTTTAATTCCGGGCGCAAAGTTTTTGTGGAGGACTATCTTCATTATTCAATAGAAGCAATTGACGTAATCAACTATGGACATTATGAATATCCAGACCTAAAGTTTAATTATTCACTCCTTTTTGTATGCTCTGATAATTTGGTGTTTTATAAGTTTTACAATGTGAAAATAGTTTCTAATGAGGATATTGTTGATTACAAATATGAAGAAAGACCATTTATTAAATTGGAAAGCGCTATTTACAAGAAAGCGTATTGGGGATTTCTTTCTTTCGTGTTTGAGACATTAGCTGAACATGTATCAAAATTCGTTGATTATTATGAGAATGGTGTTCCAAATTCTGAAATTGATAAAGTAATAATTAACGAGACAGACTGATTCATTCCGCCCACTCCGTCTCTCGCTGAGTAGCCTATATCGGAGCACAACCTTTCCGCCCGCTCCGTGTCTCTCGCTAAGGATGCGCGTTGCTGAGGACACGGAGAAACGAGCACATAACGAAAACCAAAACCAAGCAGTGCAAAAGTGTAGGGTTTTTAACCCGTGGTTGGCGTCCCCGCCAACCACTAAAAATCACAAACAGAAGTTCCGCCCCGTCCGTGTCTCTCGCTAAGGATAAGCGTAGCTGAGGACACGGAGTAAAAAGCGCACGAAACAAATACATTTCTTCCGTCATCCTTCATGATCTGCTTGGCAAAGAATTGCTGCGCAAGGAAGAAATGAATGAACAGAAAATTTCTGTTTCACTTAGTGGAATTTCGAGTGGAGTTTATTTGGTGAAGATTATTACAGATGAAGGAGAAGTGGTGAAGAAAATTGTGGTGGAATAAAAAATTACAGAAACAAAAAACAAAACCCCGCAGCCGGAAACGGAGCGGGTTTTTTTATTAGTCAAAAACTAATCTCGGTATTTCATTACAAAATCATCTGGTTCAATCTGCGCTTGTTTTAAGATTCCGCGCAAAGTTCCTTCAGCCAGTTCTTTATGATCGGGTACCACGCATCCCACCACCATATTATTTATCGTTCTTTTTAAAATGATATGACTTCCTTTCTGCCTGGATTCAACAAAACCAAATTTATTCAGAACTTTAATGCAATCGCGCCCTGAGAGGCGCGGAAGTTTAGACATGAACCTCAGCCGTAAATGTGGTAATAAATGAAGGGCTTATATTTTCGCTGGAGGGAAATTCTTCCAAATACAATTCTGTAGCTTCAACCAGATTGCGCAGAGATTCCTCGATGGTCTTGCCCTGACTTACTGTTTCTATTTCAAGACATTCTGCAACATACCAATCACCTTCTTTATGAATTGCAGCAGTGTAAGTTTTCATCTTCTTTATTTTAATTGCTAAATTACAAACTCTGTCAACGCCAACAAAAAATTTCTGTTTCACTTAATGGGATTTCAAGTGCCTGCCTGCCGGTAGGCAGGGCGTTTATTTGGTGAAGATTATTAACCCGTGGTTGGCGTCCCCGCCAACCACTTAAAATCACAAACTGAAATTAATTGTAGCCCGCGTTCGCGACAGCGATTGAAGCGGAAATCCTTCCCGATTTTTCATCGGGAAGATTTCTCATTTTAAAAATTGATTTTCAAAGGTATTCGTGAGCACTTCGTGGTTGTAGCGTAAAGCGCGGCAGAGGTGTGTGTAGTTAGCCGCCCAAATCAATTTTATATTCGCACACTGAAACAGCAACGATAACTACATGCCACGCGACACATCCATAAAACACGTTCTCATCATTGGCAGCGGTCCTATTATCATCGGACAGGCATGCGAGTTTGATTATTCAGGTTCACAGGCTGCGCGCTCGCTGCGGGAAGAAGGAATTATTGTGTCCCTCATCAATTCTAATCCCGCAACCATCATGACGGATGAAGTGGTGGCGGATCATATTTATTTACTCCCGCTGGATTGTTCTTCGATTGAAAAAATTCTGATCGAACAGGAAAAAGCGGGATTAAGAATTGATGCCGTGCTGCCAACCATGGGCGGACAAACTGCCTTGAATCTGTGCATTGAAGCGGAAGAATTAAAAATCTGGGAACGGCATGATGTGAAGGTGATTGGCGTGGATACAAAAGCGATTGAGAAAACAGAAAACCGCGAAGCGTTTCGTCAGTTGATGGTGGAGATCGGAGTGGGTGTGGCGCCATCGCAAATTGCAAATTCATTTCTCGAAGGAAAAGAAGCGGGACAAAAAATCGGTTTTCCGCTGGTGATTCGTCCGTCATATACATTGGGTGGCACAGGTGGTTCTTTCGTTCACAACAAAGAAGAGTTTGATGAAAAACTCGACCGCGGGTTGAAAGCATCACCCACGCATGAAGTGCTGATTGAGAAAGCAGTGATCGGCTGGAAAGAATTTGAATTGGAATTGCTGCGCGATAAAGCAGACAATATCGTGATCATCTGCACGGTTGAAAATCTCGATCCGATGGGAATTCATACGGGTGATTCCATCACGATTGCACCTGCCATGACATTGAGCGATACGGCTTATCAGAATATGCGCGACATGTCGAAATTGATGATGCGATCCATCGGAAATTTTGCAGGCGGCTGCAATGTGCAGTTTGCTTTGAATCCGGAGAACGAAGAAATTATTGCGATAGAAGTTAATCCGCGCGTGTCGCGTTCATCGGCACTTGCGTCAAAAGCTACCGGATATCCGATTGCAAAAATTGCTGCGAAACTCGCTATCGGTTATCATCTTGATGAATTAAAAAATCAGATCACCAAAACAACGTCTGCATTTTTTGAACCTGCATTGGATTATGTGGTGGTGAAATTTCCTCGCTGGAATTTTGACAAGTTTCTCGGAGCAGATGAAACACTTGGTTTGCAAATGAAATCAGTGGGCGAGGTGATGTCTATCGGAAGAAGTTTTATTGAGGCATTGCAGAAAGCATGTCAATCGCTGGAGAATAATAAAATTGGTTTGGGTGCGGATTCAAGTATTCCATCCCGCGCGGAAGAAATCATGCATGCGTTGCAGTTTCCATCCTGGGATCGGATTTTCAAAGTGAAAGAAGCGCTTGAAGTGGGTTTGCCGGTTCACACGGTTCAGAAACTCACGCATATTGACAAATGGTACATCATGCAGATTCAGCAGATGGTGAAAATTGAACATGAGGCGCGCAGATATTCGCTCAGCAATTTCCCGAAAGATCTGATGATCGAAATGAAACAAATGGGTTACAGCGATGCGCAGATTGCTCATTTGATGCGCGTGAAAGAAGATGATGTTTATGCGAAGAGAAAAGAGTTTGGAATCAAAAGAGTTTATAAACTTGTGGATACCTGTGCTGCGGAATTCGAAGCAAAGACGCCTTATTACTATTCAACTTTCGATGGAGAAAATGAAAGTGTTCGATCGGATAAGAAAAAAGTGATCGTGTTGGGTTCCGGTCCAAATCGCATTGGTCAGGGAATAGAATTTGATTATTGCTGTGTGCATGGAGTGTTGGCGCTGCGCGAGATGGGTTATGAAGCGATCATGATCAATTGCAATCCTGAAACGGTGTCAACCGATTTTGATATTGCAGACAAATTATATTTCGAACCGGTTTACTGGGAACATATCCGCGAGATAATTGATCACGAAAAACCGGAAGGAATTATTGTTCAGCTTGGCGGACAAACCGCGTTGAAACTTTCGAAAAAATTTCATGAGTACGGAATAAAAATCATCGGCACTTCATACGACAATATGGATATTGCGGAGGATCGCGGAAGATTTTCTGATATGCTGAAAGAACTCGGCATTCCTTATCCGCGCTACGGTGTGGCAGAAGATGTGGATGATGCGCTGCGTGCTGCACGTGAAGTTGGATATCCGGTTTTAGTGCGACCATCTTATGTGCTCGGTGGTCAACGAATGAGGATTGTAATTAATGATGACGAACTCGAGCAGGCAGTTTTGAAATTGCTGAAACATTTGCCCGACAACAGAATTCTGATTGATCATTTTCTGGACCGCGCGGAAGAAGCCGAGATTGATGCGATCTGCGATGGAGATGATGTTCATGTGATGGGAATCATGGAGCATATTGAACCTGCAGGAATTCATTCAGGAGATTCATGCGCTGTACTTCCACCGTTTCATCTTTCAACAGAAGTCATTGAAAAAATGGTGGAATACACAGAGAAAATTGCACGCGAGTTGCAGGTGAAAGGTTTGATTAATATTCAATTTGCAATCAGGAAAGATCAGGTGTATGTGATTGAAGCCAATCCGCGCGCATCGCGCACCACTCCTTTCATCGCGAAGGCGTATAAGATTCCTTATTTGAATATCGCCACCAAGGTGATGATCGGTGCAAATAAGATTAAGGATTTCACCTTTGAGAAAAAACTGAAAGGGTACGCGATTAAAGAACCTGTTTTCTCATTCGATAAATTCCCGGGTGTAAACAAAGAACTCGGACCAGAAATGAAATCAACCGGAGAAGCTATTCGGTTTATTGAAGATTTGCAGGATCCGTATTTCAGGCATTTGTACTCGGAGAAGAGTATGTATTTGTCGCGCTAACCGCGGATCTGATTTCGTAATCGAAGTTTTATTGTAGATGTTGTGTTTTCAGCAACAAGAATGAATGGAGATTCTACTTCTAAATCCTGCTTGAAAATGTATTCCAGCGTTTGCTTGTGAAATGAAATTTCCAGATGTCCTGGTCGCAGAAAAATTACTCCGGTAAATTCGAATGCTGTGGTAAAAATCAATCTGCCAAAATCTGCATCCTGGGTAATTACAATTCTGTTTTCATGATGTGCGCGTTGCAAAATAATTGCATCATCTGCCGCAATCAGATTTTCTTCAACTACAGACTTTACGTTCAAATTCAATGAGTGGAGATAATCAACCAAATCTTGAGGAATGTTTTCATCCGCCAGGAATGAAAACGAATTGAGTTTCATCAACTTGCTTTTTTCAGCTCGATGAACACATCATTTTTCAAACTGATGGAAGCAAACAGCACTGCTTCTTTCAAAGCATCCATACTGAGGTGAGAATAGTTTTTGTGAATCTCTTCGAGCGTTGCACCACCGGCAATCCATTCGAGTATCAGATCAACACTGATACGACTGCCTGCGATGCAAGGTTTGCCACCAAGAATGTTAGGGTCGGTTGTGATGTGTTCGAATTTCATAAAAACAAAGGTAAATTGATTTCAATGAGCATTCAATAATGGAAAGATCGCTCACAACAAAAATCTCTTTAACACAACTTCTATCTTTGCCCCATGCTCAAAATCCTCTTACTCCTCGGTGTAATCTTTTACCTGTTTTCTGAATTAGGAAAAAAAGACAAAAAAGATTCACGAAAAAATTCTTCCCGTTTGAAAGCGCAGACAAAAAAGAATTCTAAAAACATCATGGATTTTGATAAAGGAGAATACGTTGATTACAAAGAAGTAAAATCATAATCATGGGTTACAGTGAACGCATCAATGAGGATTTGAAAAAAGCTATGATGGCTAAAGATGAACCGCGCATGCGAACCGTCCGTGGTATCAAAGCTGCTTTTATGTTAGCGCTCACTGAAAAAGGAGCGAGCGATACATTGAGCGATGAAAGAGCCGTTTCCATTTTACAAAAAATGATGAAACAAAGACAAGATTCTTATTCCATTTTTCAGGAACAGAATCGCGCTGATCTTGCCGAAAAGGAAAAGCAGGAAATGGATATCATCAAAGAATATCTTCCTGAACAAATGAGCGAGGAAACTTTGCGTGAGGAACTGAAAGCACTCATCGCTCAGTTGGGAGTAACTGATCCAAAGGAAATCGGAAAGGTGATGGGACCCGCTTCACAAAAATTCAAAGGCAAGGCAGATGGTAAATTGATCAATGCCATCGTGAGAGAAATACTGGGTGCATAAATTCCACATTTTCATTTTTTAATTTTGTCATCTCAATCATGGAAACAATAACACGCGAAGACATTTTAATTGAGGAGAGAATTGATCTCGCTGGAAATGATTTTGCATCTACACTCGTGGTTCACAATGATGACACCAACACATTTGAGTGGGTGATTAAATCGCTGGTGGATATTTGCGGATGCGATCATATTCAGGCAGAGCAACTTTCGTTGCTTGTTCATTACAAAGGGAAAGCAAGTGTGAAAAGAGGTGACCATGATCTTCTTAATCCTCTGCGCAGAGGTTTGGTCGATCGTGGAATTAACGCGACTGTTGAATAGTATTTACAAATTGATACCGATCTACGAATTAGAAAGTGAGTCGTCAGAATTTTTCATCAGGAGCAAAATGGGAAGATGTGGTGGGTTATTCCCGTGCTGTGCGAATCGGAAATGTGGTAGAAGTTTCAGGAACCGTTTCTATAGATGGCGATCAGCTTGTTGGATTGAATGACGCCTATGCTCAGACAAAATTTATTCTCCTGAAAATCGAAGCGGTTTTAAAGCAAGCAGGTGCTTCGATGAACGATGTGATCAGAACAAGAATTTATGTGACTGATATTTCGCGATGGGAAGAAATTGTAAATGCACATGCTGAGTTTTTCAATAACATAAAACCCGCAACTTCAATGGTGGAAGTGAAGGCGCTAATCGGAAAGGAATATTTGGTAGAAATTGAAGTGACAGCGATCACCGAATAACCGCGTTCGTATTTTCGCAATTACATGAAAGTTCAAGGTACATCATATCGGAGTATTTGGGTAAACACAGATGATAGCTCGGTGATCTCATTTATTGATCAGCGTTTTCTTCCTCATTTTTTTCTTGTAGAAAATATTAATTCTCCTGATGCCATGTTTCGCGCCATCAAAGAAATGCATTTGCGCGGAGCACCGTTGATCGGTATTGCCGCGGCCTACGGAGTTTATCTCGCTGCAAGAAAAGCAAGGCGATCAAAAGACTTCAGAGAAAAAATTGATTCCTCAATTTTACAATTGAAAGAAGCAAGACCTACAGCAGTCAATCTTAATTGGGCGCTTGAGCAGCAGAAAAAAGTTTTGAAAAAAGCAAATCATGAAGATGAAGCTGTCGCGATGCTTTTGGAAAATGCGAACAAGATGGCGGATGAAGATGTTGCGATGTGCAGATCAATCGGTGAAAACGGATTAAAAATCATTCAGGAAATATCTTCCAGGAAAAAGAAAGGCGAGCCTGTAAATATTCTCACACACTGCAACGCTGGTTGGTTGGCTGCAGTTGATTGGGGCACCGCGCTGTCTCCGGTTTATCAAGCACAATCAGCGAAAACGAAAATTCACGTTTGGGTGAATGAAACACGACCGAGAAATCAAGGTGCTAATCTGACCGCATGGGAATTAGTGAATCAGAAGATTCCTCACACGATTATTACAGATAATGCGGGAGGACTGTTGATGCAACAAGGAAAAGTTGATCTTGTTTTGGTTGGCTGCGATCGGTTGACAGCTCGCGGAGATGCAGTCAACAAAATCGGAACTTATTTGCAAGCACTCGCAGCGCATGCGAATCAGGTTCCATTTTTCGTAGCTCTTCCTACTTCTTCCATTGATTGGAAAATGAAAAGTGTTTTTGAAGAAGCGGTCATTGAAGAACGCGATGTCAACGAAATTAAATCTGTTCGGGGAAAATCTTCTTTCGGATTAACTCAGGTGCAAATCGCACCGGATGAATCCACTGCTTCAAATTATGCTTTCGATATCACTCCTGCAAAATATATTACCGGATTTATTACTGAAAGAGGAATTTGTACCGCAAGCGAGGAAGGATTGAAGCGTTTATTCCCTGACAAATGACAGAACCAAAGGAAGGCTACATCAAATTCAATTGCATCTGGATGCAGGATGATCCGCTTGATTCCGTCAAATTGCGCGACCTTATTTTTTGGCGAAATCGTTTGTTCAAATCAGGATTGATTGGGGTTTATCCGGATGGCATTGGTTTTGGAAACATCAGTTGTCGTTTGCGTGATAGTTTCGAGTTTATTGTTTCGGGAACACAAACCGGACATTTGGAATATGCGGATGAAAATCATTTTTGCTTGATTAATCAATTCGATCTGGGAAAAAATGAAGTGCATTGTATCGGACCGGTTAAAGCATCTAGCGAATCCATGACTCATGCAGCTTGTTATATCTCGAGTGATGAAATCAAAGTCGTGATGCATGTTCATCATAAACAATTGTGGCAACGATTAAAAAATGTTGCTCCAACTTCCTCTTCTGAAATTTCTTATGGATCTCCCCGGATGGCAATGGAAGTGAAACATTTAATTCAATCACAAAAAATGAGTGAAGGAATTATTGTTATGGCAGGGCACGAAGATGGAATCATTGTAATTGGTAAGAGTTTTGCATCCGCCTTTCAACTTCTTGAAAGAGAAATGGGCAATAGTTAGCTTTGCGCCTCACAAAAAGTTCTTTAAAACACGAGGGCCCTTAGCTCAGATGGTTAGAGCAGCGGACTCATAATCCGTTGGTCGTAGGTTCAAGTCCTACAGGGCCCACATAAATAAAATCATGATATGAAATCAATCATTGGAATAACAGCAGCATTATTTTTTCTATCCTCTTACTCTTCTGCGCAGATAGATGCGAACACGAATGATTCCAAAGATTGGAAAAACAACCGCGACCGCATCATTTTTCAATTCGGTTATGCAGGATGGCTGCATTCCGATTCGGTTCTGAAAACCGAATGGTTTTCTCGCTCTGCCTCGATTTATTTCAACTATGATGTTCAGTTCGGGAAATCAAATTTCAGTTTCGCTCCCGGCATCGGACTTACCTCAGATAATGTTTATCTGAACAGCGGAATTTCTATTGATGATTCCACGAATGTTTCAAGTTTCTTTTTACTGCCCAATCAGGATGCGGTGAAAAGCAATAAAATTTCCATCACGTATATTGATGTGCCGTTAGAATTGCGTTTCAGAACAAAACCCGATAAGCATGATAATTCATGGAAAATCGCAGCTGGTTTGAAAATTGGATTGACCGCGAAAACACTTTCAAAATTGAAAATATCTGAAGAAGGGGAGAACAGAATTTATAAAACCACCAATTTGCAAAACACCATGGGCTATCATTACGGACCTACTTTCCGTTTCGGTTATGGTTGGTTTAATCTTTTTGCTTTCTATTCTTTAACTCCGTTTTTTGAGGAAAACAAAGGTCCTGAAGTCGTTCCGTTCACGATTGGAATTTCCATCAACGGATTGTAGTGCAACCTCTGTAAAAGAAAAAGGAGTTCCTTGATGCGGAACTCCTTTCATATTTAGACTTGTTTGAGGGTTATATTTTCTCGTAATGTATTTCTGTCACATTACCATTTGAATCGGTGTCCTCAATCGCAAAATTACTGTTGGAATGTTCAAGAATGGTTGCAGTATCTTCAGTAATTATACCGTTATCGTCAAAAATCAACGTGATCTCGGTGCCATCTTCATTAATCGAGTAGGTAAAATTCTCAGTGAAAGTTGTTGGAACACCCAAAAGATCGAAGGTGAAGGTGTAACTGCCCGGGCAATCCTCTTTCGTTACTTTACATTTTTCGAATGTAATTGAATAGGAATCATCGAAGCCTGCACTATCTACGTCAATAGAAACTCCGTTCTCCTTGTACTCAGTAACCTTCCAGGTTCCGTCTAATTGTTTTGAAATCTTGATACTTTTTGAGCATGATGCTATGACAATTGCCACCACAAATTATGCTGCTAATACTTTTAATGTGTTTTTCATTTTGATTGAATTTTAAAATTAAGGTTGTGAAATTAGTTTTATAACGGTGCAAAGACTATGACATTCATGATTTCGTTGCATGAAATACCGATCATTCGCCTTTGAAATCGGGCTTTCTTTTTTCGTTGAATGCAGCCACTCCTTCAGTATAATCCGCACTGCGTCCTGCAATTTCCTGGCAAAAAGCTTCATAATCCAACATGGATTCCAAATCAGAATGAAATGATCTCTGAAGCATTTTTTTCATTAGTGCTATTGCTTTGGTTGGTGCTTTGGAAAAATATGTTGCGATTTCCATGGTTGCCAGGTCTAATTGATCCGGTTCTACTACTTTATTAACCATTCCTATTTTCAGCGCTTCGTCTGCAGAAATTTTTGTACCCATCGTGGCAAATTCAAAAGCGCGCTTTGATCCTACAATGCGAGGCAGAAAAAATGAAGAGCCTGAATCGAGAACCAATCCCACATTCACAAATACTTCAATCAATGAAGATTTTTCCGAAGCAATAATCATATCGCATGCAAGAGCAAGTGAACAGCCTGCGCCAGCAGCAACTCCGTTCAATTTACAGATCACCGGTTTCGGAAGATTAGTGATGGCGCGTATCATCGGATTATATCGATTGTTAACCACCTCGCTGAAAGAAAAATCTTTTTTCCCTTCGATATCTTTCAAATCCTGTCCTGAACAAAAAGCTTTTCCGGCACCTGTAATCACCAGCACGCGCGTGCTCTTGTCTTTGGCAACCATTTTCATCGCGTCAAGAAGTTCAATATGCATTTCTTTATTGAATGCATTAAACACATCAGGGCGGTTTAACGTGATGGTGGTAATGCTGCCGGATATTTCGAGAAGAATATGGTTGTACATGTTGTCCGATTTCAGAAATGCAAATTTTAATAGAAACGATAAGTTACCAACTGAGCAAACAAGCCGATGGTGTACCCACTATAAAGTTCAACAGGAATATGTGCATCCAATTTCAACCTTGACCAACCAACCAATCCGGCAATAGCAATGATTAATACAATGGGGACCAAAAGATTGAATGAAGAAAATTGAATGGTCATCAAAGCAATTCCGATCATAGCACCGATGCCAACGGCATGTAAGCTCACACGGTAAAACAGGGTAAATAAAAATGCAATGGATACAGAAAGCCATGCTCCGAAATATGCAGTTGTTGCTTGATGATTGAGATAGAAATAATTTTTAACCATATAGAAATTGAGGAAAAAGAAAAATGACACAGCTATCAACGGAAGTATCCTTTCTCTTCTTTCCAACATGTAAAAATTGTTGACGAATCCAAGTTTCACCATTAGGAAAATAGCGAACACGGGGAAGAAAAAACTGACGATCATAATGATGCTGAAAACAGTTGCCGGAAAATGTTGTGCCACAAACGGATTAATATCGGATTGATGCCGCAAAGCGTTGATCTGATCATCCAGCAACATCGGATCAATCTGATAGAGAAACAAAAACAGATAAGAGGGGATCAGCAGTGGATGGAAAATAAATGAAATGATATGTGCAATCGGCCGCATCAGAGTTCTTTTCGTAATCGCGCAACCGGAATATTGAGCATCTCGCGGTATTTTGCCACCGTTCTTCGCGCGATATTATATCCTTTCTGTTGTAAAAGTTTAGTGAGCTTTTGATCGCTCAATGGTTTCTTTTTGTTTTCGGCTTCTATTAATTCAGTCAGAATCGCTTTTACTTCGCGTGAAGATGCCTCCTCACCTGAATCAGTTGTGATTCCTTCCGAGAAAAAATATTTCAACGGAATCGTTCCGAATTCCGTTTGCACATATTTTGAATTCGCCACCCTCGAAACAGTGGAAATATCCTGCCTTGTTATTTCCGCTATATCTTTCAATATCATCGGCTTCAGCAAAGTCTCATCACCGGTCAGGAAATATTCTTTCTGAAAATTCATGATCGTTTCCATCGTGCCGAGCAAGGTCATCTGCCTCTGTTGAATCATGTCTATAAACCATTTTGCCGAATCAATTTTCTGCTTGATAAACATCACCGCATCTTTTTGATCTTTCGATCTTGTTTTCGATTTATCGTATGCTTCCATCATGCCCTTGTACTGTTCGCTGATGCGCAGCTCCGGTGCATTGCGTCCGTTTAAACTCAAAACCAATTGACCGTTACTGTTGCTGATGAAAAAATCCGGGGTGATATATTGCTTACCTCCTGAGTTGGATGAGAAAGTATTTCCCGGTTTTGGGTTCAGTTTCAAAATAATCTCCATCGCCTCCTTCAATTCCTCATTGGAGACTTCAACCATTCTGGCAAGCCTGTCATAATGTTTTTTAGTGAACTGTTCGAAAAATTCTTTGATAATCCTGATGGCAGTTTTCAGCACCGTATTATTTTCCATTTCAGGCTCATCCAGTTTTCGTTTTAGTTGCAGGTACAAGCATTCCTGCAAATCGCGCGCGCCTATTCCTGCCGGATCAAGCGATTGAACTGATTCCAGAATTTGAGCAATCTCTTCTTCTGTTGTCTCAATGTTTTGCGAGAAAGCAATATCATCTACCATTGCTTTTACATCTCTGCGCAGATATCCGTCATCATCCATATTGCCGATGATGTACACGGCAATCTGTTCCTGGCGCTCGTCTAATTCAAGCATGCTGATCTGATCTGCCAGCGTTTCCTGAAAACTTTTCTCGACCTTTATCGGTATCTGCCTGTCCTCTTCATCATCGTTGTATTTATCGCCCCGCGTTTTATAATCCGCCACGTCATCATCGCGGTAATATTCAGCAAGGTCTAATTCATCATCCCGTGAACTCTCATCACCTTCAATACTGTCCTCACGCAAAGTTTCCTCTGCATAAGTCTCCTCATCCGATGAACTGTTTTCTTCAAAGTCCTCACTGCCTTCTTCCAGCGCAGGATTCATCTCCAGTTCTTCTTTGATTCTTTGTTCCAATGATGCCGTGGGAATCTGCAACAGTTTCATGAGCTGAATCTGCTGGGGCGACATTTTTTGTTGAAGCTTCTGTTGCAGCTTTTGATTAAGCATCGTCTGTTCGGTTAACCGCGGTTTTTAAGCGGGATGCCAAAAATAATCCGCTTACCCGATTCATCCCTTCTCCTTAATTTTCAATTTTCACTTATGAAATTTACCGCACGCCTGTTTTTAATAATCCTGCCAACATTGATTCTGGCAATTCCGGTTACATTGTTAAATCCAGACAGAAAATATTCCTACAATCATTTGAACATTGACTGCAACAACAGGGCGAAGTGGATCTATTACAGGCTTTTTACTGATACTACTTCAATTGATATTGCCCTTATCAATTCAAGCAAAACAATGAATTCTGTTGATGATTCTTTATTGCAAACCAATTTGTCCGCAAAGGAATCAGTAATTAATATTTCAAATCTTGGATACTGTCGGCTCGGAAGAAATCTGGACTTCGTCATTTGCCGCGATCTGATTGAACAAAAACATCCGAAAATGATCGTGCTCGAAGTACGGGAGGATGAAAGCAAATTCAGTCATCCCATGTTTCCTGATTTGGCTACCGGTCATGATTTGATTGCCTCACCTATTTGGATGAATCGGAATTATTTCGAAGACTGGATTCGTTTTTTTCACAGCCGAAGAAGTCTCATCATGAACCAATTCCTGAATGCCTCTACTGATAATTCTCAAACAGATCAATCTTCATTTGGTTTTTGGGGATCACCTGCAATTGCAAATGATCTTGGAGAGCGAAATAAAAAATCCCGGGAAGAAGAAGCAAAACAAAAGGAACTCAGTTGGTTCGCAAGAACAGAATTGATTTTCCCCTTTCACTATCTGAACAAAATATTTGAGTTGTGCGAAAAAAATAATTGCCGTTTGGTTTTTTTATTTCTTCCCGACTATGAGAGCAATTTATCTTTCCCCCTTCAAAGAGACTTGTATGAATCAAAAGGAGAGCTTCTCGTGCTTCCGGATATGATCAGATACAATCCTGAAAACTGGCAGGACAAAGGTCATTTGAATATGAAAGGAGCAAATCTTGTTACTCAGTATCTGCTTGAATTTTTCAAACGGGAGAAAGAATTCAACTCATATATTTCCCGACTATAGGCATTCTTCTTCCTACGCCAAAGGCTTTTGGAGAAACACGCAGGATAGGCGCGGTTTGGTGGCGTTTATATTCATTCGTGTTCACCAGTTTTAAAACACGGGCAATCAAAGATTTTGCAAATCCCATTTCAGCCAGTTCTTTGGGTCCTTTTCTTTTTTCAACGTATTGAAACAAAAGCGGATCGAGAATATTATACTCTGGAAGTGAATCAGAATCCTTTTGATTTGGTCTCAATTCAGCAGAGGGCGCTTTGGCAATAATATTTTCAGGAATGATTCTGCGGTTGGCGTCCCCGCCAACCGCACGATTGATGTAATCACATAACTCATACACTTCCGTTTTGTAAACATCACCGAGCACACTCAAACCTCCCGCAAGATCACCGTACAATGTTCCGTAACCAACTGCCATTTCACTTTTGTTTGTCGTGTTCAGCAAAATAAATCCGAATTTATTGGTGTAAGCCATCAGCAGGTTTCCACGAATCCGCGCCTGTAGATTTTCTTCCGTCACATCAAATGGTTTGTCATTGAAGAATGGTTTCAAAGTTTCAAGATAAACATCATAAGCTTTTTCAATTTGAATAATGTCGTGACTGCATCCGATATTCTTAACAAGCGCCAAGGCATCATCTACTGAGTGTTTGGAAGAAAACGGTGAAGGCATCAGCAGCGCATGAACATTTTCTTTTCCTAATGCTTCACAAGCCAAAACCAAAACCAGTGCGGAATCAACCCCACCCGACAAACCAAGAATCGCTTTCTTAAAACCAAGTTTTTGAAAATAATCTTTGATTCCAAGAACCAGTGCGCTATAGATTAACTCCACCTTTTCTGACTTCTGACTTCTGATTTCTGATTTCTGATTTGAAAAAACTTCTTCCAATTCATAAACCTTCAAACTTTCTTCAAAGACCGGCATCACATCATGCAACTCTCCGTTTGCTTTCATGATGATAGAGCCTCCATCAAAAATTAATTCTGTTTGCGCACCAACATGATTACAGTAAAACATCGGAATTCCGTAACGTAAAACATTCGCGCGAATCACTTCAATTCGAAGTTGCTGATGATCATAGTCAAACGGGGAAGCAGAAATATTAATCATGAAATCCGGCTTCTCTTTTATCAATTCATCCATCGGACAAAGTGTATAAAGCGGATTATCATTTCCAACATTCCAAATATCCTCGCAAACAGTAACGGCAATCTTTTTCCCGCGAAATTCAACGCAATGAAAATCATGACAAGGTTCAAAATATCGATCCTCGTCAAACACATCGTAAGTAGGCAGCAATGCTTTATGTGATTGAGCTGTTACTTTTCCGTTCTCAATAAATATGGCTGAATTGAAAAGATCTTTTCCGTGCGGATCAGGATTTTTTGTCGGGCATCCAACAAACACAGCTAAATCTTTTGATTCTGCAGCAATCCGTTCAACGGTCTTCCAACATTGATTGATAAAATCATCAAATTCTAAAAAATCACGTGGGGGATAACCGCAAATCGCGAGTTCGGAAAAAACGACCAGATCAGCTTTTTGTATTCGCGCCTGATCAATCGCTGCTTTTATTTTCAGAAAATTGCTCTCAAAATTTCCAATATGATAATTGAGTTGGGCGAGAGCAATGCGCATATTTTTTTAGAAGAATATTCCGATCTTGATGCCGAGATTTTTGATAACGGTCCGTGTATTTGCCTCATCCTTGTCGAGAAAAGTATCTTCTTTTTTGTCAACCACCGGTAAAAAACCGCTATCGAAATAAATACCGAGCAAAAGAGCAGTGCTTTCACTTAATGAATATTCAATTCCACCGCCAAATGACAATGACATATTGAACAAGCCGATTTCGGGATTATAATTTTCCTTTGCGATAGAATTTCCCGGACTGCGATCAGTGGTTCCGCGAGCCCGAATATTTATTCCCGGAGTAATTCCAAATTGACCATAATAAGTGATATAACCGATTTCATTGGTTCGCATACGAAACGTAAGTGGTATATTGACGTATTGTAACTGGTTATGAAAAGTAAACATGGTGTCAGCGTGAGCTGTGTCTGCATCAGGAATTGTTCTTTCCAGATTTCCACCGCACATTGCAAGCGCTAAGCCTGAACTGAATGCGTATCGTTCATTCTCACCAATCCGGACATCCAGCAACAATCCTAATGTCAACCCGGGTGCGACTCCCTCAGAATTGGTGAGTTTGCTGTCCGTTTTAAACCAGGATATTCCGGGGCTAGCGGTAAGTCCCAAGCGAAGTTGTGCATGTGCGGATGAAACTATCAACACAATAAAAAGTGAAAGCAGGAGTTTCTTCATGGTAGGTGATTCTATTTTTACAAGGCAGGTTAATTGAAAAAAATGAAATTGAAAAAAATATTTCTGATGCTGAGTTTCTATATTGTATCTGTTTTTTCTCTCGTAATTCTCATTCTTTCCGGATGTGGCAAAGGTAACAAAAAGCCAAACGTGGATGACATTATCATCAGCGTTGAAGTGCAACGATTTGATTTGGATGCAAGAGAAAATCTGATTGGCAAAAAACCGGTTGAAGTTTCAGCAATGAAAAAAAGTTATCCTGAATTCTTTCCCATCTTTTCAGGACAAATACTGGAGATCGGAGAGATAACAGATTCAAGTTATACTGAGGAAGATGCGTTGACCGATTATTTCAATGATCCGTATGTCATCGAACTGTATGATTCTGTTGCCACGCATTTTCCCGATCTGAATGAATTTGAAAAGCAAATGGAGCAATCGCTCCGCTATGTGAAATTTTATTTTCCGGAAAAGCCAACTCCGAAATTGATTTCATTTATTTCCAATTTCACCTATGCGGCAATTACAGTTGATACTTCGGTGCTGGCTGTGGCACTTGATATGTATCTCGACACAGGTTTCAAATATTACAAATCCATGTTTCCTCAATTTATATATGAGAAATTCAAACCGGAGTACATGGCAGCCAACAGTTTAAAAACTTTAGCGCTTGAATATTTTCCTTATCAAATGAAAGGAAACACTTTGCTCGACCGAATGATTGACAACGGCCGGCTGATTTATTTTGCCGAAATGACCTGCGATGAATGTGAAGATTATCAATTGATAGGAATGAATGAAGAAGATGAGATATGGTGTGAAGAAAACGAACCGGAGATCTGGAATTTTCTCATCGAACATGATTTGGTTTACTCCACTCAACAGGGTGAATTCAACAAATACATTGAAGACGGACCGAATACTTCAGGAATGCCCGTTGAAGCTCCGGGAAATGTAGGTTCATGGATTGGTTGGCAGATTGTTCGGCAATATATGGAACGCAATAACGAAGTAACGCTTGATGAATTGATGAAAGCAGATGATGCAGAAATGATTTTACAAATGGCGAGATATAAACCGAGAAATTGATTTCAAGAAAGAATCAATTCAATTTGAAAGGAGCAACTAAAAGAAACTCCGGAATATGGACTTTAAAAAGTTTGCCATCGAGCTGGCGCTCCATAATATAATAGCCTGACATTTTACCGATCTCACTTTTCAAACTGCAACCGGAAACATATTCATGAAAATCATCCGGCTCAATAACAGGTTGCTGACCAACCACTCCTTCACCTTCTACAATACGCACCGTTCCGTTTGAATCTGAAATTTCCCAGTGCCTGCGTAACAAACGCACCGTATGCGTGCTCATGTTTTCAATCGTGATGCGGTAAGCAAATGAATAATCCGAATTGGACGGAAAAGAATATTCAGACTGGTAGAAAGTCTCCACTATAATTTTTACACCTTCGGTTGTATGTGTGATCATAGATATTCGGTTCTTGTAAAAATAGGAAAGTTCACCAGCGGGCAAAATCATTTAACAATTAGAAAATCGTTTACTATCTGCTGCGTATCATTGCAGGCGGTTTGCAAATCATCATTTAGTATCACTTGGTCAAACTGATTTTCGAATTCCATTTCTTCCGTAATCTTTTCTTTTCGCTTCTGGAAACTGCGTTCATCTTCAGTGCCGCGTTTTTGTAAACGCTCTATCAATACTTCAACAGAAGGTGGTTTGATGAAAACAGAAAGCGCTTCATCACCAAATTGTTTTTTGATGTTCAGCGCGCCTTTCACATCCACATCAAACAAAACGGTTTTGCCTTCATTGCGCAATCTTTCAACTTCTGATTTAAGCGATCCGTAATAATTCTCTTTGTAAACTTCTTCCCACTCGATGAATTCATTGTTCGAAATTTTGTTTCTGAATTCTTCAACGCTGATGAAATGATAATCTTTCCCATCCGTTTCATTTTCTCTTCGCTTGCGTGTGCAGGCAGAAACGGAAAACGCTAATCGCGGATCATGCGATAATAAATAATGTACGATAGTAGTTTTTCCCGCACCGGATGGCGCGGCTACAATAATGAGCTTCCCTTTTTTTTCACTAATCCCCAGTCCCACGTCCCTAATCCCTTTTTATAAAAGATTGGCGCATTGCTCTTTGATCTTTTCCAACTCATCTTTCATCTCCACTACAATTTTTTGCAACACCGCATCATTGGCTTTGGAACCGATGGTATTGATCTCCCTTCCTATTTCCTGTGTGATGAATTCCAGTTTGCGTCCTTTACTCTGATCCTGGTTGTCGAGGATTTCCAGGTAATAATTGCAATGCGTATTCAGCCGGACGATTTCTTCCGTGATGTCTAATTTCTCCAGATAAAAAATCAACTCCTGCTCAAAACGGTTCTGATCCACTTTGTCTTCTCCCACAGCGTCCTGCAGATGCTGAAGAATGCGTTGTTTCACTTTATCCGAACGCACTGCTTTGTTCTTATCAATTTCATCCGAACGGTTTTTGATCAGAAAGATGCGCTCGGTTAAATCCATCGCGAGCGTGAAACCTTCTGCCGTCCGATGCTTATCCAGATTAGCAACTGCCACATCAACCATTCTCAATACATCCGTCCATTCTTCCTTATCCGTGTCATCGTTGTTTGCTGAAATCACATTGGGCATCCGCAATGCCTGAAGAAATAATTCATTCTGCGGCACATTGGCGGCCTGAGCAAGCGCGCTTAGTTCATCAAAATATGCCTTCAATAAATTTTTGTTGATGTTCTGCGGTCGTGCATTTTCAGAATAATCCAGATTGATGCTCACGTCAATTTTGCCGCGCACCAATAATTTAGAAAGCACATTTCTCAACTCTACTTCAAACTCACGAAAGATGGAAGGGATGCGCACATTCAGATCGAGATAGCGGCTGTTCAATGATTTTATTTCCACCGTGATGCGTTTATCACCGCGGGTTAATTCATGTTTACCGTAGCCGGTCATCGAGCGAATCATGCGTGCAAAGTAAGTATAAAGTATCGCGTATTGCGTACAGCGTATCGCGATGAAAACAATTTCTTATTTCTTCAACTCCATTCTTTGCGTATGATAAATCGTCACGAGATAAACACCCGCACCGATCAGGATGGCAGCAATGATTTTCAGCGCATCAATCTTATCCTGTCCGTATAAAATCGCAAACACGGAAGCGAGCAGCGGTTGCAGATAAATGTAAATTCCTGCGGTGGAAGGCGATGCTTTTGCCAGCGCATAGATATAAAGCCCGTACGCAAAAACAGTAGCGAAGATCACCACATACAACGTATCGAGTATTGCTTTGGTATCGAAGCTGCTCCAATCCACCTGCGATAATTCTTTGGCGCCAAACGGCAGCACCATGAACATGCCGATGAAAAATATCCATGCTGAAATTGTGAGCGCATCATATTTGGCAGTGAGTTTTTTTACGAGCACTAAGTAAACCGCATACGAACTGGCATTGATGAAAATGAAAAGATCGCCCAGCACAATATTCGGAGCGTTAAAAGATGATTTGATTTTCCCTCCCTGGATCACCAGCAGCACACAACCAATCGCTCCGAGAAGAATACCCAGAATTTTCGGTAGCGAAATTTTTTCTCCCCGCGCAATGAACATGCTGATGACCATCACAATAATCGGGCAAGTGATCATGAACAGCGAGGCGTGAATAGGTGTGGTGAGTTCAAGCCCTTTGAAAAACATGAGCTGGTTAACGGCAACTCCGGTGACCGCACACCAGAAAAAAAGCATCCGGTCTTCGCGCTGCACTTTTGTTTTGCGCAAAGGAAAAATGGCGGTCATGAAACAAAGCGTGCCGAACAGCACCCTCAGCAAAATGAAACCGAACGGACCGATAAAAGAGGGCATCACTTCTTTGGCAATGGAATAGTTAGCGCTGTAGATCAGGTTAGCGGCAAAAAGCGCGAGATGTGATTTCGCTCCGTTTTTCATGAAGGGGGCAAAAGTATGAGAAGCTGAAGAGAGGAACTTAAAAATCCAACCCCATCGAGAAATACCATTTGGGGTCGAGGATTTCACCGCTGTCAACACCCCATGCATGATCGAGGCGCATGAAATAGCCGAAGAGCGTGGTGCGCAGTCCGAAACCAAAACCGCCCACCACGGGGTTGCGGAAATAATTGACTTCAACCACTACGGGAGGTGTGCCGAAAATGGCGGTGTTGAACGGATTGCTTTCGTCATAGGGTGAAAAACCTTCCCATGCGGTGCCCACATCACCAAAGCCGATGAGCTGGAAATTTTTGATGAACTCCGAACGGATAGGCGAGTTGACGAGATAGCTGAAAATAGGAATGCGCAGTTCGGTATTGATGAGCGCGTAATTGTTTCCGTTGCGCACGTTCTGGCGGAAGCCGCGCAGGTTGGTGGCTACGGTTTGAAATGCATAACCTGCATCGTAATTGATGGGCGTGGACTGATCGAATTTGCGCTCAGGTCCGGGGCCGGTGTACCAATTGTCAACGCCACCGAGATAGTAGATGAGTTTGCGCGAACCGAACGAAGTGCCGAAAGCAAAGCGCGAAGCCCAGATGATGTTGCGCTGCACTTTTTGATAATGGCGGAAATCGCCACTCAGAACTCCGAGGTAACCAGTTTCGAGATTGATGAATTTATCATTGACGACCTGATTGAACGGATCGTTTTTGAACAGCACTTGTTTGTGCAACTCAACCCAGATTTTATATCGAGAACCGAAACGGATGTTGGTGGCAACTGGCAGGGTGTTGTCGAAAACATATTCCCATTTTGTTTGGAACCAGTTTTCGTAATAGTTGTCAGCTTCAAGACTTACGTTTTCCTGCGAGAGAAAAGTGATGCCGTCATTGCGATAGCCGAAATGTGCGCGTACGGAGCGGAGATGATCAATGGCATAGGTCAATGAATAATTGGCGAGATGGGTTTTCTGACTGCCTTTGACCTGAGTAAGAAAAGGACCAACCTGAAGGAGATAATCTTTTTCGATGACATCGCGAACGAGGATTAATTTTTTGTCCAATCGTTTTCTGCGCGAATCGAGCGAGAGGAAATAACTGATGCCGTTGAAATCGAAAGGAAATTTTACGCCCCCGGTGATGATGTAGTCGTCAAACAAATCGCTGAGGTTGATGGACATGAGTCCACCGAGATCAGGATTGGAGAACACACCGCCATTGGTGACAAAATTTTCGTAGCGGTCGAAAACCATGTTGTTATCCAACTGCGATGTGACTTCGCTCATCGTGAACTTGACACGATAGGGCAGGACTTTGTTCCATTTGAAAATTCCATCTTCTTCATCCTGTTTTTGATTGATGGAAATATTCTGTATGGGATTTGAGTTTTGGAGAGAATCATTTTTCACAGGCGGCAGTTCATCATCAAACTCGCTTTGGAAATAAAATGTCTCCTGAATTTTCTTCACCGTGTCAATCTGAATGTTTTCCGTATCGTCTTCAGGAATAATGATTTCTTCTTTGATCTGTTGATTTTTGATTTGCTCCTGCTCCCAACTGTATTCTATGCTGCTGCGGTAAGCGGTGTTGATGAGGAAAGGAGAAATCTCGTCAATCTTTCCGGTGTCGATGGGTGAGATATGAATGGCGTATCCTTTAAGGTCAAGAAATAATTCCGCACTCTGATGAGATTTGAGTGCCACATCCTGTTCCAGAATGCTTGTTGAATAATTGGTGAACGGATAATAAATCGCGATGGATTTGTAAACGCGAATTGAATTTGAAGAATCGAGTGTGGCGTTTTCTTTTTTCAGCACGCTGTCAATTCCGAATTTGATTCGCGGCTGTTTGAGAAAACGGTCTTTGCTTCCGTTGTTGCGCGTGTAGTAGTAAAGTGTGTCGAAATGTGAAAACGTGCTGTCAAAATAAGAGAGGAAGCGATTGTAAATTCCGTTCTGATCGCTGAGATAACTGAATCGATAATTATTGTATTGAAGCGGATAATCTTCGTTGGTGAAACGGGTGTTGGTTACGCGAAGCAAGACATCAGAGCGCTGGGCGAGATTGCAGTAAAAAATATCGAAGTTCGGATTGTAAGCGAAAGTATCAGCGCGTTCAGTACGCAAAGTATCATCAGGGCGGTTGGATGAAAACAGAATTCCTTTTTGATTTCCGATCTGAACGTAGGACGGATTGCGGTCATCGTAGCGGTCATTTGTGATCTGATCGGTTCTTGTTGTCGGCAGATAGTATGTGTAAATATCAGATTGCCCTTTGTTGCTCGCGCTCATGACCATCATGCGCGGATCATCAGTATATCCAATGGAATGAACGCGTTGAAATTTTTCGATATTGGTGATTTCTTTTTTGCCGTCTTCGGTATTGTAAAACATGAGTTTGATCTGATCGCGCAATTCATAAACCACCGCGAGTTTTCTTCCTGTTGGATCCCATGCGAGAATCGGATATTCAGTATCGTTCGCCTGTTCAACGGTTTTAAAACTTTCTTTCAGGATTTTTTTCAGCTTCTTGGTTTTAGTATCCATCACATACACACGTACTTGCCCGAGGAGATTAGTCGCAAATGCAATGTGACTTCCATCCGCAGAAATTTTCACCTGATCGTGTAAATATTTCGCTTTGGATTTTTTGGTTCGGTAAACAACTGTGTTCTCTTCGGGATCGGGTTTGTCCAGCGCTTCGCGTGAAAAACGATCTTCATTGTATTTGTACCACTCACTGATCACTTTAGAAGTGGATGCACCGAGCACAAATAAAAATCCGCTTTCAATACTGCGATTGATGCGAGTGAGATAAAGAAGATTCGGAACGGCTTCTTCGCCATAAGTCTGCGATACATACCACCAAACGGCATGACCGGCAAGTCTTGCTTCTTCTCCGGAGAGGCGATTGAATTTTTTGAATTTGCCGCTTAAGATGGCTGTGCGCAATTCATTATCAAGATCAGCACTCCAGGTAACTCCGCTATAAGCAATGATTCCATCGGTGAACCATACAGGAAGATTCAGTAGCACGGCATTTTGCAAAACTTCCTGCACGTTGCCACCGAACATCATATTGTTGATCAGCACTTCCGCAATGCCTTCGCGTATTTGGCGATCAAGATCAGTATGATCACCATTGAAGAAAACGAAAATTTTATTTTCGACTACATGTGTTACACCGCCTGTATTCGTGAGTTCGGTATCAAAACCGATATTGCTTTGTTTGACATCGCTGACATCGTTGTAAACCAAAATTTCAACAGGATCTTCCAACCGGTACTCCAATATTTTTTCAATCTCGGGTAAAACTTTCTCCGCATTTTCAGCCGTGTATCTTCCGATTTCCTGTCCACCGAGAGAAAAATAAGTGATGAAATTATCAGACGTAAAATATTGCCAGGTGAAGTTGTGATACTGCACTCTGTTTTTCCCGAACTTGACATTGGTCATCGATTGAGCGTTGCAGTTTTCAATGGGCAATGAGCAACAGCCAATAAAAAAAATTACCGGAAGAAAATAATTTGAGATGGAATTTGATTTGAGAAATCCGAACTTCTTCATTTGCAACAGATCACAGTTAAGTGCACTCTTATATTAGTGGCAAATTAACGAATTAATCGCATACAATGACGCAAATTGTAAGTTTTACTTTCAATGCTTTTCAGGAAAACACTTACGTGGTGTATGATGAGACAAAGGATTGCTGCATCATTGATCCGGGATGTTATGAGCAGAATGAAAAAGATGAGCTGGTGAAATTTATTGAGGATCAAAAACTGAATCCGGTTTTATTGTTGAACACGCATTGTCATATTGATCATGTTTTCGGAAACCGTTTTATTTCTCAACGATATAAATTGCCGTTGCATATTCATGAAATAGATCGTGTGGTGTTGGATTCTTACCGACAGGTTTGTGATATGTACGGATTTGGATATGAGCCGCAGCCGGAACCGCAAGCGGATTTAATTGAGGGAAGAAAAATTTCTTTCGGCAATACAGAGTTTGAAATTCTTTTTACTCCCGGTCATTCACCCGGCTCTGTTTGTTTTTTGAATCGCGAAGAGAAATTTGTAGTGAGCGGTGATGTGTTGTTTTACGACAGTATAGGCAGGCATGATTTGCCCGGAGGGAATTTAGAAACTTTGATGAATAGTATTTTTTCTCAGCTAATGATTTTAGAAGATGAGGTCACCGTTTATTCCGGGCATGGACCAAAAACTACTATTGGAAGAGAGCGGAATAAAAATCCGTTTTTATTGGCTTGGGAAAAAGGTGACAGGGATTGGATTTAATTCAAATTGTCTGCATCTGCGATATCCTGTTTCCTACCCGTTGCCAGTTTGTTTCTGATTAAACTTTCCAGATCAATAAAATTGATCTCAATGTCTTCGACTACTGACCTGATTGATTTCTTATAACAATCTTCGAAATTCAATCCGGTGACCGAAGTCAATAAATCAATTCGGGTAGGTTCATATCCGAGTTGAATAACCACATCGTCTGTCGATAAATCTTCTGCTTTCAGATTAAGACTTTCAAAACCAAAATGCTTTAAAACAGAAATAACTTTTGTTGCATTTTCTACATCATAGGCAATCCAGAAATCAATGTCGCCTGTGAAACGTGGATGCCCATAAAATCCAACCGCATAACCACCGACAATGATGTACTTAACCCGGTGTGCGTTTAATAATGCGATAAACTCTTTGAAGTCTTTGTTGAGCGGGAGCATGTTGTTGTCTTAAGAATTCAATGGCAGCAATTCTCTTTTCAGGTGATTGGGTAAGCCAATATTCTTTTGGCTTCGGTTCTTTACCAAGTTTGAAAATTTTGATTTGTGTTTTGTCGAAACTGAAATCGTATTGCATTGTGTGAAGTTACGATACTAAATACTTTCAATCATCACCACGGCATAAGCGCAAACTCCTTCCTGTCTTCCCACAAATCCAAGTTTTTCTGAAGTAGTAGCTTTGATGGAAATGCAATCAGCCCCAATGCCCGTGACTTCAGAAAGTTTGCTACGCATTTGTTCGATATACGGTTTAATTTTCGGGGCTTCGAGTGAAAGGGTTGAATCAATATTGATGAGGCGATAATTATTTTTCGTGAGCAGATTCATCACTTCTTTCAACAATAATTTGCTGTCAATGTTTTTGTATTTCATATCGGTGTCAGGAAAATGTGTGCCGATATCGCCAAGCGCTGCGGCACCTAGAATAGCATCGCAAATGGCATGAATCAAAACATCCGCATCCGAATGTCCCGTGGCACCAAAAGGGGAATCAATTCTGATTCCCCCGATGAAAAATTCTTTTCCTTCTGTTAGTTGATGAACATCAAAACCAAATCCTACTCTCAAGATTTACATGGTTTTGGGTTTGTCTTCTCCTTCTGCTTTGAATGCATCAAAGTCAAACAATAAAGTGAAGCGCAAAGTATTATCAAGCGGATGACGTTGTGCGGAAGTAGGAACGAGATAAGAAAAATTCAAACCGAAAACGCTGTACTTCAAACCCAGACCTGCACTGAAAAACTGCCGTGCGCCTTTTGTTCCGTGCTCATAAAAATATCCGGCACGGATAGCAAATTTCTGATCATACCAATATTCGAGACCGGTTGAATACATGATTTCGCGAAATTCTTCTTTAGCTCCGTCCGGTGCATCTGTGAACGAACCGAGAATTGAAGCCGCAACTCCTAACTCACGATGCGAACCTGTGCTGTCAGGAGTAGGAACAAGTAATTTATTCAGATCCAAAACAAATTGTAACTGATTGGCATCATCCAGATTCATAATAAATGCGCCTCCGATTCCGAGATTTGCAGGAATAAAATCTTTTTCTGCTGATTCTGTATAAGTGATCTTGGCACCAACATTTGAAATATTTACACCGAAAGCAATTTTTGCATCGCGATCTGAAACTTCCACTTCTTTTTCATAATAAGCAGAAATATCAGCGGCTGCAGAGGTACCGGGTTTGATAGTCACTCCACTTACATTTTGACCGGTGGCGAGGTTTGAATAAATAAATTTCAAAACCAACCCAACTCCGAAGTTGTCGGATAATTTTCTTGAATAAGCCAGATCAACCGCAAATTCGTTCGGGCGGAAATCCTGAATAAATCCTCCGCTGGCATCGGTAAAAGTGATATTGCCGAGAGAGAAATAACGGATGGAAGCACCGATGGCCTGAAGTTTATCCAATTTGTAATAACCGCCAATGTGTGCGAGATAAATGTCGTTTACTAATTCTCTCAGCCAAGGAGTGTAGCTAACTGATAATCCAAGCGGCTTTTCATTAAAAACCAATTTCGCAGGATTGAAAAATAAAGCGTTGGCATCAGGACTCAATGCAATGCCTGCATCTCCGAGTGCGCCTGAACGTGCATCAGGAGGAATGCGGAGAAAAGGAACAGCAGTATTTACGGTGTTGAGAATATCCTCGCCTGCGGTCTGGGCGCTTGAATAAAGTGTGGTGGTGCTGAGAACAAATAGCACCAAAAATGTTTTCAATGAGTGTTTGAACATGTGTTTAGAATTGTGGGTTTAACAAATTTATTTTAAAAGAACCAATTTTTCGAATTTGTTTGCTTTGGCGCCATCCGTGCCTGAGGTGATTTCGACTTCATAAACATACACTCCGCGAGCAAGTTGATCGCCATAGTCATCTGTGCCGTCCCAGTTGATATCAGAAATTCTGTAGCCATTGATTACTCCTGCCTCACTTACGCAAGGATCACCTGAAATGGTTTCTCCCGAAAGTGAGAATGTGATTGTTTTCACCAGCCTCCCAGCTACTGTGAAAATGCGAATTTGTCCCCTCAATACGTCACCCGGGCGATTATGTTCGAACATAAAGCCCGTTTTTGTGGTGAAGGGATTTGGGTAATTCAGCACGTGATCAAGAGCCAATGATGCAGAGGATGCCACCACAAAATCAATTTTTTCTTCCGATGAATTATTATACACGTCCCAGGCTTTCACGGAAACGATATGTTGTCCTTCAGCAATATCATACATCGGATAGGTTACTGTACCGCGCTGATAATCGTCTAATGCAGCTTCATAAAAATCGTTCAGCACTTTGGTGTTTTTTGTTTCATCATCAATAACAGAAGTAATGTCATGACCGATTGCATTGCCGACTGTATTGATTCCGTTTTCATCCGAAAGCTTAACGAACAAAATAGGGTTTTCGTCTGTGAGTCCTCCGGGCACAAATTTTTCATCATTCATGTAGATGGTAATCTCAGGTCCGATATTGTCATCTAAATAATTATCAGAAGTTCCACCGATCATTACCGAATCATTAAATCCATGGGCATCAATAACTCCGTTATCGGAGTAATAACTGATCTTAGCATTTCCGAAACTGTAAGAAATATCTTTCGGTACAATAAAGGTGTATTCAAAATCACCGGCTGTCACAGTAGCTTTTCCGCGATACACAATATTTTTCTGAATATCAAAGTTCATTGGCGAACTGGATGGATCCTGACCGAGAGTAGAAACCGTTTGTGTCTTATCATAAATAGTAGGATAAACAACCCCATTGAAATCTGTCATTTTTAAATTACTGAGATCGCGTACTTCGCCTTTAATCGTCACTTTGGCAAGTGCTTTCAGTGTATCTGTTTCAACAGTGATATCATGATCGTTGACAAATGTTGTTGTTACATTGTATTCAGGATAAGCGAGAGATAAAGCGGGGTCACCGAGAAGAACAAATTTGCGCGTGTTGCTTATTCCCTGATTATTGGCTATCAAATCATTTTTTGCCATCATCATCACTTCACCGAGTGTTGCATTTCTTCCTGTATAAGGTTCAAAAACTTTGTTGAACCAGGCAGAATTCAATTGATAATTCGCATTGGAATAAACAATTCTCAAAGTGGTAACCAAGGCGATTGCTCCTCCTCGAGGATTCAACAACAATTGTTCACCCGCTGAGAGTTTTTCAGGATCATCATAACGGCTGAACTCGCAGGTTGCAGTTACCCAACAAGTGAGCTTATCAAAATTGTCGAACGAATTGATTTCTGAAATCCCGAGAATACGCTCATGCGCTAATCCGTTTGTTCCCCCATGACCGGTGTAATTCATAATTAGTGTTCCTGAAAAAACGCGGCTTTGAATTGCGGCATTCACATCAGGGTATCGCTGTCCTCCAGGTGCTGATTCCTGATTATATGCATCAAGATAAATTTTATCGGCATTGTAAACAGGGTAATTGTCCTCAACTATCTTGGCGACTTTATCAGCATCCACTGAATGAGTATTGCCATCTTCATCATCAGCGATAAAGGAAACCATATTGCGCCAACTTCCAAAAGAGCTGCTTGATTGACAATGACAGATTTTATCAACCATATCTTCCGCTTCTTGTAATGTTTTGACAGGCAACCGTCCGATTCCAATATCCAATAGATCGTCACTGTTTGGTTCGTTAATGTTCGATCCTTCTCCGTTATCAAGCATTCCGTAATAATCATCCGTTGAAAGTGTACTAAGCGGATTCACAGAATTTGTGCCCTGATAAGTAAGAATAAAATTGGTGTTGCCGCTAACTCTTTCTTTATTGTCATATGAACCATCACCAAAGAGACAGAGATATTTCGGCATAGCGGAAGAATCGCCTTCCGCATTATCATACAACATTTTCATGAAATTGCGGATGGCCGAAACATCCGGTGATCCGGAAGAAAATTCATTATAAATCATTTCAGGAGTCACCACCAATGTATCCAACTGATCACGATCGAAATGATATGCAGCCAAACGATTCGCCTGAGGAAGAAAATCGGGATGCGTAAGTATTACTAAGTCAATTGCGTTGCGTGCATGAAGATTTTGATTGGCGACCTTTCCTACCTCAACAGCATCGGTATATGCACCGTTCGGATAAAATGCGACAAATTCTTTAAGCGAGTCGGTTTGGATATTAAATGAAAAATCGCTTCCGGATAGTATTCCGTCCTGCTGTTTGACATTGATGATATGTGTGACGTCCCAAACTTTCAATGTTGAATTTGAATTCGAAATAGCGAACGCAGAAATATTTCCTGCACCAACAGATTCGTTGTCGCGAAAACTTAATTGTGAGCCATTCATCACAAATGATCTTCTGGCATTTAATTCAATATAATCTAACCAACCGGTGGCGCCTGAAGATGGATTTGAAAAATTAACGCTAATACTGAATGACCCGGTATTTGCATTGAAAGTTTGTTCACCGGTATCTACATCTGCGTAAGGATCGGTGTATTCTGCACCTACCGGTGTAGTACTTTGAGTGAGAATCAGACTTCCATTAACCAATGTTGTAAAACTTGAATTGCTCACGGTTGATCTCGCAGCCACGCGGCTTTTGATATATACCGGAACTGTAGTTTGGATATTCGGGAAACTGAAAGAAAAATTTTCAGATGTATTTACAAAATCAAAACTTTCACCCCACCAATCCTGTCCTGAACCAATCAGATTTTCAAGATCATTATCATGAAAGGCAAAATCATCGAATGCTACCGCAGTAGTATTTGAATTTGCTTCTGATGCCTGAGATTGAATTCGTTTCCCCGCCCCTAAATCAGTGGTTATATAATAATACGTGTTATCAGAATACATATTTCTGACATGATGATAGCGGTCATCGCTGGAATTATATTTCCATTCATCGGGTGACTGAGCGTAGAACAAAACATAATCGGAAGTGTTGAAGGCTCCATCCGATTCGCCAAAAACTTCAATTGCATTTTCCTGCAAATCATCATAACGCGGATCATCATTTTTTTCCGGAAGCATCCCACCACCATTGCCATAAACACGAATATTGCGCGGATCAATATTGCTGACGTCTATTTCTAAATCCTGAAAAAATTCGTAATCAAGTTTAAAGACCCCGGTTTTATTAACTGAAATTTTATACCAATCACCGGTGGTTAAAACAGAATTTGACGCATAAGTCATTGAACTTAATGAAGTGCGGAAAGATTTTGGTTGAATAGAAATTTTCAAATCGAAGTCAACTAATTTTTCAACTTCACCGGTCATGGTATTTTTTCTGAGCGGCAAAATGGAAATCAATGCTTTTGGTTCTGTTTTGAAATACCCGATCCAATAAGTGACCTCCGCATGTTCACCTATTAAATGAGACTGTTCAAACAGTTCAGTATTGCCAACTGCCTCATAAACCGCGTTCTCTATTGTTATTTGAATTTCACCATCCTGATTCAACGAAATATTTTCTACATAAAAAGGAAGAAAATCTTTGGAAGGATCAGCAGCGCACCCCTCACAGTCCAACGTAAGATGCTTTTCCTTCTCGCTCACGAAAACTTCTGATAGTTCGGCATCCCAATTGAGATGGCGGTGAACCGTAATTTGATTTTGTGCAGAAAGGCTAAAAAACATTCCCTCACAAAACAGCATGAGCAATAAGATTCTCATTCAGTCAAAGTTTATGTTAAAATAAGTAGAGGGTAAAAGTGAAGTATCTTTGATTGCTTTTCGGAAGAACGAAATGAATGCTTTTTTATTGCCTCGTTCAAAAATAAAAAACATTTTCACAGATCGACATTAATTTCATGCTGCGGAAAATTTTCTTCTTACTCGCACTCTTACTTTGTATTCAATCGCTGAGAACAGATGCACAGGACGCAGAGTTCAGTCAATTCTTTTCTGCACCACTTTATTTAAATCCCGCTCTGGCAGGAACAGCTTACAGCCCGCGGATCACAATTAACTATCGCAATCAATGGCCTTCGCTCGATCATGATTTTATAACTTATTCTGTTGGTTATGATCAGCATATTGATGCACTTCACGGTGGTATCGGAGTGTTTGTCAGTGCAGATCAGATTGGACGCGGGTTGATGAGCACCAATTCTGTTTATGGCATTTATTCTTTTAATCTCAAACTCGGAAAAAATTTCGGAGCGAAAGTAGCACTGCAAGGAGGCTACGTTCAAAAAACAATTGACTGGAACCAGATGACATTTTATGATATGATAGATCCCGTATTTGGATTTACAAATTCGACCGGAACTCCGAATCCAACCAATGAACCACTACCCATGAATGACCAAATCAGTTTTCCCGATTTTGGTGCAGGGTTACTTGCTTATTCAACAAAAACATATTTTGGTTTTGGAGTAAAACATTTGACACAACCTTACGTATCATTCACCGGCAGCGCCTTAACCGCTTCAGGGAAATTACCTTTGCGCTTGGCTGCACACTTTGGGAGTGTATTCAAGATTTCAAAAAATGCGAGAGGCACATCATTCTTTTCACCGAATATCGTTTACATACATCAGCATAATGTTCAACAACTGAATATCGGAGCATATCTACAATTCGGAGCTGTTTACAGCGGCTTATCATTCCGACACAATATTTCGAACGCGGATGCGTTTATACTTGTGATCGGAGTAACAAAAGGAATTTTCAGAATGGGTTATAGCTATGATATCACTGTATCGAAATTAGGATCTTCAACTGGAGGGGCACATGAAGTGTCACTTATTCTTAATTTCGGGAAAGATGATAATGAGTTGAACCCCGGCAAATGGCGCAATATGACACCATGCCCTGAGATTCTGAATTTTTAATTTGATCAGAATAAACTATTTTTAACATCCTCAAAAAAAAATGTAAACTATGAGAATCACAGCTGCATCAATGACGCTACTGTTTTTGGCTGTCTTCAGCCTTAACTCTTGTAAAGACGATGGATCATCTTCAACCGGTTGGAATTACAACGATTCCGACTGGGGTGGTTTTGAAGTCAGAGATTATGATGGACAGGTTACCGGTCCGGGTTTGGTACTAATCGAAGGCGGTCGCTTTACGATGGGTTTAACCGAACAAGATGTAACGTACAACTGGGAAAATGTTGCGAGAACAGTGACTGTTTCTTCTTTCTATTTGGATAGAACAGAAGTTCGGAACGTAGATTACCGCGAATATCTGTATTGGATTTACAGAGTATTCTGGACAGATTATCCGGAAGTTTACAAACGCGCTCTACCTGATACTTTATGCTGGCGCGATGAATTAGCATACAATGAGCCTTATGTGGAATTGTATTTCCGCCATCCTGCATATCAGTTTTATCCGGTAGTTGGTATCAATTGGCTTCAGGCTACTGATTTCTGTAAATGGAGAACTGATCGTGTAAATGAATTGATGTTGATGGATGCCGGAGTATTAGAACTCAATCCGATGCAGGTAAATGAAGATAATTTCAATACCGGGTCTTATCTTGTTGGACAATATGAAGGTATGGTAGACGATAATATGGAGGATTTGAATCCGGCAGGTACAGGTGAACGCAGAGTGAGAATGGAGGATGGAATTCTACTTCCTGAATATCGCCTGCCGACTGAAGCTGAATGGGAATATGCTTCGCTGTCATTAATCGGGAATCAACCTTATGATGATGAAGAGCGTATTGACGAAAGAAAAATTTACACCTGGAATTCCACCAGTTTGCGTAATCCGAAACATGGCAGCTGGCAGGGTAAGTTTCTCGCAAACTTCAAACGCGGTTATGGTGATAACATGGGAGTTGCAGGTGAGTTGAACGATAACGCTGACATTACCGCACCCGTTGATGCATTCATGCCAAATGATTATGGTCTTTATAATATGGCAGGCAACGTGAGCGAATGGGTGATGGATGTTTACCGTCCGATGCAATCCCTTACGTTGATGGATTATGATGAACACAATCCGTTCCGTGGAAATAATTTCCAGACAAAAGCTTTGGATGCGGATGGAATTCCTGAAGAAAAAGATTCACTCGGAAGATTAGTTTACCGCACAGTAGGACAAGGCGATGCATATGTGGATGAAATGGTAAGCAGAAGAAATTATAAAGATGGTGATGTGAAAAATTATTGGGATGGCGATCAGGTATCAGAAGCGTCCTATAACTACGGTGTAACTTCTTTGGTGAGCGATAAATCCCGGGTTTACAAGGGTGGTTCATGGGCTGATCGTGCTTATTGGACATCACCAGGTTCGCGTAGATTTTTGGATGAAGATCAGGGAACAAGCCTGATAGGTTTCCGTTGTGCTATGGCTCGAGTTGGTAGTCCTGAAGGAAATGATTTCAAAGGCGGGAATAATTTCTCTAAAAAGGATATGAAATAAAATTCTGAAAACGAGTAACAACAAACAAAAAGCTGCGGGATGTTCCTGCAGCTTTTTTATTTTCAGCTTGCAATGAATACCGAACAACTTCACCAGTTATTTCTTCAATCCACCGGAGGATCTACCGATACACGGAAAATTTCTGACGGCAATATTTTTTTTGCATTGAAAGGAGAAAATTTTAATGCAAACGAATTTGCTGGGGATGCATTAAAACAGGGAGCCTTTTATGCGGTAATTGATGAAGCCAAATATGCTGTTAATGAAAAAATGATTGTAGTCGATAATGTTTTGAAAGCACTACAGCAATTGGCAAAATATCACCGCAAACAATTTCAAATTCCTGTTCTCGCCATCACCGGATCAAACGGGAAAACTACCACCAAGGAACTGATTTATCATGTTCTGAAATCACAATTCAGAACGATTGCTACAGAAGGAAATTTGAATAATCATATCGGTGTTCCGTTGACGCTTCTCAGAATGAATGTCGAAACTGAAATTGCCGTGATTGAAATGGGAGCCAATCATCAGGGAGAAATTGCAGCTCTATGTGAGATTGCTGAACCCACTCACGGACTCATCACGAACATCGGCAAAGCGCATCTCGAAGGATTCGGGGGTTTTGAAGGAGTAAAAAAAGCAAAATCAGAATTATATCGATTCATTGAAAAAAGCAAAGGAGTTACGTTTTTCAATGATGAAGATGAAACGCTGAAAAGTTTATTGGGAAATGTTAAGGAAGTAATTGGTTACGGAAACAGAGAAGAAAATTTAGCTTCCGGAAAAATTATTTCTGTTGACCCGTTTTTGAAATTGGAGATTTCAGCGGGAGAGGAGAAAACCAAAATTCAATCGAAACTGCTTGGCTCCTACAATTTTGAAAATATTCTTTGTGCTGTCTGTGTCGGAATTTATTTCAATGTGCCGATGGAAAAAATAAAACAGGCGATTGAAGAATACTCTCCGTCAAACAACCGCTCGCAAATCCTCGAAAAAGATTCGAACAGATTTATCATGGATGCATACAATGCCAACCCGAGCAGTATGAAAGTGGCATTGGAAAATTTTCAAAAGATGAATGCTGAAATAAAAATTGCGATCCTCGGTGATATGTTTGAACTCGGAGATGAAAGCGAGAAAGAGCATCAGTCAATTGTTGATCAGATTTCAAAAATGAATTTTACCAAAACTATTTTGGTGGGGACAGAATTCGGAAAGACGAATTCAACAACTGAAATGACTCATTTCAAAACCACAGAAGATTTAAAATCATGGCTTGATGAACAAAAATTTGCAAACGCAAATTTTTTAATCAAGGGTTCGAGAAAGATGGGGTTAGAAAGAATTGTAAAATGATTTAAGAACAAGGATTAACGATTGCAGATTGTTGATTTTCATTTACTTCTCCAATCATAAATCGGTAATCGATATTCGTAAATCGGTATAATTGAATTACATAATCTAATCGGTCGTTTGTTGAATGCAGGCTAGGCATATTTTTCAAACGCCCTCAACCATCTCTCGGGCAATTCTTCTTTGAGTGCAAGTTGATAGTCTGCGTAGGAGCATGGCACTAATTGATGGCGTTCATATTTCTGCTCAAGATCAAATGGCACCTGCATCCACCATCGCTCGCTTTTTTTGCTTTTCCAGAAAATGAGTTCGTGAGAGTTGTCGCGGAAGTTCACTGTGTACTTGATATATTCTCTGTCGTTCACCAGTGGCGCATCTCCTTTTCGTGATGCATAGCCTTCGATAAAATACCAGATCATTTGCGCTATAAGAATAGAAGTTTGATCGTTGCGATCAGATGAAGGATTGTATTCATAAAAACCGATCGAAGAAAGTTTGTCACTCAAGCCTGCGTATCGAACAATCTGGCAAGCCTCTTCGCTGTAAAATCCATTTGGCGAAGCATTTTTATTTCCCGGTGCTTCTGATTGTTTGATGGCTGAAATATCAAAACTGAGCATGTCCGCATCGCGTACCATGGGTTCCACTTCCTCAATGTTCTGCCGAACCTTGCCGAGGCGCACACATTCAAAACTCAATTTCTGAAATGTATCAATTGTTTTTTCATCCACGAAATAACTCTGATAACCGAGCAGACTGAAATTGAAAACAAAGTTGGGCTGCTGAGTTAAAATTTTAAAAAGAAATGACGAAGCATCCATCTTCCCTTTCTTATCTATCAGATTTACTTTTTCATCTACCACCACCATGTTGATCACCTGATCAAGTTTTTCATATGCATGATATTGCGCAAATGTGAGATCATGACTTCCACCGATGATCAATGGCACTACGCGTTTTTGTATCAATTCATTAACTACTGTGCTGAGTGCGAAGTAAGTATCACTCAGAGATGCGCCCGGAATAATATTTCCGAGATCAATGATGCGTAGCTTCTTTTCAAGCGCATGAAGTCGGTATAGTTGTTTGCGCACTGCATCAGGTGCTTTGGCACATCCACCGTTATTTATCGCACCACGTTCTTCGCACACTCCGATGATGGCAATATGATATTGATCAATATTTTCAATTTCATCGTAAGCAATTTCGATACACTTTCCGAAATGTGAAGGTGTGAGGCTATCAGGATCTAAAATATCCGGTAGGTTCACAGGGCTGAGAAATTCTTCGATCATTCGCTTTCTGTTTGAAACGAAAATAGAATCACATTATTTGGAAGTTAGCGGCTATCATCAACAATTATTTGTTTGTGTGTTCAATAATGCTGTGCTAATTGTTTGATTGTTCTATTGCTTGATTGTTGAAATCAAAATGAAACGACCAACCTGCTTGAAATGGATTCAAGTATCATCACTTACTTTGTGCAGCAGCATGGATCAGACTATTCTCTTATCAATTGCATCTCCCGCATGGTGGTCAGTGATACCTTTCGCTTTGTTACTGGTGATGATTGCCACCGGTCCGTTGATTTACCGCCACTTCTGGGAAAAAAATTATACAGCAATCTCTGCAATTCTTGCGACAGTAGTTGTTTGTTATTACGTTTTCGGATTGAAAGATTCTCATCACCCCGTTCACTCCATGTTTGAATTCATTTCATTCATCTCCCTGATCACCGCATTGTTTATTGCCTCCGGAAGTATTTCCATTTACGTTCATTACGAAGCAACACCTGCTATCAATACAAGTTTTCTGATCATAGGTGCACTGCTTGCAAATTTTATCGGCACAGCTGGCGCCTCCATTCTATTAATCAAACCATTCATGAGGATGAACCGCTACCGGTTGCAACCTTATCTGATAGTATTTTTCATTTTCATCATCAGCAATGGTGGCGGAAGTTTAACTCCAATCGGTGATCCTCCATTGTTTCTCGGATTTCTGAAGGGCGTTCCTTTTTTCTGGACCATGAAACATCTCTGGCTTCCTTGGGTTGTTGGCATAGGGGCTATTTCTTTGATTTTCTTTTTTAGAGATACCCGAAATAAAACAACCGATTACACACCGGATATTACTGATGTAACTCCTCCACAATTAATAGTGAAAGGGAAGGGGGGATTTTTCTGGCTTGCACTGGTTATTGGTGCAGTGTTTATTGACCCGAATATTATTGACGGTGTTCCGACTTTGAAAATGGATGGAATGGAATTTTCGTTTGTTCGCGAAATCATCATGATCTGCATTGCAATAACTGCCTATTCTTTCGCAAATAAAAAACAACTGAAAGAAAACGATTTCAATTTTGCACCTATCAAAGAAGTAGGATTTCTATTTATCGGAATTTTCGCCACCATGATGCCCGCACTTCAATTGGTGAGTGAATTTGCAAATTCAGATCAAGGACAAAGTGTGTTGAACAATCATGTTTTTTATTGGGCAACTGGGGTGCTTTCAAGTGTTCTCGATAATGCACCCACTTACCTTAATTTTTTAGCCGCAGCAATCGGCAAAGCGGGATTGAATATTGAATCTTCTACTGACGTTGCGCAATTCGCCAGCACCAACGCCAATGAACTAGCAGCTATTTCAATTGCCGCAGTTTTTTTTGGTGCAATGACTTATATAGGCAATGCACCGAATTTCATGGTGCGATCAATCGCTGAACAGACCGGAACTGAAATGCCATCTTTTTTCGGATACGTTTTGAAATACGCCATTCCTTATTTACTTCCTGTTTTGATTTTAATCTGGCTGCTGTTTGTTTGGTTGCCAGGAAAATGAAGATCAATTATTCGCCAGATCGTTTCCGTTTCTCTTTTCAAACTCATGGATGCCACATTCGAGAAATTCTTTGTAGTCGCTGATGTCCGGTGTATATCCTACCGGATTGTTGAGGAGATTTTCATTGTGATCAATCAACACATAGTAAGGCTGAGAATTTCGATTGTATTTTGAAATTTGCATATCGCTCCACTTATTCCCAATAGTTCGGATTTTTTTCTCTGTGGTTGGCGAAACATATTGTTCGCTCTCGGGTAATTTTTCTTTGTCATCAACGTACAACGAAATCAAAACATAATCATCGCTGATAATGGGACAAATAGAATCACTCACCCAAACAGTTTCTTCCATTTTACGGCAATTCACACAAGCCCATCCCGTAAAATCAATGAGGATTGGTTTCCCGGTTTCTTTTGCATAGGCAAGTCCTTCCTGATAATTATGAAAGGCATTATTTCCCGGCATGCATTCCTGATTTTCGATATTATAAAACCAACCGAAGCTGTAATGCATAGGTGGCGGAAATCCACTCAGCAGTTTAAGATTTTTGCCATAAAAAACACCGGGAAGAAGATAAATCGTAAATAACAAAATCGGAATAGCAACAATGGTTCTTGGTAGAGAAAATTTGTATCCCTTGTCATCATGCGGAAAACGGATAAGGCTTAATAGATAAAGAACTATTAAGAATCCGATAACGATCCATGAAAGAAGAAATACTTCGCGTTTGATAATTCCCCAATGTGCAACGTTATCCGCATTGGCAAGAAATTTTATGGCAAACGCAATTTCAAAAAATCCGATCAACACTTTCACCGTGTTCAACCAGCCTCCTGATTTTGGAAGTGAATTCAACCATCCGGGAAACAAGGCAAACAATGCAAATGGTATAGCGAGTGCCATGGAAAAACCAAACATGCCAATTACTGGTCCTGCGTTGTAACCCCCGGTTGCCGCTTCTACCAAAAGACTTCCCATAATCGGACCGGTGCATGAAAAGGAAACGAGCACGAGTGTAAAAGCCATAAAGAAAATTCCGATCATTCCTCCGCGGTCCGACATGGAATCGGCTTTGTTCACCCAAGAGCTCGGCAATGTGATTTCAAAATATCCGAAAAATGAAATGGCAAATACTACGAATACCACAAAAAATATCACATTCATGACCACGCTGGTGGAAAGTGCATTCAACGCATCAGCACCAAATGCCACGGTGATGATAGTGCCCAATCCAACATAAATGAAAATGATGGAGAGCGCATAAATCATTGCGTTGCGGATTCCTTTTTTTCTGTTCTGACTTTGCTTCGTAAAAAATGAAACCGTCAAGGGAATCATCGGGAAAACGCAGGGAGTTAATAATGCAAGCAAGCCTCCACCAAAACCGAGAATGAAAATCATCAACAGACTTTTGCCTTCGAAGTCCGCATTGTCGCCACCACAATCTGCAACCACCGGAGATTCAGTGCCACCTGTTGAACCAACTGAATAATTCAGAAATTTCACTTCTCTTGTTTTTGTGTTCACTTCAAACTCAATCGGATCGGCAAACAAACATTGTTTGTCATCGCATGTCATGAATTCAAGACGACCGGTTACTTTTTCAATATCAGCAGAAACTTTTATTCTCTTTTCAAAACTGGCAGACTGTTCGAAATATTTCAATTTCATTTCGAACAGTGGTTCGTAATCATCAAAAACTTTTGCTCCGCTTTCTACTAATGGAATGGAGAGATCAAGACCATCAATCGTATCGAAGTAAATAGTGGTCGGTATAGGACCATCCGGGGGAGAAGTAGAAGAGTAAACATGCCACGTTTCATCAATCATCGCATCAAAAACCAAAGTCATTGCGTCATCGGTTTTGTCTTTGATGGAGATGCTCCATTTCACAGGCTCAAGGATTCCGTCCTGCCCAGAAATTAAATTTTGATCCGGTGTTTGATCAATTGCAATGTCATCAGTAGTTATAGAATCAGAATCAGCAGCATTTGGTTTCTGCGGACCCAGAGCAAATTTGAAATCAACATCAGTTGGCACAAGACATTGAATGCTGTCGCAAGCCTGATAAGTCAGAAATCCTGTTATTTGTTTGATGTCCGGCTTGATCTTAATTTTTTGTCTGAAGATTAATTTGTCTGCAAATTTCTTCACATGGATATCAAACATTTCATCAAAACCCTCAATTACATGGTCGCCATTTTCTGTGATTTTGCCCATGAATTTTATTCCGCTACTTGAATCAAAATCAAAATAAGTGGGAAGAGGCCCCGGTTCATTGTCCAGGGAATAGATGTACCAACCTGTCTGAATTTTTGCGGTGAAAACCAACGTGAATTCATCCGGATTTTTCGAGGGTTCCGTTTTGAAACTCCATTTCACAGGCTCCAATATCTGTGAAGACGTTGAATGAACCAGAAGAAAAAATATACAAATGAAAAGAAGAAGCCTTTGCTTCATTATCCTGAAATTGATTTTACGTGGTTAGCGAAAATACGAATTCTCATTGCGCAGGCTTCGGTAAATGGAAGGAGATTAACAAGCATTAACAGCAGCAACAGATCAAGCTATGGAAGACGATAATTTTCTTTCACCAGTGGATGTTGATGACAAATTTGCAATCAATGATTCAAAAAGAATTCTTCCATCGGAGTTATTCAGTGCCTCCTCTGAGCATCTTTCAGGATGGGGCATCATTCCGAATACGTTTCCGTTTTTGTTACATATGCCGGCAATATGATTGATTGCTCCGTTAGGGCTGGAAGTTTCATTGATGTTTCCATTCTCATCACAATAGCGAAAAAGAATCTGGTTATTGTCTTCAAGTTCATTCAATGTTTTTTCATCCGCATAATACCGGCCTTCAGCATGCGCAATAGGAATTTTCAATACCTGATCATTGCTGCATGATGAGGTGAAAGCAGTTCCACTATGTACCACTTTCAGAAAAATATTCCCGCAGATAAAAAGTTGATTTTTATTTCGCAACAATGCACCGGGCAACAATTGGGCTTCGCATAAAATTTGAAAGCCGTTGCAAATTCCCAAAACCTTTCCACCACGTTCCGCATGTTTTACCACTGCTTCCATAATTGGAGAAAAGCGGGCAATGGCACCTGCACGCAAATAATCTCCATAAGAAAACCCTCCGGGAACAATCACGCAATCATTCACCGTAAAATCATCAAGAGTAGATTGTTTATGCCAAAGTGTCTCTACTTGCTGATTCAAAACATTTTGCAAAACATGGATCACGTCACGATCACAATTGGATCCGGGAAAAATAATGACACCGAATTTCATCCGAGTAATTGATTTTGATATTGAAAAAAGAGAATCAGGAGCAACAAAAATAAATGAATCACTTCTGCCATGAGTTTGCGCCTGATGGTATCAAAGCTGTATGCGATTAAAACTGAAAGAGGCAAAATGATGATTAGAAAATGTTGAACCCGAAACAATTCATAGCCGGGTATCAGCCAAACTGCACCCACAGAAATGATAAGGATGAAAAGCAGCCAGATATTGAGAACCAGGAATTTTCTGATCTGAACAATGCGTTTGAGATAATCGCGCTGAATGATGTAAAGTGAATTCAACAACAATAACCCCCAGACTGCAACAGGAATTGATAAAGCCAATCGGCTTTCATTCTTGTCCATTTGAGGCGGGTAATTAGTTTCTATGAACTGAAAATGTTGTGAAACAACATTTTCAAAACGATCGGTAAGAAACGCCCAACACAAAATCAACAGGAAGGGAACTGCAAAACCGATGACTGCAATAAACCACTCACGCCAATTGAACGGACGCAGAAAACTCAGAGCAATAAATATAAAAATGAGCAATACCGAAGATGGCAAATAAATAAATGAAGCTATGCTCACAATTAATCCGGCATCAAAAGCAAGGCGATAATTAATATTTGTGTTGTAGGTTTTATATAAGATCAGAATCAACATGACAATGAGCAAATTGTTCAGAAGCACGGAGGAAAGCGGAAGAAATGATTCTAACGCACAACCCGAAAGAATAACGAATAACGCTGTCGAACTGTTGTTGTGATCTGCGATGCGAAGATTGGTGACAATTGTATTCATTGCCAGCGCTTCGACAAAAAGCAGAATAACCGAGGCTGAATAATTAGCAACGTAGTTGAGATGAAAAATTTCAGAAGGAATCTGATGAATTAGAAGTGGCAGTTTAAGAACAACAACATAGCACAACAGAACCGGATACTTGAGTGGATTACCGGACTTGAAAAGTTGAATCACAATGTCAATAAGAGATTTTCACAAAAGTGAGATAATCCTTTCGAATGCTCGGAATGATGATTGAATTTCTTGAAACCTGTTTGCCCATCTGTGGTGCAAGAAATAATTCTTCATCCTCCGAGTTGAACAGCATTTGTTTTTCCAGATCACCCTCACTGTTTACCCAGTGATCAAAAACATTGGCGCTGCGTGAAATATCTTCATTGAAAACAAAATGCAGATCAGTATTCGTGTTCACTATCGCGAACGAAGAATAGAATCCTTTGTCGTCCTGCGAAACTTGTTTTTTGCGAATGATGGAACGCCAGTCCTCGTTGCCCTCAGGATTTAAAGAAAGCACAATCACATCATTGTAATAATAATAGATGACTGATTTGAATCCGGGCGAAGTAGGAGAAACAAAAACATTGGTTTCGCTTTGCTCAGAACTTTTGTAAACCGATTCACCAACGATGATCGCACCACCATCATAACGAAGAATCACATCCTTAACATCAAAGGAATAAAGTCCGGGATTTTTTTTATTGTTTTCTTTTCCCGTGAGACTAAGAATAAATTCATCGGTAAATTTTGTAAACTTTTTATTTGTCACCTTGGTGGAATCCAGATCAAAAATTTCATAGAAATATCCTTCTGCCCCATTGTCTTCTTCAAGGGTAAAAAATCCGGTAACCGCGAGATTATTATTCACTTTATCAAAATCAAAACGCACAACTTCAAATGGCATTTCATCGAGCACAATCGGATAGGTTGCTTGTGCTCCGTCTATTGTATTGATGCGGACGAGTGAATATTTTTTCAGCTCGTCATCTTTCGCTTTTTCATCAGGGGCGGTAACGACATTGAAAAAATTATTTGAATCAACAAAAACAGATTGAACAGGAATTTCCTTTTCAGTGGAAATCGCGACAGATGATTTGCGGATAACATTCAAATTCAGATTGAGCAAAATCAAACCGATCAAAGTTCCGGATGCGTCCTCGTCCTGAAATTGAATGACAAAATGATCGTTGAAATCTGTCAACTGAATTTTCAATTGTGAAAAATTTGGAGGAAGTGTATCAATAAAAATCTCTTCACCTAAGGGAATAGCAGTTGAGTTCAGTATCTGGCCGCTCAGCGTGTTTGATTTTTTGGTTTCCTTCACATAAAAAACGAGAATGTTGTCATCCAGCGGAATCATTTTATAAATACTGGCACCTCCATCTTTTGGGATTACCGGTTCGCGCCAGTTGAGATTGAGATTTTCATCGTAGCATTCAATAAAATCCAGATCGTTACCGAATTTTCTGATCAGAATGCCCTGAGAATTTTTCCCGATCACTGCGACTTTCGGTGTCTTGTTAGTGACTTTTTGCGGAGCGGATGTAACAATGATTTGCGCAGAAATTATTCTTCCGGTGAAAACAATCAGGATCAAAATAACAATTCGCATAACTACTCAAAGTTACCCAGGAAGATTGTTTGATGGCTAAATTGTTTGATTGTTTGTTCAGCAATCACCGGTGTGATTATCTCTTCTGCCTTGGATCAAGCGCATCGGTCAATCCTTCACCGATCAGATTAAAAACAGTAACGGTGATAAAGATGGCGAAGCCCGGAAAAATAGCCAGCCACCAGGCCGTTTGATCCGATCGGGCAATGGCCAGCAGTTTGCCCCAGGTAATTGTATCAGCCGGAACGCCAATTCCGAGAAATGAAAGTGTGGATTCAACAAGAATGGCTGAAGCGATTCCAAAAGCAATGGAAATAAAAACAGGTGATAATGAATTTGGAATCGCATGCTTCATCATGATGCGCCAATTGGAAAAACCCAGTGCCTGAGCAGCTTCGATATATTCCAGACTTCGCACACGTAATAATTCTGCACGGATGAAACGGGCAATACCTGTCCATGAAGTGAGTCCGATGACAACCATCACAATATAAATCGATGGTTTTACAATCGCAATGATCGACATAATCAATATCAATCTTGGAATAGAAACAAAAATTTCAATCAAGCGTGTGATCATGATATCAACCGGAACGGAAACTTTTTGTCCGAGGTAATTTATTTTTCCGAGAACAAGTGAAAGTAGATGAGCAATCAATATGAAGAATACAAACAACGCAATGCTAAGAAATAACTCAAACAGACCTTTCAAAATGGATTGAGTAAGCGCATCACTGATCACAAATCCGCGTGCACCGAAACTGTAATAGAATCCCAGAATACCGAAGAGGATATACAACCATATTCTAACGCGTGGCATTTTCAATTTGTCGTCACCATAAAAACCTGCGAGTGCGCCCAAAAAAATTCCGAGAAAAGTGGAGATGCCCATCGAAATAATTCCAACGATGAATGCAATCCGGGTTCCGTGAATCATTCCCGAAATGACATCGCGCCCCAGGGTCGCGGTTCCCAACCAGTGTTTCCAATGGGAGGTTTTTACATCTTGCTTTTCAAAAGGACCAACCGCTTCATTCTTTGTATCAATATTGTTTGGCAAATACGGAATCAACGGCCATACAGCCCAATCGAATTCTGCATCGCTCCATTTCAGATTCACATATTCAGCATCCCATTTGGCGATTCCGAGTTTTACTCCGTAATCTTTCAATACCGGGAACATTACTTTGCCGTTGTATTTGCAGGCAATTGGTTTTTCGTTGGCTAAGAAATCTGCGAAGATGGCGATGAGCGCAAGAAAAATGGCGAAGTAAAGTGAATAGAGAGCGAGTTTGTTCTTTTTGAACTGACGTTTTACATAAGCCGAAAAACTTTGATCCATATCCTTGTCCATAACGATACGTGCACCGGTATCCTGTGCAATTTGCACAAGCTTATCATGCTTCTCTTTCTTTTTGAATAGTCCCATTATTCTACTTCTTGCTTGTGTATGAAATTCTCGGATCAACTACTGCATATAAAATATCTGCAACGAGATATCCGATCAAAGTCAGCACGGTTCCTAAAAACATAGTGGTAAACACGACCGGATAGTCACGGTAAATAATTGCATCGAATCCCCATTTGCCCATGCCGGGGATATTAAAGATTACTTCCAATACCACAGAGCCTGCAATAACAGTTGGGAATATATAAGCAAACAATGTGATGATCGGCAATAACGAATTTCGCAAACTGTGTTTCCAGATCACTTTGTTTTCTGATAATCCTTTCGATCGGGCAGTGCGGATATAATCCTGATTCATTACGGATAACATTCCACCCCGCATTTGGCGGGATAGATAAGCGAAATTTCCGTATGTCCAGCAAATTAACGGAAGTGCGAAATGATACATTCTTATTCCGGCAATCTGGAAAAACGACATGCCGTCTTTGATTTGATCGCCACCAATTCCATAAGTAGGAAACCACCCCAAGCCTGCACCACCGAGATAGGTCATCAACAGAGTGGCTATCCAGAAATTCGGCAGTGAATACAAAATGAATAATGAGGTGGTTGAAATTTTGTCCGTCAAAGATCCTTTGTTGACTGCGGAGTGAACACCAATCGGTATAGCGATCAAATACGTCAATATGATCGAAAGAAAACTGATCAGCATGGTCCATTTCAAACGATCCCAGATTACAGAACGTATGGATTGTTTGTTCTGATAGGAAATTCCGAAATCTCCCTGAATCAAACCTGCCGTGTATTTACCATCGCCAAAAAGCCATCGGTGGTATTGATTTTTCCCGTAGAAATTAATCGATGGAATAAAGTTCTTCCACGGAGTTTTGTTTTCAACAATACTTTGATACGAACCGGTGAGCTCTACTAATTCAGGTTTCAAAAAGGAAAGTTGCGGAATGGAAGCCACCACGCTATCCATGGCTGATAATGCCTGAACAATATCCTTATCCTTATATAATAAAAAAAGATTTCCGCAATTCTCCCGTATTTTGATTAACGATGCGGCAATCGTATCGTTCTTCTTGATACCCGTCAGCCGTGCATCTAATTTTTTTATGGTCTGATAATATGTTTCAATTTCTTTCCAGTTTCCATATTTTGCAATCAGCCGTTTGAGTGTTTTCTGATGGCGTTTTTTGGGAATTTTGTACAGCGTGTCCGGCTTCGCCATGCTGCCTAATGAAAAATAAAATACCGGCAGATCAAGACCCAGTTTCTCTCTGGTTTCCAAATATGTTTTTTCAGAAGCAATTTTATCTGTAAGTTTTGAATCGCCACCACCTTGACCGAGCATCAACTCAACAGGGTCACCCGGTGCGCTAAGACTAATTACAAATGTGATGAGTGTAATGACAATAAGCGTAGGAATAAAAATCAGTATCCGCTTGATGACATACTTTAACATACCCCTCTTCTGATTTCAGCTTATTAAACGGACCAAAAAAATTATTGTGTGTTTGAAGCTGCGAGTTTGAATCCCTGGAGCCAATATCCGGGGCGCATCACAGTTCCTTCAGCATCAAATTTTTTAGCAATCGCTAATCTTTGTTTTGCTGTAGTAAGGAAGATCACAGGATAATCATCATGAATCATTGCCTGCAGTTTCCACCAATAGGGTTTGCGTTTTTCCGCATCCATTTCCAAGCGAAGATCATCAATCAGTTTATCAGATTCGGCAGTGCCCCATCCCAGATAATTATCTCCGTTATTATATCCGTCCGTATGCCAAATCTGTTTAGGATCGCTTTCAACGGTCGGCTGAATCCAACCGCCCACGAACATTTCGAAATTGTGATTCTTTTGGTTTTCGAGAAACACCGACCATTCCTGATTTAATACTTCGACTTCAATCCCGGCCTGACGAAATGATTCCTGCGCAAGTAAACATGCTTTTTCTCTGCGTGGATTTCCCTGGTTGTAACTGATCGTTGTTTTGAACTGGACTTTTTTTCCGCTGATCATTTTATCGCGGATTCCATCTCCATCTGTGTCAATCCATCCTGCTTCATCCAACAATTTATTAGCCTTTGCCACATCATAAGTATTGGAGGTCAACGTGTCGTTGTAAAATACATTGGTTGGATGCAACGTGCTTGTAGCCTGCTCCGCCATGCCAAACCATACATTGTTAATGATGGCATCATAGTCTACCAGATGGGCAAGTGCAATGCGCACTTTGCGGTCAGAAAATTTCGGGTTCTTCAGGTTCATGCCGATGTATTCATAGGCAAGCATGGCAGGTGTGGATTTATTGAAATTATCAGTGAACTTGCTGTCTTTAGGCAAATCTTCCATATAGATTTTGGGATCTATGCTACGCATCACATCAATCTGCAATCCTTTCAACGCATTGATTGCGGTTGCATCGTCAGTAATGGTTTCAAAAACAATTTCGCTGGGGCGCGGTGAAGCAAACCATCCATTTTCATTGGCTAGTTTATCTCCCCACCAGTTTGCTTTCTTCTTGAAAACAACACGTTGATTGGTTTCCCAATGATCAAATTGATAGGGTCCGCAACCCGATAAAACTTCTTTCTGAAATTTTGCACTGTTGAACTGATCAGCAAACTTGATGATATTGGGATCTTCAGCTAACTGATCAGAATTGAAAGTCAAATCTTTTAATGAAAATTTATCCATCAGTTTTTCCGGGTCATAAACGCCCTGAGGCAGGAGATTGAAATCGCCACTTGTATGCGGAGCAATAAAATAAGGCTCCTTGCAAATCATCGTAAACTTCTTCGGATTGTTTTCATCAATGATGATCTCCTGAATAAAATCAAAATACGGACGTATTCGCTCGCAATCTACCTTCGGATTCTTGATCACTTTGATAGAGAATTCAATATCTTTTCCGGTAATCGGTGAGCCATCATCCCAGGTAGCTTCTTCACGAATTTCATAAGTAAATTTTGGTCTTCCGTCATCACCCATTTCTATCAGCGGCATTGATTTCGCAACAGTGGGAACAAATTCCAATGTCTTTGGGTCAATCCCAATCAAACTCCATTGAGCGATGTAGGTAATATATGTTGTCATTTCATCCTGACCATTCAACAGATTCAGGCTTTGGGGGTCAGATAACTCTCGTTCGATGACTTTGTAATCCACGCTCACTTCAGGCTCAGAGGAACCACTGCCGTTGCACGAAATGAATATAGAAACAATCAGGGAGAAAAGGGAGATCGAAAGGATTTTGCATTTCATAATTTTTGAGTTTTATGAGTGAATTTTTGGGGTGAGCAAATATAGTATTTTATCAAACCAAAACTTCTGAACTTAGACGACCGAAAGAAGCGCGTTTTATGAATGAAAAAGTATTGATTGCGGGAGGTTCCGGTTTGATCGGAAGAAGGCTAACTCAGCATCTGATAAAAAAGGGTTATGTGGTTAGATGGCTTACATCAAGCAGCAAAAGTGAAAGGGATATAAAATCTTTTCGATGGAATTATAAAACCGGTGATATTGATTTAGCCGCGTTTGACGGGGTTGATTACATTTTCAATTTCGCAGGTGCAGGTGTGATTGATAAGCCATGGAAGGAATCGTACAAAAAAGAAATTCTTGAGAGCAGAAGGGGAACAGCTAATCTTTTATTGAAAGGGATCAGGGATTTAGGACCAGGAATTGGAGAAAGACAAATCAAAACTTATATCAGCGCTTCGGCAGTTGGATATTATGGTGATTGCGGTGATGAAATTGTTCAGGAAGATCATGTACCTGCAAATAATTTTCTCGGGACAACTTGTAAATCATGGGAAGAATCTGCATTGGAATTTGCACAAGCTCGAATCAGGACCTGTATCATCCGCATCGGAATTGTTCTGGCAAAAGAAGGTGGAGCATTGCCGGGTTTAATGCGTGGAATCAAATTCGGTTTTGCCGGTTATCTCGGTAGCGGTAAGCAATGGTATCCGTGGATTCACATTGACGATCTATGCCGCCAGTTTATTTTTTTGATGGAAAATGAAAATGCTCGCGGCATTTATAATGGTGTTGCACCAAATCCTGTTCGCAATAAAGAATTGATCAAACAAATCTCACTCGCCAAATCCGGTCACGCAATCATGTTTCCTGTTCCTGAATTTGTTTTGAGTTTGATGTTGGGTTCGCGAAAAGTTACGGTGTTGGATAGTTGCTGCGCAACATCAGAGAAAATTCAGAAGGTGGGGTTTGAGTTTGAATTTGTAGAATCGAAAGATGCGTTATCAGTTTTGATTTGAAACCGGATTCAGATTTTCAAGTTCTTTGGATTTTGGCGGGTATCCCAAAACGTAATTAATTTAATTTGATTTCCCCTCATCTTGTAAAAGAGAAGGTTTTGCCTTGTCACTAACGCTTCTCTTACATTTTTCTTTTTGGAAGCACGATATGAAAACGGGAATTCAGAAATCGTATCTAATACTTTTTGAGTTGCGGTAATAAGTCGTTCAATTTCCTTTTCGGTCCATTTTTCATGTAGATAACCAATGATTTCAGCATAAGTTTTTTCTGCCTCTTCTGACCAAATTATTTGATAAGCCATTTCCGGTATTTTTTAAAAACCTCCTCATGACTTTTAACTCTTCCTTCTTTAACATCCTTAAGTCCTCTTTCAACGGAAGCTTTTACATGAGCAGGTAGTTCATCCCAAAAATCTTTTTCTGCAGCGTCAAGCAATTTTTTCACTTTGCGAATTACTGTTGCATCATCAGTATGAATGATGCGATCAACTATTTGCAGCTTCTCTTCCTTCAGACTCATTGGAATTTGTTTGATACAAATTTAGAATAATCATTAAGCCACTGCTTCATCATACGCCAAATAAGTCGCCAACCAGCGCTCAACATATTCAACACTAACTCCTTTGCGCTTCGCGTAATCTTCCACCTGATCACGGTCAATTTTTCCAACACCGAAATATTTCGATTGCGGATGCGCGAAATAAAAACCGCTTACTGAAGAAGCAGGATACATTGCAAAGCTTTCTGTTAATGTGATTCCGATTTGTTCTGCTTCGAGCAAATCAAACAATTTTCGTTTCTCTGTATGATCAGGACAAGCAGGATAACCGGGTGCGGGGCGAATGCCGCGATATTCTTCTTCGATCAATTGTTTGTTGTTGAGCTCTTCATCTTTTGCATATCCCCAATATTCTTTGCGCACCAATTCATGTAGTGTTTCTGCAAATGCTTCCGCCAACCGATCAGCCAATGCTTTTACCATGATTGAATTGTAATCATCATGTTGCTTCTCGAAATTTTCAATCAGTTTTTCAATGCCGATTCCAGCGGTAACCGCGAACGCTCCAATAAAATCGGAGCCTTCTTCACCCCTATCCTCAATGAGAGGGGAAGGGGTGAGGTTCTTTGGCTTCACAAAATCCGACAAACACCAAAATCTATCCGCTTGCGATTTGCTCACCTGCTGACGGAGAAAATTGAAAGTTGTGGTGAGCTTTTCAAATCCCAGTTCCGGGATGGGTTTGTAAACTTCAACGTCATCATCATTAACCGATTTCGCATGATAAAACCCAAACACCGCTTTTGCTCTTAATAATTTGTTTGTGACGATTTCATCGAGTAATGTATTTGCATCATCAAATAATTTCTTCGCTTCTATACCAACAAATTTGTCGTTGAAGATTTCAGGATACTTTCCTTTTAGTTCCCAAGTTGTGAAGAACGGTGTCCAGTCAATCCGTTCGCGGATTTTATCGAGCGGAAAATCTTCAAGCAATTTGTTACCGAGAAAAGTTGGTTTTGCTGGAATGTGATTTTTCCAATCAATCTCAAATTTCTTTTTCCGCGCGTCTGTAAGTGGAGTAAAATTTCTTTCAATCTTTCTCTTGCTGTGATTAATTCTCAGTTCCTCGTATTCCTTTTTTATCTTTTCAGAAAAAGATTTTTTGTTTTCGGCACTCAACAAACTTGAAGCAACAGTTACACTTCGCGAAGCATCCAGAACGTGAACTACATCTCCTGAATAGGCAGGGGCAACTTTTACAGCAGTATGAATGCGCGAAGTTGTTGCTCCGCCTATCAAAAGCGGAATTTTAAATTTTTGCCTCTCCGTCTCTTTTGCAACATGAACCATTTCGTCAAGTGAAGGCGTAATTAATCCGCTGAGACCGATCAGATCAGCGTTCACTTCAATTGCTTTCGCAAGAATTTTATCTGCAGGCACCATCACGCCCAAATCAATGATCTCGTAATTGTTGCAGGCAAGCACAACTCCAACAATATTTTTTCCGATATCGTGAACATCGCCCTTCACGGTTGCCATGACAACACGGCCATTGTTTTTTGAAAGACCGCTTTTATGCTTCTCTGCTTCGATATAGGGAGTTAGCACTGCAACAGATTTCTTCATCACCCGCGCACTCTTCACCACCTGTGGCAAAAACATTTTTCCGCTGCCGAATAAATCACCAACCACATTCATTCCGTCCATCAGTGGTCCTTCAATCACATCGAGCGGTCGCGGATATTTTTGTCGGGCTTCTTCGGTATCAGCTTCAATGTATTCTACGATTCCGTTGATGAGAGCATGTTTCAATCGTTCTTCGACAGCAGCCTCTCGCCATGTTTCATCTCTCACCAAAACTTTTCCTTTGCTTTTCACCTGCTCTGCAAATTGTACGAGCTTTTCTGTTGAGTCTGATTTTCGATTGAGCAATACATCTTCTACAAGCTCCAATAAATTTTTTGGAATCTCTTCGTAAACAGTAATCATTCCTGCGTTTACAATTCCCATATCCATTCCTGCTTTGATCGCATGATACAAAAACGCAGAGTGCATCGCTTCACGCACATGATCATTCCCTCGGAATGAAAATGAAATATTGCTCAAGCCGCCACTTACTTTGCAAAGCGGAAATTTTTCCTTCAGTTGTCGCGTGGCTTCGATAAAATCTTTCGCATAATTATTATGCTCTTCCATTCCTGTTGCAACCGCGAAAATGTTCGGATCGAAAATGATGTCCGAAGGTTCGAAACCAATTTCATCAACGAGAATTCTGTAACATCTCGAAAGAATATCAACCTTACGCTCAACCGTATCTGCCTGACCTTTTTCATCAAACGCCATCACAACGGTTGCAGCACCATAGCGTTTTAATTTCTTCGCCTGCTCCTTAAATTTTTCTTCTCCCTCTTTCAATGAGATTGAATTCACAACCGCCTTTCCCTGCAAGCATTTTAATCCTGCTTCGATCACGCTCCATTTGGATGAATCAACCATTACCGGAACTTTCGAAATATCAGGTTCCGATCCGATGAGATGGAGAAATGTCGTCATTGCTTTTTCTGAATCAAGCATCGCTTCATCCATATTCACGTCAATGATCTGCGCACCATTTTCAACTTGCTGTCGGGCAACGATCAATGCATCTTCCAATTTGTCATTCAAAATCAATTTTGCAAACTGTCGGGATCCCGTCACATTTGTTCGCTCACCGATGTTTACGAAATTGGTTTGCGGTGTAATCACCAATGGCTCCAATCCACTGAGTTGGGTGAATTTTCTTTTCTCGGAATGAATTCTGGGCTTGTGTTTCTTCGCTGTTTCAGCAAACACTTTGATATGATCTGGAGTTGTTCCGCAGCATCCGCCAACAATATTTACAAATCCGCTCGACATGAATTCATCCAAATAAGCGCCCATGATTTCGGGTGACTCATGATAATGACCGAATTCATTTGGCAATCCGGCATTTGGATAAGCGCTCACATAACAATCAGCGAGCTTTGAAATTTCTTCGATATGCGGACGCATTTCTTTCGCGCCAAGCGCACAGTTGAAACCGATTGAAAACGGTTTCGCATGTTTCATCGAAATCCAAAATGCTTCAACGGTTTGTCCGCTCAGAGTTCTTCCACTTGCATCGGTGATGGTTCCCGAAATCATTACCGGCAATTTCTTTCCTGTTTCTTCAAACAATTCATCAATGGCGAACAAGGCAGCTTTCGCATTGAGCGTATCGAATATTGTTTCCACTAAAAGCAGATCAACTCCGCCATCCATCAATCCGCGCGCTTGCTCTCGATACGTTTCAACCATCTGATCAAAACTGATTGCACGAAAGCCGGGGTTGTTTACATCGGGGGAAAGAGAACCTGTTTTGTTTAGTGGACCGAGGGCGCCTGCAACAAATTTCGATGTTGGATGTTCGAAGTTAGATGTTAGGAAAGAGGAAACTGCGCGTTTTGCAATTTGAGCAGCACACAAATTCAACTCATAGGCAAGATGCGACAAATGATAATCTGCCTGCGAAACAGAAGTGGAGTTGAATGTATTGGTCTCAATAATATCAGCACCCGCTTCTAAATATTTTTTGTGAATCTCTTCAATGATTTGGGGTTGAGTGATACAAAGCAGATCGTTGTTTCCTTTCAGATCGTGCGGATGATCTTTAAATCGCTCGCCCCGAAAATCTTTTTCATCAAGTATGTAACCTTGAATCATCGTTCCCATCGCACCATCGAGAACGAGGATTCGTTGTTTGATCAGTTCGCGTATTGAATTATTCATTGCAGTTCTTTAGCCGCTCTTCAGAAAAATTATCAAGATTGTTTTGGATAAGAAAAATGATCGCTTATCTGTCCCCAAGCTGATGCTCAGAGTAGGAGTTGGCACCGACCCCGCCAAATTGCGAGAGGTTGCCAAGACTTCATCGGGCCTAATCCCTCTGTCTTTCTTGATAAGATGTTCCAAAGAACTGAGTACAAATATAGTGGAGAGCAATAAGAATCTTTCGCTGGTAAAACATTTCTCTGATTAGATTCGCGGAACATTAATCCATCGTGAGCATACGTTTAAATTCACCCATCGGCATTTTTGATTCCGGCTACGGAGGATTGACCATACTCAAAGAAATCGTAAAAGTTCTTCCGCAATATGATTATTGCTATTTGGGTGATAATGCTCATGCGCCTTACGGACCAAAATCTTTTGACACAATTTATCATCTCACACTTCGATCAGTAAAATGGCTTTTCGAACAGGGATGTCCGCTGGTGATCTTGGCGTGTAATACGGCAAGTGCCAAAGCATTGAGAACGATTCAGCAAAATGATTTACCTAAGATTGATTCAAAACGTAGAGTGCTTGGTGTTATCCGCCCGATCACTGAGTCCGCAAATAGTTTCACAAAAAATAATCATCTCGGAATTTTTGCTACATCGGGAACGGTGAATTCAGAATCGTATATGATGGAGATTAAAAAGTTTTTTCCGCAGATCAAAGTCTCTCAGGAAGCATGCCCGACATGGGTGCCGTTGATTGAAAGCAATGAGCATGAAAAGGAAGGTGCAGATTTTTTTGTGAAACAGCATATTCAGAATCTTTTGTCGAAAGATGATCAGATTGATGCGGTCATTCTTGGCTGTACTCATTATCCGCTGATGATGGAAAAAATCAGAAAACATTTACCCGGGAAAATTCAAATTATTTCTCAGGGTGAAATTGTCGCGAATAAAATGAAAGAATATTTGCAACGTCATTCTGAAATTGAAACCAAATGTTCGAAAGATGGAAAGATTGAATTTTTCACTACAGATTCATCTGAGGTCTTCAGCCAAAACGCAACACTGTTTTTCGGAAAGGAAATTCAATCCACGCAGATTGATATCTGACCCACTCAAAGTTTATACAGAAATTCTTCAATGTTTTTTTTCAAAAGATTTTCATTCATCGTGAAACCAGCCGGATTGAAAGTCATTGCGTTTTCAATATCCGTTTTCAGGTTCAATTGATTTTGCTCCACGGAATAAAACATTTTATTTTCAGCAAGAAATGAAGCCAAATATTTCTGTTCAGTTTGCCCCGGTGTTGGAATGAGTAATGCTTTTTTATTAGCAAAAACCAGATCCATAATACTGCTGTAGCCTGCGCGACAAACCACGATTTCGCTTTCGTTCATGGCTTGCTGAATTTCTTCGGAATTTGCGATATTCATCATCTGCACCAAAGAATTTTTAATCTGAATTTCTTTCTTGTTTGACCCTCGGATAAAAAGACATTTTCCCTCCTCGTAATCCCCCAATTGAGAAATAAGTTTTTTTTCAAGAATACTTCTTTGCGGTTCCGGTCCTGAAAGAATGATCAGGAGTTTCCATTTTTTTTCTGAGCGATCATTTTTTTTCATCCGTGACAACGGTCCGATAAATTTGACATGTTCAAGCTCATGATTGAAATGTGATAAATCACCACTCAGATTCGGTTCGTTTTCAAAATCAGGAACCCAGCATTCATCAAAATTTCTGATCAGGCGATGATTGGTTTCATTGAATAATTTTCCGGCTTTCTGAAAACCCGGTGGCATCATGATTTGTAACTGATGCGTAATAAATATGCATGGAACCCGATCAGTAGATAAACCATAACGGTTATCGGATATCACAGCATGAATATGATAATCAGAAATTATTTTTTCAAGCAATTCATTTTCACGTTTGATCGCCTTTCTGAATTTCGGCAACTGCACCAACATCATCCACCACATCGAACTGAAGCGTGGATAGACAGGTTTGTAGCCTGGTAACTCAATAGAATTCAATTCAGGAAATTCTTTTTTCAAAAGCAACAATGAATCACCATCTGAAGCAAGAACAACATTGGCTCCTTGTTCAATCAATTCGCGGATGACCGGAATGCATCGGCTTGCATGACCAAGTCCCCAATCCAAAGGAGCAACGAGAATATTTTTTTGGAGATTCATTGCTGCCAAAAGTATTTAGTAGTGAGAACTAGAATGATACTGACAGCCATTGTTTCATTTATTATTTGAATTTTATCAAAACAGAATGAAATAAATTCAACATTCTTATCGTTATCTTCGTTAAAGAATCTGTTATGAAAAATAAATTGCGTCAATTCCTCTCTATCGCTTCGGCAATTGTTATTTTATTTGCACAATCCGGTTGTTTCATTTTTAAAAAGGATTGCGACTGTCCCAATTTTTCGAATAAGAAACAAAACACCGAACAAAATCTGGACGTTCAGTTCTCTGCCAAAGTAAGCGCTGATCAGCCTTCGATGTAACGGGTGTGATGTTCTCATCAAGAGTGATCCCTTATCTTTGCGCCTGTTAAAACACAGATCATGCTTAACAAGAAAATAGAAAAAGCGCTCAATGAACAGTTGGCGATGGAGGCCGCTGCTTCATTTAATTATCTTGCAATGGCTTCCTGGTGCGAGCAACAAAACCTCGATGGCTGCGCAAAATTTTTATATGCTCAGGCAGAAGAAGAGAACGGACATATGATGAAAATTTTCCGCTACCTTAACACTGCTGGCGGGCGTGCTGTTACTCCTGAAATTAAGCAACCGAAACTGCAATTCAAAGATGTGATTGAGGTTTTCACCATGGCTTTGAACAGCGAAAAGCAAGTAACACAACATATTTACAAACTCAACGAAATGGCATACGATGAAAAGCAATATGCCGCTTACCAGTTCCTTCAATACTATATTGTAGAACAAGAAGAAGAAGAAAATCTGTTCACCAATATCCTCGCAAAAATGAATATGATCGGAATCAAAGACCGCGGTCTCTACTATATTGATAAGGAGATGGAAATTTTCCGCGCCCCGGAAAAAAAATGATCAAGGTCATAAAACAAATTCATTCAGAAGTTTACATTTGGCGCATTAATTAAGCAACGCATGAGACCATTATCAGAATTGAAAGTCGGTGAACAGGGATACGCCATTCGTTTTATCGATGATGTATTAGCGCTCAAACTTTATGAAATGGGATGTATACCCGGTGAATATTTACGCGTGGAAATGATTGCCCCTCTTGGCGATCCGATGACGATCAACATCAATGGTAACTTAGTGAGTATGCGCAAACATGTGGCAGCCTGCGTGATGATTGATGTAAGACCAGAGAGTTTGAATTAAAAATTTCCTTAAGAAATAGAATTGCAGGCGCAGATGATGCGCCTTTTTTTATACCCTTAATTAGGTATGCCTGCCTGTAAGTGCTTCTCTAATTTTGGCAGCTGAAATTTTATGGCGAGCAGAACGATAAGAGTGGCTTTGGTTGGAAATCCGAATTCGGGTAAATCTTCCTTGTTCAATGAACTCACGGGGCTTCGCCAAAAAATCGGCAACTATCCTGGCGTGACGGTTGACCGCAAGTCGGGAACATGTCTGCTTGACGATCATCTCACTGCTGAAATTGTGGATTTGCCCGGTACGTACAGTTTGTTCGCGCGCAGTCTGGATGAGGCGGTGACCACTCGCGAACTAATCACACCAGAGGGTAAAACGGATATTGATATTATGGCGGTGGTGCTGGATGCATCGAACCTGAAACGTAATTTACTATTTGCCACTCAAATTCTCGATCTCGGTTACCCGACTGTTTTTGCATTGAATATGATGGATGTTGCACAGCGGCAGGGTTTGAGTATTAATTTGAAAAAACTTGAAGCCGAGTTAAATGTTCCGGTGGTGCCGATAAACGCTCGGACAGGAACAGGTGTGGATGTTTTGAAAAAAATACTTTCTTCACACAATCAGAATTCAAAACCGTTTTTTGAAATCAAAACGGCTTCAGCTTCAATTGGTCGCTTGAAAGAAAAATTTCCGCTGCTCACGGATTTTCAATCTTATGTGGCTGCGAGTAATGCTTCACATCTGAAATGGGAAAATGAAACTCAAAAAACAGGAACAGAAAAATGGCTGAAAGAAATCGGTTTCAACGCAGGAAAAATTCAGGGAGATGAAATTCTGAAACGATATGAAAAAATCAATCAGGTCATCAATGCGGTGTATTCAAAAAATGGAATTGAAAAAAGCAGAGAGCTGACTGCAAAAATTGATACTATTCTGACACACGGTATTTTCGGCTACCTCATTTTCATTCTGATTTTATTTCTTGTTTTCCAAACCATTTTCAATCTGGCTGAATACCCGATGAACTGGATTGACAGCGGGTTTTCCATTTTCGGTTCGTGGGTCGGAGATTTTCTGCCTGATAACTGGATTCGCAGTCTGGTGGTGAACGGAATTATCGCTGGACTTGCAGGCGTAATCATTTTTATTCCACAAATCATTTTTCTTTTCGGTTTCATCAGCATTCTTGAAGAGACCGGATATATGTCGCGCGTTTCGATTTTGATGGACAGACTAATGAAAACCGTGGGTCTAAATGGAAAATCCGTGGTGCCGCTGATGAGCGGATTGGCTTGCGCCATTCCCGGAATTATGGCAACGCGCAATATTGAAAACTGGAAAGAAAGATTAATCACGATTTTGGTTGTGCCATTCATGAGCTGCTCCGCACGGTTGCCGGTTTATACTTTGCTGATCGGAATTTTTGTTCCTGATGATTTTCTCTTTGGAGTGATCAGTTTAAAAGGGCTGGTAATGCTCGGCATGTATTTGCTTGGACTGATCACTGCTGTGCTTGCTGCAGCTATTTTGAGTTTAATGATCCGGAGAAAAGAAAAAGGAATTTTCATCATGGAACTTCCTGTTTACCGGATGCCGCGCTGGAAAAATGTGGGCATCACCATGTTTGAAAAAGCAAAAGTGTTTGTGGTGGAAGCAGGGAAAGTGATCTTGGTGGTAAGCATTGTTTTGTGGGTGCTTGCGTCATACGGACCGGGCGGAAGCATCGAAATGTCCAAACAAAAAGCGGAACAGTTTGCGATGGAAAATAATCTTTCAGCAGAGCAAACAGAAAATTTAAAGGAAGCGTCAGGATTAGAATCTTCATTTGCAGGAAGAATCGGAAAATTTATTGAGCCGGTCATTAAACCACTTGGTTTTGACTGGCGGATTGGAATTGCGCTGATCACTTCTTTCGCAGCGCGTGAAGTTTTTGTCGGAACCATGTCCATGATTTATGCGCTCGGCAGCGATGAACCGAACCTGAGTACAATCAGAAATAAACTGAAAAACGATATTGACCCCGAAACGGGAAAACCGATTTACTCATGGGTAACCGCGCTCTCTCTGATGTTTTTTTATGCTTTCGCTTTGCAATGCATGAGTACGATTGCCATTGTAAAACGCGAAACAAAATCGTGGAAATGGCCGATGATCCAACTCGCGTTTATGACAGTGCTTGCGTATGTAGCGAGTTTAGCGGTGTATCAAATATTCAAATGATCAGCGAACAACAGTAACATCTCCTTTTAAAATTTTCTGTGTTCCACCAACGATGATAGCGTTGCAGTAAAAAACAAAAACACCCGGGTTCACCAAGTCACCTTTAAAATATCCATCCCATCCGTCATTCATATCATGCGATTCAAAAACCATTTCGCCCCATCGTGTGAAAACATAAAAATCAAGTTCGGAAATATTATTTCCGTAAACCAAAAGCAAATCGTTGATGTCATCGCCATTCGGAGTGAATGCGTTAGGAATAAATATTTCTCCTTCGCAAAAAAGAGTTACTGAAACCACATCCGTTGAACTGCATCCGTTGGCATCTGTTACGCTCACAGAATATATTCCGGGAATGTTGACCGTGATCACTTGTTGATTCTCTCCGGTTGACCAATTGTAATTCATTCCTGAAATGCCCGCGTTCAGTTGAACGCTCTGACCTGTACAAATTGAAGTATCCAAACCGAGATCAAAAACGGGAAGCGGTGTGAAAGTGATCTGTACATTATCAGTTGCTGAACACGGACCGGATGTTACAGTGACTGCGTAGATTCCATTTTGAGTAACTGAAATACTCTGACTGTTATCACCCGTTGACCATGAAAAACCTGCTCCTGCATTTCCTGCATCAATGAATGCTGTTGAGCCAACGCAGAGCGATTGATCATTTCCAAGATTTACGATCGGTGGATTTTGGAAATTAACCTGAACGTTATCTGTGGCTGAACAATTGTTTGATGTTACTGTAACAGAATAATTTCCGGTTATGGTTGGTTGAATTTGTTGCGTTGTTTCGGTTGTACTCCATAAATAAGAAGCTCCCGGATTTCCAGCGTCAAGATTCGCAACGTTGCCTATGCATAAATTAAGATTGGCACCCAGATTTACAACAGGAATTGGATTGAATAAAACAAAAATCGTATCGCTGTCCATGCATCCTGATAAATCCGCGGTGACAGAATAATTTCCGGAATTCCCAACAGTAATTGTTTGCGTGGTCGCAGAATTTGACCATGAATAAACCGCTCCGGCATTGAATGCATCAAGAACTAAATTCTGTCCACTGCATAAACTCGTGTCATTGCCAAGATTTACAACCGGATTATTCAAAAAAGTGACAAGAACGGAATCAGATGATGAACAACCGTAATCTGTTACGATAGCAGAATAATTTCCTGAACTGCTCACCTGAATGATCTGAGTGGTTTCACCGGTACTCCATAAATAATTTGCGCTGGGATAGTTTGTGTTCAATGAAACCGTGCTACCCACGCAACTGAAAACATCAGGACCCAGTGAAAAAACAGGAAGCGACAAAACATTAATCTGAATCGAATCAGCAGAAAAGCAATTTGCAAGCGAAACAGTCACCGCAAAATTTCCTGATGAATTCACGGTTATCGTTTGTGTTGTTTCACCGGTTGACCAATTAAAAGCAGATCCGGGATTTGCTGCATCAAGAATTACAAATTGACCTGCACATATCGAAGTATCATTACCCAGATTGAGTGAGGCAGGTGAATTGTAAAAAACGTTGATGGTATCGGAAGCAAAACATCCGAATGCGCTTGAAGTAACCTGTAACCAATAAACACCTGCGGTATTTACCGTATAGGATAAGTTCGTACTACCATCCTGCCAGAGATAATCGCCTGAAACATTCGACAAGTCGAGGATCAAAGTTTCTCCTGCACAAATAGTAGTATCATTTCCAAGATCAACAACCGGATTCGGAAACTCAAGAACATTCACCGCATCGGAACCTGTTCCACAAGTGCTGGTTACAGTAACCGAGAAAGTACCACCTGATGTTGCAGTAAATGTTTGATTGGTGCTCCCATCCTGCCACAAATAAGTCAGATATCCGGTTCCTGCATCAATCACAATATCTTGCCCCTCGCATTTTGCAAGATCAGGACCGAGATCAACCGTAAGCGGAGGAAGAGGAACTGAAACTGGCGATAAATTATATTTTGTAGTTCCTGCAAATCCTGCAGAGGCTCCGAATGAAGTATTGTAACAAATGCTCGCGGGATTCAGAACCAAACCGGCTATACCTGGAATAGATGTGACTGTTACACCTGCAGGTGTAGCGTTTTGTGAAAACCAAATCAATCCACCACCACCTCCGCCTCCCGGACCATGACAATCACCAACGAAAATATTATTGTAAGTGCTGCCACCGTATCCACCGTTTGCATTGATCGTTAAATTTCCGGTGTAGGTACTCACACGCATCAGAACTGTTCCTCCTGCTCCTCCACCACCTGCTGATTCATCTCCGGCAATTACTGTCACGTTTCCACCGTTGGTAATGATCGAATGATTGTTTGCAATGAGTTCATTCGCGTTGATAAAAACAATGCCACCACCGTTTCCTCCGATAGTTACGGTCTGACTGTTATCATTAAATCCTGTTCCACCAGCGCCACCGAACATTGGCCGTTCAACTGTATAATCCAGCGCGAGACCTCCGATGCCGTAAATATTTGTTGCACCGCAACCGCTGTATTCAAAACCTCCTGTTCATCCCGCCCCGCCATTGCCTCCTCCTCCTGCACCTGAGTTTCCAGGATTTCCACCACCGCCACCGTTCGCCTGTTTTCCGCGACCACCGTCCTGATTCGTAATGTATTCAGCTACGCCTTCTCCTTTTTTAGCTCCCTGGCAGGTTGCGTTGTTGTAATAATAATTGGAGGTATTGCAACCGAATCCTCCGACACAAAAATTTTGTCCGCGAAATCCGCAGGTTGTAGCAACAATATCCGCATCCATTGTTATCGTGCCACACGCTTCGAGTACGATCACTCCGCCTGTGGTACCGTTCCAAACCGGACAAGTGATGTTTCCGGTGATGGTAGGATTCGTGTACTGCGGTATTCTCACTAACTGAACTTTTGCGGTGGTAGTGTAAGCATTCACCAATGCATTGGTGACGGTGACGTTATTTCCGCTGATGGAAGCAATCTCATTGAATTCATTATTCCCTGCATTATTGTATGCGGTAATATTTCCGAAGGATGAGGAATTTGAATTATTGATGGTAGCTCCCTTCATCTGGATGATAAGCACCCGGTCACCCGCTGAAAATCCTGCGGCACTTGAAACGGTTAAAACATTTCCCGCAATCGTGTTTACAGCGGTATAGATATTTACCGTTCCTGAAATAGGCTGGGCGACCGCATTTTTTTGCAGAAAAAATAATATGAAAAACCCAAGGGGGAGTAAAAGTTTTGTCAATCGCATTGCTTTATGTTGGAGCATGTTAAAAATAACCAGAAGCGAACTAAAAATCCAATTGCGATTTATTGCCGCTTGATTTTTAATAATGATTTGAGTTTCCATGATTCGGATTTGAATTTACAAAGGTCAGCCGGCAGGAAATGGAAATCAATCCCCCGCAAGGGGGAAATTGATACTCAGCAGAATATCACACCCCCAACCCCCTCTCGCTCTCGCTTCAAAAAAAAATCAGCCCGCAGAGGGGGCTTTGCTCCGTTCAACATTTGCTGAAAATTAGCAATCGCGCTGCGCCCCCTCTGAGCGTGGATTTGTGTATGAGCGAGAGGGGGTTGGGGGTGTGTTCTTTCTCGATGCTTTCTCCTGAATTTTGAAACACCACAGAATATTTACATCGCTCTGCTATTTTTACAGCATGACTTTCAAACAAGTTGATTATCTCAATATCGGGTTGATGCTGCTCTCTGCAGGTATCGCTTTTATTATTCCCTTCCATTTGTTTTTGTTTTCCTATGCGGTGCTGGGTCCGTTGCATTATCTCACAGAAATTTCATGGCTGCATAAAAGACAATATTTTACCAAAGGGAAATTTGATTTCATTCTCCTTGTTGCATTGTGTTTTGTGGGCTTGCTCGGAAGTTTCTTCAATGATATTCTCGTGTTCCTCCATCTTTCTGTTCCGCAGTTTTTGGTCACGCTTGAAAGCACTTTGCAGAACAATTATATCAGCACCCACGCCATTTTTATCGCCTTCATCTCTGCCATGATCATGATCTTCATCAAAGATTATGTGGTCAAGATACTCGCCATCCTGTTCGTGGTTTTTGTCGCCTTTCTCGTTCACGGAACTATTGACGTAAACAATACCAGATCATTACTAACCTATCCTTCCTATCTATTATACTTCGGCATTTTTCTGCCTACTATCATTCACGTTTATTTTTTCACCGGTGCGTTTATTCTTTCAGGCGCGTTGAAGAACAGAAGCAAAACCGGTTTGATGTCGCTGGTGGTTTTTGCCACCTGCACCATCAGCTTTTTTCTTATTCCCGCTTTCAGCAGCATTGGTTTGAGTGATACAACCATGGCTACTTATAAGAGCAGCAATTTTGAAACCGTCAACGCCTCTATCATGAAAGTTTTAAGTGCGGAGAGCCTTCGCCAGCATGCCGCTATTTATACATCGAACATCGGCATCATGGTCATGCGGTTTATCGCTTTTGCCTATACTTATCATTATCTCAACTGGTTTTCCAAAACCTCTGTCATCAAATGGCATAAAGTGCCCAAGCTCAACCTTGCTGTGGTTCTTATCATATGGCTGCTGTCGCTCGCTGCCTATGGCTACAATTATTCTGTGGGTTTGATGTGGCTCTATTTCCTCTCCATGCTCCATGTGTTTCTCGAGTTTCCATTGAACTTCCAAAGTTTTAAATTGATTGTGCAGGATTTCAGGAGTTGGGCGTTTGCGGGAGCTAAGTGAAATTGATTCCCCCTTCTTACTCCGGCAGCGGTCTGTATTGCTGGCTGATGAACTGCAAACCCGCGTTTCGGTTTGCCACTGCGATGACCGATTGAGCGCGATCTTTTTTCAGCGGCAGCCATTCCATATCGCGCACTTCACCGGTTAAAGACAACCCGCTTTGCAAAGTGCTGAGGGGTTCAAAACTTCCTTTGCCGTTGCCGAGCATCAATAAACCTGCGCCCGCATTGGCATCATAAATATCAAAGGGAGAGTCAAAAATGTTTCCGGCTATCAGCAGATCGGGGTTTCCGTCTTTGTCAAAATCATCTGTCAGGATGCTGTTGACCGAAGTTAATTGCGCATGAACCGGCAACGGTGAAAGAGAAAATCCACCCGCCCCGTTGTTGAGAATAACCACGGACTGAAATTCAAAAGCGCTTAAATTTTTATCCGCCTTGCCGAATGCTTCTTCTACTTCAAGCGCGGCATAGTTTGAATAAGTGCCAAACTCCATTGGAAATTTTTCCGGAAAAAGCGCTTTCAATACATGGATGCTTCGCAGCGGAAAATATTTGCCGCCCACCAGCCGCGCGAAAAACGGTGCGTGTTTTCCGTTTTTAAAACAATCAATCAAAAAACATTTCAGCGGAAGATCAGAGGCTGCCGCATAGCGGTAATTGGTTCCTATGTTTCCCGCAATAAAATCCTGATCGCCATCTTTATCCACGTCAACCGCTTCAATCGTGTTCCAGAATCCCGCAGTTTTTTCAAAAGCATCCACATTTTCTTTTTTCAATGATCCGTTTTCGTTTTTGAAAAATGTGATGTCCATCCATTCGCCCACCACAAAAAGATCTTTGAATCCATCGCCATCTCCATCAGCCCAAACCGCATCAGTCACCATCCCGATTTCTGATAAACCGTTTGCGTTTGTTTGAGTAATATCCGTAAACACACCTGCATTATTCTGAAGCAGATAAGATGTTGGAGCATAACCATAATGACCGGGAATAAGTCTTCCTCCGATAAAAAGATCGACATCGCCATCTTTATCAAAATCGCAGGTGTCAATTTTTGCAGAATAAGTAATCATCTGCGGAAGTGCGTTTTGCGATTTCTCAAAATTTCCCAAACCATCATTGATATAAAGTAAATCCTGCAGAAAAATGGTTTCATCACCGTAAGCATTTGTTCCGGTAGCGAGATAGAGATCAGCATCGCCATCGTTGTCTGCATCGAAAAATTGTGCATCCGTACATGCGTAAAGTGAATCCGCTTTCCACGGCTGACTTTCCCACTCTATAAAACTTCCGTTTGATTTCTGAATAAAAAGTTTGGAAGACTTGCCACCCGCGTTGCCGACAAAAAAATCCATTAGGTGATCGGTGTTTACATCCGCAACCGCAATAGCCGGTCCCGGCCGCGAATAGATTTGCGGCAGCAGCGGTTCGCTTGCGTAATCATCATATTCAACGGAAGCATGAATAAAATTCAACGTCATTTTTTGGGTGACATCAGCAAACCATGTTTGATCAGGCGTGGATGGATAGACGTTAAAAAGATTCGGTTGCGCGTCAGTATATTTTATTGAAAGCAAAGTGTTTGGATTCACGTTGGTGAGTTCCTGCTGCGTTCCATCGTTCCATGTGATTTCAATTTTGTCAATCACATTTGCATTATCCAAACCGAAGTGAAGCATATAATCGCAGCTTGACTGAAAACCGCGCACCACGCGGAGAATCTGAAACTGACGTTTGTCGCTTGTATAAACCGCTACCTTAGCACCAAGCCCGAAGCGGTTTGTGGTTGATCCTTCAAACCGGATGTTTACATAGTTGCCCTGATTTTTTTCGCGCGATTGATTCTGATAAATAAAAGCAGGATCATCCAGATTATTCATCACCAGATCGAGATCGCCATCATTATCCAGATCAACCGAAGCCGCACCACTCGTAAAACTGAGTTGTTCAAAGCCCCATCGTTTGTTGTGTTTTTCGAATCTCAGATCATCGCCACCGCGATACATGAAATTTTCAATCCTTACATGCGGACATTTTTCTTTGAACTTGCCGATGTCCACGTTACTGTTATTTGCTTTTGCAATTTGGGCGGCTTCCAAAGCCCAATCGAGATTTTGTGTCTCGCGGTAATAACCGTTCGAAACAAAGAGGTCAATTTTTCCATCCATATCAAAATCTTCAAACAAGGGTGACCAGCTCCAGTCGGTGGCGTCAACGCCTGCGTGTTGCGCAATGTCAACAAATTTCCGGTTGCCGTTGTTGAGGTACAGCACATTGCGCTGAACCTGGTGATAAAATCCTGACTCGAAGAAAACACGTTTGTTTTTTTCGGTCATTGGTGACAAGTTCAATACTTCCTGCCGGTAATTTTCAGGCAGCATTTCAACGCAAACAAGATCAAGGAATCCGTTGAAATCAATATCCGCCAGATCAACTCCCATGGAATAATAACTGCAATGCGTGAAATATTCTTTCACCTTATCAGTGAAGGTTCCGTTCTTGTTATTGATGTATAAATAATCGGGAGTTTGAAAATCATTGCCTACAAAAATGTCGTCCCATCCATCCTGATTTGCATCTAAAACAATCGGACCAAGACCGTGACCATACTCTTTGATGCCGGCTTCAATGGATACGTCTGTAAATTTTCCTCTGTCATTTCGCAGCAACCTGTCGCTGAGCATGCGCTCGGGATTTTCCATTTTCTTTAACCGGTCACCCAGAAAACTGATGAAATCATTTGGATGATTAGTGATGTAAATATCGATGTCATCATCATGATCATAATCGAAATAAACCGCCTGAACGGACATGCCGGGTTCATCCACCCCGAATTCTTTGCCGAGCTCTGTAAAAGTGAGATCACCATTGTTGACGTAAAGCAGATTCCTCCGTTTGTTTTCATCCATAAACCAACCGCTTCGGCATACATAGATGTCAAGAAAACCATCGTTATTAAAATCCATCATGGAGACACCGGTTTTCCAGCTTTGCGGTTTATTGATTCCGGCTTTGTCCGAAATATCTTCAAACTTCATATTGCCGAGGTTGAGATAAAGTTTGTCAGGAACTTCGTTACCTGTAAAATAGAGATCAGCCAAACCATCATTATTGATATCGCCCGCGGCTACTCCGCCACCATTGTAGAAATACATCCATTTGTAAAAATTCTTGTCGATAGTTTCTTCAATCACATTGATAAATGTGACACCTGTTTGCTCAGCAGAAAGTAATTTAAAAAGCGGATCGCCCGTGAAGGATTCGTCAGCATCAGGAGGCAAAACGGTTTGCTCTTCAACAATGTTTTTATTACGACAACCGGTGAACAGGATGCCAAAAGAAAAAAGTATGAGCAGAACAATGTGTAAGAATTTCTTCATACTGCAGATTTGATAAAGGTAAAGATGGAGCGAATTGAACAAAGAGAGAACTGCTAATAAAGTACTCTGCTCCTCAACGTGCTTTTCACTTTCTTCAATTCATTCAGCAGTTCCGTGTTTTCCTGTTTCTCTACATCAAGCACCACATAACCGATTTGGTCGTTGGTTTTCAGAAACTGCCCCATGATGTTCACGTTCAGGCGCGAGAGTGTTCCATTTATTTCGCTCATCACACCCGGAACATTTTGATGGATATGAAGAATGCGGTTGGTGTTTTTCTGCACCGGAAGATTGAGCGCGGGAATAGAAACCGAACCGACACTTGATCCGCTGTCGAGATAATTAACGAGTTTGGTCGCCACATCCAACCCGATATTTTGCTGCGCTTCCACGGTGCTGCCCCCGATATGCGGAGTGAGAATTACATTTTTCAAACCCTGCAACGGAGAAACAAACGCTTCGTCTTTTCCTTTGGGTTCATGCGGAAACACATCCACCGCGACACCCATCACATGACCGGTTTCAATCATTCTACGCAGCGCATTGAGGTCCATCACATCTCCGCGCGCGAGATTTAAAACAATGGAACCGCGCTTGAGCATTTTTAAATGAATCTCGTCCAGCATGTTTTTGGTGGTTTCATTGCCCGGCACATGCAGGGTTACAATGTCAGAAATGCTCAGCAGTTCTTCCAATGAATTCAATGACATCGCATTTCCGAGCGGCAGTTTGGGTTCGATATCATAATACGTTACGCGTAAACCGAGTGCTTCTGCCAGCACAGAAACCTGCGAACCGATATGACCATAACCGATAATGCCCAAAGTTTTTCCACGCAGTTCATAACATCCGCTTGCATCCTTCAACCACTCACCGATATGCGCGCCTTGATTTTTCTCCGGAATTTTCCGGATCAGCACAATAGAAAAAGCGAGAATTAACTCAGCAACAGACCGCGTGTTGGAATAAGGCGAATTGAAAACAGCAATGCCTTGAGATGTGGATGCATCAAGATCAATCTGATTGGTGCCGATGCAAAATGCGCCAATGCCGATCAGTTTGTTTGCGTTGTCAATCACGTTTTTAGTGATCTGTGATTTTGAGCGGATGCCGAGAATATGAACGTCTTTTATTTTTTCGATCAGATCTTTTTCTTCGAGCGCGGGGATGAGTTCTTCTATCTGGCTGTAACCTGCTTTGTGAAATTCACTCACCGCAGTGGGCGAAATATTTTCAACCAGCAGGATTTTGATTTTTTCTTTTGGATAAGAGGTAATGCGTGGATCCATGTTCAGGGAATTTGTGAAAGTGAAAGTAGGCGCGTGGCAGTTGGTAAGGATTCGTTCGAAAGCACAATCATTTGTTAATTTTCTTCTCTGATGATGAGAACGCTCAAAACGGTTTTGATTTTTTCAATCTGCATTTTGATATTTTCCGAAAATGCAAACGCACAGAAAAAGAAAAAAAAGGAATGGACTCCGCACTATCAGCAGCCGGGAAAATTTTCGCTTGGAACAGAAAAATATATTCTGACAGATCTCGATCATCTGATTCCGCCTTTATCCATTGTTCCTGAAATCGCGGTCCTAAAAAATTTATCGCTCGGAATATTTTTAAACTGGTATTATTTCCGCTCGCGGATAGATCATGAATATTACAGTCAGTGGATGGATGAAATTTTTATTCATTCGTTTTCAACGGGATTGAGAGCCACGTATCATCTCGCGTCCGTAGCAAACGATGTCGGAATAAAAGTCAAAGCGAATCGTTTCAATCCTTTTATTTCCGGTTATGGCGGTTACCGTTTCGCCACATCGCACGATGATGTTTCAACAAGTGTTGACGGAAATTATGTTGTCGGTGCGATGTTCGGTCTCCGTTATTTCTACTCGAAGAAACTGGCGTTTCATTTCCAGGGAGGATATTCCGATTTGGGATATGCAAATGTTGGAATTACCTGGGTTCTGAGTGAAGTGAGATAAGAAATTCTGAAATCAATCTGTTCAATTACACTTTCCAGAATTGCCACCGTATCTCTCCTGACGATTTAGTGAATCTCAATTGAAATGCTTCAGGTTCGCCACTTCTTTTTGTGAGAGGTAGCGCCATTTTCCGCGAGGCAAATCTTTTTTGGTGAGTCCTGCATACATGGTGCGGTCGAGTGATCGAACATCATAACCGAGTTTTTCAAAAATTCTGCGCACTATTCTGTTTTTCCCGATATGAATTTCAATACCCACTTTTCTCAGATCATCCGGATCAGCATATGCCACCGCATCAACTTGAGCTAATCCATCTTCCAGTTCAACACCAGCTGCGATGGCTTCAATATCTTTTTCCTCCAACGGCCTTTCCAATGTAACGAGATAAACTTTTCGTGATTCGCTTGATGGATGAGAAAGTTTCTGTGCGAGTTCACCGTCATTCGTGATCAGAAGAAGTCCTGTTGTGTTGCGATCTAATCTGCCGACAGGATACAATCTTTCATCACCGCGGTGGTTGATCATTTCCATCACATTCGCCCGACCGTTTTCATCATTGGTCGTGGTGATATAATCTTTCGGTTTATTGAGGATGATATAAATTCTTTTTTCCGCAGATAGCTCTTGATTGTTGTACGTGATCTTGTCATCTTTCTGAACAATATACCACGGTTCAAGTTTCACTTCTCCGTTCACTTTTACCAAGCCTTCTTTCACCAGATCACCTGCTTCTCTGCGCGGAGCAACACCTGCATGAGCCAAAAATCTGTTCAGGCGCATGCCCTCAACAGACTCAGTTCCCTCGAAAATTTTATCGTCCTTATCCGCAAATCCCTTTTTGATATGTCTGCTTCCGGTATTAATGTTTTCGTTGCCTTCTTCAAACTTTTTGTCTTCACTTTTTTCCGGAATGAATTTTCTATCGCGAGAAGATCCGCGATCAAATTTCTTTTCCCCACCGAATTTGCTGTCACGATCACCATAACGTCTTTCCGGTCTTTCACCTGATGAAGATTTATCATCCCTTGAAAAACGACTTCCGAAAGTTTTTCTCTCACCGAATTTATTGTCGCGTGAGGAAGCTGTGTCAAATTTCTTTTCGCCACCGAATTTGCTGTCACGATCACCGTAACGTCTTTCCGGTCTTTCACCTGATGAAGATTTATCATCCCTTGAAAAACGACTTCCGAAAGTTTTTCTCTCACCGAATTTATTGTCGCGTGAGGAACCTGTGTCAAATTTCTTTTCGCCACCGAATTTGCTGTCACGATCACCGAAACGTCTTTCCGGTCTTTCTCCTGATGAAGATTTATCATCTCTTGAAAAACGACTTCCAAAACTTTTTTTCTCACCGAATTTATTATCGCGAGAAGAACCTCTGTCAAATTTCTTTTCCCCACCGAATTTGCTGTCGCGGTCACCGAAGCGTCTTTCCGGTCTTTCACCTGATGAAGATTTATCATCGCGTGAAAAACGACTTCCGAAAGTTTTTCTTTCCCCGAATTTATTATCCCGTGAAGAACCTCTGTCAAATTTCTTTTCCCCACCGAATTTGCTGTCACGATCACCGAAACGTCTTTCCGGTGTTTCGCCTGATGAGGATTTGTCATCCCGTGAGAAACGACTTCCGAATGTTTTTCTCTCACCGAATTTATTATCACGAGAAGAACCTCTGTCAAATTTCTTTTCGCCACCAAATTTGCTGTCGCGGTCACCGAAACGTCTTTCCGGTCTTTCGCCTGATGAAGATTTATCATCACGCGAGAATCGACTTCCGAAAGTTTTTCTCTCACCGAATTTATTATCGCGTGAAGAACCTCTGTCAAATTTCTTTTCACCACCGAATTTGATGTCGCGGTCACCGAAACGTTTTTCCGGTCTTTCGCCTGTTGAAGATTTATCATCTCTGGAAAAACGACTTCCGAAAGAATTTCTCTCACCGAATTTATTATCGCGTGAAGAACCTCTGTCGAATTTCTTTTCACCACCAAATTTGCTGTCGCGGTCACCGAAACGTCTTTCCGGCCTTTCGCTTGATGAAGATTTGTCATCACGCGAGAAACGACTTCCGAATGTTTTTCTCTCACCAAATTTATTATCGCGATCTCCAAATCTGCTTCCACCACTTCGATCAGAAGAAGATCTTCTATTTCCACCGGAATTTCCCGAATAAGATCTGCGTTCGCTGAAACTGCCGCCAGAAGTTGAGCGGTCATCTCTTTTCTCTTCAGAACGTTCTTCACCTTTTGATTCTCCATCACTGCTCTTGCGGAAACCGGTTCCGCCTGAATATGATTTTTTGTAGCCCGAACCACCGGAGCGTCTGTCTCCTGATTTGCCGGAGAATTCATTGGATTGAAATGATTTCTTCATGAGTAATTAATAATGATGAATCAGCCTAAACTGTTCCTTGAAAAAAGGTGCGTGAAAGTACGATAAAATTACTCGGCAGAGTGATGAACTTCCGATTGAGTTTCAGAAGCGGTTATCTGAGCAGATTCAGGAATTCCGATGGCATTGTCTTCCTGTGGTTCAACTTCTTTCAGTTTGGGTAAATCTGAAACATGATTGATTCCGAAATGATTTAAAAATTGCTGACTGACGGCATATTGAAGCGGCTTGCCGGGACCCTCGCTTCTCCCCGCAATGGAGATCAGTTCTTTTTCCAAAAGTTTTTGAATAGAATAATCACAATTCACTCCGCGGATCTGTTCAATCTCTGGTTTGGTGACTGGTTGTTTGTACGCAATAATCGCCAGCGTTTCCAATGCTGCAGTGGAAAGTCGTTTGCTGTTTACCTGACTTCTGAAATGCATCAAGGTTGGATAAAATTCTGTTTTGGTAAGAAACTGATAACCTCCTCCACTTTCAGCGAGATGAAAAGCAAAATTTTCGTTGTCGTACTTATTTTGAATTTCTGCAATGCAAGTCAAAACATTTTCTTCCGTCATGTCCGATGGAATAAGATTCGACAATGACATCATAATTTCTTTTACAGTAAGAGGATTCTCACCGGAAAATATTAATGCTTCGATATGCAGACCCAACAAATCCATGATGGTAAAAATACCCTATGCAATAACCAAACGCTGCGGAACAAAAAATATTGTTGAAATCAAGTGGAAAAAATCAATTGCGTTTGTCGATGCCCCAGTTCAGCTTGGCGCGGAGGGTCGAAAGAAAATTCATATTGTTCAATTGAATCAAGCGAATCGGAAATTTTTCTTTACGAACCTCGAACTTACAGGAAGAATCTACAGACACAGTTCTTGAATCCAGGTTGGCGAGAAAGTTTTCACTCCGTCCGTGCACTTCAAGACTGATCACGGAATTATCACTAACCACTAAAGGACGGAGACTCAGGTTGTGCGATGCAATCGGTGTGATAACAAAACTTCCAGAATCCGGTGCGAGAATAGGGCCACCGCAACTCAAATTATACGCAGTTGAACCGGTTGGTGTGGCAACGATTAATCCATCTGCCCAATAAGAAGCCATCAGTTCGCCATTCACTTTTGCATGAATCACATTCATGGCTGAAGTATCTTTTTTGTGAATGGTAAAATCATTCAATCCATAATTCACCTCGCCAAAAATTTTCTGTTCGGTATCAATATGTACCAGCGTTCTGTTTTCTAGCGTGTATTGCTTATTGATTAGTGCCTGAACAGCATCTTCAATTTGTTCGCGACCAATGCTTGCCAGAAATCCAAGTCGACCGATATTAATTCCCATCACCGGAATATTTGAATCGCGGACAAGTGCAACTGTATCGAGCATGGTTCCATCACCCCCCAGACTGAAAAGACAGTCAGTATTGTTCCTGATGTCAACATGAGATTGAAAAGTCAGGGAAGTGTTTGAGAAGTGAATATGTGGATTGAGTTTTTTCAGAAAGTTATTTTCGATCACATAACTGATCTTGTTATTATCAAGCAGATCAAAAAATTTCTGAAGAAAAGGAATATCGTCCTTATGTAAATGGCGACCGTAAATTGCTGCGTGCATGTTTGCGTGAGATTATTGATATAAAAATAAATTGCTCAAGTTGGAGTTCATTCTCAAATGTCGAGATAGTTCATCAGTGAATCCAACCGCTCTTTGAGAAATTCAGTGTGTCCCGCTTCCTGATAAACATTTTTCACCGTGTAATTGAATCGTTCAAAAGCCTGAATAACTCCGCCCAATTCCATCGAATTGATTTTGATTGTGACGTTCAGTTTTTTCGAATCCGGATCATGATCGGCATAAAGACAAACAATACTTGCGTTGGAGGATTCAATAATTCTTGCAATTTCTCCTAATGAATAATCTCCTGAATTCACTTCCAAAACCAGAATGCCACCTGGTTCGGTAATTGAATTCATTTCCGTAAATGCTTTCACCAATTTGGTATTGGTGATGATGCCGACATAATTTTCCTGATCATCAAGAACCGGAATTACGGTGAGATTTTGTTCTGATGCCAATCGAAGCACTTCAAAAAAATGCGCATTCTCATTCACAAACTGACGCACTACTTTGATTTCAGTTTTGCCGATTTCTGTATCGGGTTGCTTAATATCCAAGGCTGCTTCTTCGGAAAGCAGACCGATAAATTTATCGCCTTCAACAATCGGCAGATGCGTTACCTGAAATTCGTACATCCACTGCAGCGCTTTATATGCCGTGTCTGTTTTTTTAAGAGGAGGAATTTCGTCCGAAACAATTTCCCGCGCGATCATGCGTAAACTTTTTGCTTCATTAGAAATTCGTCAAGCAACTTATTAAATTCTACGGGTTGTTCCATCATCGGAGCGTGACCTGATTTATCAATGAAATGCAATTCTGCGTTTGGAAGCAGTTTTTGAAATTCTTCACCGACAAAAGGAGGGGTGATCGTATCCTGTTTTCCCCAGATGAGCAAAACCGGAATATTAATCTGATTCAATTCTTCCCGCAGGTTATTGCGCATCGCAGATTTTGCCATGGAAAGAATCCGGATCGCTTTGCTTCGGTCATTTACAGCATCGAACACTTCATCTATCAATTCTTTGGTTGCAGTTTTTGGATCGTAAAAAGTGTATTCCGTTTTTTCTTTGATGTATTCGTAATTGCTTTTTCGCGGATAACTGTCGCCCATTGCACTCTCATATAAACCTGAGCTGCCTGTAAGTGTGAGCGTTTTTACTTTGTCGAGATGTTTGAGACAATATAATAATCCTAGATGTCCACCCAGTGAATTTCCGAGGAGATGAACTTTTGTATAACCTTTCCACTCAATAAATTTATGAACGCGCTTAACCAGGCCACCAACTGTTGCATCGAGTAACGGCAATTCATAAATAGGCAGAATCGGAACAGAAACTTTAATTCTCTCGCGATAATGATTGATGACATGAGTGAAATTACTCATCGCACCAAACAAACCGTGAAGAATAACCATCACTTCACCTTCTCCTTCTTCAAGGTAACGAAAGCCGTTTTCTTCCTTGATATTATACTGCATATATGCGCTGCAATTAGTGCCTGCGAAGTTAATTGATTCACTCTAATACGATTGAAGAATTACGTCAAGCGGCTTGTTTCGGACTGATGATTTGGAGCCAGTTCCGCATCATTTCAATTCCGTATTCAGTCAGAATGGATTCCGGATGAAATTGAAATCCGTAAATTGGTAATGATGAATGACGAATAGCCATCGGAATAGTTTCATCTGTGGTTGCGATCACTTTCAGCGGTGTGTCATCAAGATTTTTCAAAATCAATGAATGATAGCGCATAACTTTTATTTTCTGCGGAATGTTTTCAAAGATTTCATCATCATGAAATAGTTCAGAAGTTTTTCCATGCATCGGAATTTCTGCTTTCTCGAGGCTTGCTCCGAAAAATTCTCCGATTGCCTGAAAGCCGAGGCAGATACCCAACAAAGGAATCGTTTCAACAAATCGTTCAACAACTTTCATCGTGATGCCTGAATCTTTCGGAGTGCATGGGCCGGGGGAAATCACGATTGCTTCAGGATTGAGGCTTTCGATTTCGGTCAAACTGATTTCATCGTTTCGTTTAACCGTACAATCGGCTCCCAATTGCAAAATGTAATCGTAGAGATTGTATGTGAATGAATCGTAATTGTCAAGGAGAAGAATCATGGGAAATCAATATTGCCACTAAAACACCAAACCACAAAAGAACTCTAATTGGTGTTTTGGGGATTTGGTGGTGGAATTTCTTTTTGTTCAAAATGAGAAGCGATCTGATCGAATGTTCCTTCTAGAAAAGGAATCGTATGTCCGATTTGTTCGATGACCAATGGTGCAAGTGGTTGTAACCGGTTGAAAGTTTTTGAATGCTCTTTCTGTTTCATCGAAACCCAGCTCATTTTATCAGCATAAAACAATAAAGTACTGAAAACAAAAACAGAAAAAACCACCCGGATTATTGCACCGGAAATTTTATTAACGATTCCTAATCCGGTCATACTGATCATCGTTTCCAGAATTTTGGAAAGAAACCACATGCCGACAATAACTCCGGCAAAAACAAGAACGAACGAAATGAAAGGGATATAATCCTGATTGACATGAAACCACTTGTCAATCAATCCGGCAGCAAGATGCGAAAATTTCAATGCGACAATAATTCCAACGAATAATGCGAGGACAGAAAGAAACGAATGAATCAATCCCTTTCGAAATCCGATGAAGAAAGCAAGAATGAGAACGAGAAGAAATGAAATGTCAATCCACATTTTCGGTACAAATTATTGAGCTTGCGAAATCCTGATTTTTTTCGGAACGAATTGATACGAATTTACGAATGATCCAAAAGACGGTTTTAATTTTTATTCTTTTATTCGAATTGATTCGATTTTCGTTGTTTTTACATATTCCTCCTGTACTGCCCGCCCATCCCGATACGCTTCGCTATCGGGATCTCTGGTCACATATTTCTGCGATATTGTCCTCCGACTTCAAACAATGCATGAGTGATTTGTCCGAGTGAACAATATTTCACGGCTTCCATTAATCCTTCAAACATATTCGTGTTGTGAATAGCAGCAAGTTGAACCTTGCGCAAAACTTCGGGAGCTTCTTTCGAATTTCGTTTTTGCAATTCCTTTATTGTGTTGATCTGAAATTCTTTTTCGTCCGTTGTTGAGCGGATGACTTCTCGCGGCAAAATGGTTGGCGATCCTTTAGAAGAAAGAAATGTGTTGACACCAATGAGCGGAAACTCACCGGAATGTTTCATCGTTTCATAATACAAACTCTCTTCCTGAATCTGATTTCGCTGATACATTGTTTCCATGGCGCCTAAAACCCCACCGCGTTCTGTGATGCGGTCAAATTCCAGCAAGACTGCTTCTTCAACCAAATCAGTTAATTCCTCAATGATGAAAGAACCCTGGATTGCGTTTTCATTTTTTGCCAATCCTAATTCTTTATTGATGATGAGTTGAATGGCCATTGCCCTGCGAACACTTTCTTCAGTTGGTGTGGTGATTGCTTCATCATACGCATTCGTGTGAAGCGAATTGCAGTTATCATAGATCGCGTAAAGCGCTTGCAGCGTTGTGCGGATATCATTGAAATCAATTTCCTGCGCGTGAAGTGAGCGACCTGAAGTTTGGATATGATACTTCAACATTTGCGAACGCTCATCTGCACCATATTTTTCTTTCATCGCTTTCGCCCAAATTCTTCGTGCCACGCGACCGATTACTGCATACTCGGGATCCATTCCGTTTGAAAAGAAGAACGAAAGATTCGGAGCAAATTCATTAATGTTCATTCCGCGTGACAAATAATATTCTACGTACGTAAATCCATTGGAAAGTGTAAACGCCAATTGCGAAATCGGATTGGCGCCTGCTTCAGCAATATGATAACCGGAAATAGAAACAGAATAAAAATTCCGCACTTTCTGATCAATGAAATATTGCTGAACATCTCCCATCAGGCGCAAAGAAAATTCCGTTGAAAAAATGCAGGTGTTCTGCGCCTGATCTTCTTTCAGAATATCTGCCTGAACAGTTCCGCGCACTTGCGAAAGCGCTTTCACTTTGATCTTGTTGTAAACTTCTGCGGGTAAAACTTTATCGCCTGTAATACCGAGCAGCATCAATCCTAAACCGTCATTTCCTTTGGGTAATTCTCCGTTGTACTTCGGTTGTTTGCTGTTATGTGATTTGAAATACTCTGCGATTTTCTTTTTCACTTCCGCTTCCAATCCATGTTCTTTGATGTACAATTCGCATTGCTGATCAATTGCAGCATTCATAAAAAATGAAGTGATGATGGCGGCAGGTCCATTGATCGTCATCGAAACAGAAGTCTTCGGATCGCAGAGATTGAAACCGGAGTATAATTTTTTCGCATCATCCAGACAGCAAATTGAAACACCAGCATTGCCGATCTTGCCGTAAATGTCAGGACGATAATCCGGATCTTCTCCGTACAAAGTCACGGAGTCAAAAGCGGTTGACAATCTTTTCGCAGGCATGTTGAATGAAACATAATGGAAGCGTTTGTTCGTGCGTTCCGGTCCGCCTTCTCCCGCAAACATGCGCGTTGGATCTTCTTCTTCACGTTTGAACGGATAAACTCCAGAAGTGAATGGAAAACTTCCCGGTACATTTTCCTGCAACTGCCATTTCAAAATATCACCCCACGCGGTATATCGGGGCAGAGAAATTTTCGGAACCTGTGTGTGCGACAAAGACTCGTGATGCGTTTTCACTTTGATTTCTTTGTCGCGTACTTTGAAAATGAAAACATCATCGGTGTATTGTTTCTTCAGTTGTTCCCAATGTTTGATCAACTTTTTGCAAAATGGGTCAAGCTTCAATTCCAAATTTTCTTTCAGCGATTTCAACTGCTTGTCGAAGTCCGGATTCTTTAAGCCCTCTCCTTCGGAGAGGGTTTGGGTGAGGTTGATTGAATAAAGTTGCTGCGCAATTTCCGATTGTTCATCAACCCATTTGTCATAGGCGCGGTTGTTCTCTGAAATCTCAGAGAGATAACGAGTTCGCTGAGGAGGAATGATGTAAACCTTCTCACTCATTTCATCGGTGATCTCGAAAGATGATTTCAAGTCAGTAGCAGTTTTCTCCGCAATCAGATCCATCAGCTTTTTGTAAAGCGAATTCGTTCCGGGATCATTGAACTGCGAAGCGATCGTTCCAAAAACAGGAATTTCTTCATCTTTCGCGGTGAAGAGCTGATGATTGCGCTTGTATTGTTTTTTCACATCGCGAATTGCATCGAGTGCACCGCGTTTATCAAATTTGTTGATCGCAATGATGTCAGCAAAATCGAGCATGTCAATTTTTTCGAGTTGCGATGGCGCACCGAACTCAGGTGTCATTACATACAATGCAACATCAGCATGTTCTGTGATTTCTGTATCCGACTGACCAATGCCTGAAGTTTCCAGAATGATCAGATCATATTTTGCAGCTTTCAGAATATTGATCGCTTCATCCACATGTTTTGAAAGTGCGAGATTAGATTGACGAGTCGCAAGAGAGCGCATATAAACCCGCGGATTGTTGATCGAATTCATCCGAATGCGATCACCCAACAAAGCGCCACCTGTTTTTCTTTTGGATGGATCAACCGAAACGATGCCGATGGTTTTGTCTTTGAAATCAATCAGAAATCTGCGCACCAGCTCATCAACTAAAGAAGATTTTCCTGCACCGCCAGTTCCCGTAATTCCGAGGACAGGAGAAAGGCGCCTCACCCCCGACCCTCCGCCAGCTTGCGGAGTGAGGAGAGAAGAAGGCTTCGAAATTTTATTTCCGTTTGAATAAAAAAGTTGAGCAGAAATTTTTTTGAATTCATCAGGAAAATTTTCTGCAGCGGAAATCGCACGCGCAATCGCCAAAACATTTTTCTTTTCGATCAGATCTGCTTCACCGTTTAATTTATTTCCCAGAGCGAAATCGCAATGAGAAAGCATATCGTTGATCATTCCCTGCAAGCCGAGTGAGCGACCGTCATCTGGAGAATAAATTCTCGTGATACCGTAATTGTGAAGCTCTTCAATTTCAGAAGGTAAAATCGTTCCGCCACCACCGCCAAATATCTTGATATGCGCAGCTCCGTTTTCTTTGAGCAGATCGTGCATGTATTTAAAGAACTCAATATGCCCGCCCTGATATGAAGTAATTGCAATCGCCTGCGCATCTTCCTGAATGGCGCAGTCAACAATTTCCTGAACCGAGCGGTTATGCCCGAGATGAATCACCTCCGCACCCGAAGCCTGAATGATCCTGCGCATAATATTGATCGCAGCATCATGCCCGTCAAACAGCGAAGCAGCCGTAACAATCCTGATTTTATTTTGCGGATGATAGATTTCGGGTTTTTTCATCGGGGAGCAAAGTTAAGAGGATGAACTTTATGCGGGATATTATGACTATTATTCACACCTTCTCCAAAACTTTTCCCATCCTAAAATTTCCTGACAACATATTTTTGAATTTTAATAATCAAATAGAGAAATGAATATTTCAGAAATGAAATCCCTCTGCACCCAAATCCGCAGAGATATTTTGCGAATGACTCATGCCGTGCAATCCGGTCACCCGGGTGGTTCGCTCGGCTGCACCGAATTTTTTGTTGCGCTATATTTTGAAATCATGAATCATAAATCATCGTTCAACATGGATGGAATCAATGAAGATGTTTTCTTCCTCTCGAACGGTCATATTTCTCCGGTCTGGTATAGCACACTTGCTCATGCGGGATATTTTGAAAAAAAGGAACTGGCTACTTTCCGCAAACTCAATTCTCGTTTGCAGGGTCATCCTGCAACGGCAGAACATCTCCCCGGAATTCGTGTTGCATCAGGTTCTCTTGGTCAGGGTTTGAGTGTGGCAACAGGTGCTGCCCTTGCAAAAAAATTAAATGGCGACAAACATTTTGTTTACGCACTTACGGGTGATGGAGAAATGCAGGAAGGTCAGATTTGGGAAGCATTACAATTTGCCTCGCATCATAAAGTTGACAATCTCATCGTTACAGTTGACAATAACGGTCAGCAGATTGACGGACCAAATGATAAAGTCATTAGTTTGGGCGACCTGAAAGCCAAGTGGCAGAGTTTTGGATGGACGGTACTCGAAATGAACGGCAACGACATCGAAGAAGTCATCGCCACATTGAAAAAAGCACAAACCGAAACAGGAAAAGGCAAACCGGTATGTATCATCATGAAAACGAAAATGGGAAATGGCATTGACTTCATGGAGGACAAATATCAATGGCATGGAGTGGCTCCGAACGATGAGCAACTGGCCAAGGCATTGGCGCAGGTTCCGGAAACGGTTGGAGATTACTGAAAAAGTATTGAGTATTGAGTATCGAGTATCGAGACAAAAGCAAAGAACATTCTTGTTTCATGTCTCATGTCTCATATCTGTTGTCCTCTTACTTTCCGCATCGTACTCACAAGCCCAAACAACTTACAATCTCTATGATCCACCGTTAAAGCGAATTCTTTTTCTCGTTGACGGTTCAGGAAGTATGGTTGGAAAATGGGGTGAAGATTCAAAATTTGAAATTTCGAAAAATCTCATTTTCAATTTGGTGGATTCACTGGAGAAAGCAAATCCGAAAATTCAATTCGGTCTTCGCGTGTTCGGCCATCAGTTTCCAAAATCGCTGGACAACTGCGAAGATTCAAAACTGGAAATTCCGTTTGCTGCAAAGAATGCGCAGAAAATAAAAACCATGTTGGATGGAGTAAAACCGCAAGGACAAACTCCGATTGCTTATTCCATCTTTCAATCGGCTTTTGATTTTCCGGATGATGGCAAATCTCAAAATGCAATCATCATTGTTACAGATGGAATTGAAACCTGCGATGGTGATCCGTGTGCGGCATCATTGGTTCTTCAGCAAAAAAGAATTTCACTCAAACCGTTTATCATCGGATTAAATCCTGCAGAAATTGAAGCCGGTTATTTTGATTGTGTTGGTTCATATTTCGGAGTTGAAACACAACCAGCATTCAACAACACACTGAACACGATCATGAGTCAGGCGCTGAACACAACTTCACTTCAAATCAATCTGCTCGACATCAACAATAAAGCAACCGAAACCAATGTGAGCATGACTTTGAGTGATGCGTATTCCCGTGAAGTGATTTACAATTTTATTCATACACTTCGTGCTGACGGAACACCTGATACGTTGCATATTGATCCTGTTGGAAAATATGATCTCACCGTTCACACGATTCCTCCACGATTTAAAAACGATTTTGAATTAACTCCGGGAACGCATAATATTATTTCTGTTCCTGCTCCGCAAGGATCGTTGTCACTGAAAATTGAAAAGGACAATACTCAGCAATCTGTACAATGTATAATTCGTGAAGCATACTCACCGAATATTTTGTATGTGCAGGACGTAAATAGCGATCAGAAATATATTGTGGGAGATTATGATCTTGAGATTCTCACATTGCCAAGAATTATTAAACGCAGTATCCCGATCAAACAAAGTGAAGTCAATGAAATTATTATTGAGAAAGCGGGTACATTATCGATCACCCCGGATCAAACTTATATCGCGAGCATATGCATTAAAGTTGTAGATCAGTTTGAAACGATTTATGAATGGAAAGAACTGAAAGAAAAAGTAACTCTGAGTCTTCAACCCGGTGAATATTATTGCGTCTATCGCCAGAATAAATTCAAGCGATCTGATTTCACGCATACAAGAACTTTTACGATTAAATCAGGAGTGATAACGAATCTGAAGTTGTAGCCTCACCCCAACCCCTCTCCTAAAAGGAGAGGGGCTAAAGAAAGAATAGATGATCAAGAGAATTTCGTCACGTGAACAAAAAAACACTAAAAGAACTTTGGTGCTTTGGTGCTCTTGCGGCACGCTTATTTTTCTATCTAATTTTTCTCTGCGTTTTCTGCGCCTCTGCGTGCTACTTCTTTTTTTATCCCAATCATTATTTGCTCAAACCCTTCAAGACGAAGAACGTACTACACGTATCCTTTTCGTTTTTGATGCATCAGCCAGTATGTTGCAGAAATGGGATATGAATTCAGGATTGAAATCGGATGAAGCAAAAGAAATTCTCACAAAAATTATTGACTCGCTCGACAATGTTCCAAATGTAGAAGTCGGGTTGAGAGTTTATGGTCATCAATTTACGGTTCCTGAAAACAACTGTGAAGACACAAAACTTGAAGCGCCATTTGCAGTAAGAAATGGTGCTTATATCAAAGCAAGACTTGCGCAGATAAAATTTCGCGGCATCACACCCATCGCATATTCATTGATGAAAGCAGCCAACGATTTTCCTGATACACTCGGCCGCAACATCATTATTCTTCTAACCGATGGTGATGAATCGTGCGAGGGAAATCCATGTGAGGTGGTGAAAGAACTCCAGCGCAAGGGAGTCATCCTCAAACCATTTGTCATCGGTATCGGTGCTTCGCTCGAAGTGGAACAAAGTCTTTCCTGCTTCGGCACATTTTACAATAGCCCGACCCCTGAAATGTTTCATGAAATCATGTACGCTATTGTCAATCGTGCGATCAGCAAAACCACTTTGCAGGTTAATCTGAATGATGCACTCGGTCATCCATCTGAAACGGATGTAAACATGACTTTCTACGATCACGAAACCGGAATTCCTGTTTATAATTTTTATCATACACTTAACGATGCAGGATTACCCGATACCATTCCGGCCGATCCTGTTTTCACTTATGATATTATGGTGCATACACTGCCGCCTATCTGGAAAAAAAATATTGTACTCACTCCGAAGAAGCATAATGTGGTTGACATTGATGCCGCTCAAGGTTTTCTCGACATCAAAATGGAAGGAACAGGAACATACTCTGGCGTGACACAAAAAATAAAATGTCTCGTGATGAAAGAGGATGATATTGAAACATTAAATGTTCAGTCCTTCAACACAACGCAGAAATATCTTGTTGGAAAATATGATCTGGAATTGCTTACACTCCCGCGCATTCATCTCGATGATGTGGAGATTGCCGCCAACAAAACTTCTTCCATCACCATTCCCACTCCGGGAACTATTACACTAAACAAAAGATCAAACGGCTACGGTGGAATTTTTGTGTATGAGGAAAATGTGTTGACAAAAATCTATGAGTTCGAGAATACTCAAATGAAGGAAGTAATAGCTTTACAGCCGGGCAAGTACAAAATTGTTTACCGCACCAAATTTGCTAAAACGATGCACGAAACCAACGAGCAGGATTTTGAAATCAAAAGCGGTGAATCAAAAAGTTTAAATTTTTAAAGGAGTTGTGAGTTGAGCGTTGTCAGTTGTCTGAAAAAAAATCCGAACGTTCTTCGCGCAACGCAAAACATACAACCCGCAACGTTATGACAACAATGCTGAAGACTATCGTTTCCAAAGGCTCACAAGATACCCGTTCCGGCTTCGGTGCAGGAATGCTGGAACTCGGAAGAAAAAATAAAAATGTTGTTGCTCTCTGTGCGGATCTTGCAGGCTCGCTTAAACTCGATGAGTTTATCAAAGAATTTCCCGATCGTTTTATTCAATGCGGTGTTGCTGAAGCAAACATGATGGGTGTTGCAGCAGGTTTAACAATCGGTGGAAAAATTCCTTTCGCCACCACCTTCGCCAATTTTGCAACAGGAAGAGTGTATGATCAGATCCGTCAGTCCATTGCTTATTCAAACAAGAATGTAAAAATCTGTGCATCACATGCAGGCGTCACGCTTGGAGAAGACGGTGCAACTCACCAGATTTTGGAAGACCTCGGTTTGATGAAGATGTTGCCGAATATGACGGTTATCAATCCTTGTGATTTCAACCAAACCAAAGCAGCAACTATTGCGATTGCAGATCATGTCGGTCCCGTTTACCTGCGTTTCGGAAGACCGAAAATGCCCATCTTCACTGATGCTGATCAAACTTTTGAAATCGGAAAAGCAATTGTTTTCAATGAAGGAACCGATGTCACCATTTTTGCGACCGGCCATTTGGTTTGGAAAGCAATTGAAGCAGCGCGAATTCTCGAAGAGAAAGGCTACTCAGCGGAAATCATCAACATCCACACGATAAAACCTTTGGATGAAAATGCAATTCTCAAATCTGTTCTCAAAACAGGATGTGCGGTTACTGCAGAGGAACACATGCGCAATGGCGGATTGGGTGATAGCATCGCGCAACTTCTTGCACGCAACAATCCCACCCCGATTGAAATGGTTGCTGTCAATGATACCTTCGGTGAAAGTGGAACTCCTGACCAGCTTCTCGCAAAGTACCATCTTGATACTGCTGATATTCTCGATGCCGCGTTTAAGGTGATTGCAAGAAAGTAAAAACCACTTCTTCATTGGGCAATTAAACCTTTCTCCACAATCCCAATCCAAGCATTTTCATTTTAACCAACTAATAGAATGAAGCATCTTTACTTTCAAGCTATTGAAAGTGACTTTGGAAATTCATGACGATTTAATCCTTCAGCAGTTTCGCGAAACAGCAACACGCGAAAAAGCCTTCACAATGCTGGTAACTAAATACCAGCAGCGTGTGTACTGGCATATCCGCAGAATGGTGCTTGATCATGATGATGCAAATGATGTGGCGCAAAATGTTTTTATCAAAGTCTGGAAAGGATTAGAAAATTTCCGCGAAGACTCACAACTCTACACCTGGCTCTATCGAATCGCCACCAATGAATCCATCACATTTATCAATTCCAAAAAAAGAAAGGCAGCCATCTCCATTGATAAAGATAAAAACCCGTTAACCCGCAAACTGAAAAGCGATCCGTATTTTGAAGGCGATGAGATTCAAATCAATATTCAGCTGGCAATTGATTCATTGCCCAACAAACAAAAAGTTGTTTTTGAATTGCGTTATTATGATGAAATGCCTTACGAAGAAATGTCGCGGGTTTTGAAAACTTCCGAGGGTGCATTGAAAGCCAGCTTTCATCATGCTGTAAAAAAAGTCGAAGAATTTGTGAAGAGTAAATTAAACCAATGACCATTTTAAGCATCATATAAAGTATCGGGTATTGAGTATCGAGTATTGAGACAAGAATTTAGAGTGAAAAATGAAAACGGAAAGGAATAAACAAAGTTTACAAGAGGAATTGAAAGAAATTTCTCCCTTGCTTGCTGAGCAGGAAAAGAAAAATCCGTTCAAAGTGCCGGAGAATTATTTCAGTAATCTCAGTTCGCAGATTCTGGAAAAAATCCGCATTGATGAAGAATCCAAAACACAGAACAGCCTGCTCAACCGATTGGAGGAATGGATGGACCAAATAGCACTTCAGATTTTCAAACCAAAATTTGTTCTTGCCGGAGTGGTTGTGCTCTTTCTGTCAATCACTTCTGTTCATTATTTCTTTCACCCTGTTGATGCACCCTATGTTTCTCCAATTTCAGTAATCACCGATAAGCAGGCTGAAGATTACGTTGCCGATAATATTTATCTCTTCGATGAAGAAGATATGATCGTTGCTTATCTCGCAGCTATTGATCCGGAAGAATTGGAAATGCAATTGAATCGGGCAACGGAGGATGATCTGGAAGAATATATTTTGGAAAATATTGATCAAAGCTTTTTCGATGAACTCGATATCTGATAAACCATGAAAAGAAAATTTTACGTAATGAAAACTCAATTTTTAACACTTGTTGTTTGCATGATTGCATTTGTTGTGCAGTCACAACCTGGTCCGGGCGGACCGCCATTTGATGATCCCGAAAAAGCAGAAAAGATCAAAGCACTCAAGGTCGGCTTCATCACCGAACAGTTAAATCTCTCGGTTGCTGAGTCGCAGGTTTTTTGGCCTGTGTATAATGCGATGGATGATGAACTGCAAGCCATGCGCGAAGAAAGAAAAGAAGATGAAAAATACATCAATGAAAATATGGAAACTTTAACCGATACTGAAGTTTCCGATTTTCTGGAGAAGTATATTAAGTACCAAAATCGCGAACTGGATATTCGTGCAAAATATCATGACGAACTGAAAAAAGTACTGCCGCTCCGCAAAGTGCTGCTGCTGTACAAATCCGAAATGGAATTCAAACTTTATATTCTGGAACTGGTCAAAAAGAAAAAAGCAGATTAATTCTCTTGTCCCGATACCCGATACTAAATACGTACTAATATGAAAACACTCTTTCAATTCGTTGCTGCCCTCTGGATTTTTACAATGGTACTTTTAGCCACTGCCAATGCACAAACCGAAACTGATTTTGATAAACGCGAAACCAAGCTCGCGGAGAAAAAAGAGATGATTAAACAAAGTCTGGCGCTTACTGAAGAAGAAGCTCCTGCTTTCTGGTCACTTTATGATGAAATGGAAAAAGAAATGGTGGCGCTTCATGAAAACCAAAAGGAAATGAAGCGCCAATTCAAAGAGCAACCCGAAGACCTCACCGAAACAGAGATTGCAGAATTCATCAAAGCGCGAATGGAAGCAGATGACAAAATGCATCAACTGCGTATGAAATATATCAATCAATTTATGGAAATTCTTCCACCAAGCAAAGTTTTGGAACTGCTCAAACTGCAAAAAGAATTTCGCGGTGAAATGAAACCGGAAGATTCACCGGTCAGGGACTGATGCAATTAATTTCTCATTTGTTGAATTCTGAAAACCCGGATCTGTGAAGGTTCGGGTTTTGATGTTTTAGACTTAATATTTATTCCAATTTTACTCAGTATCTTTTTTGTAATTTTCAAATTCTTAAAACCGCACTAAACCCCTGCGGACATGAACAGACAACTACTCCTCGTTTTCGCTGTTACTGTTTTCGCATTCTCCTCCTGCAAAAAGGATGCGCTCCTTGTCCCCGACAATGATCCGCCTGATTACAGTGATGTACCTACGGTTCTGATTGAAAATTATGTGAACCGCATTTATATTGATCTCATTGGCCGCGAACCACTTGATCTGGAGATGGAAGCGGATGTGCAACTTCTCAAAGACAATTTGCTGGATGTACCAACCCGTCTTGACATCATCACGCGCCTTCAATCTGATACTTCTTTTGTCGCGGGAGATTCATCCTACAAACACGCATACTATTACCGCTTTTATCAATCCACCAAAGCGAAAATGCTCGAAGGCACTTCCGATGGTGAAATACTTCAGGATATCGGCAATCTGTATTTTGCGATAACGGTAGATTCATTGCTCGGTGATTCCATCGCCATTGCAAACGACCGTTTGGCATTGGAAAAACTTGAAAGCATTCTGAAGATTCATATTCAGTACCGTGAGGACAGCATTGAAATCAGCGAAGTTTTTTTCCGTCTCTGCAATAATTCTTTTTATGATCAGATCAATATGAACACATTCAATTTCGTGAATGCATCGTTTGATAATCTGTTCTATCGCTTCCCGACTGATAATGAACTCTACACCGGCATGGCAATGGTGGATGATAACACACCCGGAATTATTTTGGGCGAGAGCGGAGAAAACAAAGGCGACTACCTCACGATTCTCACTCAGTCAGGAGAATTTTTTCAGGGAATGATCACCTGGGCATATCTGCAATTAGTTGCCCGCGAACCAGATGCGGCAGAGGTGGATGCAATCATGCAGACATTTTATTACGATCATGATTTCCAGAAAGTGCAACAGGTAATAATGATTACAGACGAGTATGCAAATTTTTAAATAAAGAAAATAGAAACCTTCTTCTTCCCCTCTCCTTTTGGGAGAGGGGTTAGGGGTGAGGGAAGAAACACATTTTTTTAAAATCATAAACATGAAAAACAAATTCCATCACAAAAAAATCCTGCTGCTTGCACTGGCACTCATGCTTTTCTTCAGTTGCAAGCGCGAACAGGAAGTCTATTACGGTGTGAACGAAGAAGGCATTTATCCTCCGAGTGCAGGAAAGGATAAACTGAAATCGGAAGAGCAGTATCTCTCGATTCTTTACGCTAATCTTTTTCAGACTGCATTGCCCGTAAATGATCTCGTTGAATTGACTGACCTCATCGAATCAGTGGGTGATAAAGATGTGATCCACGAAATCATCATCAGCAATTTCATGAACGAACCAACGGTCATTCTTCCGACAGTTGCAGAAATGAATGCAGATGTCGAAGCTTTTGTGATTGAAGTTTACAAACGCTTTTTCGTTCGCAACCCTACGGAAGCGGAGAAAACATACTTCGTGAATTATATCAACGCACATCCTACTGTAACACCCGAGCTGATTTATTTCGCTTTTGCACTTTCCAATGAATATTACTTCTATTAAAATCTCACGAACATGAAACGCAGAAAATTTCTCAAAGCCGTTGGAACAGTTGCCGCAGGCGCGGTGGCTTTTCCTTACATACTTCCTTCGGGAAGATTGTTTGCTGCATCAGGCGCACAGTTGGCAGAGCATGTTGTGCTGGTGATGTTTGCCGGTGGTGTTCGTCAGCAGGAATCTGTGCTGCAATCTTATCTCGCGCAAAGCCAGGGAATGGGTACGAACTACGAAGGAAATATTCTTTACAATTTATTGAACGGTGCACCGCCCACCAATAAAATTGTTTACGGAACTGATCCTCCCTTGCAGCCCGCAGGAAGCGAACCGATTCCGCAACTGCTTTCACAAACCATCGAATCGCAGGGAACATTTTTTCCTGAAGTCACTTTTTCAAAAGCAGGAACCGGTCACTATGTTGGATTGAGTTCAGTGATTTCTGGCAGCTACGGTTACGGTCAGGGATTGCGCAAGCGACCAATCTATCCAACCATTTTTGAATATGCACGCAGACATATGGGATTGCCCGCCACCAAAACATGGATGGTAGGAAACGGAATCGGAAACTCAACACCTCTTTTGAATTGCAGTTCTCATGCTGATTACGGTTTGGAATATGGTGCAAACTTTTTAGCGCCCAATGTTACTTTCAGCAGCGATGGAGAAGATCATCTCGCGAATGCAAAAGTTTATCATCCTGATGAAGAACTCGCTCCGATGTATGAAATGAAATATTTTCTTGATAGCACTTTCTCTGCACAGGCAGGAGTAATTCCCGGCATTCATAACACGGATGACGAAAAACAACTGATCAAAGATTTTGTAAAAGATATGTTTGCCTTGCAGCAGCAGGGCGGAGTTCATTTTCCTCCGGTAACGGATAGCGGAGATGCGGCAACCATCGGTTGGGCTTGTGAGGTGATCAAAAATTTCACACCGAATTTATTGGTGGTGAACATGAGTTCGATTGACGGATGTCACAGCAGTTTCACTTCTTATCTGCGTGCAATGCATCGTTGCGATCATGCCGTTGGTCATCTCTGGAATTTTATCGAGAGTGCTGAATCAGGAATTGCAGGAAACACAATCATGTTGGTTCAACCCGAACACGGAAGAAGCTACGCTCCGAATCCGATCCTCGATCAGAATGATTGGAAATCTTTCGATCATAATTCAGATGACAATGCGCGCAGAATGTTCAACCTCATGGTAGGACCGAATGTTCAGGCAGGACAAAAAATCGGAAGCGAAACCAATCCGATTGGTGATGCAACCGATCTCGCTCCGACAATTGCAGAAATACTCGGATTCAAAAATGATATTATCAATGCAGGATTGATTGATGTGGATGCGATGTCCTTGTTTGACAGAATGTAAAATCGATTAGCAGATTAGCAAATTAGAGAATTAGCAAATGAAAAGATCAAAAATCAAATTTCAAAGTGGTGAACTCATGATTTCTCTCCGCTTTTTTCGTTTCATTCTTATCGCGTGTCTCATATCTCAGTTCTCATATCTGTCCTCCTGTAAAAAGGAACTCCCGCTTAACCCGTATGACATTGACGATCCGAATGATTCAATTCCTTCACCCGATCTTCAACCGAATACTATTCAGTGGCTGCATTATTATATGTTCAAACCAACCTGCGCAAATTCCGGTTGTCATGACGGAACATTTGAACCCGATTACAGAACGGTTGAAAGCACTTACAACACACTCGTGTTTGCACCCATCGTAAAAAATGACTCCTTCGGAACATATACTTATCGCGTTGTGCCGGGAAGTTATCAGCAATCAATTATTTACCGCAGGCTGACTTCTATTCTGAATGAAGACGGTGACATGATGCCTTTGGAAGTTGAACCCGGTTCTGATTTCAACGAACGCAAAACAGAATATATCAACGCAGTTAAAACATGGATTCAAAACGGAGCACCTGATATGTTTGGTGATGATGCGTTCTTACCGAATCTCGAACCGCAGTTGCGTGGAGTACAGGCATACAGAAATGGTGCGAACACACCGCTTGTTCACGATAGTTACGGATTTATCAATGTAACAGGTGGTACAAGTACGCTGGATATATGGTTTGCTTTTGATGATGATTCAACTGCGATCAGTCAGTTCACCACCAACGAGATAAAATTTTGTCTTTCGATGAATAATATGGATTCAGCGATTGTACAGAACATCACTTACTCAGCAAATCCAAAAACAGAAGTCGGATATTATGGCGACACGGTGAACTACTATTACAAAACAACTTTGAACGATCCGTTGCTGATGTTCCCGAATGGTGCTTACGTTTTTATGCGTGTGTATGTGGATGATGGCGATCATTCCGCACCAACTGAAATTCCTGAATTGTACAGTCCGCAAACGCTCAAACAATATTGCACTTTGAAAATGCCTTGAGATGAAAATTATTTCGCCACCAAATCACCAAAACACAAAAGGAAACACAAATAATTTTTCCGGAATTAGAAATGTGATTTCTATATTCTCACAACTCACAACTCACAACCTACAACTCTTCTTCGGTGCTTTAGTGTTTTCGTGGCTCTTATTCTTCTCTTCCTGCAAAAAAGAAGAACTTATTTTCCCGATTGAACCCGCCATCACATTAGTGAGCGCCACACCAACAACCGTTCAACAGTTCAACGAATCCATCGAAATATTTATTGATTACGAAGACGGTGATGGTGATCTCGGTTTTGAAGAAGCGGATTCCAACGCACTTTCCATTCATGATTCGCGGCTTGATAATCCCGATTACTATTATGTTCCTCCTCAAGCTCCGCTTGATGCGGTTATCGCTATTTCGGGAACATTACATGTGACGATACCAAATGTTTTTTTACTTGGCAATGGTGCAAATGAAACCACCATATTCACCATCAAGATCAAAGACCGCGCTGGGCATTGGAGCAATGAAATAGTTACACCTGCAATAACAATCACTCAGTAACACATTGAAAAAAATGTGTCGTCAACTCATATTCGTTTTTTTTCTGTTGAGCATCTGCGCTTTTGCTGCTGCCCAGAACACCTACGTCATGTCCAACGATTCCGTCAATGATTGCTACGCAGATTTTACTGACAGCGATGATGGAACTCCCGGTGATAATTACGATCACAACGAAAATTATGTTTTTACGATTTGCGTTGCGAATGCAGTCATCACGATGACGTTTTCGGATTTCTGTACAGAACAATGCTGCGACTACATCGAATTTTTTGACGGACCCGATACTTTGTCTCCGCCAATAGGAGGGCAGTACGCAGGCAATACCATTCCTCCACCCATTGTTGCATCAAGCGGATGTCTAACTATTCATTTTGTTTCTGACGGAAGTGTGGCATGTTATGGTTGGCTCGCAGCTTGGAGTGTGGTAACTGTTCCTCCTGTGCCACCGCAATTTCTTCCTATCGCTGCTCCAAATTGCAGCACCACAAATCTCATCGTGAATTTTGATCAACCGATTCCTTGCGATTCAATCCCCGGAATATTTACACTCACAGGACCAAGTTCTCCCGTAATTATTTCTGCCGCTGCGGTGAACTGTGTAAACGATTCCGCAACACAAGCGCAATTGGTTTTGAATCCCGGTTTGGATGTTGCCGGAACTTACACGATCATTTATGAATATGAATTTCTCGATGCCTGCGATTCACTTTGGGTTTTATCCGACACCGCAACTTTTGTTGTAAATAATTGTCCGATCATCGCCACGATCAATGCATCGTCAACTTCTGTTTGTCTCGACAGTTGCATCACGATTTGGGCAACTGCCGTTGGTGGCGATCCGAATTTTTACACCTATGCATGGAGCAACGGACTTCCGCCAACTGCGGGACCTCATGTAGTTTGTCCGCTCGTAAACACAACTTATTCTGTAACCGTTGATGACAACACACCCGCAACTCCAGGAACTGATACACAATTGATCACCGTTATTCCTCCTCCCGTTATGCCTGCGGATATGAATGTTTGCCAATCCGCGCCTGCATTAAATTTATCTGCAAATCCACCTGGAGGATTTTGGAGCGGAACAGGAATCACGAATGCTTTTGCCGGAACTTTCGATCCGTTTGTTGCAGGTGCAGGAACATTTACGATCACTTATGCCGTGAACGGCTGTCCGAATTATATGCAGATCACCGTCACTCCCGTTTATGCAGGACCGGATGAAGCGGCTTGCGTAGGAACCACAGCTTTTATTGTTAGCGGATTTACTCCTCCGGGCGGAACATGGAGCGGTTCGAATATTTTACCTAACGGATTATTTGATCCGAATACTTCAGGAGTTTATGTGGTCACCTATACCGTGAACGGATGCACCGATACAAAAACAATCAATGTGGGTTTGCTTTCCATTTCTCCTGATGATACGAGTTGTACGGATGTTGCAGATTTCCTTCTCACGTTTACTCCCGTTGGCGGAACATGGAGTGGAACAGGAATCATCAATCCGCCAACCGGATTATTTTCTCCGTTCACTGCCGGAAACGGTTTGCATACGCTCACCTATTCTGTAAACGGTTGCAGCGATTCATTAACGATGTATGTACACACAGTTACTGTTGCGGCTGATATGATTGTTTGTCCTTTTAATGCGCCTTTCACTTTGCCTGCGCCAAATCCTGCGGGAGGAATCTGGTCAGGAATCGGAATCACAAATCCGAATACAGGAATGTACGATCCCAATTCGATGGGCGGTGCGAACTATGACGACCTCGTTACTTACACTTACGCAGGATGTGATGATCAGCTTTGGGTTTACGTGCGCAACACGGTGATAGGAGTGGACACGCTCTTTTTCTGTCCCACCGATCCGCAAATGTTTTTGGATTTCGCAAACACAGGCAACGATCCGTGGAATGGCGCGTGGACAGGAACAGGAGTTATTGATCCTGATTTTCCCGGAACATTTGATCCCGCAGTTGCCGGCACCGGAACTTATACGTTGAATTATCTCGCCAATGGTTGCCAGGATTCAATGGTTGTTGTTGTGTTTCAAAATATCGTGATGACGGATACTTCAGTTTGTTTAACCGCTCAGCCTTTTAATATTTCTGCAACTCCCATCGGAGGAAATTTTTCCGGAACAGGAATCACGAATCCTTCTCTCGGAACTTTTGATGCAACCATCGCAGGTGTTGGCGCGCATATTATTACTTACACTTCGATTGATGGATGCACCGGAACATGCACAGTAACTGTCACTGCACTTCCGGTTGTCTCCATCACCAATGTTCCCGCAACATATTGTTATGTTGATTCCGATTTTGTTTTGATCGGAAATCCTGCAGGTGGAAATTTTTTCGTGGATGGAAATCCTTCCGCAACTTTTAATCCGCTGCAATCAGGAACAGGAAATCACACGATCACATATACTTACGGTACGGGTGATTGTGCCGTCACAGTTTCCGTGAACACAACAGTTACTTCTCCGGTAAATGTTGTTGCCGCAGTAACTGTTTCACCGATTTGTTATGGTGACAACACAGATATTTCCGCCAATGCATCCGGTGGTGATGGATCGCCATTCACTTACACATGGAGCAATGGTCTCGGAACAGGTCAGACAAAAAATGTCACTCCACTCACCACAACAACTTACACGATAACTGCCGATGACGGATGCAGCGAACCCGCAACCGCAACCATCACCGTTATTGTTCATCCGCAAATTATTCCTGTGATTAACACCAGTCCCACACTTTGCGATGGTGACACCGGTTTTGCAACCATCACCATCAATGGACCAAACACTTACAGTTATTTGTGGAACACCAATCCTCCGTCAACTTCAAATACCATCAATGAACCCGTAGGAAATTCTTTTGATGTCACCATCACGGATAATGCAACAGGATGCACAATTGATACAACCATTTTGATTGACGGTTATTCTGCCATCAACGCCTATTTTGATTTATCACCTTCCGATTCATGCGTCAACATGATTTCTGTGGAAGGAAATATCGGTGCCGCATTTCAGATGATTGATCTCAGCTCCGGTGCCACAACAGGCACCTGGGATTTCGGTGACGGAAGTTCTCAGCCTTATTCGCTCGGTTCTTCTGTCAATCATGTTTATACTGACACAGGCTCTTATACCATTTTGCTTCATATCGAAAACAGCGGTAACTGCGTTTCAGAATATTCCTTGAATATCTGTATCGAACCATATTTATTTGTTGCAGTGCCCAACGCCTTCACGCCAAACGGTGACGGACTTAACGACCGCTTCCGCGCCATTTCTTTGTATCTCGATGAATTTGAAATCATGATCTTCGACCGCTATGGAAAAAAAATGTATCAGTCCGATAACATCAACGATGGGTGGGACGGTATTTACAAAACTTATTACCCGCAACCAGTTGGAGTTTACGCTTGGGTGATCACTTACAGTTGGTACAATTCCCCCAACCGCGAAATCATGAGCGGGAATGTGACGCTGATTCGATAAAAATGAAATTCTGGATTTGCATTTTGCTTTCTTGTACATCATTTACTGCTCAAGCCCAAGGTGAGAATCAGAAATGGTTAAGAGAAGGAGATCAGTATCTTGAGTTTCACGATGACACTATTTCAATTGGGTTGCAAGAGTTAAACATGAATTTTTGGGTGTGCTACGCGCAAGTTTGTGACAATCAAGGTAGCCCTCTTATTTATACAAATGGTTTCCAAATTAACGGAGCCAATTATGAATTAATGGAAAACGGAGACAGCATTTATCAGGGTATCTTTCTTCAAATCTGGGGTTATACAACAGGCTTTGGAGCTCAGCAAGGTGCAATTATTATTCCTGCCCCGTGGGATCCTGGGCGTTATTTACTTTTCAATTTAAACGGATCAGTACCGGTTATGGGAGGTTGGCGCATAGCAAGTTTAGATTATAACGTGATAAACATTTATGCTAATGGTGGAAACGGAAGAGTAGAGGAAAAGAATATTGAACTTGTTAATAACACTCTCGCATTGGGTTGGGTAAATGCAGTTAAACACTCTAATGGAAAATCTTGGTGGGTTATCTGCCATGAATGGGGGAATAACGGGTTTTACAAATTCTTAGTTGACAACTCAGGTATCCACGGACCATATCATCAAAATATTGGTTCAATTTACAATTATGATCAATCTGGTCAATCAGTTTTTTCACCAGATGGCAGCAAATATGTTCAGGCAATTGGAAATGATTCTTTGGATATTATGAAATTTGACCGTTGCACAGGACAATTTTCGAATTGTGAAACTTTTGATATGAACGTATTTTCTAACGATGGCCCAGGTGAACGTTTACGAGGTTGTCAGATTTCCAAGAGCGGACACTATCTGTATGTTAGTACCGTTTACAGTTCAATTTTTCAGTATGATTTATTAGCTCAAGATATCGAATCAACAAAAACTATTGTTGCAGAGCTTGATAGTTTTATGGATGCACCATTGAATTACGTTATGGGTTTTGGTAATATGCTATTAGGACCTGATGATAGAATTTATATTTCTACGCATGGTGGTTGGCACTATCATCATGTCATTGATAAACCAGATAGTGCCGGGTTAGCTTGCAATGTTGTTCAACACGCAATTCAATTTCCAAACTGGAATGCAGGGATGTACTTACCCAACTTGCCAAATTATGATTTAGGACCTCAACCAATTTCACAAATCAAAAAAATGGTTGACACTACAATTGCCAAAGGAGAAAGCGTCCAACTCGGTGATACATCAATTTCCGGTTTGAAATATCATTGGCAACCAAATTATGGGTTGAGTTCAGCAAACATTGCCCAACCAATTGCAAGCCCATCAGTCACAACAATTTACACGCTTACAATGACCGATACCTTAACATTTACAAGTTGCAATATGAAATCAGATACGGTGGTTGTAAATGTTACTCATGAAGTTGATTCAATTTTTCCTTTTATCATTCCAACATTGCTTGCTCCTTATGCCAATCCATCGCAGCAATATTTTAATCTTGGCGGTTTACCAATCGGAGAAAACAAACTGGAGGTTTATGATGTGCTCGGAAGAAAAATTTTCTACTCGGAGGATTATCAAAATAATTGGTTCGTAAAAAACGAAAGTTCAGGATTGTATTTGTACCGCCTCAAACTTGCAGACGGAAGATTGATAAAGGGAAAAGTGGTGGTGGTGAAATAGCAGCAGATTATTTGCCTCTTGATCTGATGAATTAATTTTGAATAAAAAAACAAACATGCAAACGGATAAAATCACCATCGTGGTGGAGCGCAAAAAAAAGAGAGCATTGCTCAAACTCCTTAAATCAATGGATGTTGAAATTCAAACTGCCGAAACGGTGATCAAAAAATTTATTCGCAGTGCACCCAAGAATGTGCCATTAACGGATGAAGATATTGTGAGAGAACTGAAAGCCGCCAGACAGAAACGGGCATGAGAAAAATTGTTCTGGATGCTAACATCTGGGTAAGTTTTGCCATTGGAAAACGATTGTCTGTATTACCCGTCATTTTGCAATCAAAAAATATGGAGGTGTATTGCAGTGCCGAATTGATCCGCGAAATCATGGATGTTTGCGCGAGACCCAAGATCAGTAAATATGTGAATGCACAGCGAACTCAGGAATTGATTGACCTTATTGCATCCACCACAACGATCATCAAACCCCAGAGTGTATTTACTGTTTCTTCCGATGCGGATGATGATTATTTGTTTTCAATTTGCCACGATGCCGATGCTGATTTTTTGGTAACGAGCGATAAAGATTTAATTTCCATCAAACACTTTGAAGAAACTCAAATCATTTCTTTCAATCAGTTACTGTCATTGATCAGAAAATAAAAGCCCTCTTCCTTTCGAACCTTTTCGTATTTCGTAACTCAGAATTACCGCTACTGCCTTCTGCCACTGCATTTCTTATTTGTAAATTCGTATCAATTCGTAATTGGTAACTATCCTTTTTGTTCTCAACTCCAATTTTCTCATACTGCCGCTGCTACGCACAACTGCCGCTTCTTCACTGCCAACTGCTACTGCCATCTGCCGCTGCCCACTGATTCATCCCGCCCAATTCTCCCTATCCAAACTCCTGAACTGTATCGCTTCCGCAAGATGTTCCGCCAGAATATTTTCATTGCCTGCGAGATCAGCAATCGTGCGCGATACTTTTAATATTCGGTCATAAGCCCGCGCACTCAAACCCAATTTTTCCATCGCGCGGTTTAAAAGAGTTTGTCCCGCAGTTCCAATATCACAAAACTCCTTCATCATTTTAGAACTCATTTGCGCATTACAATAAATGCCAGCGGTCTTGTATCGTTCCTCCTGTAAAAATCTCGCCTGTATCACGCGCTCACGGATTTCCGAACTCCGCTCACCTGCCGTTTTCGAACTCAGTTCCCTCACCGGCACAGGCGTCACCTCCACATGCAAATCAATTCTGTCCATCAGCGGACCTGAAATTTTATTCAGATATTTCTGAACCACCCCCGGTGCACACACACAATCTTTTTCCGGATGATTATAATAACCGCAGGGGCAAGGATTCATCGAAGCAATCAACATAAAACTGCACGGAAACTCTACCGTAAATTTTGCGCGCGCAATCGTCACACGTCTTTCCTCCATTGGTTGCCGCAAAACTTCCAGCACCTGCCTTTTAAATTCCGGCAACTCATCCAAAAACAAAATCCCGTTATGCGCCAATGAAATTTCCCCCGGCTGCGGATTCGCCCCGCCACCCACCAGCGCCACATCACTCGTAGTATGATGCGGATTTCTGAACGGTCGCATATAAACTAATGAAGCATTCGGAGGCAGCAACCCCGCAACAGAATGAATTTTTGTAGTCTCCAGCGCCTCCTGCAAACTCAACGGAGGAAGAATCGTAGGCAGCCTTTTCGCCAGCATCGTTTTTCCCGCACCGGGCGGACCAATCAAAATCACATTATGTCCGCCTGCCGCAGCAATCTCCAGACTCCGTTTAATATTTTCCTGCCCCTTCACATCCGCAAAATCAATTTCCAGGTGCTCCTGGTTAAAAGCAAACTCATCACGCGTGTTGATCACCACCCGCTCCATTTTTCTTTCCCCGTTCAAAAACTCCGCAACCTCCAGCAAACTCTCCGCACCATAAACCTCAATATCACCCACAATCGCAGCCTCGCGAACATTTTGTTTCGGCACAATCAACCCCTTAAATTTTTCCTTCCGCGCCTGTATCGAAATCGGCAGCGCACCCTTGATCGGTTGAATCCCCCCATCCAGACTCAACTCACCCATAATCACATAATCCTTCAGCACATCCGGATTCACCTGCCCCGATGAAGCCAGCACACCAATCGCCATCGGCAAATCAAAAGCAGAACCCTCCTTTCTTATATCCGCAGGCGCCAGATTAATAATCACCCTCCGCCTCGGCATCTTCAAATCACAATGCTTAATCGCAGATTCAATTCGGTACCACGCCTCCTTCACCGCACTATCCGCCAGCCCCACCGTCACATACATCGGCTCACCCGCCCCGTCCGTCACATTCACCTCCACCGTTATCGTCCGTGCATCAATCCCATAAACCGCACTCCCAAAAGTTTTTACCAGCATGAAATTTTTTTTATCGAGCGAAAATTAGAAAGGAATTCCTTCAAAGTTTCAGAAAGTAAGATTTAATTGAGTCGGGTGATTTGGGCTGTCGTCAAATGGTTTGTTGTCAGACAGATTTATAACTGCAATTTTTTGTTGTCGCAAATAGAGATTAATCTTTCGGTCAATTTACTCTTGATAGAATGAAAGATGAACAAGGAAATGAATTAGAATATTTTTTCGCCAAAAATCTACGATTACTTCATCAAATTTTTTGGATAATAATTTCCTTAATACGCTAACATGTGGTGCGTCAGAATAATACTCAACTGATTTCAAAATCTTGAGCTTCGTTTTTATTAATCGATTAAGTTCAAAGTCGAGATTGATAAAATCAATTTTGTTAGGAACATCAATTAAGATTGTGTGTTTTGGAAATGCTCCAAAGTCTTTAAGCGTTATTTCAAATGACCGTTTAGAAGAAAAATGACTCTAAAAAGTAGTAACGAGATAATTTTCAAATGCTTCTAGCATAGAAAAGTATATCAAGGAAATGTGAGATGGAGTTGGATTCTTTGATAAGAATCTTTTATAAGGATCAATTTCTTCTTGAAGAAATGACGGTAGATTTATTAGCACATAATAACCACGAAGCATTCTACCAAGATAAAAAAAGCCTTCCGTTATTCACGAAAGGCTTTAAAATAAAATCGGCAACGACCTACTCTACCAGATGTAACTCAAGTACCATTGGCGCTGAGGGGCTTAACTTCTCTGTTCGGAATGGGAAGAGGTGATCCCCCTCGCTACAGTCACCAGAAGATCTTAAAAAAACTGAAGAGTTATAATCAATTAAAATAAAGAAAGCTAACGGGTAATTAGTATTGCTCAGCTTTGACATTACTGCCTTTACACCTGCAACCTATCAACGTTGTAATCTCCAACGACCCTTAAAAGAAGTCTAATCTTAAGGAGGGCTTCGTGCTTAGATGCTTTCAGCGCTTATCCCTTCCACACGTAGCTACCCTGCGCTGCAACTGGCGTCACAACAGGTAAACCAGAGGTGTGTCCAACTCGGTCCTCTCGTACTAGAGTCAGCTCCTTTCAAACTTCTAACGCCCACAACAGATAGGGACCGAACTGTCTTGCGACGTTCTGAACCCAGCTCGCGTGCCACTTTAATAGGCGAACAGCCTAACCCTTGGGACCTTCTCCAGCCCCAGGATGTGACGAGCCGACATCGAGGTGCCAAACCTCCCCGTCGATATGAGCTCTTGGGGGAGATCAGCCTGTTATCCCCGGAGTACCTTTTATCCTTTGAGCGATGGCCCTTCCATGCGGAACCACCGGATCACTATACCCGACTTTCGTCCCTGATCGACTTGTCAGTCTCACAGTCAAGCACCCTTTTGCTATTACGCTCTAAGCACGGTTACTAAGCGTGCTGAGGGTACCTTTGGAAGCCTCCGTTACTTTTTAGGAGGCGACCACCCCAGTCAAACTACCCACCTAACACTTTCCCCCACTTTGAGGGGTTAGGCTCTAAGTAAATAAAGGGTGGTATTTCAAGGTTGACTCCACGATGGCTAGCGCCACCGCTTCAAAGTCTCCCACCTATCCTACACATCATTTACTCAAAGCCAATGTTAAGCTATAGTGAAGGTTCACGGGGTCTTTCCGTCCCGTTGCGGGTAATCGGCATCTTCACCGATGCTACAATTTCACCGAGCTCACGGCTGAGACAGTGTCCAGATCGTTACACCATTCGTGCAGGTCGGAACTTACCCGACAAGGAATTTCGCTACCTTAGGACCGTTATAGTTACGGCCGCCATTCACTGGGGCTTCGGTCGCGAGCTTTGCATTGCTGCTGACAAGCTTCCTTAACCTTCCAGCATTGGGCAGGTGTCAGACCCTATACATCATCTTACGATTTAGCAGAGTCCTGTGTTTTTGCTAAACAGTCGCCTGGACCTTTTAACTGCGCCCCGCATTGCTGCGGGGGACCTTTCTCCCGAAGTTACAGGTCTAATTTGCCGAGTTCCTTAGCCGTGGATCACTCGAGCACCTGAGGATTCTCTCCTCGCCTACCTGTGTCGGTTTGCGGTACGGGCGGCATAGATCTGAAGTTTAGAGGTTTTTCTTGGAAGCGTGCTTGGGACCATTATCCCTTTGTCCGAGGACTTAGGGTACTGTGAGGTTTCGGCATTCTGAACGGATTTACCTATTCAGAATATACCTATACCCTTCAACGTACTATTCCGTCAGTACGCAGGTCTTATGCTTCTCCGTTACCCCGTCACAACCTATGCCGGTACAGGAATATTAACCTGTTTTCCATCGGCTTCTCCTTTCGGATATACCTTAGGACCCGACTAACCCTGATCCGATTAACGTTGATCAGGAACCCTTAGGCTTGCGGTGAGCTGATTTTTCATCAGCTTTATCGTTACTTATGCCTACATTTGCTTTTCCGGAATCTCCAGCATGGCTTACGCCACACCTTCGCAGATGACCGGAATGCTCCCCTACCGCTCTTTCGAGCCCATAATTTCGGTGACATGTTTGATACCCGCTTATTTTCCGCGCCCAATCACTCGACTAGTGAGCTGTTACGCACTCTTTAAATGAATGGCTGCTTCCAAGCCAACATCCTAGCTGTCATAGCAATTGAACATCGTTTGATTAACTTAACATGTACTTAGGGACCTTAATTGATGGTCTGGGTTGTCCCCCTCTCGGCCACGGAACTTAGCTCCCGTAGCCTCACTCCTGATTTGATGTTGCAGCATTCGGAGTTCGTCAGGGTTTGGTAGGCGATGAAGCCCCCTAGCCCAATCGGTAGCTCTACCTCTGCAACAACAGTTTATATCAAGGCTGCCCCTAAAGGCATTTCGGGGAGTACGAGCTATCTCCCAGTTTGATTGGCCTTTCACCCCCATCCACAACTCATCCAGTAGCTTTTCAACGCTAATTAGTTCGGACCTCCATGGTGTTTTACCACCACTTCATCCTGGTCATGGATAGATCACAAGGTTTCGCGTCTACCCCCACTGACTATTCGCCCTTATCAGACTTGCTTTCGCTGCGGCTTTTCCACTTGGTGGATTTACCTTGCCAGTGAGGAGTAACTCGTAGGCTCATTATGCAAAAGGCACGAGGTCACCCGAAGGCTTCCTCCGCTTGTAAGCGTATGGTTTCAGGAACTATTTCACTCCGTTGTTCACGGTTCTTTTCACCTTTCCTTCACAGTACTTGTTCACTATCGGTCTCTTACTAGTATTTAGCCTTGCCAGATGGTGCTGGCAGATTCCCACAGGATTTCACCGGTCCCGTGGTACTCAGGATACTGCTAGGTAGTAGATTGATTTTGTGTACGGGTCTATCACCCTCTTTGGAGCAACTTTCCAGATGCTTCCACTATCGATCTACATTCCACGATGCAGTCCTACAACCCCTTGAAAACCTTAATTTTCAAGGTTTAGGCTATTCCCGTTTCGCTCGCCACTACTAAGGGAATCACTTAATTGTTTTCTTTTCCTCCGGGTACTTAGATGTTTCAGTTCTCCGGGTTGACTTCCTTTCGGATTCCTGACCTTCAGTCAGGAGAGTTGCCTCATTCGGAAATCTTCGGGTCGAAGGTTATTTGCACCTCCCCGAAGCTTATCGCAGCTTATCACGTCCTTCATCGCCTGTAAGAGCCAAGGCATTCCCCATACGCCCTTAATTGCTTTCTAATCTTTAAGCAATAAATTAAATTATTGCTCGGTTACTCTTTTAATTGATTATAATCTCTTCAGTATTTCAATGAACGTAATCCGAACGAATTCGGAAGTGTGGAGAATATCGGATTTGAACCGATGTGTCTTTTCTGATTCAATTGAACCTGAACTGCTCTTTCCATTGAGCTATGACTCCATGTTAATTTCAAAAAATGACTTCACTCGTTTGTGAAGTTTTGTGGAGATAATCGGATTCGAACCGATGACCCCCTGCTTGCAAAGCAGGTGCTCTAGCCAGCTGAGCTATACCCCCTTTTTTATTCGGGTTGATTAAAGCGCTACTTAGTAGTCCCGAGCAGACTTGAACTGCTGACCTCTACATTATCAGTGTAGCGCTCTAACCAGCTGAGCTACGGGACTAATTCTAAAGATTAGTCTTTATACAGCTATGTTAAAGAGCACTGAAACAAAGAAGAATGGTAGAAACACACACCATAAGGTGGCATTGTTATTTTTGACATAAGATACTACTCTAAAAAGGAGGTATTCCAGCCGCACCTTCCGATACGGCTACCTTGTTACGACTTAGCCCCAGTCACCGGTTTTGCCTTGGACGACTCCTTGCGGTTATCGTCTTCAGGTACACCCGGCTTCCATGGCTTGACGGGCGGTGTGTACAAGGTCCGGGAACGTATTCACCGCGCCATTGCTGATGCGCGATTACTAGCGATTCCAGCTTCATGGAGTCGAGTTGCAGACTCCAATCCGAACTGAGATAGGTTTTTTGGGATTGGCTTCACATTGCTGTGTTGCGACCCTTTGTACCTACCATTGTAGCACGTGTGTAGCCCTGGGCATAAAGGCCATGATGATTTGACGTCATCCCCTCCTTCCTCACTGCTTGCGCAGGCAGTTTCCCTAGAGTTCCCAGCTTTACCTGATGGCAACTAAGGATAGGGGTTGCGCTCGTTGCGGGACTTAACCCAACACCTCACGGCACGAGCTGACGACAACCATGCAGCACCTTGTAAATTGTCTCTTGCGAGAAAGACTGCTTTCACAGCCTGTCAAAATACATTCTAGCCCAGGTAAGGTTCCTCGCGTACCATCGAATTAAACCACATGCTCCACCGCTTGTGCGGACCCCCGTCAATTCCTTTGAGTTTCACTCTTGCGAGCGTACTCCCCAGGTGGATCACTTAACGCTTTTGCTTGGACACTAACTGTATATCGCTAATGTCGAGTGATCATCGTTTAGGGCGTGGACTACCAGGGTATCTAATCCTGTTTGATCCCCACGCTTTCGTGCCTCAGTGTCAGTTACAGGTTAGCGAGCTGCCTTCGCAATCGGTGTTCTGTGTCATATCTAAGCATTTCACCGCTACATGACACATTCCGCCCGCCTCAACTGTACTCAAGGATACCAGTATGAATGGCAATTTCCCGGTTAAGCCGGAAGCTTTCACCACTCACTTAATATCCCACCTACGCACCCTTTAAACCCAGTGATTCCGGATAACGCTTGCACCCTACGTATTACCGCGGCTGCTGGCACGTAGTTAGCCGGTGCTTATTCCTCAGGTACCTTCAAGTCCTGATAAATCGGGAATTTTATTCCCTGAGAAAAGAAGTTTACAATCCATAGGACCTTCATCCTTCACGCGGCATGGCTGGATCAGGCTTTCGCCCATTGTCCAATATTCCCTACTGCTGCCTCCCGTAGGAGTCGGGCCCGTGTCTCAGTGCCCGTGTGGCTGATCATCCTCTCAGACCAGCTACTGATCGTAGGCTTGGTGAGCCATTACCTCACCAACTACCATAATCAGACGCACGCTCATCTCCAACCGCCCGAAGGCTTTAATCACAATCGGATGCCCTTTCGTGATATTATGCGGAATTATTCTCAGTTTCCCAAGGCTATTCCCCAGTTAGAGGTAGATTGCGTACGTGTTCCTCACCCGTGCGCCACTCGTCAGCATGTATTGCTACACCTGTTACCGTTCGACTTGCATGTATTAAGCCTGCCGCTAGCGTTCATCCTGAGCCAGGATCAAACTCTCCATTGTAAGAAGATTTTGACCTGCTATTTTTTAAAAGAAATTTCAGGCGCCTCCCATTTCGGGAGGCTATTGTTATTCGAGTATCTTACCGCCATTTACTTATGGCTAGTGTGTTTCTACCAGTACTTCAAAGAACTTTTATTAAACAGGATATTTATTCAATATCCATTCAACAATCAATTAGTGTAAAACAGGTTTTTTTAAAGCGGATGCAAAAATATCATTGCCAACGCAACTACAAAATTTTTGAACAGAAATTTTCAAATTATTTTCTACTCGCCCGTAGTACCTGATGATTTTTGGCTTTCGGGCGGATCCGACTTCACTGTAAACCTACACTTCAAAGAACCCCTTTTTTCAAAGGGAACGCAAATATACATTTACATTTGGAAGAAAGGCATGTTATTGAAAAAATAATTTGAGTTTATTTGAGCGGGTTGAGTTTTCATAGGGGAAATGGAAGTATTGTGACGGAAGAAATATAAGTTTGCGGGAAATTTCCCTGAGATTATTGAGGGGATGGCCACGCTCAACGCTATGCATGATGCTCAGCGTTCGCTCGCCATGACGATATTGTTTTTTAAAGGAATTGCTGCCATGACGTTAAAATCTAACTATGAGAAAACACATTTTTAATGCAGGACCGGGTGTATTACCCGTTGATGTTTTGAAACAGGCATCAGAAGCAGTGATTGATTTTGATGGTATCGGTCAGTCTATACTGGAGATGTCGCATCGTTCGAAAAAATTTGATGCGGTAATTGATGAAGCGAAATTCATCATCAAAGAGTTTACAAAACTGGGAGATGATTTTGAAATTCTGTTTTTGCAGGGTGGTGCGAGTATGCAGTTTTGCATGGTGCCTTACAATTTGCTGGATGAAAATGAAACGGCTGCTTACCTGGATACGGGTGTATGGGCGAATAAGGCGTTAAAAGAGGCGAAATTATTCGGCAATGTAAATGTCGTGGCTTCCTCGAAGGATTCAAGCTATTCTTTTATTCCGAAGAAATACGAAGTGCCGGGGGATTCCAAATATTTTCATATCACTTCCAACAATACGATTTACGGGACAGAGATCTTTGAATTTCCGAAGACGGGCGTGAGCACCGTGGTGGATATGTCATCTGATATTTTCAGTCGCGAAATGGACTACCAGCAGTTTGATCTGATCTATGCGGGGGCACAGAAAAACATGGGCACATCGGGTTGTACATTGGTGATCGTGAATAAAAATATTCTCGGCAAGGTGAAGCGCAAGATTCCTTCTATGCTGGATTACAATGTTTTTATCAAAGAAAATTCTCTCTATAATACTCCTTCTGTTTATTCGATTTATGTTTCGATGCTTACGTTGAGGTGGCTGAAGAATTTTGGCGGACCGGCAGCGATTGAAAAAGTGAATTTCAGAAAACAGGAAAAGCTATATGCGGAAATTGACCGCAATGCGTTGTTCAAGGGTACAGTTGAAAAGGAAGACCGCTCATGGATGAATGTAAATTTTGTGATGGAAAAACCGGAGCTGGAGGATGAATTTCTGGGTGCCTGCAAATCTGCGAGTTGTGAAGGGCTGAAAGGTCACCGTTCGGTGGGTGGGTTTAGGGCTTCGTTGTATAATGCGTTGACGGAGGCTTCGGTGGATGTGCTGGTGGGGGTGATGAAGGAGTTTGAACGCACTCATTAAATCATCGAAAATCGAATCTGAACGAATTTACGAATAAGAAATGCAGTGGCAGTTGGCAGCAGCAGCAGTAAAAGAAATTTGGAGTTACGAAATATTGAGTTTACGAAATCCCGATTTTGTATCGGGACGAAAAGGTACGAAAGTACGAACAAGAGAGCAAACAATCCTTTATCGTGGATATACGATTAAATTAAATGAATAAAAAGTCACTTAACGGGATTTTGGTCATAGCTGGTGTGGTTGCATCAGTCATATTCTCGCTGTTTTTGTTGTTTTATCTTGCTCCGAAACTGAGAGAGAAGAGACAAAATAAACAAGAAGCGAAAATTGCTGCATCGATACAGGCGGCTATCAATATCGGGGGTTTGAGCGCACAATTGATGGCTAACTCAGTGAACGGCCAGCCGGCTACGGTGGAGGAAAGGAAAGAATCCGTTAAAAACGAGATCGACAAATACGTTTACTCAACCGGCAGCCCCCTCAAAGGCAACCTGAAACTTGGCGGCATCTATAATTACAAGGTAACGGTGCATAACGACACGGATTACCCGATTGATAAAGTGACTGTGAAAGTGACTTATATCAAAGAAGATGGCGGGGTGCATAAAACTGAACAAATGACCTTTGCCAATATCGCTCCGCATAAAACCTCGATGAAAAAAGCACCGGACAGCAACCGCGGCACAAAAGTGACCAATAGTGTGGTGAAGATTGAATCGGTGGCGCTGGGGATGCAGTAGTTACGAACTACGAAAAGATACGAAAGTGCGAACAAGAATATGCGCTATTTGATCACGCAGCTTCCTTTCAGGTGAAGCCGGTGACGCAGGCTCATCTCTTCTTTATACAGTGAAAAATGATTACAGGCTTTGGTTCGCAAGGCGACAAATACATTAAAGGGTTGTCAAGAATCTCATAGTTTACCTTAACATCTATCGAATCATTTAGAGCAGGTCTCAAATCAGGAGGAAGGGAATCAATATGAAACCATGTCCATTTTATTCTTTCAAATTTCCCGTCAGTTTCAATTTCCAATGCCCCGATTTCAATTCCACACTGTACATACTCATCGCCAAGATTAACAATCCGAGCATTTATCAATTCATCGCAGTAAAGGGGGTAATCTTTCTCGCAAGAAGAAAAAATCATCAAAGCAAAAATCGAAAGTAGAAGACTGAGTTTCACGATTCGAATTTACGCAAGAATTTTTTTGGAACGCAACTTCCCTTTCATGTGACGCTACTGATATAGAACGATCACATGAATGGAGTAGTCAAGAGGTTGTATAATCCACAAATGAGAAATCCCAGATGCAACAATTGCAAAACAAAAAGAGTGATAAATATTGCCTTCCCTTTTTTTAAGTAGAATAGTGCTATTGATCCAATAATTACTGATACAACAGTGAAAATTATCCATCCTCCAAAAAAGAATAGGGCAGTTTCAATGAACCAGGTAATCATGTAAACTATCGTCATCAACGCACAAATCATAGAAAGAAACATGCTGATATAAAACGCCTTTTCCATCATCAAATTCTCAAATTAACTCTTCCTTTCCTTCGTTCTCCTCACCAATTTGATTTCAAAATTTCCATCCACGGTTTTATCAGCATTATGGATCAACAGGCGGTTGCGGTTTTTGGTCCAGCCCAGGTCGGGCACTTCGATGATGGTGGGTTCACCACCGGGCAGAATAGTTCTCGTCACTTCGCCCGGCATATCATCAGGCTCCTGCGCGAAATAAATGGTTAGCGCCACCGTGCCGGTGTTGAGGAATTCAAGTTTCAGATTTTTTCGCGGAATATCCAGCGCGGGAACGGTGATGATGCCTGCCTTGGCGGTGCCGTTGACGGTTTCCATCACCTCGTTGCGCGCGTTGGCGGGCAGGCGGTATTGACCACTGTAAACTTTGTTTTCGTGAATATGTTTACCGATGCCGGCAATGATCTGTATTTCACCAAAAACCTTGTTCCAGAACGTGATGCGCTCAAACACCTGCTGGTCGCGGTCGTTCACGCGCAGTTGTTTGGCAATGATCTTGAGCCGCAGTTGTTCGCAACCCGCCTGCAAGTCATCGAGCATTTGTTGCGTTAGGCCGAAAGGTTGCAAATCTGTCAATTGTTCGGTGCCAACGGTGTGCACGAGGTAGCCGGTCAGTAGTTTTTGCGCATCGGTCATGGTTACATGCCCCGCATAATTATAGCGTTTGATCTTGGGATGGGCGGGGTCCTGCCATTTCACGAAAGCACGTTTGATCACCTCATCGGTGAGCTTGAACAGTTCGGTAATGGCGGCTTGTTTTTCTTCCGTTGCCACGGTGAGGGGAATAAGAAAGAGCCTGTCCTCATTGGTATAAAGCGGATCGTCACCCATCTGGATAAAGGCATCAATTTTCGGCTGATCATAGCCGTACATAATGAGCTGCGCTCCATCTCGCGGCAGCAGCACAACACTGAACCAGTTATGGAGCGTAAATAGGTCAATATCGCTGAAATTATAGTTTCGCCTGATGAATTGTTTTTTTGGCATAGAATTAATTTGATTTGGTGAGATCAAATTTAATCATATTTTGATAAATATCAAATTTGTAGATTTAAACAGTTAAATTGTTCAATTGAATAATAAAATTGGTTTTTAAAAATGTCATAATGGTTATATGATTATTAGTAATGGTTAATCATTTACTTATAAAAAATATATAACCAATATTGATTTTAAAATAACCAAAAGGAGTTTATAATATACCAATATAGGTTTATTAAAAATCAATATTGATATATTAATTACCAATATTAGAATTTTATCAACCTGTGTTAAAATTGGTTGAAATTGTTAAAAAAATTGATTAAATGTGTTGGGAATTTGAAGAAATTAACTTTGGGATTGGGCTATTGCTAGCGGAAAAGCCCTGACATTTTTTTTATGGAGAATCTGTAAAGTCAATTTTGGCAATGGGGTATTTGTATTTGAGATATAGCGAACGGTAGAAATGATTGTAGTACTCCCAGTTCTGCTGGTTGTATATAAAAATCTTAAAGCCTAACCAGGGATAATACATTTCAGGTCGGGTGAGACTTAAATCAATGTGAAGCCCTTCTTCTCGACACTTGCGTTTGTTGTTGTAACCCGATTTATTCTTAACGCTGCCAAACCCTATTTTGAAATCGAAATAATCAGACTCCGTGAACAAACTGATGGCACGATGACGGTGCATATCTCCTTTTGTAATTGTCCAATATCGCGAAAGAGTTATTCCTGAATGAATATTCCAATTGCTCAACATTCCGTCAATCATCCCGATATCCATTTCAAACCCGAAATTGATATTGCCTCCAATCGTATAACCAAACGAAACACCCGGTGAAACATAAGGCGCGAAAGGAATTTTATCCTGCGCACGGGCTTGAAAGAAAAAGCAGATGATGAAAAGGGTGAGGAGGGGTTTCATTGGTTCTCCGAAATTACGCGAAATGCAAATAAATTTTGCCCCGTCATTTATGACGGGGGTTACGGTTTCAGCAAAATATATCCCGCCTGAAAATGTTTGCTGTCCATGGCGTAGAAAAAGAATTTTTCTTCGCTCAGCATTTTGGAAGCATTGATCGAGAGATGAAGTTCTTCAGGGTTGATGAACAGGTTGTATTTCTCCAGTTCACCTTCATTATTAATCATTGCCATAGTGGAAATTGCGTTGCCTTTGTATTTGTTTTCTACCTCCTCTTTATCCTCTGCTTCAAGATTAATATCCGAATCGTTGTAAAAAATATAAACACCCTCTGAATCAAAAGCGTATGCGTATCGCTCTGAAGTAGAATATTTCGGAATAATCTTCGACCATATAATATAACCTTCCGCATCCACCATGCTCACAATGATATGATCGTAGTGATATACATAATTCGTAGTTGTATGCCAGGTTCCGTTGGAGTAATAGGATGATTGATAAGTGGTGACATAATATTTTTCACCCATCAGTATCGTGTTGCCGTCCTTGCGCACTTCAATATGATCGAGATAATAACTGTAGAGTTCATCTTCTCCTTTTTTGATTTGTTTTTTGGAAAGCATTTCGTTGATCAGGTCTTCGTCAAAAGCTTTTTTGTTTTCAGAAATTTCTTCCCCGGTGGATGGGTCAACGCGCAGATAATAACATCCTTTGATGGAATAATCGCCTTCATCGGAATAATAACCCGCGCAAACCAAATCGCCATTGCTTGCCACATCAATACTCAGATCAGTGATAAACTGATTGCCGAGTGATGCGGTGAATTCTGTTGCTTCATTACTGTCTTCGCTGACGGCAAAGATTTTGATTTCGTAATCCGGCAGATCTTTGTCTTTCTTTTCAAAATCCAATTGACAAACCACAAACACATCACCGTTGTTCGAAATCTTGTAATCAGTCACATACATATCTTCTTTCGCATAAGGCAGTTTAACTTTTTTCTGCCATTTGGGACTTAGTTCGCGATCCACCACTGCCACTTCAAAATAAATGTCTTCGTCCTTGTCCACATCCGGCTGCGTGAAAAAAGCCGCAAAAGAATTGTCGTCAGAAATAATCACCTCAATAGCATCCAGATCATCCGTAGTGTTGAACAAGGAAACGGGCGGTCCGATTTGTTCCATCGAAGTCACACTTATTTCCTGCGCAAAGAATTTTGTCTGGTCAACTTTTTTATCGCGGATATGATAAATCATGTATAGCGAATGTTCCACAAAAAAATAACGATCCTCCGTCACAGATCTTTTGTCGTACTTGAAAACCAGATCGCCTTCCCTTTCATATTTAAAATCATTGTTGAGAGAAAAAATATCCCAATCATATTCTTTCAGAATATAATGTTCGCCATCATAACCTACAAAAGCACCGGCTTCCGTGTCGTCATCTTCTTCCGTCAGTTTACCTAATACGATTTCAACCGGAAGTTTATTGGTTTGGGCAAATGCAAACGAGCCACAGAAAACAGCAAGAATCAAGGCGATTTTATTTTTCATGGTCGTTGGTTTATGAATTTAAAATTAACGTGATCGGTGAAATCATATCACACCATCATCAAATCCGAAATAATTCTGTCCGCAATCAGTTTTCCTTTTCGGGTAAGAAAAATTTTGCTTCCTGATTTCGAAATAAATCCTTGCGAGATAAAATCATCCACCTGCTGATGAAAATTTTCGGGAAGAGATTCCAGAGCAAGCCCCCATTTGGTCCGCAGAGAAATCATCACCAATTCATTCCAGCGCATAGAAGGGGTAAGGATTTCAAAACCACCCGTTGAATTTGCAGGTTTCCCCTCACCCCTGACCCCTCTCCCATGGGAGAGGGGAGCAAGAACGCTCTTTATATATTGTGTGTTGTTGGCCACATTCCAGCTTCGCGTGTTGCCATTATATGAATGAGCCGATGGACCGATGCCGAGATAATACTCACCCGTCCAGTACGCAGTATTGTGTTTGGAATATTTTTCGTTGCGCGCAAAATTGGAAATCTCGTAATGCTCATATCCGTTTGCTTCGGCAAATTCCATGAGCAGTTCAAACTCGTGCGCGCTTTGCTCATCTGAAACCGGCTGCGACTTTCCTTTTTTAATCATCAGGTCAAGCGCAGTCCGCGGTTCAACCGTCAGCGAATAACACGAGAGATGAGGAATGTTGAATGAATTTGCTTTTTCGAGATTAGATAAAAAAGTTGTCCGTTGTCCGTTGTCAGTTGTCCGGGAGAAACCGCTCCCTTCTCCTGCAGGAGAAGGGTCGGGGATGAGGTTTGGAATCCCATAAATCAAATCAACCGAAATATTTTCAAACCCCGCCTCCTGCGCATCGCGAATGGATTGTTCCGCTTGTTTTGAATCATGTGCGCGGTTCATGTATTTCAATTCCGCATCATCAAAAGATTGAATGCCGATGCTCAGGCGGTTGATGCCCGCAGATTTCCATTCAAGAAGTTTTTCTTTTGATATGTCATCAGGGTTTGCTTCCAGCGTAATTTCTTCCACCTGAGAGAGATCAAAATTTTCGTGCAGGGCAGAAAATATTTTTTCGAGATCGGTTGATGTGAGAAGAGAAGGAGTTCCGCCACCGAAGTAAATAGTGCGCAGTGGGCGGTCAGCAGTTGGCAGCGAAGAAAAAAAATCTTTGCGCAATTCAATTTCATGTACGATGGCATCAATCATTTCGTTCTTCAGTTTCAACGAAGTGGAGAAATGAAAATCGCAGTAATGACATTTCTGTTTGCAAAAAGGGATATGGATATAAATGCCGGCCATGGTCAGTGAGCAAAGGAAACAAAACAATCATCAGAAAGATTGATGATCAGTAATTTCAAAACCTGAATGAAGATGAGTTTCAAATTTCTGTTTGGTGCTTTGGTGTTTTGGTGGCAGATGTTTTATTCATCTCAAGTATCTGCACAGGGAAATTTCGAACTTCAAATAATCATAACTGATAGCGCTGAAAAATTCGAACCGGTCAGCTTTGAAACCACAGATGAACGTACAGAACATCTACAATTCTTTGTCACCAATCTTCATTCATCAGGCTATCTTGAAGCCTCACTTGATTCAACAAAAACTGATTCTCTATTACTCACCGCCTATATTCATGAAGGAAATTTTTATCAATGGGCAAATCTCCGGAACGGAAATGTTGAGGAAGAAATTCTGAACGAAATCGGATTTAAGAAAATCAATACGGAAAATTCCCCTCTGAATTTTTCTGTGATTCAAAAACTCGAAGATGATTTACTTCGCTGGTATGAGAATAACGGCTATCCCTTTGCACGTGTTTGGCTGGATAGTATTTCGATTAATCAGAACAAAGTGAACGCAAAACTTTTTGCCGATAAAAAAAATCTGATCACGATTGATTCACTCATCATTCCTGAAGATGCAAACGTGTCGCGCGGTTTCGCAGAAAATTATCTTGATATGAAAAAAGGAGATGTGTATGATGAGCGCAAAATCCGCGATGTACAAAAACGGGTGCGCGACCTTCCTTATCTCCGCGAAACAAAACCGTTGCAGGTTGTATTCATCGAGAACAAAGCGCGCGTTTATCTGCATTTGCAAAACCGGCAGGCAAGTCAGTTCAATGCGCTCATAGGGTTTTTGCCCAACTCGCAAATCACCGGAAGATTTGTCATCACCGGTGAGTTGAATCTGAATTTGCTCAATCAATTCGGTAGGGGCGAGCAAATCAAAGTGAACTGGAAAAAACTGGAACTTACTTCGCAAAGTCTGATTGCCAAATTCAATTATCCATATTTGTTCTCCACTCCTTTCGGCATTGATCTGGATTTTGAACTTTATAAAAAGGACACACTCTATCTCGATTTAGTGAGACAAGCAGCACTTCAATATTTATTCAGCGGCTCCGACTATTTCGAAGCCTTCGTCAATATCAAATCAACCACCTTGCTTTCAGTTGATACAGCAAAAATCAAACTCACACACGCGCTTCCAAATCGTATTGATGTCAGCAGTACGCTCTACGGAATCAGTTATAAAAAATCCACCACTGATTATCGTTTCAATCCATCGCATGGTTTTGAATTTTATATTTCCGCAGCTGCCGGAACAAAACGAGTTAAAAAAAACAACCGCATTCTTGAATTAACCGATGAACAGGATCCTGATTTTGAATTTGCTTCCTTATATGATAACCTCAAACTGAACAGTACCATTTTTTCTTTCAAAGCGCAGATTGATAAATACTGGAAACTGAGTAAATTTTTCACTTTGAAAACTGCACTTGCATCCGGCTATCAATACAATGAAAATGCTTTTGAAAATGAATTGTCCCGCATTGGCGGTTATGGTTTGTTGCGCGGTTTTGATGAAGATGCACTATCCGCATCATGGTATGAAGTGTACACCACCGAACTTCGTTTTTTGTTCGGACAGAATTCAAATTTCTATGCGTTCAATGATTTTGGATTTGCGCAGAACAGAAGTCTCGGAACTATCACAGAAATTTTTCCTTTCGGATTCGGTGTGGGAATGTCCTTTGAGACCAATGCAGGAATATTTTCGGTGAGCTATGCGTTAGGGGGAATTGTTGATCAACAGCCCGTTCAATTCCGCTCTGCGAAAATTCATTTCGGTTATGTGAATTATTTCTGAGAAAAATTATATCCTCTCGCCACCATGCACCCCAACAGCCGCAACTATTTTTGCCGCGGAATGTTTTTGAAGTCATTTTTTTTTCTGTTCTTGTTTTTTTCTGCTGCACGTTTAACTCTGGCGCAGGATTCTGTTTCATCCATTCAATCAGACTCATTGTTTACGGATTCTGTTTTCGTTCAAAGCGAAAATGATACGGCAGCATTCAAGCCGCTCTTGCCAATTGATGACAATAGATTGATCAGCGGTAATCAGGAAATCTTTGATAATGTAGATATTCCAAGAGCAAAAAGAAATGCAACGTGGTGGGCAGTGATACTGTTCATACCTGTTGTCATATTCGCGTATATGCGTTTGGTCAGCAACGAAGAACTGATCAGTTTGAGAGAATCATTTATCAATCTGAATATAGCCGGGCAAAACAACCGAGATCAGGAGTTTGGAACTTCCATTGGTTCTGTATTATTAATGTTCAACTTTTTTCTTGTACTGAGTCTTTATCTTTTTCTGCTTGTTGATCATTTCAATTTTCGTTTTGATTTTGCGGGATTCAGATTGTTCATCGTCATTTTTGTTTTCATCTGTGTGATTGTTTTTCTGCGAACAGTTTTGTTGCAGCTCGTTGCATTTATTTTTCGGTTTGGTCAAGAAATTCATTTCTTCCAATTCAATTTTTTCGCAATCAACAAAATCATGGGATTGGTTCTTTTTCCTTTTGTGCTAACTATTTCTTATGCACCTGAGTACGCCATCTTGCCTGCAATTTATATCTCGCTGGCTACTGTTTCCGTGCTGTATATTTTTTTACTGGTCAAGGGATTTATTATTGCCCGACAATTTGTACTAACCTATCCCCTTCATTTTTTCATATACCTTTGCGCGCTTGAAATTGCGCCTGTGTTGATATGGATTAAGTTGATCAACATTTGGTCGCTCTCCTGAAAAATAAAAATGATCACCACGACCTGATGGCAGGAGCAACCAAAACAATTAAACCGGCCAAGCCATTGAAGGTAAAGAAAATCCTTTGCACTCAGCCCCGCCCTGATTCGGACAAATCTCCTTATTTCGACATTGAAAAAAAGTATAAAGTCAAAATTGATTTTATACCCATTACCGGAATAGAAGGCGTTGACTCAAAAGAATTTCGCAAGCAAAAAATTTATTTGCAGGAATACAGCGGGATTATTTTCCAGAGTAGAAACGCCATTGATAATTTTTTCCGGATCTGTGCCGAAATGCGACATACTATGCCGGAGATGGCAAAATATTATTGCATTTCTGAATCCATTGCTCTTTATCTTCAGAAATATATTCAGTACAGAAAACGAAAAGTTTTTTACGGCAACGGCAAGCTCGATGATCTGAAAGATTTGCTCAAAAAGCACAAAGAGAACGAACGCTTTTTATACGCTTGTTCCACACAACACACAGATGATCTGGTGAAACATATGACCGATAATGGTTTCAGCTTTCGGGAAGGTGCTGTGTTCAGTCCTGTGTTTACGGATGTAAGAAAAACATTAACGAACATTGAAGCATATGATCTGATACTTTTTTTCAGCCCCACGTCAGTCAAGTCTGTCAAGCATAATTTCAAGAGATACAAACAAGGTACAACCCGCATCGCTGTTTTTGGTCCGCAGACTGCAAAAGCTTGCGATGAGGAAAAATTGCGCATTGATATCAAAGCACCCACTCCTGAATTCCCTTCCATGACCATGGCATGCGAAGATTATTTGAAAAAGACGAACAAGTAAACCCGAATCGTTTTTCAAAACCGAGATTCATTTTTCTTATTTATTCATGAACCGCTTAATTAATTCTTCTTCACCATATCTTTTGCAACACGCGAATAATCCGGTTGACTGGTATCCATGGAGCGAGGATGCGCTGTTAAGGGCACAGACCGAGGATAAACCGATTTTGGTGAGCATCGGATACTCTGCCTGCCACTGGTGTCATGTGATGGAGCACGAATCTTTTGAAGAGGAGGAAACTGCGCAGATCATGAATGAGCATTTTATTAATATCAAAATTGATCGCGAGGAGAGACCGGATTTAGACCATATATATATGGAGGCGGTTCAGGTGTTGACCGGTCATGGCGGATGGCCCCTGAATGTTTTTCTCACACCGGATAAAAAACCATTTTATGGTGGAACCTATTTCCCTCCCGTTCCGGCATATAACCGATCTTCATGGAAGCAATTGTTGCTGTTTATTGCCGATGCTTTTAAAAACAGGAGAGCAGAAATAGAATCGCAGGCAGAAAAAATTACAGGCTATATCAGTGAGAGCAATAAAATATTGATCCAACCGGAAAAACTTTTTTTAGAACAACCGGAAAAACTTTTTAGCGAAAAAGATGTGCTTCTGATTTTTGAAAAACTCAAAGTGACCTTTGATCATACAAACGGAGGTTTTGGTAATGCTCCAAAATTTCCCGGAACTATGACCATTCAGTTTCTTCTGCGCGATTTTTATTTCAGGAAAAATCAGGAGTCTTTGGATCACGCATTGTTATCGCTCGATAAAATGTGCATGGGTGGTATTTATGATCACCTCGGTGGTGGCTTCGCAAGATATTCAACCGATGAAAAATGGTTGGCGCCTCACTTTGAAAAAATGCTTTATGATAATGCACTGCTTGTAATTGCGCTCTGTGAAGCCAATCAATTATTGCAGGAACAAAAATATTCTCCGGTAATCCGTCAAACACTAAAATTCATTGAGAGGGAAATGATGAGTGATGAACGTGGTTTTTTCACTGCGCTTGACGCTGATTCAGAAGGAGTGGAAGGAAAGTTTTATGTCTGGGATCTTGAAGAGGTGAAAAATATTTTGGGTGAAGACGGAAAAATATTCTGTGAGTTTTATGATATCACCCTTGAAGGCAATTGGGAAGAAAAAAATATTATTCATCAAAAAACATCGGTTGATGAATTTGCAAAACGCAAAAAGCTGGATACTGAAGAATTCGAAATTTATCTCGAAGAATGTCGAAATAAATTATTCGATGTACGATCAAAAAGAATTCGTCCGCGGCTGGATGATAAAATTATTCTCTCGCTGAATGCTTTGATGTGTTCCGCATTTGCCAAAGCATATCAAACTCTTGGTGACAAACAATATTTAAAAATTGCGGAAGCCAATATCAGATTCCTGCTCTCGGCTTTCAGGGATGATTCAAACTCGTCAGAATTACTTCACGCATTTAAAAACAGCAAAGCTTATGGCGATGCCATACTTGACGAATATTCATACTTGATTGATGCACTGATGAACGTTTATGAAATCACTTTTGATGAAAAGCTTTTGATGCGAGCGAAGGAATATGCTGACTTGGTAATCGAGCAGTTCATTGATGAGCAAGATGGTTTTTTCTTTTTCAACTCAAAAAAAACAATCGATGTTCTTCTTCATAAAAAAGAATTTTATGATAACGCCACGCCTTCCGGCAATTCGATGATGGCCAAAAATCTACAGCGTCTTTCGATTTATTTCGACAATGATCACTACAGGAACAGTGTTCTGAAAATGCTTGTTCAGCTCAAAAATTCAATCCTTCAATACCCATCATCATTTTCGAATTGGATAAATGTAATGCTCACTTTTATTTTTCCGGGGAGTGAGGTTGCCGTGGTGGGGAAAGATTATTTAAAATTTTCTAATCGGATCAATGCATTTTTTCTTCCGGATAAAATATTAATGGCGACAATGAATGGCAATGGTAACTACTTCCCGATACTGAAGGGGAAGGTCGAAGTAGATCATACTCAGTTTTTCATTTGTAAAAACTACGCATGTCTGAAACCCGTCACTACTTTTGAAGAGTTTCTGAAAATTATTCAGGAGTATTGATTCACCAAATTTTGCATATTGACTGGAATCTTTCTATTTTGACCAACGATTTTAAAATCATGATCAAATATTTTCTAACATTGCTCGTTATACAGTCATTAGTTATGATGACACAGCGCTCATATTCTCAACATGATCCTCAATACAGTCATTGTCATTTCAATCAAATGATGTTCAACCCGGCTTATGCAGGTCTTGATGATTCGTGGAGCTCAACATTACTCGTGCGCAATCAATGGGTAGGGCTTGACGGATTGCCACTCACACAAACCATTTCATCACATGCGCCAATTGATTTTTTACACGGAGGTATTGGTTTATCAATTATGAATGATCTGGCAGGTGCGGAGCGAACAACATCAGCAACGGTTTCATACGCTTTTCATTTTGAGTTGGGACAAGGAATTTTATCGTTTGGAGTTGGAGGTGGTATTTTACAAAATGCAATTGATGGCGAGAAACTTCGCGCACCTGAAGGAAATTATGAAGGTGGCATCGATCACAACGATCAGTTCATTCCTGTGAAAATGACTTCGGCATTTGCACCGGAAGCATCCGCAGGCATCTATTTTAAGAATAAAAAAATTGATCTCGGGCTGGGTGTTTCTCACCTTCTTGAAAGCCAAGTACAATTAGAAGCGCCAAACAACACTACGACTTTAAAATACATGCGTCATTTTTATTTCAATGCGGGTTACAATATTGATATCACTGATAATGTTTCTATCAAGCCGAATATCATGATCAAATCCGATCTGGTTCAAACACAGGCAGAATTGAATGCGATGGTTTTTATCAAAGAAAATATTTGGACGGGTTTAGCATTCAGAGGATATTCCAAAAACAGCTACGATGCTTTGATAGGGTTTATTGGTATGAATCTGACTGGGAATATAAAAATTGGTTATTCTTACGACTTCAATGTATCAGCATTGAGAAATTATAACAGTGGCACACACGAAATCGTACTGAACTACCGTTTACCGTTTGGCAACTCGTATGATCCAGGAAAAATTATTTATAATCCGCGCAGTTTGTAAAATATTATTTACTTTGGCGTAACAATAGAAAACAGGTAACCGTATCATCTAACTTTAAATCTTACCTTATCGAGTAATTTTTTACTTTTAAACTGTCTTAGCATATATTTACAACTCTTTTTTTGAAGGGACAGGGTTTTTGCCACGTATTCGAAAACAAAATTTTGAACGCATGAAAATGGGAATTCTCAAAATGTCAGCGTTAGTGACAGTTATCACTGCACTAACAATTGTTGGATGTCAAAGCGGTTATCAAGGTCAGCTTCTCGGAGTTCAGGACCGTCCGAGTTGGAATGTGATTATTCCTTACGGAACAATTTATATTCCTTCCGGTCAGTTACATATCGGACCGAGTGATCAGGACATTAACAATGCCTACACGCAAAGAATGAAATCGGTTTCGATCCATGGATTCTACATGGATGATACCGAAATTACAAACAACGAGTACCGACAGTTCGTTTACTGGACACGCGATTCAGTTGCTGCAAAACTTCTTGGAGATCCTTATGTGATCGATCCAGGAAATGGAACTGAAGTGATTGATTGGAGAGAAGTTCAAAAAATTGATTGGGCGGATCCAGATGAAGAAATCGTGGATGCATTGGAAGAAATGTTTGTAACCGAAGACCAGCGTTTTTGGGGTAAGAAAGAATTAGATGTGAGCAAACTCATATATGAATATTGGTGGATAGATTATCGCAAAGCAGCCAATCAGAAAAAGAATAAACAACAAATCCCGAGAGTTGATGGAGATCATGACGGAGTTTTCCAGCGAGAATATCTCAATATTTATCCGGATACATTGGTTTGGGTTCGCGATTTCACATATTCTATGAATGATCCGATGACGAAAAAATATTTTTGGCATCCTGCTTATGATGACTATCCGGTTGTTGGTATTTCCTGGCCTCAGGCAAAAGCATTCTCTGTTTGGCGTTCTAAATTCTGGAATGATTTCCGCGCTTCACGTGGAGAAGTGGCTTACGAAGATTTCCGTTTACCAACTGAAGGAGAATGGGAATATGCATCCCGGGGCGGCAAAGATTTATCTCCATATCCATGGGGAGGTCCTTATGTACGCAATACAAAAGGATGCATCCTTGCCAATTTCAAGCCCGGCAGAGGAGATTATCCCGAAGATGGTGGATTTTATACCGTTCGTGCTGATGCATACTGGCCTAATGATTACGGCTTATATAATATGGCAGGAAATGTAGCAGAATGGTGTTCTTCTTCATTCTACGAAAACGCCTACTCTTTTTACCATGACCTTCAGCCGGAAATTGATTACCGCTACGAAGCAGATGACAATGAAACAATGAAACGCAAAGTCACTCGCGGTGGTTCTTGGAAGGATATCGGGCATTATATCCAGACTGGCACACGTCATTGGGAGTATGCTGACTCTGCTAAGTCTTATATCGGTTTCAGAAATGTTCAAACGTTTCTGGGAAGGTCGATTAATGACTAATTTATTTTCATTTTCTATGTTAATTCAGCGTGATTCTTATTTTATTTAAATAAGTTGTTCAATCTTTTTACCTCAAAAATATTTTTAAACCTGATTAAAAGCGTGATTAAAGTATGAGAAGAATAGCCATTTTTTTTGAAACCGAACGCGGAAAGCGAATTAAAAATTTGATCATAGGAGTAGGAGCTTCTGTGGTGTTACTGGGAGCATTATTTAAACTTGAACACTGGCCATATGCAAGTGAAATGTTGATTGCAGGTATGATGACCGAGGCTTTCATATTTGCATTGCTTGGTATTCTTCCTCCTCACAAAGATTATTACTGGGAAAAACTTTATCCAAACCTTGAAATTTCCCCCGCAGAGGAAGAGGCTCATGGTGGTCATGAGAAAGAAAAGGGTTCAGTCACTCAGCAACTTGATCAGATGTTGGAAGAAGCACATATAGAATCTGATATGCTTAAGCGTCTGGGTGAGAGTATGAACAGATTAGGTGATAATATCACGAAACTTTCTCAGGTTTCTGAAGCATCAGTATTGACTGATGATTATTCCGCAAAAACAAAAGAAGCTACAGAAGCGCTTTCTCAAATGAAAACAGCCTATGCAAGTGCAACAATGGCCGTAACAGAGTTGGCTGCTGCCGGAGCAGGTACAAAAGAATATCACGAGCAGGTACAGCGGATTTCAACCAACCTTGCATCGCTGAATTCTATGTATGAATTAGAACTTCAGGATACAAATAACCATTTGAAAGCAATGAATAAATTCTATGGCTCCATGGTTGAAGCAATGAATAATATGCACGATACGGTTGATGATGCGAAGTTGTACAAGCAAGAGTTAATTACTCTCAACAAGAATCTCGCAGCATTGAATGGTGTTTATGGAAACATGCTTTCTGCAATGACCGTCAGAGGTTAATTGTAATCAAACAGGAATAAGAAACATAAATCAATAAAAGAAAAATCCGATGGCAATTCCAAAAGAACCGCGCCAGATGATGATCAACATGATGTATCTCGTGTTGACAGCACTGCTGGCATTAAATATTTCTGCTGAAATTCTCAATGCATTTTATTCAGTTAACAGCGGGATAGTTGAAACCAAAAAGGCTATCATTTCGAAAAACGATGTTACGTATGATGCGTTGGATAAGCAAGCCACAATCAATCCTGAAAAAGCAGCCAAGCTGGTTACCGCTGCTGAACAAGTTAAGAAGATCTCAAAAGAGTTCGACTTTTATGTTGAAACTCTTCAGGATGCATTGGTTGCGGAAGTTAATGGCGATACCGTTAACGATTATATAGAAACAGGACAGGCAAAAAACCTTGAAGCGGCATCAAGAATTTTCGTCAAAAAAAAGAAAGGTGATGAACTGGAAAAAAGAATTCTTGAAGATCGTGAGAAATTGCTTGCTGTAGTAGCATCAGTTAAAGCTGAAGACAGGGTACTTTTCGAAACGTCATTAAGCCTTGGAATAAAGGATCCTAAATTGTCTGCAGAAGAAGCAGAAGCACAGGACAGCCGGACATGGGCAGAAAAGAATTTTCTGATGGTACCGTCCATTGCAGCCTTGATTGTTTTGAATTCGTTGCAAAACGATATGAAGAATTCTGAAGCTGATATTGCGAACTGGTTGCTTAGCCAGATTGGTGCAACGGATTTCAAATTTGATCAGTTGAAAGGAAGTATTATCCCAAAGAAACCGTTTGTTACTGTTGGCGAAAAATTCTCCGCTGACATTTTTGTCTCTGCATCTTCTTCTGCACTCAGCCCGCAAGTTTTTCTGGGTCCTTTGGATTATTCAATAGCCCCCAAGGATGCAGACGGAAATTTTAAAAGTGACATTATGACTAATCCGGTAAGAAATCCTGATGGTCCGTTTGATGCAATTGGTGGGATATATAAATATGAAACAACTGCAAGCGGTGAAGGAATGCATTCAATCACGGGTGCCATTGCGGTAAAGAATGAATCCACAGGTGCAACAACTTACTATCCTTTCGAAACAGAGTATCAATCTTCAAAACCAATGGCGGTTGTTTCTCCCGATGCGATGAATGTTTTATACATCGGTGTTGTCAATCCTTTGTCAGTATCTGTTCCAGGGTTTCCTCCGGAAGCCGTATCAGCTTCGATTTCTCAAGGGTCTGTAACGGGAAGCAAAGGAAAATACAGCGCCACCGTGATTACGGTTGGAACTGCGAAAGTGGGAGTAACTGCTAAACTCGATGATGGAACAAGCAAAAAAATCGGTGACGTTGAATTCCGTGTGAAACGAATTCCTGATCCATTAGCTAAACTAGGAAAAGGTGCTTATGAAAAAGGTGGAAAAGTTGCAGCGGGTACTTTTAAAGCTCAAACAGGTATTCGCGCTGAACTCGAAGATTTTGTATTCGATGCAAAATTTACGATGATTTCCTACACGGTTACTTATGTTGCAAAACGACAGGATCCTATTTCAGGCGATAATTCAGGAGCCGTATATAACAGTAAGATTTCGGAGTTTGTACAAAAAGCAAAACCAGGAGATGCTTTTTACTTTGATAATATCAAGGCGAAAGGTCCTGATGGACAATCACGAACATTACCCAGTTTGGTGTTTCAATTGATTTAATAATTTAAACCGGATAAAAATGAAATCAGTCATTCATTCAGCAATTTTTTTCATGCTGCTATTTGTTTCTGCAAATTCATTTGCACAACAAACAGAAATCAATGTATTAGATGGAGTTTACAAGAAAACGGCTTACAAGGAAAAAGAAATCATTCCTTATGACCACCTTCGCGAAGCGGATGTTTTCTGGATGCACCGGATCTGGAGGGAGCTGGATGTGCGCGAAAAGATGAATCTCTTTTTCAAATATCCGGTTGAGGTAAACAAAAAGCCTCAGTATTTTATTCATATTTTGCTGGAGTCAATTAATAATGAAGGATTGATTGTTTATAGCACCGGTGACGATCAGTTCACTACGGTAATGACAACAGACGAGGTGAATTCAATTGGTACACGTGTTGATTCACAATGGACCATTAATCCTGAAACACTTGTTGAAGAACTCGTAGTGGTAAGGCAGGAGTTCAATCCGGAGAACGTGACCAAGTTTCGAATCAAAGAAGAATGGTTTTTTGATGAGGAGACATCTACCATGCAGGTGCGCATTATCGGCATTGCTCCATTGATGGATGAATATGATGAATTCGGAAATTTCAAATTCACCAAGCCAATGTTCTGGGCTTATTATCCTGACCTGCGTCCTATTCTTGTTCATTATGAAGTATTCAATCCGGCTAATGAAGCGATTAGAATGAGTTGGGAAGATATTTTTGAAATGCGCTACTTCACCAGTTATGTAACAAAAGAAGCTAACGTATTTGACAGACGTATTCAGGATTATTATCCGAACCAATTGGATGCATTGCTTGAAGCTGAAAGAATCAAGAATGATATTTTCCTGAGAGAACATGATCTTTGGAATTATTAAAATCATAGTTCCGTGAATCTGTTCTGATTCACGAAATAGCACAGGGCTGATGAAATTTCATCAGCCCTTTTTCTTTTTACACCATGAAATATAGAAGAGATTCTGTCGTTTAATAAGTGAATCAAACTCATTCACGTTATGAAATCGTTCTTCAAACTAGCGCTGTTGAAAATTTTGATGTTCAACAGTTCATCTGCATTTGCCCAATGCAATTTCTATCCTGATGAATATTTTGGAAGTGTTTTAGACGAAGGGGGAGGTATGACATATCCTGATTTTCGAGAACACCAGGCACTTCCTTACGATCATATTCGCGAGGCTGATGTCTTCTGGGCAAAACGCATCTGGCGCGAAATTGATCTCACGGAAAAAATGAATCAAAATTTTAAATACCAGGCGCCTGTGAATGGTCAGGATTATTATTTCATAAACGTACTGAAATGCATTGTGGAGACCAATGAAGATGTTCATGCCTATGGAACCGGTGATGATCAGTTTACAGATGAACTCAGCGATGAAGAATTCAAAGCCCTTTTTTCAAGCAGAGATACTGTTCTGGTATATGATCTATTAACAGATACAGAAATTGAACGCGAAGTTAAAAATCCATTGAACCCGGATGACGTTATTCGTTACCGCGTAAAAGAAGATTGGTTTTTTGATGAAGAATCAGGAACCATGCAGGTGAGGATTGTGGGAATTGCACCAGTAGTAAATAAATATGATGAGTTCGGAAATTTCCGTTATGCACAACCGTTGTTCTGGGTTCATTATCCGTCCATCAGAAAATATCTTGCTAACTACTGGGCGTTCAATTATTTTAATGAAAGCAATCGCATGAGTTGGGATGATGTTTTGGAAATGCGATATTTCAGCAGTGTAATCACAAAAGAATCGAACGTCTTCGATAGAAGAATTCAAGACTATGCAATTGGAATAGATGCATTGCTTGAAACTGAACGAATAAAAAATGAGATCATCATCTTTGAAGATAATCTCTGGAGCCATTAACTACTGCAGCTTAGTCGTGGCTGTTAAGTAGTCAAATACTAACTGCGCTTTTGAATCACCTATCAGTTCAGCAAGTTCTGTAAAAGGAGTTTGCTGAATTTTATTTACTGATTTAAAATGTGTCAATAGTTTTTCAGCTGTTGATTTTCCGATGCCGTCAATTTCTGTGAGTGCAGTTTTGAAAGTTCCTTTGCTGCGTTTGTTGCGATGAAATTCAATAGCAAAACGGTGCGCTTCATTTCTGATCTGCTGAATCAGTTTCAAACTCATTGATTTTTTGTTGATGTGCATCGGAACAGGATCGTTGGGGAAGTAAATTTCTTCTAATTTTTTTGCAATTCCCGCAACAGCAATTTGTCCTTCCAGATTCAAAGCCTGTAAACTTTTCATGGCCGATGAAAGTTGTCCCTTGCCTCCATCGATCATCACGAGTTTTGGTAATGGTTTCTTTTCATTCAGCAATCTTTTATATCGCCTGAAAACAATTTCTTCCATCGATGCAAAATCATTAGGACCCTCAACAGTTTTGATATTGAAATGACGGTAATCATTTTTTGCAGGCTTGCCGTTTCTGAACACCACCATCGAAGCCACCGGAAAACTTCCCTGCATATTCGAATTGTCAAAGCATTCAATATGATCGGGCAATTCCGTAAGATGAAAATCTTCTTTCAACTGTTCCAGCACTTTTTGTTTAGAACTGCGCTGCTTTTGATTAACGTAGACTTTCTGCCGCTGCTGACGGAAGTACAGGGCATTCATTCTGGAGAGATCGAGCAACTTTTTTTTATCCCCGATTTTTGGCACCGTAACATTTATCGCCAGATCAGGATATTCAATTTCAAACGGCACAATAATTTCTTTTGAATCAGATTTCAGTTCTTCGCGTAGTGCATTGACAGTAAAAATCAAAAGTTCTTCCTGGGTTTCATCCAGCTGATGAGTGAGCTCGACATTTTTGGTTTGGATGATGGAACCATTCATTACTTTCAGATAATTGACAAATGCTTTCTGCTCATAGGATTCAAAAGAAAACACATCAACATCGGTGATCTCCGGATTTACAATCGTGGATTTGCTCTGGTAATTTTCAATTGCCTGCAATTTCTTTTTGTAAGTATCCGCAGCTTCAAATTCCATTTTTGACGAATGATCATTCATCGAAGTTTTCCAGTCAGCTATAACGGGTTGAAGGTTTCCGCGAAGAATTGTTCTGATGCGTTGAATATTCTTCCCGTAATCTTCTTCCGTTTGTTTTCCGACACAGGGTGCAGCACATTTGCCGATATCGAATTCCAAACATGATTTGAATTTTTTTGCTTCGATATTTTTTTTTGATAAATAGAGATTGCAGGTGCGCAGCGGAAAAACCTCACGGATAAAATCAAGTACCGGCTGAGTGCGCGAGACGGAAACAAAAGGACCGAGATAAACCGAACCATCCGGAATCATTCTGCGCGTCATGAACATCCGCGGGAAATGTTCATTCTTGATGCACACATACGGATAAGTTTTATCATCCTTCAGCGCGACATTATATCTGGGCTGATGTTTTTTGATCAACGAATTTTCCAGCAACAATGCATCTGTTTCGGTTTCTACAAGCGCGACTTCAATCTTTTTAATTTTCTTTACCAACAGGCGAATGCGTGCGCTGGTATTTCTGCTTTCGGTAAAATAAGAGGCCACACGCTTCTTCAGATCCTTTGCCTTGCCAACGTACAAAAGCTTGTCCGCTTCATCAAAATATTTGTAAATGCCGGGTTGGCTCGGCATTTTATGAAGAATAGTTTTGAATTCAGCGGAGGTCATCTTTCAACTAATTTGTAATCGGATAATTCAAAGGTCGGACATGTTATATGAATGAAAAATGTCAACGGGAAAGTATTGATTAATCAATTTTCATGATTCATGACTCGGCCATTGATGAATTTCTGTGTAAGCTATTTTTGCGCCCCATGTGGTTTGATTCCTTCATCAAAAACCGGTCAAAAGATGAAATGCCTTTCCTTGAACATTTGGAGGAATTACGCTGGCTCATCGTTCGTTCTGTCATGAGTGTTTTCGTTTTTATGATCACCGCCTTTTGTTTCAAGAGTTTTGTTTTCGATAAAATAATTTTCGCTCCTGCTCATCAGGATTTTTTTTCTTATCGTGCCCTCTGCTGGCTATCGCATCATCTCGGATTAAAGGATGCCATGTGCATGACCGGCATTCACATGGATTTCATCAACACAGCACCGGTTGGGCAATTTATGTTGCACCTTAAAGTGTCGATGGCATTGGGAGTAATTGCTGCTTTTCCTTACATCTTCTGGGAATTCTGGCGTTTCATCAAACCAGGTCTTTTAAAAAATGAAAGAAAATATTCACGCGGAATTGTTTTCGTTTGCAGTTTTCTTTTTATGACCGGTTGTGCATTCGGATATTATATCATCATGCCTTTCTCCATTACGTTTTTTCAGAACTACACAGTGAGCGATGACATTGCAAACCTCATCAGTGCCGGTGCATACGTGGAGTATCTGACTGATTCTGTTTTGTACTGTGGAATTGCCTTCGAGTTACCGGTTGTCGTTTACATCCTTTCAAAAGTCGGAATTGTGACACCGGGTTTTATGAAACGGTACCGTCAATACGCGTATGTCAGTATACTGGTGATCGGAGCAATCATTACTCCATCCACCGATATTGGTTCAATGGTGATGGTTTCACTTCCGCTGGTGCTGCTTTATGAAATTAGTATTTTTATTTCAGCGCGCGTGTTGAAGAAAAAAATGAAAGAGGATCCTGAGTTCTATAAACCATATAAAGAAGACAATGAATAATTCACTTCGTGTTGCAGTTGGTGGGGACCACGCAGGATTTCATTTTAAAGAGGCGATCAAAAAATACTTGATCGAAAAAGGATTTTTGATAACCGATCATGGAACACATTCAGAATCTTCGGTGGATTATCCTGATTATGTTCATCCGCTTGCTGAACAAATTGAAAAAGGTGATGCTGATTTGGGTGTTCTAGTTTGCGGAAGCGGCAACGGAGTTTGTATGACCGCCAATAAACATCAGGGCATTCGTGCTGCGTTGGTTTGGAACAATGAACTCGCAGCGCTTGCACGAAAACACAATAATGCTAATGTGATTTGCTTTTCAGAACGATTTTTAAAACTGGAATCAGTGCTGGAAATGCTGGAAATATTTCTTCATACTTCTTTTGAAGGAGGGCGTCACGAAAATCGTGTCAATAAGATTTCTTTTAATTAATCAAATCACCACGATGGCCAAGCATTCCGCTCAGATCAAAGTTTTTTTCTTTTTCGTTTTTCTCGTTGCAGGTTTTTATTCACAAGCGCAAAACGCTATCAACAAAGAAACACCCGTTGCATTTGGAAATACCATAACTGAAATGGATCTTCAAAAGCATCTTTGGATTCTTGCTTCTGATGAATTCGGTGGTCGCAAAACCGGCACTGCGGAAATGAAAATGTCCTATGACTACGTGGCAAACTATTTTCAGTCTATCGGGTTGCCTGCCTTCAACAACAACAGTTTTTTTCAAACTTACCTGCTTTACAAACAGGAGTGGGTGCAGACTTCTATTGCCATCAACAACAAAGAATATAAATTTCTCGAAGACTTTTATTGTTTCAGGAATTCTAACAACGATTTGACTGCATTATCTGATGAAATTGTTTTTGCCGGCTATGGAATTGCCGATGAGAAGTACAATGATTATGAAAAAATTGATGTGAAGGATAAATTCATTTTGATTATAGACGGAGAACCGATAGACAAAAAGGGAAATTATTTTTTAACCGGCACCACAGAACAATCTGCCTGGTCAAAGAACTGGAGAACAAAGTTGACCACCGCAAAGGAAAAGGGTGCAAAAGGAATTTTAATTTACGTATCAGATATCGAAACCAGAATTGAAAAAGCATTGCACTGGCTAACCGGCTCATCTCTTACCCTCGAAGTGACCGCGCAGAGTGAATGGATAAATAATTTTTATGTCTCGGAGGAAATGGCTGATGCCATTCTTACTTCATCGGGAAAAAATATTGAATCACTCAAAAAGAAGATCAATAAAAAGCAAAAACCGCTTTCATTCTCATCTACAACATCAGTGAGCTTCGACTTCAAAAAAATAAATCAGGAAGTGGAAGCCAACAATGTTCTTGGTTATTTGGAGGGTGGCGATTTAAAAAATGAAATTGTCATCGTGACTGCACATATGGATCATCTCGGTACGGAAGGCGAGGAAATTTATAACGGTGCTGATGATGATGGATCAGGAACGGTAGCTGTGCTTGAAATTGCGCAGGCATTTGTTGAAGCAAAAAATGCAGGATATTCACCACGCAGAAGTTTATTATTCATGACCGTTTCCGGTGAAGAAATGGGATTGCTCGGATCAAAATATTATTCTGATCATCCTGTATTCCCGATGGAAAACACAGTAGCAAATTTGAATATTGATATGATCGGAAGGGTGGATGAATTTCATCAGGAAGATTCCAATTACGTTTATATCATAGGTTCAAATTTTTTGAGCGATGATCTGCATCTGATCAATGAGCAGGCAAACGCTGACTATACTCAACTTACTCTCGATTATAAATACAACACGATCGAAGATCCTAACCGCTTCTATTTTCGTTCAGATCATTACAACTTTGCCAAACATGATGTACCGATCATTTTTTATTTCAACGGAACCCACGAAGATTATCATGAGGCAACTGATGAGGTGAGTAAAATAAATTTTGACCGTCTTACAAAACGTGCGCAATTGGTTTTTTACACTGCGTGGGAACTGGCAAACCGAAACGACCGAATCAAACTAAATCCAAAAGAAGAGGAGTGAAATGGCAAAACCACCGTTTACGGTTAGTCTTGCCAAGTCTTACGGACTTGGTAAGACTTTGACAAATAGCATGCTGAGACAATGTCGTTGATTCACCTGTGGACTATTCCCTTTTCATTGAATATCTTTAAGCGTCCAAAAGCAAACACAACAGTCAGGAATGAAAAAGCCACTGATCTTATTATTCAGTTTTATCTTCTCTGCGAACTTTTTATTTTCCCAAAATCAGGATTGCGGAACATCCATTTTTGTTTGCTCCAATGGAACGCTGAACAATAACAGCAACGGTGCAGGCCTTGATGAATTTCCTGCAGGCATTGATTGCCTGCTTGATGGTGAACATCAATCTTCCTGGTATGTAATGCAGATTGCGACAGGTGGAACTTTTGCTTTTACCATTGATCCAATTGCTGGCTCCGGTGAAGATTATGATTTTGCTGTCTTCGGTCCCAATGTCAGTTGTTGCGCTTTAGGCTCTCCGCTACGTTGCTCTTTTGCCGATCAGTTTTGCGGTTATTGTCCGCAAACAGGTTTAGGAAATGGAGCAGTTGATTTTTCAGAACCTGCAGGTGGTGATGGTTTTGTTGCATCAATTACAGTTACTGCCGGGCAAACCTATTTTCTTCTCGTGGATAATTATCTTTCAAGTGCTCAGGGTTTCAATCTCACCTTCACCGGCACCTGCACCTTGAGTTGCGATTTCATCAACAACACAGACGCAACTTGTTTTGGGTATTGCGATGGAACTGCAACAATGGATGTGAATCTAGGTCCTGCTCCATACACCTATAATTGGTCGAATGGCGCAACAGGTCAAACCATCACCGGCTTATGTGCCGGAACATATACCGTTACCATGACAGATAATGCCGGTTGCACTTTTGATCAAACGGTAGCCATTACTCAGCCAACAGGAATGAATATTTCCGGAACGGTAACTAATGCAACCTGTGCTGCGGGTGGAAGTATCAATCTTACAGTCTCCGGTGGAACTCCGGGTTATACTTATTTATGGTCGAACGGATTTACCGGTCAGGATCCATCAGGTCTTGTCGGTGGTACTTACACCGTAACCGTTACTGATTTCAATAATTGTTCTCAGACTTATACAGCAACGGTAAATCAAACCGGTGGTTTTACATTGAGCACGATTGTCGTTGATCAAACTTGCGGTGCACTCGGAAGTATTGACCTCACCGTAACCGGTGGCGCATCGCCATTCACTTATATCTGGTCAAACGCTGCAACAACGCAAGACATTAATAATCTTACCGCTGCAACTTTTGATGTAACGGTTACTGACAACAACGGATGCACCGGAACAATCAGCGCCACGGTAAATAATATCACTTCATTCACGCTTTCTTCAACTTCTGTTGATGCATCGTGCAATGGATGCGCAGATGGTTCAATTGATCTTACAGTCACGGGTGGAACTCCTCCTTTTCAATATTTCTGGTCAAACGGAGCAACCACTCAGGATGTCACCGGATTAGTTGCAGGATTATATTGTGTTGTTGTTGTTGATGCTACTTTTTGCTCTGATTCTATTTGTGTAGTGATCACAGAACCATTCGGAATAAATCTCAGCGTTGTCGTCACTGACATTTCCTGTTTCGGTGCGAATGACGGAGCGATAGACCTAACCGTTACAAATGCAACTCCTCCGGTAGTTTACAATTGGTCGAACGGAGATGTTACAGAAGACATCAATGGTTTATCATCCGGAACTTATACCGTTATCGTTATTGATGCAAACGGAAATGTAGATTCCATTTCTGCAGCCGTGGTCGAACCGCTGCAAATAAATTTTACTGAAACGCATGTGGATGTGTTATGTAATGGCGCAAACACAGGTGCAATAGACGTTACTGTTTTTGGCGGAACTCCAGCATTTTCTTATTCATGGAATGATGGCGCTTTGACTGAAGACCGCACAAATATTTCTGCAGGAAATTATTCGCTTACGGTAACCGATGCAAACGGATGCACTTCAACAATCATCGTTGCGATCTTAGAACCAACTGCATTGTTGTTGGCTGAAACTCATATTGACCCTCCATGTTCCGGATTAAACACAGGCACCATTGATTTGACTGTGAATGGCGGAATTTCTCCGTATTCATATTTATGGTCAAACGGTTTAGCGATGGAAGATTTGAATGGATTGAGCGCGGGAACATTCACAGTCACAGTTACGGATAATAATAATTGCACTGTCGTTTTAAGCGTGACTTTAACTAATGGAGCAACGATTAATTTATCTCTTGCACCAATTGACGTAACCTGTTTCGGAGATCTGGATGGACAAATTACCGCAACCGCTTCCGGTGGAACGGCACCTTATGCTTATTCTCTCAATGGCGGAGTTCCTCAGATATCAAACGTATTTTCAAATTTACCTGCCGGGAATTATACAGTCGTTGTTGCTGACATCAACGGATGCAACACTTCTGCAACTGTTGCGATCAACGAACCTGCACAACTTATAATTACTGCTGTTCCAGTTCAAGTAACGGTGGATGCAGGAACAACTGTGAACATCACCACTAATGTTTCTACAACACCTGTAACTTATTTCTGGAATCCTGATTCGACATTGAGTTGCAACACATGTGCAAACCCGGTTGCCACGCCATCAACAACAACAACGTACACCGTTATCGCGATGGATGCAAACGGATGCAGTGATACAGCAACTGTTTTAATCAACATCGTTTTCCCTGGAACATTGTTTGTTCCCACCGCATTCTCGCCAAACAATGATGAGATCAATGATATTCTCTTCGCCTATGGAACTCATGTCACCTCCGTTCGCTGGATGATATTCGATCGCTGGGGTGAAATTTTATTTGTGTCAAATGATTTGAATGATGGCTGGGACGGAACTTACAAATCTCAACTCCTCGATCCCGCAGTCTTTGTTTACATGGCAGATGTCACTTTTGAAAACGGTGAACGGAAGATTTTAAGAGGTGATGTTACTCTCTTGAGGTAATCCATCGTTTTTTCATTCTCCTTTCTTAGCTTTATTCTCTCCAAACCCCAAACCCTTGAGACAGTTTTTACTCTTCTGTTTTCTGACGCTCATTTTATTTACCAATTCATTAGCGCAAAATCAGGATTGCGCAACAGCAACTTTAGTGTGCAGCAATTCCCAACTCGCGGATAATTCCAACGGTGAAGGTGTAGATGAGTTTCCTTCAGGAATTGATTGCCTCCTCGTTGGCGAAAATCAATCTGCCTGGTATATTCTTCCGATCGGTCAGAGCGGAACCCTGGCTTTTACGATTGATCCTGTTGCAGGCTCCGGTGAAGATTATGATTTTGCTGTCTTTGGTCCAAACGTAGATTGCAACACGCTGGGGAATCCGATTCGTTGCTCATACGCTGATGATAATTGTGCTTTTTGTCCTCAAACAGGTTTAGGAAACGGCACTACCGATTTTTCCGAACCCGCAAGCGGTGATGGTTTTGTAGCGGAAATAAATGCGATAGCCGGGGAGGTCTATTATTTGCTCGTGGACAATTTCAATTCTAGCAATTCAGGTTTCAATCTCAATTTCACAGGCTCGGCCATTCTCGATTGTTGTTTTGGCTTTGCGATAACCACTTCTTCTACGGATGTTTCGTGCAACGGTGGAAACGATGGAACAGCAACAGTGAATACAACAAACGGAACCGCTCCGTTTTTCTATGCATGGTCAAATGGTTTTGCAACGCAATCAATTTCCGGTTTAACGGTCGGACTTTACACCGTCACTGTTACCGATGCAAATAATTGCACGCTCACTCAATCTGTTTTTGTCAGTGAACCATCAGTCATTACGCTCTATGCTACTGTTACAGATGTATTCTGCAACGGAACGGCAAGTGGTTTTATTGATCTCAATGCCAATGGTGGCGCAAATGCATTTACTTATCTCTGGTTTAACGGTGAAACAACGCAGGACATATATAATCTTTCAATCGGAAATTATTCAGTCACAGTAACGGACGCAAATGGTTGCACGGCAACTTTGACAACCACCGTTTCAGAACCATCACCATTAAATATTTCTTACACAACAGTTGATGTTTCATGCAATGGCGGAAATGACGGAGAAATTAATCTTACTGTTTCCGGTGGAAGTCCAGCCTATACTTTCCTTTGGTCAAATGCTGAAACAACGGAAGATATTTCCAATCTCACAGCCGGTACTTATGATGTCGAAGTAACCGATTCAAATTTTTGCGATCAAACTGTTTCCATCACGATCAATGAACCAACTGCAATTATTATTGTCCTTTACGTAACGGACGTGACTTGTGTCGGAATTGATAATGGACAGATCGATACAGGAATCTCAGGAGGAACCCTTCCTTATACATATTCCTGGAATAATGGAAGTTCCTTTGGAAGCATTTATGCTCTCTCCTCCGGAATCTATTCACTTACCGTCACTGACGCAAACGGATGTACTGCAACTGCAACTGCCACTGTTTCTGATGTCAGCCTTCCACCCGTTTCTCTAATCGCTGATCAAACAATTTGTTACGGACAAGTACTCACCCTTGATGCCGGAGTATTTGCAAGCTTTATCTGGTCAAACGGTGAAACCACGCAATCCATTTTAGCATATGGATATCTTCCCGGAAATTTTTCTGTCACCGTTACGGATGCAAACGGATGCACCAGCACCGATGATTTTTTCCTGACTGTTTTGGAGGTCGATGTTGAAACCGGTCCTGACATTTCCATTTCGCTCGGTGAATCAGTCACACTCAATACTACCGTGACACCTGCCGGAGTTTATACTTATTCATGGAATCCAATCACAGGACTCGATGACCCCACTTCGGCAAACCCTGTAGCAACACCTACCGATACGATCACGTATGTGGTATTCATCACCGATGACGAATTCGGATGTATGGATGACGACACGATCACGGTGAATGTTCAGCAGGAAGAATTATTTTTTATTCCGAATGTCTTTTCGCCAAACAATGACGGCATCAATGATTTCTTCAATGTTATTCATACATCGAATATGGTTGTTAAAAAAATCATGATCTACAATCGCTGGGGCGAATTGATTTTTGATGGATCTGACAATACCGGATGGGATGGTTCATTCAAAAACGAACCATCACCGATGAATACATACGTCTATCAGATCAGTATCGAAAATATTTTTGGCGAAACACAAATCGCCACCGGAGATTTTCTGTTGATGCGATAAAAATTATTTCCAGTCCCTATTTTTGTCATCACATTTTTCCCAGTTCGTACTTTCGTAATCTTTCGTATTTCGTAACATGTCCTTAACAAAAGATTTTTCCGCAGCCGCTGAAACCAAATCTGCCGACCGCGAGCACCGCAGAAAACTCCTCTTCAACATCGGCAAATACAACGCTACGGTTGAAAAAGGAGTGCTGCAATACAACGACCTCGAACATGCGCGCAAAAAAGCGAAGAACATTAAATGGCGCACCATCGCCCATCTCGATCAATTCCTTGTTGAATTCGAAACACGCTTTCAGAAAAATGGTGGCAAAGTAATCTGGGCTGAAGATGTTGAACAGGCGCAACAGGCAATTCACGAAATCATCAAAAACAAAAACGCCAAATCTGTTGTCAAAGCAAAATCAATGGCAACAGAAGAAATTGAGTTGAACGAATTTCTCGCGCACAACAAAATCGCTGTTCACGAAACCGATCTCGGAGAATATATTCAGCAGTTGGCAGGTGAAAAACCCTATCACATCGTCACACCCGCTATGCACAAATCAAAGGAAGATGTGGCGAAACTCTTCAACGAAAAACTCGGATCACCCATCAACTCTACTCCGCAGGAAATGACTATGATCGCGCGAAAAAATCTCCGCGAAAAATATCTCACCTCAGAAATCGGCATTACAGGCGCCAACTTCATTATTGCGGACATCGGTGGCATTGCCGTCACAGAAAACGAAGGCAACGCACGCCTCACCATGACTTTTCCGAAAACACATATCGTCATTGTGGGCATCGAGAAAATGATTCCGTCCATCAATCATCTCGGGCTTTTCTGGCCACTCCTCGCCACCTTCGGCACAGGACAACAGGTTACGGTTTACAACACCATCATCACCGGTCCGCGCAGGGAAAACGAAACTGATGGACCCGAAGAAATGTACGTGATCCTCCTCGACAACGGGCGCACCAACCTCATCAACCAACCTGAGCAGCGCGAATCATTGTATTGCATCCGCTGCGGTGCATGCCTCAACGCCTGCCCCGTTTACAAAAACATCGGTGGTCATTCTTACGCCACCACTTATAGCGGACCTATCGGTTCCGTCATCACACCCCATCTGCGCGGCATGAAAGATTTCAAACACCTCAGCTTCGCCTCTTCGCTCTGCGGAAACTGTACGGAAGTCTGCCCCATGCATATCAACCTCCACAACTTATTGCTCTACAACAGGCGCGACTCGGTGCAGCAAAACCTCACCACACGCTCAGAAAAAATCACATACTATTTCTGGAAAAAAGGAATGCTCAGCCGCAAACTCATGAACCGCGCTTCAGGCGGAATGAAAAATTTTATGGTGCGCACACTTTTCTCCAACTCATGGGGCAAACACCGCGAACTGCCTAAGTTTCCGAAAAAGAGTTTTAATGAATTGTGGAGAGAAAAAAATTAAATAGAAATGTGGGCGGCTAACAACACAGCCCTCTGCCGGGTGTTCCGCTTGTATCTTTTTTACCCACCCCACAAAGAAGCCATTCAAAAAAGGATACCGCTGCACCCCCTATCGCAAATTCCAGCTTCGACTTTTTTCATTCGGTTCTTTCATTACACATCCAAAAGAAAAAATTCAAAAAACTGAATATCGAAGCCTTCTTCTGGGCAGCCCGTCCTATTCCGTCCAAGCGGAGCGCGTTAATAGGACTTGATTTTTCTTTGGTAACTTTCTTTTCATCAAGGAAAAGAAAGTACAAATACATAATTGGGATAAAACAAAAAGCGCAACCCCATTCAAGAGATCACGCTTTTCCAATTCGTAAATTCGTTTTGATTCGTTATTCGTATCGAATCAGATTTTCACCATTTTATACTTCTTAAAACTCGTCACCCCAACAACCAGATCAAACGAATCAACAATATCCACATAACCCGCAAGTTTCAGCGTCACAGTATAATGACCAGCCGTTAATCCTAAGAACGAAGCACGCCCTGTTATATCTGAAAGTTTCACAATCGCAGCCTCACCATCTTTCTTCACCGTCACTTCCACCGCCTCAAGAATAACATCCGTTCCATCCTCCTTCGCGTTCACATTCACTCCTGTTTGACTCGGTGGCGAAACAACATCCTTCACCTGCGCAAAAATGAATTGAACCCTTTTTGCATCATCATCCTCAAACACAAACTGTCCGTCCGATCCCATAACCAATCCTTTATCATAAATCGCATTGTTCGCAATCACCTTCGTCTGCTGACCTTCCGTGGTATTCTCCTTCTGGTTCAGATAATCCGTAATAATAGGATTGATCAAATCCCTGTCCACAGCCATACTTGCCGGAAACGCAACCGGCATATTACTTCCCGCTGTCAGTTCAGCACTATGATCAGTTGAATATTTCGTGGCGTTGATCAAAAGACTTCTCACCTTATCCCAGTTATAAGCGTATGCAGCCTCATAATCTAAAAATCCCGCTGCTTCCAGATTCACTTTGATCAATTCATCACTTGCCTCAAAAGCTTTTTCAATATATCCCCTCAGCCCTCTCACCTTCTTCAAGGCAACATTCGTTTTTGTCACAAGCGAAATCCGCGTACTCTCAGGCACCAGCGCCCGTTGCTGATCATCCGGCAACGCTTCTGCCGCATCAATCTCCGCCAGTTTAGCGTTTACATAAATCAAAACATAAAATGCTTTGTACAATGCAAACTGAGCAACATTGTCTCTGCAACTGCGCCACATCAATCTCAAAATTTCGTACAACTCATCCTGAGTGCACTTATACTTATTCGTAATCATGACAACAAATTTTTTTCTGTTAGAACCCGCTAACCACGGCTGATCATATCCTGATCATATGTATAACGCTCGTGGTTATCAAAATATTTTGTGCCAACAAAAAAATATTTGTCATCCTGAGTGCAGCGAAGGAACTTGCCTACCTGTTGAAGCGTGCAACAATTTAATTTCTATATCATGAATGAATGAAAAACTGTGACTAAATTCGTTCACGACAATTGACTGACTTATTTAAAATCATGGTTGACAACCAAAACATTTTTCTATTCACTACAAAAAAAACTCAGTCATGAAAAACGATATTGTCCTTTAATTCCCTTTGTTGCTTTCGGAACGACCTCTTAAAAACTGCGCTCGCAGTTTTTGAAAAGCAATGGTTTTCAATTCTTTTTTGATAATTTTTTTTAAAAAACCACTATATGAAAAAGCAATTTTTGTTTTTGATAATTTTTTCTTTACTCCACTGCGTTGGAAGAAATGCGGAGGCGCAAACGTGGGATTCTTTCTGCAATGAACGGGTTGAGCCATGCACGTATATTGCTCCTATACCACTTACACCTTGTCACGATAATCTTGTACTAAATGGAGATTTCGAAACACCAACTTCAGGGATGACATTGCCACCAATAAACAGTTATTACTTCCATAATCTGAATGAATATTGTGCTTTCTGGACAGACGCAGCCGATCAGGTTTTCTCGTATATTGATGTAAATAATATCACACGATTTATTGACGACCCTGACCACATTACAACATGCAGTTATTTTCATCGATGTGGCGGATTGGTTTGTGATGACTTTAACAATAACATGGCATATTACAATTCAATGCTTCCACATTTACCTCAGGGTGCGGGATGCGGCAATATGATTGACTCTAGAATACCTGATTTATTGAACAACAGGGAAAATTGTGTACCCGGTAGTCCATGCTTTTTGAATAACGATGATTTTCAAGAAACACATTCAGGGGATGCTTTTATTGGAATGTTCAGTTGCCCTGATACTGACTATGATCCTAATGGACAACTTGATCGTGCATTATCTGAAATTGCAGAGGGTGAATTAGTCAGCCCGCTTCAAGACTGCCATTTATACTATGCGGAAATGTTTGCAGTCAGGCATGGCAACCCTGCCTTAGTTGCAGTACCCCCAGGAACATTTGGAATGATATTTACTATCGGAGGTTTGCCAGAACCCCCTCCAGAGTGGGATTTTGCTCACCATTACGACAATGTATATCCTCAATTTTTAAGTACCGGTGCACCTTATCTTACTCTACAAGTTTCAAATTCTCCCGCTTTGAATATGCTCGAAACAGTTAACTGGCAACATATTGTAGGAGGTTTTTTTGGTCAGGGAGAAGATCGTGTAGCGATAGGATATTTTCCCACCAGTGTAAGCGCCATGGCAACGATTGATCCTCTCCATCCTAACCGCGATACATATTATTATGTAGATGATGTTACTGTTTATGAAATCGAGCCTGTTATCACAGGTGAAGATATGGTTTGCTGCAGCTCTCTTGAAGATTATTCAATCGAATGTTTCGGACCAGGGACAACACTGGAGTATACAGTTACAGTAACTAATGGAACAATCAATGGGCAATCAGTTTACTCAGGTATGGGTGATGTTCTTGATCCGGATTTTCAAATTCAATGGAACACATCTAATGGTTGCGGAGGTTCTGTTGCTTTGCACATTGAAAGTACAGATCCAACTGTATCTTGCACATATGATGCACCTTTGTTCAATATAAATTTCTGTAGCGATTTAACAAATTCCCAAACGTGCAGCATCTGGCTCGGTACCGGTTATCCGGGTGGTGTTGACCCGTTTCCTAACTCCAGCGATTGGGGCGGTGGAATTATTTCATCGCAACTTGTTGAAATCAGAGGAATATTTACAATTGACAATAGTTTTTTCTTCTCGGGTTGTCAGAACATCAAGATGTGGCCCGATGCGAAAATAGAATTGACGGATCCGTTTACCAGTCATACTTTAACTTTTACAAATTGCAATATTGAAGCGATATGTGATGCAATGTGGGATCACATTCTCGTTGTTAATCCTTATAGTGTTGGTGGGGTTGACCATACCATTAATATAAACAACAGCATCATCAAACAAGGTAAACATGCGATAGATATTATCAAATGTGCCAACCTTGATATTCACGATAATCTATTTGACCAGAATTATGTTGATATTCGAATTCGTTCATGCAACGGATCGGGATCGGCTCCGCCAGAGATACCTTGTTGCTGCAGCTATACTGCAACCACAGGTTCAATTTATGGCAATGATTTTCTTTGCACTAAAAATTTGCTGCCTCCTTTTTTCCCCAACTATCTTATAACGGATACAGCCATCAGTGTTCAAGACGCTTTGATTACAATCGGCAACTCATCAAGCCTGCAAACCAGAAATTATTTTGAAAAGAAAACACATGTTGGCATTGCCGGAATCAACAGTGATTTGACTGTGATTAACGGGGAATTCAGTCTTATACCTTATAATCTGTATGATGGCGGAATTCAAACCACGGTACCTAAGCCTGCGATTTCCTGTGTGGGCGTTCCAGGCACAACAGGAGTTGGAACCTGCTATAGTTCGCTTTATGCCGGCAACATAAATGGCAGCGATCCGCAGGCTGCGAATTTTATCCATGATTGCAATACCGGTATCTACGCAAAAAATCTTACAATAGCCCAGATTATTGGGAATAATATTTGGATGTGCCCGACTGCAACTTTGGCAGAAATGTGCCAATATTCAAACGGTATATATCCTGATATTGATATCAATGACAACATCATGGATTGCGTTTCAATTGGCGTTGCCCTAAAGCAAAACAAACAGGCGAACATAATGGTGAGAAACAACACCATGCAGAATATAAATGAACCTACCTCCATCAGTTCGTATTGTTATGGGATCTGGCAAACAGAGTTTGCTCCAACTTATTCGCAATCTGCCGTTTGCACTATTGCAGGCAACCACATTTTCGGAGGTCGGATCGGAATATTTGTGGTGAATGCTTTTAAAACCTACGTGCAGGACAATGACATTCATCTTGTAAATAATTCAATAACAAAATCAGGCATCAGTATTTACAACAACAGCATACCCAAGGTAAGATGCAATTATTCATACGGTGACAATCCTGCGAATATTTCTACAACTGCCGGCAGGGGATTTACCTATGCATTAAGCCCGGGTGGTTTTGTTGAATGCAACCACAGCTATTACCTTAACAGAGGTTTTCATTTTGAACAAAACTCAGGATCTAATGTGGAGTTTCGTACCAATGAGATATATGATCATTTCCGCGGTACTTATTTTACAAGCTCTGCCGTGATTGGCTTGCAGGGAGATAATAATCTTCCCGTTCATGTAAACAGCAATCAGTGGTATGGGCCGTTTCCGCCATTAGGGAAAGCGGCATTTGGTGAACTTGGTTTCCAATCGCTACTTTCTCGCTTTTATGTTTATCCCAATACACCGGTTTATAATCCTCCTTCTACTATTGTTTCATTTACTGCATTAACCGGTAATCCGACACAGCAAAACTGCGGTGTTTGTTTCTCCGGATTAATGGGAGGAGGAGAGAGCGGATCAGGCGAAATGATTTATGAAGAACAGGTTGCTGCAGGCGAATTTGATGCACCGTTGTTTGATGAGGAACAGGAACAAATTGCCCAGAAACAGGTTTATGATATGCTGGTAAGTGATACAAGCGGAATATACACCAGCGGAATTCTTGATAGTTTTAAGTTTGCAAATCAGGAAGGTGATATCGGACTCCTGAATGCAGTATCAGTAAAGCTTGAAGATTTGAATGATGCCTCTGTTGTTTTTGACGATACAATGATTGCAGAAATAATTGATGAGGCGATCGGAATCAACAATTCGGTAACAGGCAGTAACTTAGTGGATGAAAATGAGAAGGCAGTTAACTCAATTTATCTCGTAACCGTTGCAAAAGGAATTTCGAGTTTCAATTCAGATCAGTTGGATGTACTTCATTTTGTTGCGAACCAATGTCCGCTTGAAGGCGGGGGTGCCGTTTATCAGGCGCGCAGTTTACTCTGGCTCACGGATTCTGAACTGTGGTGGGATGATGAAGCGATTTGCGGTGAAGCGTTAAGACTGAATGAAGAAAAACCGAAGATTGTAAATGAAGTTCAATCCCCCACGTATGTTTATCCCAATCCTTCAACGGGAATGGTTGTCCTTCATATCGGTTCATCATTTGAAAATGCACAGTTAATTATTTACAATGCAATAGGTGAAATATTGTTTTCTGAAAATCTGGTGTCTGCTCAGCATGTTCACAGCATTGATATGAAAGCCTATCCTCAGGGATTATATCATTTCACTCTTAATGAAAATGAAAACCTGATTGCCTCCGGCAATTTCAGTTTGATGAAATAATGTTTCGTACTACCTTGTTAATATCCATGATGTTTTGCTTCCTTTTGGGTTATTCCCAAAAGGAAGCAAACATTTGGATGCTTAGCGATTTTGATGTGATGCTTGATTTTAATTCCGGTGCACCAATCCAATATACAATTGATCGTCCGATTAATATGACTTCTAACAATAGCATTATTTGTAACAGTGACGGGAACACAATGTTTTATTCTAACGGCAGCGTGGTAATGAACGGATTAAACGATACACTGCTTAACGGCAATTTGAAGGCTGCTATACTTAATTCAAATAATTGCTACTTTCCGGAAGCAGTGAATCAGGGTACATTGATTTTACCGGTTCCTGGTACTGAGTCAAAATTTTATTTATTTCATGAATGCCTGAATAGTCAAGTTAATTGGTACAGACCAACAGAGTTGTATTACTCTGTTATTGACATGAATGGTGATTCAGGAAACGGAGTGGTTCTTCAAAATGAAACAGCAGTTCAAATTTTAAGTGACACCTTAGTTTCCGGATATCTTCAGGCGGTTAAACATGCAAATGAAAAGGATTGGTGGTTAGTTACACATGAATATTATTCAAACAGGTTTTATACGTTCCTCGTTGACAGCATTGGGATACATGGACCTTTTGAACAAGTAATCGGTGATTCTTTAATTGTTGATTCCGGTTTTGGAGAGGCAAAATTTTCGCAGCAGGGAGATAAGTATGTATTTACTATGAGCTATACACCAACTGGTGGTACTACTTTCGGCTATTCCCACCTTTTTGATTTTGACCGATGCACAGGTTTATTTTCTAATTACCATCGAATTTTAATACCAGAAGCATCATGGGGTGGTGCAGAGTTTTCGCCAAGCGGAAGGTTCCTTTATGTTGCAGAGTACATTTATTTATATCAGTATGACCTCTGGTCAGAAGATATTGATTCATCGAAAATCTTGATAGCTGATTCTACAAGTTTTTTTCAATTGCAATTAGCGCCTGATGGTAAAATCTACATTACCCATAACGGAACTAATTATATCTCTGCGATTGAACATCCCGATTTAATAGGGCTAAACTGCAACTTTCAACGCGATATTATTGCATTGTCGAACCAAACCGGAAGCTTTCCTAATCTCATCAATTATTCTATTGATCCCATTCCAATTTTTCAAGCCTTGGCCGGTAACGATGTAACAATTGAAAAGGGAGATACGACAATCATTGGCTTGCCTTCATTCAGCAGTTTGATTTACAGTTGGCAACCATATCTTAACATGAGTGATCCAAATATTGCGCAGCCATTTGTTTTTCCGGATACAGCGACAACTTATTATCTCACCATCACTGATCCAAATGGAGATTCATCATGTTCAGTAAATCAGGATTCAGTTACGGTTTTTGTGACACCAAAAAATAAACCTGAACTACCGTTGATTATTCCAACACTGCTCAATATTTCTCAAACCGAATTTTTTGAAATTCTAAATCTGCCTGAAGGAATTCACAAACTCGAAATCTTCAACTACCTTGGGCAGGTAATTTATGTCTCAGAAAATTATCTCAATGATTGGCAGATCAAAAAAGTAAGCGCAGGTTTGTATTTGTATCGCTTAACCCTTGCAAGCGGAGAAGTGATGAAAGGAAAGATTGTCGTAGTGAGATAGAGAGGTCAACCTTCCCAAATCTTTGCCTCCACTTCCCTAACCAATTTCCACACTTCTCTTACCAATTTCCTTATTTATTTAAGCAACATCAATACTTCTCAAGCCAATTTTACCACAGCGGCCATCCACAAAGCCATTGATTCTGCCAATTTTACCACAGCAGTTTCGTTGGCTCACACTTCTCAAAGCAATTTCCCCATTCCTCCAATCTTCAAAGGTATTTCTTTTACCTTTTTTCAAATTCCTCTCCACCATTCTTACTTTACCGTTGCCTCCATTACCATCTGCCACTTTCTTTCCATTCTTTCTGACAACCGCCCAATGATCACTGTCTATTTCTTCTTATTTCTGCTACTGCCACTGACAACTGCCGCTCTCTTTTCCCCAATCCCTAACCCCCGTTTCCCCATTTATCATTTAATTCGCCTCTCAATTTTATAAATGTCAAACACAAATAATATTTCTTCCTCCCCTTCTCTTTCGGAGAAGGGGTCGGGGGATGAGGTCACCACCCTCGGTGCCGGATGTTTCTGGTGCGTGGAAGCCGTCTTCACAGAATTGAAAGGAGTCAAGTCAGTTACCTCCGGTTTTTCAGGAGGGCATATCAAAAACCCATCCTACCGCGAAGTCTGCAACGAAACAACCGGTCATGCCGAAGTAGCGCAGATTGTTTTTGATCCTTCAGAAATTTCTTTTGATGAATTGCTCGAGGTGTTTTGGAAAACTCACGACCCCACGACATTAAATGCCCAGGGAGCTGACAGAGGATCGCAGTACCGCTCTGTTATCTTTTACCATAACGAAGAACAAAAACAAAAAGCAGAAGCATACAAAGAAAAACTGGATGAATCAGGCGCTTATGACAAACCCATTGTCACGGAAATTTCTCCTTTCACTGTTTTCTACAAAGCCGAAAACTACCACCAGGATTATTTTGCAAACAACGCAGAGGATTCGTATTGTCAATTCGTGATTCAACCCAAACTGGAGAAATTCAGAAAAGTTTTCAAAGAGAAATTGAAATAAGGATTATTTACAAAAACAATCTTTTAATCGAAGCCTTCTTACCCCTCTCCATTGGAAGAGGGGCAGGGGTGAGGGGAGATAAAAAACCCAGCCGGCTAATTGACAGGGTTATTCTTAAAATGCTGGCCGACTAGGTTTCGAACCTAGACTCTTCAGAACCAAAATCTGACGTGTTGCCAATTACACCATCGGCCAAATTGATGAGCGGCAAAAATAATCAAGCAGGGTGCAATTCATAAATCAAAAATCAGCTATCATAAATATTGTTACGTTCTAAATTTCCATTTGCTCACTGCCGCTGCCAACTGCCACTTCTTTAAAAGGCTGCTATATCTTTGGGCGCTTCTAAAAATCCCATGATGCAACAATATACGCGTATCAACAATATTACCGGCTGGGTGATGTTTGCTTTTGCCTTTGCCGTTTACCTGATTACAATGGAACCCACCGCCAGCTTTTGGGATTGCGGTGAGTTTATTTCTGCCTCTTACAAACTTCAGGTAGTGCATGCCCCGGGTGCTCCGCTTTTTTTAATGATCAGCAAAATCATTTCTCTCTTATCCTTTGGCGATGAATCCAAAATTGCGTGGTGGGTAAATGCGGGTTCAGCATTGGCAAGTGCATTTGGTGTTTTGTTTTTGTTCTGGAGTGTAACCATCCTCGGAAAAAAAATAATAATCAAGTCGGAAGAAGAGTGCACAACCGAAAACACCATTGCCGTGATGGGTGCCGGAGTGATTGGCGCGTTGGCTTGTACATTCCTCGATTCATATTGGTTCTCCGCAGCTGAAGCAGAGGTTTATTCGCTCTCTTCTTTTTTTGGCGCTTTTGTTTTTTGGGCTGCGTTGAAATGGGATCAGTCAGTTGACAATGATAAATATGCCGACCGTTGGTTGATATTGATTGCTTATTGTATTGGACTTTCGCTGGGCGTTCACCTTTTGAGTTTGCTCGTGATTCCCGCAGTTGCACTGATCTACTATTTCAAAAAAGTAGAGAAGAAGATGAAGAGAAAAAATCTTGGATTGCTTCTCGCCTTTGTCATTGGGTTTATGGTCGTTGGATTTATTCTCAAGTTCATCCTCTCTGGTATTCCCACAATCATGTCAAAATTTGATCTCAAGTTCGTGAATAGTTTCGGCATGGGACTCGGCAGTGGTGCGATGTTCTTTCTTGTTCTAATGCTTGGAGCAATTGGTGGTTTGCTTTTTTATTCTCACAAAACATCCAAAGTCTGGTTGCAGAAAATTGTGCTGGCTACGTTTTTCCTTATCATCGGATTTTCTTCCTATACGATGGTGATCATTCGCGCTAAAGCAAATACCCCGATCAATATCGGAGCGCCTGATAATTTCTTCAGCATGGTTTCGTATATCAACCGCGAGCAATACGGTGAAAGACCATTGTCCTATGGTGAAAAATATAATCTCGATCCATCGTTTGATGTCAAGTACAGATACGGAGCGATGAATTATTACCCGACACAAATAGACGGGAAAGATCAATACGTGGAACTTGGAGAAAAATTAGGTTACAGTTATGACAAAGACGCAAAAGTTTTTTTCCCGAGAATTTATTCATGGCAGGACGACAGACATGTTCGGTTATACAGAAATCTTCTGCAGCCGGACTTTTTAATCGTTGATCAGTCGGATGATTTGGGTGAAGAAATGGACGGACAGGAAACTATCCTCCAGCGAATAGAAAATAATGACAACTGGCAGGCGGCATTAAAAGAAGCAGAACAAACTGCCGCTGCATATATGCAAGCCGGAAATGAATATGTGAGTGTGAAAGATGATATTGGTTTTAAGGAGAACATAGAATATTTCTATCGCTATCAATTTCGCTATATGTATATGCGCTATTTCATGTGGAATTTTGCGGGCCGCGAAACAGATGTGCAGGGAACTTTTGGAAGTCCTGACGGTCATTGGATTTCAGGTATTGGTTTTATTGACAAAATGTTCAGCGGATCTACAGGACTTTCTTCACAGAAGAATCTTCCGGAAACTCAAAAAAATAATCCCGCACGAAATACATTTTTCTTTCTTCCCCTCATTCTCGGTATAGTGGGGGTCTATTATCTTTTTATTCGCGACATCCGATCCGCAGCAGTAGTGTTACTGCTCTTTTTCACCACGGGATTTTTGCAAATGATTTATTTGAATCAACCACCGGTTGAACCACGGGAGCGCGATTATACTTTGGTTGGATCATTTTTCACGTTCACTATCTGGATTGGACTTGGAATGCTTTTGATTTATGAATTCCTGAAAACAAAAATGAACGCACGGCTAAGTGTGATTGCTGCTTTTGCCGTTTGCCTGATTGTTCCCGCGCTCATGGGAGTTAAAGGATGGGATGATCACAATCGAAGCAACCGATATACTGCCCGCGATTTTGCAACCAACTATTTGGAATCGTGTGCACCCAATGCAATCATATTTACTCAGGGAGATAACGACACATATCCGCTATGGTATGCGCAGGAAGTAGAAGGCATCCGGCCTGATATACGTGTTCTGAATCTCAGTTTGCTTGGTGTGGATTGGTATGTCGGGCAAATACGCAGGAAAATAAATGACTCGCCTCCGATTAAGTTGACGCTTACACAAGATCAGGTGCGTGGTAGCAAACGCGATGCTGTGCGTTACTATGCAAACATCGCAAAGTGGGATCAGAACAAATATTTTGAGTTGAATGAGGTGATGAAATTTGTTGCCAGCGAAAACAAAAAGGACAAAGTGCAATATCAAAGCGGGTATGAAAGTTTTCTGCCCACGAAAAAAATTAAGATCACGGTAGACAGTGCCAAGGTGGTTGCCAATAATGTTGTGATGGAAAGTGATCGCGATAAGATCGTGAAAGAAATGTACTTTGATCTTACCAAGTCAACGCTGATCAAAAATGATCTGATCGTACTGGACATCATTGCCAATAATCTTTTTGAGCGCCCGATTTATTTTGCCGTATCCGTAAATCCGGATGCATCGCTTGGTCTCGAAAATTATTTTCAAATGGAAGGTTTGGCATATCGGATTGTGCCGGTTGCCAATGTGACTTGTGTTCAATGTGAAACAGGCTTTGCTTTTGGCGATTCAGCAAATTGCAAATACAAAACCATTACCGAATGTTTGAATGAGCATGGAAACGGTCAGCAGGGAAGGGTTCAAACAGAAATCATGTATGATAATGTGATGAATAAATTCGTTCTTGGAAATATCGAGAAGCCGGGTGTTTATCTTGATGAAAATATTTTAAGAATGACGTATAACATCCGCGCGAATTACGGACGACTTGCCGATAAATTAGCTGATGAAGGTAAAATGGATCAATCGATTGAAGTGCTTCAACGCGCTGAAGAGTTGATGCCGGATGAAAAAGTACCGTACAATATTTATCTCTACACTTATCCGGAAACATATTACCGTGCGGGAGATAATGAAAAAGCAAAAGCCTGTTCACGAAAATTGGCTGCGCGCTTTGTTGAAGAACTGGATTATTATTTAGCGATGCCCGATGAAGAGTTTGAACAATATCTTGAATTGAAAAATCAGTTGCCGGATTATTGTTTCCTCCGTCCAGGTCAGGAAATGTCAAGTAAAATTTCTGTGATTGATGCAATTTCTTCCGCGGCTTCGAAGTATGGCGATGAAGAATTTGCAAAAGAAATGTCTGACTTGTACGATCAGTATGATTCAGAGATTTATACAAGAATGAGAGAACTGGAAGGCAAATACTGCCCACCGGGTACCAATCCATTTGATCAGCAACAACAAAGTCCTGTTCAACCTCAACCTCAGCCAAAACCGAATTGACATCGGAATTTATGAAATTTTCTCTTTCATTTTCGATCAACAAATAATATGAGATCGAAAAAAGACAACACTATTGTTTTCGGTCGTCAGGCGGTTTATAACCTGCTTGATTCAGGAGCAACCATCGAAAGGATTTTTGTTCAGGCTGGTTTGCGCGGAGAAATTCTCGATGATATTCACGCGCTCGCAAAACAGAAACTGATTCATCTGCAATCCGTTCCGATGGTGAAACTCAATCGCCTTACTCCCGGAACTCATCAGGGCGTGGTAGCCATTCGCTCGTTGATTCATTATTACGACATCAACGATATCATGATGCAGGCTTATGAGAGGGGTGAGTCACCCTTATTTATTTTGACTGATGGCGTAACGGATGTGAGAAACCTGGGAGCCATTGCGCGAAGTGCAGAATGTTTTGGCGTGCATGCATTGATTCATCCTTATGAAGAATCTGCGCAAATTAATAGCATCACAATAGAGACTTCAGCAGGAGCGCTCAATCATATTCATGTTTGCAGAGTACAACAGGCAAACGATGCAGTCAGGTTTTTGCAGCATAACGGGATTAAAATTTTATGTGCCACGGAAGATGCAGCCGATTCAATCAAAGAAATGGATTTCAAAACTCCCTGTTGCATTGTGATGGGTGCGGAAGATGTTGGTATCAGCAAAAAAATTATGAAGACGGCTGATCATCTTTTTAAAATTCCGATGACGGGAAAAACGGGTTCGTTTAACGTTTCGGTTGCCGCAGGAATTATTTTATACGAAGTGTTCTCACAGAGATTTTAGAATTAGGTTTTTGGATTTCTGATTTTTAAAATCACAAATCACAAATCATAATTCATCAATCATAAATTTTAATTTGCTTTGGCAAGTTCTGCGATATTCTCCAGCATCACTTTCACCATCGAAGAAAGATCAAATTCAGGCTTCCATCCCCAATCTTTTCTTGCTGAAGAATCATCAATGCTCTTAGGCCACGAATCAGCAATTTGCTGGCGGAAATCAGGACGGTAATCAATCGTGAATGAACTGATATGTTTTCTGATCTCTTCTGCTATTTCAGCAGGAGTGAAACTCATTGCAGTGATATTATAGCTTGTTCTTGCTTTAATTTTTGATGCATCTACTTCCATTAATTCGATCGTAGCACGAATAGCATCATCCATATACATCATCGGTAAACGCGTGCCCTCATTCAGAAACGAAGTGTAGGAATTATTCCTGATCGCTTCATGAAAAATTTCAATTGCATAATCAGTTGTTCCTCCACCGGGCGGAGTTTTCCAGCTCAGCAAACCGGGGTATCGCAGGCTGCGGATATCCAATCCGAATTTTTTAAAATAATAACTCACTAGTAATTCACCGGAAAGTTTGGTGACTCCGTACATCGTTGTCGGCACCATCACGCAATCCTGCGGAGTGTTTACGCGTGGTGTGGTCGGTCCGAAGACAGCAATCGAACTCGGCCAGAAAATTTTATTGATTTTTTTTTCTACCGCAAGATCAAGAACGGAAGTCAGTCCATCCATATTGATTTTCCATGCAAGCTTCGGATTTTTTTCTCCGGAGGCGGATAACAATGCAGCAAGATGATAAATCTGCGTGACCTGATGTCGATCAATGAGCGATGCAATATCAGCAGTTTGCATGACATCAATGATTTCAAAAATGCCTGATTCGCGAAGTGAAGGAGCGTCTCTAATATCTGTTGCGATTACATTATCGATTCCGGAAATTTCTCTGAGTTTATGAGTTAGTTCCGTTCCGATTTGTCCTCCTGCTCCGAGGATAAGAATTTTTTCCGAGTGCATCAGCAATAAAATTGATTGCGGTAAAAATAGATTTTTCGACTCAGTAGAACAGGAGTTATGGTGGGTTGTATTTTAGCGGATAAATCAAAATCATGAAAAACAGAATCAGAATTTTATTGGTGGTTATTTCATTTCAATCGGCTCTGTTGTTTGGGCAGTCAACCAATGAAAGCATGCATCTGTACAAACACGAAATCGGCATTGATGTGACACGCTTAATCCGTCAGGCTTACACTATTTCGTATGATTATTATTACACGTATTACGATCCATATAGTTTGAATCAAATCGCCATAAACTATCGTCAGCATTTTGGTAAGGAATCAAAATTTGCGTTGCGGGTTGGTCTTGGAGGAATGTATTCATCGTCCGATAACGAAACTCCCTACGGTGTAAATTCTGATTTGAAATCTTCGAATACTTCGGCTGAATTACACATTGGATTACAGCGAAATATTAATTTGACAAACCGATGGGCAATCGCTCCCGGAATTGATTTCGTATCCGTATTTCAGCGCACTTATTATTTAAGTGATAATCCGGCCTCACCTTACAGTCATTACGAATACACAACACAAACTATCAAAACAGGAGGAGGTTTTGTGCTTCACACTTTGTTCAGGCTGCACGAAAGAATTTCGATTTCTACGGAAATGGCTGTTTATGTAACTAATTCAAAAACAGATATAGACGCTGAATATGACTATCCGGGAAGTACTGATACACATGATACACTACGCCAAATTGATGCGAAATTTATTCCACCCATGTTTATTTCCCTGAACTTCCATTTTTGAATTGAAGACATTGGATCGAACTTTTATTTTTATCACCAAACACAGAACAAACTGAATGGACTTCAAAAAGTTTTTCCAAACCAATTATCCTCATCTGCTCGCGATTGTTTTGTTTCTTCTGGTCACCTCGATAGTTTTTTATCCTTCGGTTTTTGAAGGAAAAGTTTTAAATCAAAGTGATATCACGCAGTGGAAAGGTATGTCGCATGAGATTGAGGAGTATCGTGAACAAACAGGAAAGGAGCCGTTGTGGACTAACGCGATGTTCGGAGGTATGCCTTCGTTTCTGATCTCAACCGAATACCCTTCGAACTTCACCGGATTTTTTGAAAAAATATTTTCACTTTTTCTTCCGCGCCCGTTGAATATTGTCTTCCTGCTTTTCCTCGGATTTTATGTTCTCCTCGCCACGCAAGGTATAAAATCATGGATCAGTATGGTTGGTGCAATCGCATTCGGATTGTCAACCTTTTTTCTCATTTCTCTTGAGGCCGGACACAATAATAAAATTCTCGCGATTGCTTATCTCGCTCCGAGTATTGCAGGAGTTTTGCTTGCTTTCAGAGGAAAAATATTTCCCGGTGCTGCGTTGTTTGCTTTGTCATTAGCAATGGGAATACACGCGAACCATGTTCAGATTACTTATTATCTCGCTATCACAATTCTTATTCTCGGTATTACGCAGCTTGTGATTTCAGTGATGGATAAACAACTCATTCAGTTTTCAAAAGCCGCTTTTGTTTTGATTATTGCAGCGATGATTGCTGTTGCTCCGAACATCTCTTTGCTGGAAACAAATTATAACCATACGAAAGAAACAATTCGTGGCGGAAAATCTGAATTGAGTTACAAAGCAGATGCACAAGGGGGAGTGGACATAGAATATGCAACACGTTGGAGTCAGGGAAAATGGGAAACACTCACTACGCTCATCCCGCGATTATATGGTGGCGCGAGTGGAGAATATTTTAAACCTGATTCTGAAGTCGGAAAACTTTTTCAACAAAAGGAGAAATTTCAATTTACCGGATACTGGGGAAGCCAGCCTTTTACTTCGGGTCCGATTTATTTCGGAGCCATCATATTTTTTCTTGCCATCCTCGGCATGTTTGTGATTCGCAATCCGTTGAAGTGGGGGATTTTCGCAGTCATCATTTTTTTCGTGCTGCTTTCATGGGGTAAAAACCTTTCCGGATTTTATTCTTTCTTCTTCGACCATCTTCCGAAATTCAAAATGTTCCGCACGCCAAGTATGGCGCTCGCTATTCCTGCCTTGCTGTTGCCGTTCTTAGGAATGTGGGCGATCAAGGAAATTTTTGATTCGCCAAACAGAAAATTGCTGCTGAAGAAATTTTATTACGCTGCCGGAATAACCATCGGTACAATCTTATTGGTTGGCTTTTTAGCAAAAGGTAGTTATTCGTTTGAAGGGGAAAATGAAATGCAAAAACTTGGTCAGTCAATCGGCAGCAATGACCCTGGAACAATCAAACAAGTATTAACTGCTTTGAAAGAAGACCGCGCAAAAATGCTGACCATGGATTCATTGCGTTCATTGTTTTTTGTTGTGTTCGTTGGTGGTATGTTATGGGCTTTTATTACCGATCGATTGAAAAACAAAACGCTGATTACTGCAGTTGCCGGAGTTCTCATTTTCATTGATTTATTTTTTGTTGATCATCGCTATCTCAATGGCGATGATTACGAAGACAAGCAGAAATATGAAGCGCAGTTTCTTCCCGGTGCGATTGACCAACAGATCGCTCAATTTGAAAAAGGAAACAAAAGTTATCGGGTTCACAATCTCACCGTTGATCCTTTTAACAACGCGATGCAATCCTATCATCAGCACACCATTGGTGGTTATCATCCGACCAAACTGATTCGCTATCAGGATTTAATTGAGAATCATATAGCGAAAGGAAGTATGCCCGTGATCAATATGCTCAACACCAAATATTTTATCGTGGATGATAAACAAACGGGTAAGCCTGTTGCACAGTTGAATTCTGGAGCTTGTGGTGACGCATGGTTTGTGAGTGAAATCAAAAAAGTGGAAAATGCGGATGAAGAAATGGAAGCACTTGGAGAATTCAATCCTAAAAAAACAGTGGTTATTGATAAACGATTTGATGAATATTTGCAGGGTTTCAACGTTGACTTTGATTCAACTGCTACAATTCAACTCACCACTTACGAACCCGGTCATTTGATTTATGAATACAATTGTTCGAAAGAACAATTCGCGGTGTTCTCGGAAATATATTATGCAGCAGGAAACGGATGGAAAGTAAAACTGAACGGACAAGATGCCGAACACATCCGCGTGAATTATGTTCTGCGCGGCATGCGGGTTCCTGCAGGAAGCGGAACCATCGAATTCAATTTCAAACCGGATTTTTATGTGAAGAGCGAAAAAGCTGCGCTTGGTGGAAGTATTTTGCTGGTGTTGTTTGTGGTTGGTTGCTTCGCTTATCCAATTATTTCAAAGAGGAAACAAAATTCCTGACAGTTTCTCCAAACAATCCCTTTGCGTATGGTCCTGTGTTGAACAGCAGATCAACCACCGAAAGATTTGGAACAAACTCACCGTTGATCTGCTCATAGCGGGGAGAAACAAATTCCTGATAGATCAATTTTACTCCTGCTTGTTTAAACATCTCTTCATTGTTGTATTTGGCTGCTCCTCTACCTGATAAATAAACATCAGCACTGAAGCGTTTACAAATATTCAAGAGCATTTCATTGCTGTTGCCAAGTTCGGTTGCGAAACCTGAAGCGATCTCAACACGAGTTTCAATAGAAAGCTTTTTACAGAAGTATTTGACTAACTCAATATTTAGCTCCGAGATATTGGCGAATTCCTGTTCGATGAGTTTTTTTATATCAGAAATATATGGTTCGTAAAACGGTGCATCCGAATAATTTTCATCCAACTGTAGAATCATTTTTTCACGCCACGGCTTGTGATGATCAATTTCTGTTTCGTTAAAATTTTTGAAAGAACCTTTTGAAAAATCTATTGGAACAGTAATCCAGACCGATTCACCCGATTTATTCTTGATCTTATTTCGGTTGCAAATTGTACCCTTTACAAATTGAACTTGATCAATAATGACGAAAACATCTGAGCATGCGATTTTATGAAAGTATCCAAGCCAAGGCATGAAATTCGGTTGGTGAATGGAAGCGATCATTGCAAGTATCCACTTTTGAATTTCTCAAACAATTCACTGAATCTTGCCTTCTCATCTTTTCTGTTATCGTACTGGCGAAAAGTAAAGTTCTCAGGAATGATTTCTTTCTTCAGTTTGAGTTCGTAGCTGAATTGCATAGCAGTATGTGACGCAATTTTATCGAGAATCGAAATCGGATTATTGCAGACCTCTTCATAGTTAACACTTAATGTATTTGCGGAATTCGATTGCAGCAGTTGCAGATAAAATTTCTCAAGAAAATAAATCTGTCCGGCAACCTGAGTGTATACATCAAGACTTTTCAGTCGCTCATATTCTTGTGGAATTGTACTCCACCAGGTACGTTCATCAGTAAAATATTTTCTCCGCGCGTCTAAAATGGAAATTGCTATATCCAATGGATCTCGTTGCGTGTAGATGAAAATCGAATTGGGAATCATCGAAACTATCTTCTCGAAATAAATGGCTCCAAAAATATTTTTCATCACAACCGGGTTAGCAAATTCATGCTGAATATTTCCCAAAGCATTTTTCAATCCACTCCAATCAATTTGTTTTTCGTTGTGCCTGATGTTTGTGAAATCAAACGTGCTTTGCAATTTCAGCCAATGACGCCAGAAATAACCGAACTCATGCAGGTCATTTGGATTTTTTGTTGTTGCATACTTTGAAGTAAATTCCTTTTTTTCACTTCCTCCCAAAACTGATTTTGAAAGTTTAATACCGATTAGTGGTGCCAGCCAAAATCGCGCAGCTAAATTGTTGATGTAACCACAATCAATTCCATAAGCAAGTAACTGGCCTAAAAGTGTAGTGCCCGATCTGGGTAAACCAAAAACAAAAATGTAAGGATGCTGAATTGGATAATCCTGATGTAAATCCGTTTCAACTTTTTGAAGTGCAGAATTGATTTGGGAGAAAATATTTTCCTGGTTCGCGTCTTTGCGGTATTGACCGGTTCGAATCAGATTTAAATCGTCCAGACTTTCAACCATAACCTACTTAATCTTCCATCTTTTCACCTCGAATGCTTCTGCAAAATCAACCCCTGCCTGGACACCTCTAGTAATTGCCTGCCCACGAATAAATTCCGGGTTGGCATATTTCCGTCCAGTTTGTGAACGATAACACTGAACGGATTCCAGTTTTTTCTGTACATGTCGCTCCTCAAGAATTACAAATGCGCTATGCGTAAAGCTGATGTTATTCCATGGCATTTCATAACCAAGCATGGTCGTGAATTTAAATGCGCGCAAGCCTTCAACAGCAATTGTTGTATGATCCTGATGAAGATCATAGGCTGACGGCATGATCACCATATCCGGTTTTAATTCCCGATTGAGTTTTACAAGATCTTCAAGAATTTCCTGGCGGTATTGAGCAAATTTCCGTACCTGATATCTGTAAATAAGAAGATGATCTTCTTTTATCCCAAGTACGGCAGAAGAATTTTTGACTTCTGTGAGAAGAATATCTTTCGGATAACCTTCTGGAACAGATTCCTCAGCAAGAGAGAAAGTAGCGTAATAAACTTCTCTGCCATCTTCAACAAATTTTGCGATGGTTCCACCACAACCAAATTCGCCATCATCGGTATGTGGTCCAAGTACAAGTATTCTTTGGTAGTTCATTCAGCTAATACTCTGTTAAAAGTGTCGGCTAATTTACTGGTTAAAAAACGGAAATCATATTTGGTAATCTTATCCATTCTAATACCCGAAAAATTTTGACCCGCTAACCAATCATTGTAGCAACGCATAATGAATTCATGGCAACCGGAAACATCATCAAGAGAAAACATTTTTCCGCAGCCGGTTTCACTAAGAATTTTTGCGGCTGATCCAACTACAGGTCCAAATCCGATAATTGGTTTATATGTACACATGTATTCAAATATTTTGGTTGAAAGTCCCTGATCCTGAAGTTTGCTTTTTCCGATAATCATAATCAACAGATCTGAAGTCTGCAATTTTCGAATTGTTGTTGGGCGATCAGCGTAATCATAATGATTCACTTCAATCTTGATTTCATCTGATTTGAATTCCTTTTTGATTTCTGAATCAATAAAACCAAAGGTCTCCAGTCTGATTGATTCAGACATTTTTTTGTCTTTTGAAATTTCTTTCAGCGATTCTGTAAGTCCCTTTACCTGTTGATTCGATTTCCAGCCACCCAAATAACGAATGGTAAACTTTTCATTTCGTGTTTCGGGTAATGCAGTGACAAACTCTGAAGCATCAAAACCATTAGGAATCACTGTCATCTTGTTTCTGAAATCCAGATGAGGAAAAAACCCATCATTGACTGCTGTGAATGCATTGCAATCTCTCAAGACTCTTTTTTCTAGTCGCTCATTACGTTTTCTTGAAAGGGAAAATTGATTGGCTTCATCGAGATAGAAAATTTTTGTCCACGGGTCTCGGAAATCAGCAACCCATTTTAATCCGCTCCATTTAGAAAGTTTTCGTGCAATTAGTTGTGTTGTTGGTGGCGGAGAGGTTGAGAAAATCAAATCAGGCTTTTCGTCCAGAATTATTTTCTTCCCTGCTGAAACTGCGAAAGAATACCAACCAATTTTTGCATCAGGAATAAATAAATTCACCCGAATCCATTTCGCTAATCGCGAAAAAAAACCTTTGGGTTTTGATTGAAAAACGTTGGTTGCAATTTGTCCTTTTTGTTTCGAGATTTTTTTTCTAAAAAATGTAGTGAGCTCAAACTTTGAAGTTCTAAAAATTTTTATCTCCTCCGGTACTTCGCCCAGAAGATTTTTATCGTAAATCGGTGCGTCAGGATTTTTGGTTGTTAAAATAATTGGCTCATATCCAAAGGCTCGAAGATTTTTGACAAACTTGAGAATTCTGTAAGTACCGGTGCCACCGTAAGGTGGCCAGTAATAGGTTACTATCAAAACCTTCTTTATATTCATACTTTACTTCAGAAAATCAGGAATCGTCAATGAAAATATTTTCTACTCTTCTTCTGTTTCTTTCAGTATCTGTGATCTCGAAAGCACAAACGACTGTGACTCTTACCACCAATGATGCTGGTTACAAAGATGCAGTGATTCGCGATTTAAGTCCGACAACAAACTATGGCTCAAGCAATGAAATAGTATGAACACAACACCTGAACATGATGAGCGAATAGCGAAGATGATATTTGCTTCGGTTTATCCGCACTACATCACAAAAGTTGAAAGTAAGGGCAGGACAAAAAAGGAATTACATCAGGTAATAAGAATGGCTGACAGGTTTTGATGATAAAAAATTGCAACAACTCATTGACGAGAAAATAACTTTTGAAACCTTTGCTTAACTCAACAACCTTGTGAAACTTAACATGTAATATTGTCGAAAATTTATAAGCCATGAAAAAATATGCCATTCTAATCATCAGTTATTCACTTTCAATATTCAGTTTGGAAGTAAAAGCACAATTTTCAACACAAACTATTAAAGGTATTCTGCTCGATAAACAATCCCTTTCTTCTTTGCCGGGAGTAACTATTATAATTATAGGCGCGGATCCGATAAAAGGCGCCACTACAGATATGAATGGACGATTCAAGATCTTAGATGTTGTACCCGGAAGGTATGATCTGAAAGCTTCGTACATTGGATACAAAGAAATTATTATTCCAAATGTAGTGGTTTCTTCAGGTAAAGAGGTAGAGATGGATATAACTATGGAAGAAGATATCAATGCCTTGAACGAAGTTGTCATTACAGGAACAAAAAAGAATGAAACAAATAATGATATGAGCACGGTTAGTGCTCGCTCATTTTCTATGGAAGAAGTGAATCGTTATTCCGGTGGACGTTCTGATCCATCCCGTTTGGTAGCAAATTTTGCGGGAGTAAGCAGTCCCAATGATTCCCGAAATGACATAGTGATTCGGGGGAATTCGCCTACAGGTGTATTGTGGCGAATTGAAGGATTAGATATTCCAAATCCTAATCACTTTTCAACATTGGGAGCAACCGGTGGACCTCTAAGTGCATTGAATACAAATATTCTTCGCAATTCTGATTTTTTTACCTCTGCTTTTCCTGCTGATTATGGAAATGCGACAGCTGGTATTTTTGATATCAGATTCAGAAATGGGAACACCGAAAAACGTGAACACACTATTCAGTTTGGTGCTTTAACAGGTTTGGAAGCAATGACAGAGGGGCCATTGAAAAAAGGCAGTACAGCTTCCTATGTGTTGGCTTATAGGTACTCATTCACAGGGTTTGCACAACAGTTGGGTATTCCAATTGGTACAACAGCTACTCCTTTTTATCAGGATCTATCATTTAAAATTAATTCAGGGGAAACAAAAGCAGGGAAATTTACTTTGTTCGGCTTAGCGGGATATAGTCATATTGATTTTAAGCACGATCAAATTGATTCTACCGATTTGTTTGCCGATCCTAATAAAGATTCTTATGCGTTAAGCAAAATGGGACTTGTCGGATTAAAACATTTTATCCGTTTATCTGATAAAACATTCTGGAGTACTGTGTTGGGTGTTTCATACGCTCAAAATGCATTTATGCTTGATACCATTCGCAACGATCAGGATCCTTTACGTGTTCTAATTGTTGAAAATACTCAAACACGTTATTCAATTAACACCCTTATCAATTCAAAAATAAATGCACGTTTCACATTAAAAGGTGGTATTCAATCTTCTGTTTACGAATTGGATATATTAGACAAAGACAGATTGTATTCACCCGAATGGAAATATCACTGGGATTACCGCAATACAACTTATCTGTTGGCTGGCTATCTGCAAGCAAAATACAGTATTACCGAAAATATTACTTTGAATGCAGGGTTACGGTCACAATACTTTGCCCTCAAAGGATCAAAATCTATAGAGCCCAGGGCAGGATTAAAATTTCAATTGAATGAAAAAAACTCGATCAATGTAGGTTATGGATACCATAGTCAAATGCAGCCATTGGATGTTTATTTTTACCGCTCATACAGCACCGATAGTACGTATGATGAATCCAATAAAAATCTTGATTTCACAAACAGCCAACATATTGTTATTGGGTACGATGTGTTGCCATTTAAAGACTGGAGAGTAAAACTGGAAGCTTATTATCAAATGTTAAATCATGTTCCGGTAACACAAGTAGCGAGCAGTTTCTCTTTGTTGAATGAAGGTGCATCTTTTGCCCCTACTCAGCAAGGGTATCTTAAAAATAATGGAACAGGAACGAATACCGGAGTAGAATTAACAATTGAAAAATTTTTCTCTCACGGATATTATAGTTTAGTATCTGCTTCATTGTATGATTCTAAATACAAAGGAAGTGATGGCATTGAACGCAACACAGCTTTCAATGGAAATTATGTTTACAACGTATTGGCAGGAAAAGAATTTATTATCGGGAAAGAAAATAGGAATGCACTTTCGTTAGATTTTAAGTTGACAGGAGCAGGTGGAAGATATTATACTCCGGTTGACCTAGATTCTTCCCGCATTGCAAATCAACAAGTATTGAAAGGTGATGCGTATGCTTTTACAGAACAGTATCCTGATTTCTTTCGCCTTGATTTTAAAGTAGGATATACTTTGAATAGCAAAAAGAAAAAATTATCGCAATCTATTTTCTTTGACATTCAAAACATAACAAATAATAAAAATGTGTTTGCTCAACAATACAATAGTGTTACAAAACAAGTAAATACATCCTATCAGATCGGATTCTTTCCTAATTTTATATATAAGATTCAGTTTTAAGGCAGCTAAAATAAAAAATTGTAGTGCTCCCCAAAAACCGGAATCGGGGTATAGTTGTGAAAACAGAGATTTCATAACTTGCTAAAATTCTAAAACACATGAGACGAGACCGAAGATTATTTGATGCATCCTTCAAAGCCAAGGTAGCATTGGAAGCATTGCGCGAACAAAAGACGATCAACCAGCTTGCAGCCGAGTATGATCTGCACCCCCAACCAGATCAGCCAATGGAAAAAACAACTGATGGACAACTTGCCCACGGTGTTTGACCCCGGCAAAACCGTGGTGAAAGAGGAGAGCAAACTCATCGAAGAACTGTACAAGAAACTCGGACAAGCGAAAGTGGAAAACGAGTGGCTGAAAAAAAAATCTGCACACCTCCTCGTACAAAAATTCTCGTACAGCCATGATCAGTAAAGAGAACAAGGAGTTAACGTTAAAGAAGCAGTGCGAGCTTGCAGGCATTGCTTCTTCAACTATCTGCTATCATCCTAAGCCGGAGCGTGCAGAGAATGTTTTGTTGATGGAACGCATTGATGAAATTTATACCGAGCGCCCATACTACGGAGCACGAAGAATACAAAAAGCACTTTCCTCACCGGACCAATTGATCAACATCAAACGCATCCGCAGGCTGATGAAGACAATGGCATTGCTTCCGCGCTATGCAAAACCCAACACCAGCAAGTGTGCACCGCAGCACAAAAAAGATCCTTACCTGCTCAGCGGATTAGAAATCACAGCAGCCAATCAGGTGTGGAGCATGGACATAGCCTATGTGAAAATGAAACGTGGATACATGTATCTCACCCACCGGTGCAAATCAGCATGCATGGACGAGGGCGCGCAACAGATCATGCATTCATTGAACGACTTTGGAGACGTGTGAAGCAGGAAGAAATTTACTTGCGCCCCTATCAAGACGGAGCCTCGCTCTGGATCGGACGGAAAGAGTATTTTGATTTTTACAACAACCAGCGCAAGCATCAATCGCTGGGGTATCATACACCCGCTCAGATTTATTTTCAACAAACATCGGTGCTTGCTAACAAAGAAGAAAGTACCAAAGAAGAAATTTTACGATGCTAATAACCATTACACAACTTAACTTCGATGAAAATAATTACAGGAAATGGGGTACCCTACAGTATTTTATTATTCCAATGCGGAAGTGACAGAGTTTTCAGGTTTGTTTAAGCCGCATTGATTTTCCATCTTCGCCCACCATGTGCGGCATCTCCGGTTTCATAGATTATAAACTCACTAAAGAAGATTCTGAAAAACGGATTGGAGCCATGCTCCAATCCATTGCGCATCGCGGACCGGATGCTACTTCTCATTGGAGCGAAAACGAAATCACCCTTGGTCACAACCGCCTTTCCATTATTGATCTGGCGGAAACCGCCAATCAACCGATGTTTTATGATGATCTCGTTTTGATTTTTAACGGGGAGATTTACAATTACATTGAAATCAGAAAAGAACTCGAGCAGAAAAATTTTCGATTCAAAACACAATCCGATTCTGAAATTATTCTTGCTTCGTACAAAGCATGGGGCAAAGATTGTGTCACCCGTTTTGTGGGCATGTGGGCGCTTGTGATCTGGGATCGCACGAACAAAACGCTGTTTGCTTCTCGCGATCGTTTCGGCATCAAACCGTTTTATTACATCAGTCATGAAAGGAATTTCTGGTTTGCTTCAGAAATAAAAGCGCTGAAACATTCACCGCATTTCAGCAATGATTTGAATATGAATCAAATTTCGCGTGGGCTGCAATTGGGTTGGACAGGCTATCAGGATGAAACTTATTTCTCAAAAGTCAAATCACTTCCTCCCGCACACAATCTGATTTTCCAAAACGGAGAAATAAAAATTGAGAGGTATTGGGATATTTCGTTCGGACAAAAATCAAATCTGAGTTTTGACGATAAGCGCGAGCAATTCCGCGAAATGTTTTTCGACAGCATCAAACTTCACATGCGAAGTGACGTGGAAGTGGGCGGATGTCTCAGCGGTGGAATCGACAGTTCAGCCATTGCAGGTTCTATCGGAAAACTTTATCCGGATTTAAAATTCAAAACCTTCACGATTTTTTATTCCGGTGATGGAGAAGTGGATGAACGTCCGTTTGCTAAAACAGTTTTGGAAAAATATCCTTCGCTCGTTCCGTTTTTCTATGAACCCAAAGGCGAAGAACTGACCAATGAGTTTGATCGAATTCAATATCATCAGGATGTTCCGCTACCTGGTTCATCACCGATCTCTCAATATTTTGTGATGAAATTGGCTGCGCAGCAAAAAATGAAAGTGCTGGTGGATGGTCAGGGTTCGGATGAATATTTGTTTGGCTATTTACATTCTTACTACCGCTACATCGGTGGATTGATTGCAAAAATGAGTTTGATCAAAGCCATGCGAACAAGATGGCAACTTGGCAATCAGCAATCGTACTCAATCAAGAAGCGAATTGATCTTCGGTTGAAAAGTTTTCTCTCCGCTGTTTTTGGTGAGCAAAGACTTTATGCAGAAGAGTACAAACGCAATTTCCCTTTTCTCACCAATATTAATTCAGCAGAAATTCCTTTTGACTTAGAAAACAAAGGAGATTCACGCCTCGATAAATTTTTGTATCAGCTTTTGTTCAACACGATGCTTCCATCACTGTTGCATTTCGAAGATCGCAATTCAATGGCATTCTCTATTGAATCGCGTGTTCCTTTTCTCGATCACCGTTTGGTTGAATTTGCATTTACGCTCGATGATGATGATAAAGTGAACTATTGCAAAACGAAATATATTTTGCGTGAATCATTAAAGGATATTCTTCCAAGTTCCGTTTATCAGCGAACGGACAAAAAAGGATTCGTTACTCCCGGTGAAGTAAAATGGCTGCGCGGACCGTTAAAACATCTGACGGAAATTGATGCAAACAAACTTGACATACTTGATAAAAGAAAAGTCAAATCAATTCTTGAGCGATATAAAACCGGTGATAACCGACAGGCAAAACTGGTTTGGCGAATCGCAACGTTGAATCATTGGTTAAAATAGAAGTCTCACCCCAACCCCTCTCCGGAGGAGAGGGGCTAAGAAAAATCACGCCACTCAATTGTTTATGTCGAGTGGCTTTCAGACTTGCCAAGTTTTTGAGACTTGGTAAGTCTCAAGATCAATGCAATTTCCAACTCTTTTGAAATAACATTTCTTTGCAACTCTAATCCTGAAAATCCATTTGTGCAATTTACCGCGATCATTGAAAAATCAAAAGACGGCTGGTTTGTTGGTCAGATCGAAGAATATCCCGCAGCAATTTCTCAAGGTAAAACACTGAAAGAAGTAAAGGTGAATCTGTCGGATGCGCTCAAATTACTCTTTGAAGTAAATCGCGGTAAAACATCAGACTTGCCAAGTCTTTGAGACTTGGTAGGTCTCAGAAAAACAATCCACTACAATTTTGAAATGTCATTCTGTAAGAAATAACATTTCTTTGCGCCCGAAAAAATTCTGAATGCAGCAAAAATTCGCAGATAAACTTCGTTGCCCTGTTTCAAAAGAAAAATTGGATCTGAATGTTTTTGAAAAAACGCAGCGCGTTTACAAAGGCGAAACCCGCGAAGAAATCATTTCTGCCATCTTTTTTTCTCCGAACGGATTTTTCTATCCCGTAATAGACGGAGTGCCGCGCTTGCAACTCGAATCATTTCTTGAGTACAAAGAGTTTTGCCTCAAGCACGTTTCAAGTTATGACGAGCGCAAACAAAAACTGATGAACGAATTCGGGTTCATCATCAAACAAAGTATCCGTAGGAACATCAACACAAAAAAAAGTTTTGGTTTTGAATGGGGTTTGTTCAAGTATAATGCGGACACCACCTGGGGCTGGACAAAAGATGCACGCAAAGAACGCTTTCTGAAAGAAATCGGAACCACCACAGAAAATGTAAAAGGAAAAACATTGATTGATATCGGATGCGGAAACGGTGTACTCACTTCAGGAATTTCCGAGTTCGGAATTGAAACGGTGGGATTGGATGCAACACGAAGTATTGAACGCGCTTTCAAGTTCAACGAAAACCCGGATGCACATTATGTGCAGGGAGATTTGCAAATGCCACCTTTTGCCCGCGAATCTTTCGACATTGTTTATTCAACCGGAGTCATTCATCACACCAACAACACTGAACTTTCGTTTTCTTGTATTTCTGAATTGCTGAAAAAAGAAGGCACCATTTATATCTGGCTTTATCACCCCATCAAACAATTCAAGCACAACGCAATTTTATTTCTGCGCAAATTCACCAAACACCTTCCGCTTTGGCTTCAATACATTTTGTATTTGGTTTTATTTGTTCCGCAAGCGATGATCCGCCACAAACTTGGTGGCACCAAACGCACATGGCGCGAACAACTGATTGACTATTTCGATGTGCTCTCTCCCGAATTCCGCTTTGAACACACAATGGAAGAAGTCGATACTTGGCTCACCAAACGCAATTATTCCAAAGGCACAAAATCGATAGACACACATTACGGTTTCGGTGCTTACGCTGTTAAGAACGCTTGACGATTCTTCAAACTCGGTCTTTTACCTTCACTCCGTATTATTTCTGAATTGTGAATTCTGAGTTCTTAATTCAAAATTTAAAATCCAAAATTTAAAAACCCACTTGGGCCTCGTTCAACGCCAATCTTTCTGGAACACCGTCATCGCTTATCTCGGTGTCGCAATCGGTTTTGTGAACGCGATGATTTTATTTCCGCGTTTTCTGGATGATGATCAGGTTGGTCTTACAAGAATCCTTCAACAAGCCGCAGTTATTTTTTCCCAATTCGCAGCCCTTGGCGGAAATAATATTTGTCTCCGCTTCTTTCCGTTCTTCCGCAATCAGCATAAACATGACGGCTTCGCGTTCTACACTTTTCGCCTCACCACAATCGGCTGTTTGGTTTTCGCTATTCTCATTTTCATTTTCAAAAACTACATCGTCAATTATTATGATGAAAACTCTCCGCTCTTCGTTGACTATTTCCTCATGCTCATTCCCATCGGCATTGCAACCACCTATTTCAATTTGTTCGATTCCCATGCGCGTTCTGTATTCCGCACTATTGTTCCATCGTTCATCAAAGATGTTTTGCTGCGACTGCTCATCACCATCAGCATTTCATGCTATGCGTTGGGATGGTTGAATTTCGAATCCTTCGTCATTCTGTTCGTGGTCATGAACTCAGTCATCGCGCTGGTTCTGTTTTTATTTCTTGTTGCGAAAAAAGAAATTCATATCCGCGCACCCATCAAAATTTCCAACATGCAGCGAAAAGAAATGCTGCAATACGGATTTTATTCTTTGATCACCGGCACCAGCAACATCCTGGTCATCACCATTGATAGTCTGATGATCGGGGCAATCATGGACAACGGATTGCAAAATGTCGCTTACTACACCACAGCCGCTTTTCTCATCTCGCTCATGACCTTGCCTGCGCGCTCCATGGAAAAAATTACTTATCCGCTTATTGCCGAATTCTGGAAACAAAACCAACTCGAAAAAATCAACAAGCTCTACAAAAAAGTTTCCGTCACCAATGCCGTCATCTGTTTCATGATCCTCATTCTGCTCTGGACCAACGTGCGCGATCTCTATTCATTTCTCCCCGCACCCTATTCGCTCGGCATCATTTGCGTGCTCTGGCTCGGCATCGGCAGGCTCATTGATATGATGACCGGCATCAACTCCATCATCATCAAAACATCGGAGCATTACCGTTACGAAACCTTGTTCAACATCATCTTCACCACCATGGCGGTTGCGCTCAATTATTTTTTCATTCCTCTTTGGGGTATGCAGGGTGCCGCCATTGCCACCGGCATTTCCATTGTGGTTTTCAATCTCCTCAAATGCGGTTTCATTTATTTCAAAATCGGGCTCTGGCCTTTTGAGAAAAATCACTTTTGGATTATTCTGCTTGGCTCTGCAGTTTTGATTGCCGGATATTATCTCCCGCTAAATATCGAAACAGATTCCTGGTTCATTCATGCCTTCAACATTGGCGTGCGCTCTTTATTTGCGCTCCTCGTTTTCGCCTTGCCGGTTTACCTCCTCAAATGGAGCGAAGACATCAACGAAATCGTAAATAAAATTTTCGGGAAAATGTTTTTGAAGAAATAAAGAATTTGGGCGGCTAACAACACAAAGCTATGCCGGGTGTTCCGCTTGTATCTTTTTTACCTGCGCAAAAGAAGCCATTCAAAAAAGGATACCGCTGCACCCCCTATCGCAAATTTCCGCTTCGACTTTGGTCATTCCGAGATATTAGCAAGGAATCTTGGATTACTCTTCTGATTTCAGTATGGAGGTGTTCTTCTGTAATTGTGAAATTTGCTATAACTCAAATGCTCAATCAATCGCCTTCTTATTACGTCATTTTCGATCGGAGACATTGAAGCCATGTAAGGGAATCTAATTCCAGATTGATCGTTTATTTGGCTCATCCAAATGCCCGAGTTCAATAGCTGCAAAATAACTGCCCGAGTTGATCCGAGTTTTTGGGGATCGAGTTTGGCTGAATCCCAAGTATCATCTATTGAAATTCGTGTGAACAAAACCATTTCCGAAAAATAAAAGCGATAGGTATAGACAATATTCGCTCGAGTTTCATCAATCCAAATTGGATTTTGCCTATCAATAAATGGCTCCCCACGAACTCTACCAATTCCGACTATGCGTGAAGGAGGATCTTGAAAAAATTTTGAATCCGTTGTTTTGCTATGCATGATACACAACATACCTGGTTAGACTCGACTCCACATTGGTTGATGCTTTGTATTTAGCCCCCATGTTTTTTTGCGTACAGCAGTCAGCAAATTTTCAGGCGTTCCTGTAATTCGGAAAAGAGGGGCTGGGAAGTATAAGTCTTCCAAGGTAATCGGCATTGATCAAATTGTTTTAATTCATCAAACCCCAACTGTCGAGCAAATATCAATGAAGTAAACATCTGTATTGTTTCTATCAATGTTCTTTACAATGAAAGGTCTCCATGAGGATTATTCAAACAAGTCAAACTGCCAGCAGTTTTTGGGAAGTCCTGCAAAAATTAATGTGAAATTTAATGTCTGACCGAATTCAACCTTCATCCAATGAGGATTAATAGCAATGTTTTCTGAATAGACCAACTCACTCAAATGGTACGGATCTTTCACAGCAAGAAAAGTTGATTTCGAAATATTGATTTCGCGCATGTAATCTTTTCGCGTGTACGAGCAATGAATCACCACTTGAGATTCCTCTTTTACTTGACTGAAGAGTCTGTGTGTTGGCGCATCATTCTTTTTGATTTCCGGTCTTAATGTTGGAATACTAACGATTTCAATTTCTGTCATATAGATTGAATGTTTTTGATTAAGAACAAGCTCTGTCACATCTTCCTTTGCTCTACTTTTTCCATTCTCTGTTTCCACTATATGAACCGCCAAGTATTACTCCTGCTGCTTGTGATCCGCTGTTGAACTCATAGTCTGTTACAAGTTCATAGTTTCCTGAAATTATACCTTGACGTTTCAAGTCTTCTCGTAATTCCTTGATATACACAGGTGTGCTCGGAGTTTCATGCCTGCTTAATGACGCACCGGCCAATACCAGAAATCTTCCACGCTCTGTCTCTATTCCTTTTGCAAGCACATTCTTTTTACGATCATTAATTGTACGATAATCTTGACGTAAGGAAGCACCATTGCCATTGATTTTCGAAAAAATTTCGGGCTCCTTATCCCTTATTTCATTGTTCTCTATTTCTGTGAATCCCAATGTTTTTCTCAGTACATTGTTGATATTGTCATTGCTGTTTTGAAGCTTTGAGAATAGATATTGATAAACTACAAAATCTACCTCGATCGGAAATCTGTCTTTCATGTTTAGTGATTTAGACTGCAAATATAAATAGTCTAAATGACATTTGCAAGTCATTTCAAGTAAAATATTATTTTAGTTGTGAGTGGAGTCTCAACCAACACGCCTGCTGCCCACTTCCAATTTTCACCCCGCCTTCAACTTCACTAAAATCGCTATTCCCAAAATCATATAAGGCAGATGAACCATGAGTGGTGGATCGAAAAGCTGAAAGCGAACGATGTACAAAACGGAGCCTGCATAACCGAATACGATGCAAAACCAACCAATCCAGTTGGGGAGAACTTGAGATTGAAGTAATGCTGTGCCGATAAAACCGGTGGCGAGATAAGCGAGCACCATATAAACCGAAAACAGAGAACTTGACCATGTGCGCAGCGTGACGTAAAAGTTTTGTATTTCATTGAACTCAACAAATTGTTTTGCCGCCCATGTTGTGTATACCACACGGAATGCGATGTCAATAATCCAGAGAATGGTGCCGATGATAAATGCGGAGTAAGCGAGCTGCGGAAGCATGTTTTGATTTTGTTGTTTCAGTGCATCAGTCAGCAACGTGATACCGAAAAAATTAACGATAACACCAACGAGAAAAAATGCATGAATGATGTGCCAGTTGGTTTTATGAGTGCCGATGATGGTGAGATATTCTTTCACATCTTTTGTCATCCATTGTTTGTAAGGAAGAGTGAAAGCACCTATCCAAAAGAAAATCCCTCCTGCAAGAATCAGAATTCCTGCCCATCGCCATAAATTGATATCGTCTGCGTTCATGATTGAAATTTGAACACAAGGTACAAAATGGAAATTACTTTTCTAATTCGTTTATTCGTTCCGATTCGCTTTTCGATGATTTTACAAATCAAACTTGATCCCCTGCGCCAGCGAGAGTTGAGTTCCGTAGTTGATGGTGTTGGTTTGCCTGCGCATATAAAGTTTCCATGCATCGGAGCCTGACTCGCGGCCGCCACCGGTTTCTTTTTCACCGCCAAAAGCGCCACCGATTTCAGCGCCTGATGTTCCGATGTTGACGTTTGCAATGCCGCAATCGCTGCCATCAGCCGATAAAAATGTTTCCATCTCGCGCATGTTAGTGGTCATGATGGAAGAGGACAATCCCTGTGGAACATCATTCTGCAACTGAATGGATTCTTCCAGCGATTTTGATTTGAGCAGATAAAGCACGGGAGCAAAAGTTTCGTGCTTCACAATTTCTGATTGCGCGGGCATTTCGGCAATGCAGGGTTTTACATAACAACCGGATTCAAATTCATCGCCTTCCAAAACTCCGGGTTCAACCAAAAACTTTCCGCCTTGTTTTTTCACCTGCTCCACGGCATGCAAATAATTTTTCACCGCATCGCGGTCAATCAGCGGTCCCACATGATTTTTTTCTTCCAGCGGATTTCCGATCCGCAATTGATGATAGGCTTTCACCAATTTATTTTTCACTTCTTCATAAATTCCTTCGTGAATGATTAGTCTGCGCGTTGTGGTGCATCGCTGACCACAGGTTCCCACTGATCCGAAAACAGCCGCAGGCAATGTTGAATTCAAATCTGCGGTATCGGTAATGATGATCGCATTGTTTCCTCCCAATTCAAGAATTGATTTTCCGAATCGCGCAGCAACAGCAGTACCAACTTCTTTTCCCATCCGTGTTGAACCGGTTGCGGAAATCAACGGCACACGTTTGTCATTTACTAATTGTTCACCCATATTTCGGTCACCTGTTATTAGACAGGAAACACCTTCAGGAATATTATTTTTCTCAAAAACTTTTGCAGCAATTTTCTGAACTGCCACTGCGCAGAGCGGAGTTTTTTCAGATGCCTTCCAAACACAAACATCACCGCACACCCATGCAAGGGCGGCATTCCAACTCCAAACCGCCACCGGAAAATTAAACGCGGAAATAATTCCGCAAATGCCGAGCGGATGCCATTGCTCATACATGCGATGATTCGGTCTTTCTGAATGCATCGTTAATCCGTACAACTGTCGCGACAAGCCAACTGCAAAATCACAGATGTCAATCATCTCCTGCACTTCGCCATAACCTTCCTGCAAACTTTTTCCCATTTCATAAGAAACCAATTTACCGAGCGGTTCTTTGTGTTTGCGCAATTCATCTCCCAATTGGCGGACAATTTCACCGCGTTTCGGAGCGGGAATTTTTCTCCAGACTTTAAATGCATCTTCGGCACTCAGAATTATTTTTTCGTAATCTTCTTCGCTTGTCAAAGAAACTTTTGCGATCAGTTCGTCATCAACAGGAGAAAATGAATCAATGGTTTTTTTATTATCAAACCAATTTTTTCCTGATGAAGTACCGGAGTTTATTTCTTCAATTCCCAACTCCCTGAGAAATGAAGTGTCAATACGCGCAACAGTTGCTGACATGTTTTTTTATTTTTCGAATCGCAAATTTAGCAATTGAATTAGCCTGTTGATTGAAAAAGGCGGAGTGTATGATTTAAAAAAAATCTTGCTTACCTTCGGCTTGCAAAAAAACTGAATGAAGCAAATCTACCCTGCGTTCATTTTTATTTTTCTTCTTTCTTCCGTTAATGATTCATTGGCGCAGCAATACATTTTTGCGCAACTCAATGGCTCACCAAATATGGATTACACGGGTTGGAATCTTGCCGGTGCTGCAAATATTGGAGACACAGGCAGAGATGCCGATAATTTTTCCAATGAAATGATTTTGTGTCCACCGAATTATAGCACAAGTGGCGCATGTTTTTATGCCACTGCATTAGACCTGAATATCTGCACGCAATGGACAGCAGAATTTGACTACCGCATCTGGGATGGAAACGGTGCTGATGGAATTGCATTTTGTTTTTTACAAAATCCTCCAACGGGTTATGTAGTTGGCGGTGGTCTGGGAATTCCTTCCAATGCAAATGGATTGATGGTTTGTCTGGATCCGTACAATAATTGCGGAGGAGCAAATCCGGAATTGCAAATCCGTTATCCCAATTACAACGAATGCCCCAGCCCCGCACAACCTACTTTATATAATCAGTCAATTCTGCGCCAGTCGGCTTATCATCATATGAAGGTGATTTATAATGCCGGAAGCATCAGTGTGTATATCGACAATGTGTTCTATCTCGGTGGAAATTATACTGCGAACTATGTCGGTTATCTTGGTTTTACTGCAAGCACCGGTGCATTGACAGATCGTCATTCAATTCGCAACGCAATTATTTACACCGATATGCCGCCATCAGATGCAGGAGCTGATTTAACGATGTGCAGTGGTGATACGATTCAGATTGGTACGACATCAAATCCTAATTTTAATTATTCGTGGTCACCTTCAACAGGTTTGGACAATCCGAATATTTCAGATCCGAATCTTACTCTCACCAATTTTTCAGGCTCTCCGGTTCAATATTCTTACGTAGTTGAAACTGATTCCGCAGGAGCAAGTTGTTTGAGCACGGATACTATTGTAGTGACTGTTAATCCTGCTCAGCTCATTAGTTTACCTCCGCAAACTATTTGTATTGGTGACTCGGCACAGTTAAATGCAACCGGATTTTCAACCTATGCGTGGAATGCCTCGCCAACTTTGAGTTGTATAAATTGCCAGTCGCCTTTTGCATTTCCAACTTCTACCACAACTTATACTGTTACCGGTACACTCAGTGGCGGCTGCAATGCAATGGGAACACAAACAGTAAATGTGAATCCATTGCCTGCGGTGAATGCAGGTAATGACGTTTCGATTTGTTATGGCGACACAACTTACATTTCTCAAAACGGTGTGGTGTTCGGGACTTATATATGGGCACCGAATGCAGATATTACCTGTTCAAATTGCCCGGGTACGAATGCTTATCCATTGACGAGTACAACGTATACGCTTACTATAGGTGACCTGAATGGTTGCATAGATTCTGATGATGTAGACGTCAATGTTTATCCGCAGTTTGTAATTAATGCAGGAATTGATCAATCAATTTGTACAGGTGATTCGGTTTCTTTGAATGCATCCGCTGCTGCATCATATAGTTGGTCGCCATCAACAGGATTGAGCTGTGCGAATTGTCAATCTCCTTTTGCTTTTCCAAATTCAACAACCACGTATACGCTGACTGCAACAGATGCAAATGGATGCACTGAGACAGATGATATTATAATTTCGGTGAATCAACTTCCGACAGGAACAATCAGTCCCGGCACAACAATTTGCAATGGAGATTCTGTTCAGTTGAATGTTTCGGGTGGAGCGAGTTATTCTTGGTTGCCAACATCAACTTTGAGTTGCAATACTTGTAATAATCCGTTTGCATTTCCAACATCAACAACAACTTACACCGTCAGTATTATTTCCGCGGCAGGATGCTCTGTGATTGATTCAGTGACTCTTTCTGTAAACACATCACTCGTTGTGAATGCGGGTGCGGATGTATCGATCTGTTCCGGAAATTCCGTTCAACTCAACGCGAGCGGTGGAGGAAATTATTCGTGGTCGCCTTCGACAGGTTTGAGCAGCACAACGATTAATAATCCTGTTGCCAATCCGATCATTACTACTACTTACGATCTTGTTGTAACTGATGCAAACGGATGTTCAGGAACAGATGATGTTACTGTGACTGTAAATCCGAATCCTATTGCGAATGCCGGACTTGATTTGGTGGTTTGTGACGGGACTTCAAACCTGATTGGGGGAAACCCGACTGCAACATCAGGAACTTCACCATACAATTATTCATGGTTACCCGTTACGGGTTTGGATAATCCGGCTCTGTCAAATCCAACAGCAACGATTTCTTCAGCTCAGAATTATTCGGTGATAGTTACAGATGCAAATGGTTGTACTGCAATTGATGCGATGAACGTTACTGTCACACCAATGCCTGTTGCTACAGCTGGAAATGATCAGACAATTTGTATCGGTGATATGGTTCCTTTGCAATCAGGTGGTGGTACAACTTATCAATGGATTCCTGCCACAGGTTTGGATAATCCGAATACTCAAAATCCAAATGCATCACCAATTGTAACAACAAATTATTCTGTGAGTGTTGGAGATGCGAATGGTTGCGGATTTGATACAGCTACGGTTTTAATTACAGTCAATCAGCTTCCCATTGTTCTCGGGGATACGATTTTCAATATCACTGAGGCGGATGAAGCACAGATTAATTTGAGTGGCGGAATTGTCTGGTCATGGACTCCTTCGGCAGATTTGAGTTGCAGTGATTGTGCAAATCCGATTGCTTCACCGAATGAAACCACTCAATATCTGGTGACAGTTACGGATCTGAACGGATGCGTGAACACAATAAATATTCTCATCATCGTGGAAGAAGTTTGCAACTCAATAAATATTCCAAACGCATTTACTCCGAATGGAGATGGACTGAATGATGTTTTCAATTTCATCAACAATAATATTTTCAATCAGGTGATTGAGTTTAAAATTTATGACCGCTGGGGAAATGTTGTTTTTGATGATAAGTCGGGAACCGGCTGGGATGGAAAAAATAAATTCGGACTACTTTACGAAGTTGGATCATTCACCTACTTCCTTCGCATTCAATGCGCGGAGGGTGAAGAAATCGTGAAAGGAAATCTCACCTTGATTCATTAAATCTTTACAAAGCCGTCTTCAGCATTTCTTCCGGATTGAGCTGATTCAACCGGATCATGAAACTGATATCGTTACGAAAATCTCCGTTCGTTTTCAAAATCTGATCATAATCTTTTGACCAGGCAAACGGAATATAAACTTCAAAAACATTTTTCCAAACAGTAAGCACCACACCGGCATTGTAAAGTTTGTTGACGTAATAATTTCCAACGAATTTATTTTCCATATAAATGCCATAGTCAAAATACAAACCGATAGGAAGTTTTAAGAATGGAATAGAAGAACGCAGATTGACTGATGCCATCCATTGGTCTGACATACCTATCCACGGATGAGTATTGTTTGCCAGTTTGAATCCTCCCTCACGCAAAGTGATTTGCTGAGAAAGAATTCCGGTTTGCTCTGTTCTTCCGAGATAAATATCATCGTATTTGTAATCTGTTAGACCACTTCCACCATTCAGATTGAGTGGGAAATTGAAATCATTTTTATTCTCATTCAAAATAGCTCCTGCAAACAAACGAATATCAAAACCTGAATTTTTTGAATTGTAATTGAAATGATAATTACCTTCCGCGCTTGCTTTTACGAATTGATTGAACTGCTCCAGTTTGAGCGACCAACCAAACGGATTAATCGTTCTGTGATTTTGAGATGAGAAGGAGAGTTCGTTGATGTAATAATAAGTTTCCAATACTGCTAGCTCAAAATAAATGTCGAGACCAACATATTCTTTCTTGACGTTTATTTGTCTAAACTTCAAAACATTTTCCTGCGGATTCCGTGCGCGTTGCTTTTTGAATTCAAAAGAAATGGCAGGTGTGACTTTTCGGAATTGCAACATTGCGCTACCCGGAACTTCAGGGCATTCACCAACCAAGCATGGAGTAATTTCTGCTATTGAATGATTTTCATCTTCCGAAAACATAAACCCGGACAAGCTCAATTTCACATTCTGAAAAAGTATTTGCGGATACATGTTGTATTCAACCACTCCAACACCATTCAAATTTCTTGAAGCGAAGGAATACATGGGCAGCAAAGAGTAATTGAATTTTTTAAACGGAACGGAATGGTTGTAAAGAATCAATCCGAACAGCCAGCGATCGTAATTATTCCACCCTAACTTCGGATAGATGAACAACTGAGAACGTTCCGGATTTTGTAAACTGAAATAAGGTTGAACACGAATGGGTTCCCACCGTTTTAAAATTCCCCGAGCGCGAATCGAATTATTTTTCTCGTTGATCTCGGGAGTATAAAATTCCGCGTTGATTTGATATACGCACACATGACAGGATGGAATGGTTATGGTTTTTTCTCCGTAAAATCCTTCAACCCAATATGTAGCGTAAACCGCATCATCCTGAATCACTGAAATTGAAAATGGCGCGGCAATGTCACCTGTATTTTTTATTTCGAATTCAGTCAATTCATCTCCGAGATATTTTTTACTGTCAGAAGAAAGAATCTTGTAATCTAATTTTTTCTTTGAGTAAATCAGATCATCAAAAAACCAATCCAGATTTTTTCCTGTCTGAACTTCAAAAATTCCGCGAATATCTTCCGGCTGGGGATGTTTGAATTCAAACTGTTGATAATACTCCTGCATGATTTTATCAAAATTTTCCTGACCCAGGTAATGCGCGAGATAATCAAAAGCCAAAGCAGTTTTTAAATAAACGTCTGTTCCGTAGTTGGTACTGGTGAATTCCTCCGAAGCCAAACCGGGCGGCTGATCTTCATTGGTAGTGGCCTTAATAAGGAAACCGATTTTATTAAGGTATTCGCGTCTTTGATAATCAAGATCAAGAAATTTTGCGATACCCTTTTCTGCAAAATCTCCCATGATTTTTGCATCTGGATGAAGCGTTTTCATCGTCCGCATTTCATAATAGGAATTGATGCCTTCATCCATCCACGGATTGATTCTTTCATTTGAACCGAGCTGTCCGTAAAACCAATTATGCCCGACTTCATGTATAACGATGTCCTGTAAAGTGAGATCACTTCCACCTGCGCTGATGACCGTTACATTCGGATATTCCATTCCGCCACCCGCACTCAACGCACCTTGAACAGCAGCGCATTGATCATAAGGATATTCGCCCACCCACAAAGAATAATGATAAACCGCATCGTTTACATATTGAGCAGCTTTTTTCCAGAGCGGGAATTGTTTTGAGGTGAACATTGCCCAGGTTGTAACGACACGTTTTGAAAAAGGAAGTTCGACACTGCTCTTCATAACATGGTACCGTTTGTCGGCAAACCATCCGAAATCATGAACATTGTTCGCGATGAATTCAATTGTCTTTTCAGTTGTATCGGAAGGAGAAAATTCTTCTGTTAAAAAAGGTTCTTCCGCAGCCGCAGTTCTTTCTGCAATCTGATTAAGCCATTCTTGTTCTTCGAAATTGATGAGATTTCCGGTTGCTCCGACCACATAGTTTTTCGGCAAGGTAATTCTCACATCAAATTTTCCGTACTCAGAATAAAATTCACCCTGATCGAGATAGGGAATCGGATGCCATCCATATTTGTCATACACAGCCGGTTTAGGATACCACTGTGTAATCTGGTATGATTGCCCGACATGACCGAGCCGCGAAAAATCACTGGGAATTTTAACGTGAAAAGGAGTAGTGATTTTTATTTTATCTCCGGAAGAAAGCTTGCGGTTCAAAAAAACTTTGGCGATATCAATGTTTGCGGAATCATATTCCCACTTGAGCGCCTGTCCTTCGGCAGCAAAAGCGAGTTCATCTATATAACCGCGTGCCTCAGGTTTTGAAAAATAAAAATCAGTTGAACCGTTTTCGACCTGTTGTTTGGCAAACGCGGTGTTTTCATTTTTATAAGCGTTCGGCCAAAGATGAAACCAGATATAATCGAGCGCAGCCGGTGAATGGTTGATGTATTCGATCTGAATAAATCCGTGAAGTTCATGCTTGACATCATCGAGGCGCACATCAATTTCATAGTTCACTTCCTGCTGCCAATATGCGGATTGTGCATAGGAAAATTGAAAGGCAAGTATCAAAATTGGGGTGCAAAAAATATTTTTCATCGGTTAAAATTCTGTTTTACAAATGTACTTACGTGTAAAACTGCTTATTGTATTTTAGTCCGCTAATTCATACCTTGTTTCCCAAGCCAAGATGAGAGAATTCGAAGACAATTACAGAGAGGAGATCAAAGAGCTGGTTGATCAGTTTGAGGCGATGCGATGCGGGCAGAGCGTTCATCTCGAAGAACCCGACTTTGAGGAGCTTGCTGATTACTTTGAAGATTCCGGAAAATCAGAAAAGGCAATGGAAGTTTTGGACTATGCCGTTCAGCGATTTCCATTCTCCGCAGTTTTTCTGGTTCATAAAGCTGCTCTGTTATCGGATATGCTGAAGCCGGATGAATCCATGTTGCTGCTTGAGAAGGCAGAGGCCATGGACTCCGGTGATTCTGATATTTATTTTTTGAAGGCCGATATTTTTGTTTCGAAAGGAATGCATCAGCAGGCGATTGATGCGTTGAGTAAAGCTTCAGAAATCTGTCCTCCAGAAGAACTCGCTGATGTGTACATGAACATGGCGGATATATATGAAGATTGGGAGAAATTTAATGAAGTGATTTTCTGGTTGACAAAAACGCTGGAGCTGAATCCTGCTCATGAAGAAGCGCTGAACCGCATGTGGTTTTGTGTGAAGATTCTCGAATCGTATGAGGAGAGCATTCTGTTTCATGAGAAATTTATAGATGCCAATCCATACTGTTACATGGCGTGGCATAATCTGGCGAATGCTTACGCAGGAAAAGGTGATCTTGAAAAAGCGATGAGCGCTTTTGATTTTGTTTTTGCCATTAATGATGAATATGAATACGCGCACCGCGATTGCGGGCATCTGCATTATCGCCTCGGCAGTTATCAAAAAGCAGCGGATCATTTATTGCTCGCATTGGGATTATCGAAACCTTATAAGGAATTGTACTTTACATTGGGATTGTGTTATGAGCATTTGAACCATTACAGCCGTGCAAGATATTTTTTGCGAAAAGCAGTAAACCTCGATCCCAATTTCAGCGAAGCGTTTTTCAAAACCGGAGATTGTTACAAAGCAGAATTCAACTGGCAGCATGCGCTCATTTCATATCAACGCGCAGTAAAACAAAATGAAGAAAATCATGAATATCATGCGGCACTGGCGCAGACCTATTATCAAGTGGATGAAATGAATCATGCGATGGAGGCATACAAAAAAGCAATCCGCCTGAAACCCGACATGATGATTTACCGGATTGAATTATCGAAATATGAATTTGAAAACGGTGATGTGGACGAAGCGATGTTGACGATTGATAAAGGAGAAGATGCATGCGGTAAGAATTCCTGCTTCGATTATTTGAGAAGCGCTTTTCTGTTTTCAACCGGTAAAAGAAAACAGGCGGAAGAATTTCTGGAGCGCGGATTAATTGCCGATTACAACGGGCATATCCTGATGTATGAAATTGTCAATCACCTGGAAAATGATCAGGAAATTACCAGAATCATAGAGCAGTATAAATCATAATTACAAAAAATGAATTTTGAATTAAAGGATATTCCGAAGCGTTCGTCAAAGCCGAGAAATGAAGGTTTGACCATGGTCATGGATAAAGGGTTAAGCACCCGACAGGTTGAAGATTTTCTGGAAGCCAATGAACCGCATACCGACATTGTAAAACTCGGATTCGGCACTTCTTATGTTACCCCGAAACTTCAGGAGAAGATTGATATCTACAAACGAAATGGAATCAAACTTTATTTCGGAGGCACTTTGTTTGAAGCGTTTGTGATTCGCGGGCAGTTTGAAGATTATCTGCGTCTGCTTGATAAATACAAAATGGAGTTCGCTGAAATTTCTGACGGTTCAATTGACATGGCTCACGATGAAAAATGCGAATACATACGCAAGATGGCGAAATATGTAACTGTTCTTTCTGAAGTGGGATCGAAGGATGCGGAGAAAATTATTCCTCCTTACAAATGGATTGAATTAATGAAGCTCGAAATTGAAGCAGGTGTTTGGAAAGTTATTGCCGAAGCGCGCGAAGGCGGAAACGTGGGTATTTATAGAGGCACGGGGGAAGTGCGCGAAGGTTTGATTGAAGAAATCCTGACGCAAGTTCCTTCTGAAAAAATTATGTGGGAAGCGCCCAACAAAGCACAACAAGTGTGGTTTATCAAACTACTTGGCTCCAATGTGAATCTTGGAAATATTGCACCGCACGAAGTGATTCCACTTGAAACGCTGCGTGTTGGTTTACGTGGCGACACGTTTCATCAATTCCTGAACAAAGCGTAAAATTATTCGCGTTGGACTTCATCCACAGTTTCATTGATTACATTTTACATCTTGATACGCACCTCTATTCCATAGTTTGCGAATATGGCGCACTCACTTATTTATTCATTTGCCTCATTCTGTTTTGTGAAACCGGTTTAATCTTCACTCCTTTTTTGCCGGGAGATTCTTTGTTGTTTGCCGCGGGTGTGGTCACAGCCGGAGCGGCTACTTCCGGAAGCGCCAATTGCGAGAATGCAAATGGTTTGAATATCTGGATACTTATTCCATTGATGATTCTTGCCGTGTTGACAGGAGATAACGTCAACTATTTTGTAGGAAGAAAAATCGGAATCAGATTATTTGAAATTAAATCGCTGAGAAGAATACTGAAACGCAAATATCTTGATCGTACCGAAAAATTTTATGAGAAGTACGGAAAGCAAACGATCATCCTTGCACGATATATTCCGATTGTGAGGACGTTCGCACCATTTGTTGCAGGCATTGGCCGCATGCGCTACGGAACTTACCTCACATATTGTGTGATTGGCGGAGTAACCTGGGTTTGTGCTCTTACGCTATCGGGTTATTTTTTCGGAGCCATTCCTTTTGTGAAAAATAATTTTGAGCTGGTCATTTTTGCCATCATCTTACTTTCCTTCCTTCCACCTGTCATCCAGTATCTCAGAATTAAAATGAAAGACAAAAAATCTTCTTCCATCTCCTGATCGTTTTTCTATTTCTTATTTGTTAATTCGTTCTTTATTCTGTCTTCGTTGAATTATGAGAACTTTTGGATTGATCGGATTTCCTCTGGAACATTCTTTTTCAGAAACCTATTTCGCAGAAAAATTTTTCCGCGAAGGGATTCATGAATGTGAGTACAGAAATTTCCCTTTGCAATCAATTGCAGAATTCAGTCAACTGATTCAATCAGAAAAAAATCTTTTTGGATTAAATGTTACGATTCCTTATAAAGAATCCGTCATTCCGTTTTTGGATGTACTGGATCCATTAGCGCAGGAAATCAACGCAGTGAACTGTGTCAGAATCATTAATGGAAAAACAAAAGGATTCAACACGGATGTTTTTGGTTTTGAAGAATCGCTGAAAATGGTATTGCAAAAACATCATGATCGTGCATTGATTCTTGGAAGCGGGGGAGGTTCAAATGCTGTTCAACACGTTTTGAGAAAACTGCGAATCGAATTCAAAATCGTTTCACGAAATCCATCAGAGAATGCATTGAGTTATGATGCGTTGAATGAAATAATAATTTCTGAAAATAAACTGATCATCAACACCACTCCGGTCGGGCAGTTTCCTGATACGCACAAAAGTCCGGCTATTCATTATCAATATATTTCTAACGCACATTTACTCTTTGATCTGATTTATAATCCTGAACTCACTACATTTTTGCTGGAAGGAAGAAAACGCGGAGCGCAAATCAAAAATGGATTGGAAATGCTATATCTGCAGGGGGAAAAGAGCTGGGAAATCTGGAATGACTAGTTCCTATTCGTTTATTCGTACAGATTCGTTATTCGCAGGTTCATTCATCACCTTCATCTGCAACTGAATAGCTTCCTGGTGAATCAGTTGCCATAATCGCAAGATCAATTCAGGGGAAAGTCCGTGTTCATCCGCCCAGTGTGAACGGGTCAAAACAATTTCATTCCATCGTTCAAGTTGAAAAACGGTGATGTTGTTTTCCTTTTTAAACAACCCGACTTGTTCTGCAATTTTCATCCGTTCGGAAAGTATGCGCAGAATTTTTTCATCCAACTGATCAATCATCGAACGCATTTCAGTAATATTTTTCTGAAAGATCACATCATCAGAATGTTCTTCGCGCAGTACGAGATTCTGAAGTAGAATTTTAAATTCCGCAGGAGTTATTTGTTGCGCTTTATCCGTCCATGCCTGATCCGGATCAGGATGTGTTTCAATCATCAGTCCGTCAAAATTCAGATCCATCGCTTTTTGTGCAAGCACCTGCAGCAGTTCTCTTTTTCCTCCGATATGACTCGGATCGCAAATCAATGGAATAGCCGGCATGATGCGTTTGAGTTCAATCGGAATCTGCCACATTGGGTCGTTGCGGTATTTTTCTTTTTCGAAAGAAGTAAAACCGCGATGCACCGCAGCGATATCCTGAATGCCAGCCAACTGAAATCTTTCGATCGCGCCCATCCATAATTTCAGATCAGGGTTTACGGGATTTTTTATCATCACAGGAATGGAAACACCTCGCAGCGCTTCTGCAATTTCCTGAATCAGAAAAGGATTGACTGTTGTACGCGCACCGATCCATAAAACATCCATCTCATATTTCAAAGCCAGTTCAAGATGATTTGTGTTGGCGACTTCAACCGTTGTCTTTAATCCTGTTTCATTTTTCACGCGCTGCAACCATTTCAAACCTTCTTCACCTATTCCTTCAAAAGCACCGGGGCGAGTGCGCGGTTTCCAAATGCCAGCGCGAAAAAGATCAACCGGAATTTCTTTCAGCGCATGAGCAGTTTTCAAAACCTGTTCTTCGGTTTCTGCACTGCATGGACCGGCAATCAGAAAAGGTCGATGTGATTTGAAAATGGATTGCATGAAAACAAAATTAGAACATGATCAACCACAAAATATTTTTCAATCATTAATCATTATTCATAAATCATAATTTCCTGACTTTATATTTGTCGCTCTATGGAATCAGATCCCCGACCGTTGAATCTGGAGAATACCGAAATTGCTTTTGCGCATAAATCAGATAAGCAACTCAAAGAATCTTACAGGCTTTTTAAACTCATCAACAATTCTGCGCTCACGAAAATCGGCATTGCGCTGACACAATTATCGGTCAAACTTCATCTGCCTGTCAAGCCGATTATCAAAGCCACTATCTACAAACAGTTTTGCGGTGGCGAAACAGTGGACGAATGCAAACCACTGATCGAAAAAATATTTTCAAAAGGAGTGAGCACCATGCTCGACTACGGCATTGAAGCCAAATCCAATGAAAAAGAGTTTGATGAAGCCCTCAGTCATAAACTCAGAACCATCGAACAGGTGAAGCATCTGAAATCCGTGCCCATCACCACCATGAAATTCACCAGCTTTTGCCCCGTTGATCTGCTTTATAAAATCCAATACAAACAACCGCTCAGCGATCACGAAAAAAAAGTTTTTGAAAACAGCCGAAAACGTCTTGATGCTTTATGCGATGCCTCTGCACAAGCCGGACTCGGATTATTTATTGATGGCGAAGAATCATGGATTCAAAATCCGATTGATGAACTGGTTGATGAGGTGATGGAAAAATACAACCGCGGCAGGGTGGTGGTTTATAACACTTATCAATTATACCGGACGGACAGGCTTGAATTTCTGAAACGTAGTTTTGAAAAATCAAAACAACAAGGCTTCATGCTCGGTGCCAAGCTCGTGCGCGGTGCATATGTGGAGCAGGAAAATGAACGCGCTGGCAGGCTGCATTATGTATCGCCCATCCACCGCAGCAAAGAACTCACCGACCGCGATTATAATTCAGCCATTGATTTTTGCCTCGATCATATTGAAGAAATAAAAATCTGTGCAGGCACCCACAACGCGCAAAGCCTCCAACATATCGCGGGCGAAATGGAACGCAGAAAATTACCACCCACCCATCCGCATATATTCCATGGGCAGCTCTTCGGCATGAGCGATAACCTCACCTTCAACATGGCGGCTGCTGGATTCAACTCATACAAACTTATTCCTTACGGCCGGGTGCGCGATGTGGTGCCGTACCTCATGCGCAGGGCAATGGAAAACACCTCCATTTCAGGACAGATGAGCCGCGAACTCTTATTGCTCAAAAAGGAATTATTGAGAAGGGCGTTGAAATAATCACTTTCGTTTCAACAATTTTTTCAACTTCTCTTTCAGCTTTGGTTCTTTGGAGTAGAAAAGATAAATGAGCAGTGGGGTGACGAACAGTTCGATGATCATGGCTGAAAACAGGGTGATGCTTACCAGTAGGCCAATATAATAGGTGCCGCGGAAGGAGGAGAAACAGAGGATAAAAAAACCGGAGAGCAAGATGAGTGTGGTATAAATAATGGCTTTGCCGGTTTCTTCAAAAGTTTTTTCAACGGAGTCCGCCACGCTGGTGCCTTTTTTTCTTTCGATCTTATAGCGCGATAAAAAATGCAGCGTATCGTCAATGGCTATGCCGAATGCGATGGTGAAAATGATGGAGGTGGAGGCTTTGAATTCGATGCCCGCCATACCCATAATGCCTGCGGTGATGATGAGCGGAATGACGTTAGGAATAATGGAAACCACAAACAACCTGAAACTGCCGAAAGAAATGGTGAGCATGAACCCGACAAAAGCAAATTCGATAAACAGGCTGAGAAAAACTCCGTGTGATAAATAGTCGTTGCTTTTTTCGATGAGCAGGGTGGTACCGGTGGGTTTGAACTGAACGATGGAGGTATCGATGTTTTCCGAAACCCATTGCATGAGTTCAAGATTTATTTTTTTCATTTCTTCCGAACCTTCATCCTCGGTGCGGGCGGTGAGGCGGCCGGTTTTTTTATCTGCACTCAGCAAAATATTCATTTCGCTTTCCGATGCATAGCGCAATAATTTTTTCTGACGCGCAAAGTCGTTTTCATCGGCAGGAAGCAGATAAGCATCGCGGCTGCCACCGTTGTTGGCTCGGTTAAGGCTTTTATAAATCAGTGTGGGCGAAACGATATTTGAAAATTCTTTGCCTGCGGCTAAATGGCTTTCGAGTTTTTCAATTTCTTTCAGCACGGGCAGTTCATCAACCGTATGAACGTCTTGAGCGAGAATGGCGAGCTCATAAGGGCGCTCACCGATCAGATGATCTGCCACATATTCCATGTCGCGGATGATCGGATCTGAACTACCGATGTCATCCAGAATTTTTACGTTGCGATTGATTTGTGTCATGAAGTATCCGCAGATCAAAATGACAACCGAAGTGATGACAATAATCCGGCTTCGATTATTTTTTACGATCTGATGAATTCTCCTCAATCCTTTTTCAATCAAATGATTGGATGAAGTACTTGCCTTGCGCAAATTTTTGGGATTCACCAACACCAGCATGGCGCAGGTAAAAAGCATCGTAACGATATATGCCAGCATGACTCCACATGCAGCCTGAATTCCGAACTCACGCACGGGAACAACACTGGAAGTGAACAACGAAGCGAAACCGATAGCGGTATTGATGGCGGTGAGAAATGTGGCGTAACCGATTTCTTTCCAGGTGGTGCGCATCGCCTGCAAATTATTATTGCCGCGTTCTGTTTCATCCAGATATTTGGTCATGATGTGCATCACATCGCTCATGCCGATGATCATCATCAGTGTAGGAAACAAGGTGCTCATGATGCCGAGCGGAACATGAAAGAGCGCCAACAACCCGAGGAAGAGAACCAATCCGGTGATAACGGAAAGGAAGGAAATAAAAACTCCGAGCCATTTTCTGAAAATGAAAAACAGAATACCGATGACAAGCATGCTTGCTAAAAGCGTATAGAATTTAAGTTCCTGTTCGGTCTTATCAATAAACCGGGTTTGGATAGATGCTCTTCCTGTTTGATGAACTTCATCGAATTTGAAATCGAGAAGCAGCTCATTGATATTTTCCACCAACCTGCGGTTCTCATCCGAGTCCATATTGTTTTTTGTTTTCAGCAACACACCAACGGTCTTTGCATCTGCTGAAACAAATCTTCCTGCAAGCATCGGGTCGTTGGATAAGTCAGCACTGTCTTCTTTGTATCTCGCAGCATCGTCCAGATGAAGCGCGGGTACGCGAAAAGCACCGAAAGGTGTGGCAACAACATATTTGAAATTGGTAATGGAATGAGAAGAAACCACATTTTCAATGGAGTCAGCCTCATTGGTGAGGCGGTTTAACTCCCGAAGAAATGATTGATGATAAACTCCTCTTTCATTTCTTACAGCGATGATAAAAAGATTGTCATCCGGCTCTACTTGTTTTTTGAACCATTCATAAAAAACAAGTTCTTCATCACCTCGTGGAAAAAAATCTTCGAACTTGTAGAGAAAAGTTGATTTGGTAACAGTGAAATACGCACCGGCAGCAAAAATCATCGTGAAGAGTACGATCAGAAGTACTGCCGTCTTTTTGTAATTCATGCGGGGTAAAGGTATTTTGAATTTTGAATGCTGGAGTTTGAATGCTGAATTCACACTCGCGATTCAGGATTGCGGTGATTCAGAATATCTTCGCGGCATGAGGCAATATCTTGATTTACTTCAGCATATAATTGATCACGGAGAAAAAAAACAAGACCGCACCGGTACGGGTACGCTCAGTGTGTTCGGTTACCAGATGCGGTTTAATCTGGAAGATGGTTTTCCTTGCCTTACCACAAAAAAATTACATCTCAACTCGATCATTCATGAACTGCTTTGGTTTTTAAAAGGTGACACGAACATTCAATATTTGCATGATAACAAAGTAAAAATCTGGGATGAATGGGCTGATGAAAACGGTGATCTTGGTCCTGTTTATGGTTATCAGTGGCGTTCATGGCCAACAACTGATGGACGAAAAATTGATCAGATCAGCAATTTGATTTCGATGATTAAAAAAAATCCTGATTCGAGAAGGTTGATTGTAAGCGCGTGGAATGTTGAGCATATTGATCAGATGGCTTTGCCGCCCTGTCATTGTTTGTTTCAGTTTTATGTGGCGGACGGAAAAATTTCCTGTCAACTTTATCAGCGAAGCGCAGATGTTTTTCTCGGTGTGCCGTTCAATATTGCTTCGTATGCGCTGCTATTGATGATGGTCGCACAGGTCATGGGATTGAAAGCGCATGAATTCATTCACACTTTCGGTGATGTGCATTTGTATTCCAATCATATCGAACAGGCGAAACTTCAGTTAACACGTGAGCCGAAAAAATTACCGTTGATGAAAATCAACCCTGAAGTGAAATCCATTTTTGATTTCAAGATCGAAGATTTTGAATTGTTGAATTACGATCCGCATCCGCATATCAAAGCGCAGGTAGCTGTTTAAATAAAAAGAGAAATGATTGTTTCTATTGTTGTTGCCATTGCAAAAAACAGAGTGATCGGAAAGGACAATAAACTGCCGTGGAAATTATCCGGTGATCTGCGCCATTTCAAACAACTTACACTCGGACATCATGTGATCATGGGTCGAAAATCTTTTGATGCGGTGGGAAAACCACTCGAAGGAAGAGTGAATATCGTGGTCAGCAGAAACAAAGGTTTACAAATTGAAGGCGCCTTAGTCATGCATTCAGTTAAAGAGGCAATTCATTTTTGCGAAGAAATAAAAGAACATGAAGCCTTCGTAATTGGCGGTGCTGAAATTGTCAAACAGGCATTGCCGTTGGCGGATAAAATGTACCTCACACATATTGATGCGGAACCGGAAGGTGATACTTTTTTTCCTGAATGGAATCCTGATGAATGGACAATCATCAGCTCCGTAGATCATGATGCGGATGAAAAAAATCAATATCCGTTTACCATAAAAGTCTATCAGCGCAAATAAATTTCTCTGTTGATCATTCTTCTTTGATCAATTTTTTTTCCTGATGCAACTAATCTTTTCACGGCTTCATCTTTGATTTTGTATTTGAATTTTTACTGAGATTTTAAACCATTGATTTTTCAGTTTGTCACAGAGGACGATTTTAATAACCCAAAACTGAATGAAAATGAAAACGAAAAATTTGAAATTATTTGGAATCGTTGCGATGGCAGCATTGATTCTGACCTTCACTTCTTGTAAAAAATACAAGCTGAACCGCGACACCACCACATCCGAGGATCAGGCAGTGGCGGAAAGTATTACGAATGATCTTTTTGATAATGTTGACGATGCAGCAAAACAAAATGATGATGCGATCGGAAAAACCGGCATCACTTCTTCCTTGTCAACTTGCGCAGTTATTACTGTTGACACAACAGCCGGAACAATTTTCCCGGCAACCGTCACGATTGATTTTGGTACCGGTTGCGTAGGCAATGACGGCAAAACTCGAAGCGGAATTATCAGTGCTGAAATCACCGGTCCTTATCGCGATGAAGGCACTTCGGTAACGATTACTCCGGATAATTATTCGGTGGATGGTTATTCAATCGAAGGTCAGAAAGTGGTGACCAATATGGGGCTCAATGTTGATTCTCATTCTGTTTTTCATATTGAAATTACTAATGTTGTCATCACCACTCCGGATGCAGAGACCATTGAATGGCAGAGCAGCCGTGACCGCGAATGGATGGAAGGTGAAAGCACATACCTCAACATTTTTGATGATGTCTATCATATCACAGGTACAGGGGCTGGAGTTAATCGTGAAGGAAGACCTTTTGAAATGGAAATTACAAATCGTTTAAGAAAAGAAATCGGTTGTTATTGGTTAGTGAGTGGAACACTCGAAATTCGTCCGCAAGACCTGAATACAATCACTGTGGATTTTGGCGATGGAGCCTGTGATGATGAAGCCACCGTGGAAATTGGGAACAACACGTACATAATTCACATGCATTGATCAGGTCAAACGTACGGAGCAAAAAAATCCCGCGCTTCATCGGCACGGGATTTTTTGTTTTACGTAATGAGGTGGTGTCAGGTGGAAAGTACACGGTATTATTTCTCCACGACTAACTTCTTCAACATTTCTCCATCCATAGTTTCAATTTTTAAGAGATAAACTCCTGAAGAAATTCCGGACAATGAAACGCTTATTTGATTCTGTTCTATCCTGTTAGTCGTTTGAACTACGCGACCAAGCAGATCAAGCATTTGGATTGAAGTGATATAAGATGACGATTCTATCGTAAGCAAATCATTTGCAGGATTAGGATAGATATTACAATCATACGCTTCGATTGTTTGAATAGAATTTACATCTGTTTGTTTAAAATACATCATACCGCCTCTGTCAATTCCAACCAATAAATCTGCGAAGCCATCAGAATTTAAATCACCCGCAGCAGGACTCAGGGAACTGTACCTCCCAAAATCATAATCAACGAATTGGCTGTCGAGTAAGGTAAACGTACCGTTAATATTTCCTTCAAAATCATCGTATTGGTACAGATAACCTCTTTCAGAGCCAACCATCAATGTCACTCCGTTACCATCATTGAAATCATAGAACAGCGGATTTGCATGTCCTGATGGGAAACCAAATTCGTTCACATTTACATCGCCCCATGAACTGATCATATTTACGGGAATAAAAGTTGGGTTAGTTGATGTTCCTTCGTTTTCTAAAAAATTCAGTGTTCCGTTTCTCTCACCAACTACCAAATCAAGCAATCCATCGTTAGTAAGGTCAATCAATATGGGAGCCGCTTGTTGCCCAACATCAATAGAATCAAAATTCATTTCCATAAGTTGAAACACAGCAGGATTTCCTGCACCTGCTGTATTGGTGAAATAATGAAGAAGGCCGTCACCATCGCCAACAATCATATCCTCATCACTGTCCCCATCCAAATCACCAAAGCAAGGTTTGATTTCATCCAAATCATAAAAATCAATATCTGCAAAGTCACTATTGACTAATGTAAATTCAGGATTGGTTGTGGTTCCGGTATTTTGATAAGCAGAAATTTTATTAATTGCCCAACCCATCGGTTCATATCTTGAACTTGCGATAAGCAAATCCTGCAAGCCATCCACATTGAAATCAAATAGAACTGGTTTTGAATTACTGCCGAGGTCAATCATGTCGCCTACAAGAAATGAATCTGAATCAAATTCAAATACTGCCGTGTCATTGCCTGTATTTTGATAAAGCCAGATATTGTTTCGATCTTTTGACATTGATGGCAACGAAGGTGTTGCGATCAAATCCTTTTTGTTGTCATTGTTGACATCAATTATATAAGCAGCAGGAAATCTTGTTAATGAAACCGGTATGTTGTTCAATGGAAATGCCGTGTCCTGACTCACCATTTCAGCACTTATCGAATCACCACCATTCGTAAGCAATATAAGGTTGTCAAAAGAAAGATTGCCAAAAAATAAATCGAGGTCATTGTCATTGTCAATATCAAAGGGCGTCAATGAATAACCTTGATCTTCGCGCTGATTTTGATCATTTGGGCTCACCAAACCGTGGCTGCAAGAAACCCCGAGCTGAAATTGCGGATTAAAACCGCTGAAATAAACCTCTCCCAAGCATTGACTGTATGATTCAAAGAAAATGGAATCGGTACAATTTCCGGTTAGCTCGATACTTTGATTTTCAAAATATTCAATATACCCGCCCAATATTGTGGCATTGAGAATATCCATATCACCATCACCATTTACATCTGCAATGCCGGGAATATCGTTTGCGTTAGAATAAATAGGATAAACTCCGGCAAAATTTTCAAAGCTTAACTCACCAAAATAATTGAAAGCGATTTGCCCTCCTGAAATGTTTGCCAAATACAAAGCAAAATGTCCAGAAGAATAAGTGAGCAAATCCTCCAGATTGTCGCAATTCATATCGACCAGCAACATCCATGATTCCAAATGGGGAAATATATTTTGATATTGATCAGTCCATGTATAATCGGAATTTCCGTTATTCAGGAAAGTTGTAATCGAATTATCAGCTCTGTCAAATGCTACAAGATCTTTAGACCCATCCTGATTTAAATCAATCACGCTGAATTGCGCGCACTGAAAACCACCTGCCCATGAATATTGCAATAATGAATTACTGTCATAAACAGGAACAGAATTATCACGCACAAAATATGTCTGCGAAAAAATGTTTTGGGAAAGAACAATCAAAACGAAGAGGGAAGTTTTGAGTTTCATAACGAGTAGATTTAAAGTGCGAACCCAAGTTACGCTTTTTTGATTCGCCACAATGCGATGGTCGAAAAGGTGACAGAATTTTTACAAGCAAAGTGTCGCGACCCGAACAATTATTTCTTTGTCATTTCAATACGACCTCGCAAACAAAACTCTCTGTGCAGAAGGTTTTCCCGAATAAACACAAACACCTGCTTCCTGCGGATTGTCTAATGGAATACATCGGATGGTTGACTTGGTTTCGTTCTTGATTTTTTCTTCCGTTTCGGCAGTGCCGTCAAAATGAGCAGAAACATATCCACCCTTTGTATCGAGCACTTCCACAAATTCCTTGAAATTTTCAACGCGCGTGGTCATCTGCTCTTTGAAAGTTTTTGCCCTTGCATAAATATTGATCTGAATTTCATCCAACAAGGTTGCAATCCGGTCAGCAAGATTGTCAAAACTCAAAGTCATTTTTTCTTTGGTATCTCTACGGGCTACTTCCACCTGGTTGCTTTCCATATCGCGCGGTCCGATAGCAATTCTAACCGGGTATCCTTTCATTTCATATTCGGCAAATTTCCACCCCGGCTTGTATTTGTCATTGTCATCATATTTCACGCTGATTCCTTTTGCCTTTAATTCTTTGATCAGCGATTCAACTTTTTGTGAGATGGCAGAAAGCTGTTCATCGTTTTTATAAATCGGAACAATCACCACTTGTGTTGGAGCTAGTTTCGGTGGAAGAATTAATCCGTCATCATCCGAATGAGCCATCAGCAGCGCACCGATCAAGCGTGTTGAAACACCCCAGCTTGTCGCCCAAACATATTCCTGAGTTCCTTCCTTAGTCTGAAATTTTACATCAAATGCTTTTGCAAAATTTTGTCCGAGAAAATGTGAGGTTCCTGCCTGCAGCGCTTTTCCGTCCTGCATCATCGCTTCAATGCAATACGTTTCTTCCGCGCCTGCAAATCTTTCACTAGCAGTTTTTATTCCTTTCACCACCGGTATCGCCATAAAATCTTCTACGAAGGTTGCGTACACTTCGAGCATACGTTCTGCTTCTTCAATCGCTTCCTGTTTGGTGGCGTGTGCAGTATGCCCTTCCTGCCAGAGAAATTCTGTGGTGCGCAAAAACAGTCTTGTTCTCATTTCCCATCTCACCACATTTGCCCATTGATTGATCAGCAAAGGAAGATCGCGGTAAGACTGAATCCATTCTTTGTATGAATGCCAGATGATGGTTTCTGAAGTTGGTCGCACAATTAATTCTTCTTCCAGTTTTGCATCAGGATCAACGATGATTCCTTTTCCGTCAGGAGAATTTTTCAAACGGTAATGAGTTACCACCGCACATTCTTTGGCAAAACCTTCCACATGTGCGGCTTCGCGGCTCAGAAAACTTTTTGGAATGAAGAGAGGGAAATAAGCATTCACATGTCCGGTTTCTTTAAACATCTTATCCAACTGTTCACGGATTTTTTCCCAGATCGCATATCCGTAAGGTTTGATGACCATGCATCCGCGCACAGCAGAATAATCTGCCAGCCCGCCTTTGATGACGAGATCATTATACCACTGCGAGTAGTCCTGCTGCCTGCTTGTTATTTCCTTGCTCATTGTGTGTTCTTGGTATGATTCTTGAAAATTCCAAGAGCGTCAAAAATAGATATTTACAAAACGTAAAAATTGACCGCTTAAACTAAAATTAACTTTGAACATCAAAACGGTAAATCATCCAATTATGAAAACGAAATCGTTTACACTCATCACCTTCCTCACCGCCTTTTTTCTCTCTTCATCTTTTGCGCAAACAAACGATGATATTTATTACTCTCCGGGAGATAATAATGACGACTATTATTATTACGACCCGAATGCATCGGATGATGACAGTCATTTATACGATCGAGATGAAGACAATTATTATGAGGACGATCAGGGTGCATACCGATATGATGCTACGGATACTTTTTTTGATGGTGGCGATACTTACATCACGAACAATTATTACAATACCGATGATTATTACTATTCATCTTACCTGAGACGATTTTATTCTCCTTACAACGGTTTTGGATATTACAGTTCATGCTACACAGATTATTACTGGTATGATCCGAGTCCATGGAATTGCGGTGTAAATATTAATGTGAATTGGTGGCCGTGGAATTGGATGTTTGGTAATTCCTATTATTCATACTACAGCAACAATTGGTGGTATCATCATTATTATAGTCCATGGTCATATGGCTATTGCGGATACTGGGGCTATCCTAATTATGGCAATTATTATGGTTGGAGTAATTGGGGTTATGGCGGATATTGGAATGGCTACAATGACGGGTATTACTATGGCTACAACGATGGATATTATGACGGTTACAATGACGGATACTGGTCAGGCATGGATGATGGATATTACAATGACGGATACTATGGTGGAAGTGATGATTATTACTACGGTCCTCATATGAAAGAATCCAGTGGCGTTGACAAGGGATTGCTTGCTATGAATACTTCATACACTTACAATGATCCGGTAAATAATTCAGTGTTCTCACATAATCTGGATGGTGGTTCTCTTGGAAATAATTCAGATTCCAAAGCACAAACATTTAATAAGGGCGGTGATGTAAACGTGAATCCTAACCAGGCGATTTCTGATGATGGTTTTGGAAAAACGCTTAATAACGAGGTGAAAACAATCGACTACAATTCAAATATTTCTCAAAGCAATCAGCCTGTGAAAGCGAATCAGTACGATTCAAAAGATGTGAAAGTTGATCAGGGCGGAACAAATGTTGGTGGCAATGTCAGTAATAATTCATATCAGCCTGTTGTGAAGGAACAGGAAAATACAATTCAACAAGGCGCGCAGAATTCAAATGTTGGTGGAAGCATTGAACACAATTACAATGATGTGAAATCAAATGTGAGTCAGGATTCGAAACCGTATATCGAGCAACAGCCGGTCTACAATTATCAGCCTTCAAATCAAAATCCGACTTACGAGCAACCTAAGTCTTATGAGCAGCCAACATATGAGCAGCCTAAAACTTACGAAGCACCAAAAACATACGAGCAACCAAAAACTTACGAAGATCCAAAATCTTACGAGCAGCCTAAGTCGAATGATGCTCCGAAAACATACGATGCTCCTAAGAATTATGAGCAACCGAAATCGAATGATACTCCGAAGAGTAATAATTCAGGCGGGTCATACAACACTCCGAAATCAAACAACAATTCGGGAGGAGGCTCTACACCAAAATCAAGTGGCTCATCATCTTCTTCACGCAGTTCGGGTGGTGGGAATAATTCGGGCGGAAGCAGTGGAGGATCAAAACGCGGAGGCGGCAATTAATCATTGATCAATTTTATCAAGATGAAAAAAACAATATTTCTGTTTTTTGCTGCCGTTGGTTTGTCATCAAATCTGACAGCACAAAATGAACATGATGCACTTCGATATTCTCAATTTGGAATTACAGGAACAGCGCGTTCACTCGGTTTTGGCGGGGCACTTGGTTCAATCGGTGCTGATTTCGGATCTCTGAGCGTGAATCCTGCAGGATTGGGTTTCTACAGAAGTTCTGAAGTTTTGATCACTCCCTTATTCGGGAATATACATTCGCAGTCTGATTATCGCGGAAATTCAACAGAAGGTAATCGTTACAATCTCAGTCTTGCAAATGGTGGAATGGTTTATACCACGGATGAACTTTCGGGCAATTGGGAAGCACTGAATTTTGGAATCGGTTGGAATCGGGTAGCTGATTTTAATCGCAACATAAATTTCAATGCAGTGAATGATGAATCTACTATGCTGGATAAATTCCAAAATGATCTGGATGGTTACAGCACCGGTCAGATTGATTACAGCATGTTTTCATTTCCGACTGTTTTGAGTTATGATACTTATCTGCTTAATCCGAATGCAGATTCAACTTCTTATTCTCATGTGATCGGGAATAATGCAGTTGAACAAACCGGTTCAATCACACAGCGCGGAGCAATTGACGAATATGTACTTTCCATCGGGGCAAATTATAATAACCGTTTATCCATTGGTGCAACGTTGGGTTTGCCTTATCTCCATTACCGTGAAAATTTTTCTTACGAAGAAAAGAATACGGCTGATTCAACTTCCGATTTTCAATCGTATCAACTGAATTCAACTTCGCGCACAGAAGGAACCGGAGTCAATTTCAAATTCGGTTTGATCTATCGCGCAGGATGGTTGCGGATTGGCGGTGCGGTGCATTCACCCACATATTATGATATGAATGATCATTACTCAAGCAATATGACTGCAAATTTTGATACCATCACACATACAGTAGAATCTCCTAAAGGTGCTTACAACTACAACCTCACCACTCCATGGAGATTGATTGGTTCAGCAAGTCTGGTGGTGATGAAAATGGGTTTTATCACGGTGGATTATGAATGGCTCGATTACTCTCAGGCATTTTACAGTTTCAACAATGATGCACTGGGAGATGACAACGACCTTTATGCAAACGAAATCAATCAGAAAATTTCTGCGCTATATGGAACAGCGCAAAATATTCGTATGGGTGCTGAAGTGGCGTTGGGTTCATTTCGGGTGCGCGCGGGATATGCGATGTCAAGTTCTCCGTTATTACAACATGAAGGAAGTTTCAATGAAGCAGGAAGTATGAAGGCGATAAGTTTTGGTGGTGGAATCCGCGAGGAAGATATATTTGTTGATCTCGCTTATGTGCGCACTATGACCAAAGATTCAAGAGAGCTTTATACTGCTGAAGGAGCAGAAAACACCGCAGTGCTGAACACTGATATTACAAATGGATCGCTGGTGCTGACAATGGGCGTAAAGTTTTAAAATCTTAACAGAGGGAAAAGAAAAAGAGCGGGATTGTATTTTCTCTTTTTTTATTCGTGTCACTGATTTTCCCCTTTGTATTTCACAAATAGATACAACCAGATCACCCGCGAATAGCGAAAAATGACGGTAGCTATTAGCAATGTGAATGCGATAACGGTTGTAATAAATGCAATTGCCTGATCGAATAGCGAACCGGTGATCAGATAAAATGCGATGGCGAGAAGTATGTCAATCAGTACCATCATCGCATAACTCACAAAAGCAGCACCGAAATAAAACCCGGGCTCAACACGTAAATCTCTTTTGCAATGAGGACAACTGGAATGCATTTCGCCCAGGTTTCGCAGATGATACGGATTCATATCCACCCAAAGATTTCCTTTGTGGCACGCAGGGCATTTCATCAATAAAAGATTTTTGAACCATTGATTTTTCACGGTGCAGAATTACAAAATGCAATTCGCGTGGGTTCACTTATCGAGAAGATTTTTTTCAGGCTTGATCAATTCCGGAAATTGAATTTGAAATTCCTTAATACGCGGGATTGATTCGTACAAGACATAATTGTTGTCGCTGGGATGTTTTTGAATATAATCCTGGTGATAATCTTCAGCCAGCCAGAATTCAGTATAAGGAACAATTTCAGCCGCGATGGGAGCATCATATCTTCCAGATGCATTTAACTCAGCAATATATTCTTCAGCAATTTGCTTTTCATTTTCATTTCGATAAAAAATGATTGAACGATACTGCCTTCCGTGATCAGGTCCTTGTCCATCAACTTGCGTTGGATCCTGCGAAGCAAAAAACACTTTCAGTAAGGTCGGATAATCAACTACAGAAGAATCGTAGTAGACTTTCACCGCTTCGGCATGACTTGTTCTGCCACCTCCAACTTGCTCATAAGTTGGATTTTTTTCTTCACCGCCTGCATAACCGGAAACTGCTTCTTCAACTCCTTTCACGGATTCAAAAACTCCTTCCACGCACCAAAAACATCCCGCAGCAAATGTTGCTTCAGTAAATTTTGAGAGTTCAACTGATTCTTTTTCTGAAAATGAATTAACCGCAACTTCTGATTGTTTTGCGTCATTTTTCTGAACGCATGAAATCGCGATGAGCGATGTGATGAATACACTGATCATTGTTTTCATATACCGAATGTACGAAGAATACAAAATGTTGGATTTAAAATCAGAACTCATGTCTGAACTTTATTTCCCATTTTTCTCATTCGTATATTCGTATCAATTCGTCCCGAAAAATCGGGATTTCGAAAACTCAATAATTTGTAACTATGTATAAATCACTTCGTCATTTTATTGCTGACTTAGAGAAAGCGGGTGAACTCATTCGTATCAAAGAATTCGTTGATCCGAAACTTGAGATTGCAGAAATCACCGATCGTGTAAGCAAGCACAACGGTAAAGCGTTACTATTTGAAAATAACGGAACTGAATTTCCGCTGCTCATTAATTCGATGGGATCATACAAACGGATGTGTATGGCTCTTGGTGTAAATGAACTTGATGATATCATGCATGATATTGAATCACTGATGAAAGAGTTGATGGGGCCGAAAGATAATTTGCTGGAAAAACTGATGATGCTTCCAAAGCTTGGTCGCATTGGTTCATGGATGCCGAGAGTAAAATCAGGAAGAGGCGTTTGCCAGGAAGTGATCATCAAAAATCCTGACATCATGAAATTTCCAGTAATGACTTGCTGGCCGCAAGACGGGGGACCTTTTCTTACGCTGCCGATCATTCACACAAAAGACCCGAACATCGGAATGCGCAATGTCGGTTTGTACCGCATGCAGGTTTTTGGTCCTGATCTCACAGCCATGCACTGGCACAAACACAAAGTTTCTGCTGGACATTTCAATGAGTATAAAAAGCTTGGAAAAAGAATGCCTCTTGCTGTCGCGCTCGGTGGCGATCCGGCTTACACATACGCTGCTACTGCACCCATGCCCCCAAACATTGACGAATACATGCTTGCAGGTTTTATTCGCAAAAAACGTGTTGAGTTGGTGAAATGTATCACGAATGAAATGGAAGTTCCGGCAGATGCTGATATCATTATCGAGGGCTATGTTGATCCAAACGATGAAATGATTTGGGAAGGACCATTTGGTGATCACACAGGATATTATTCGTTGGCAGATTGGTACCCGCGATTTCATATTACCTGCATCACACACCGTAAGGATGCGATTTATCCTTCAACGATAGTCGGCATTCCTCCGCAGGAAGATGCGTGGATTGGAAAAGCAACAGAAAGAATTTTTCTAGCTCCGATAAAAATGACTTTGATTCCTGAAATCAAAGACATGGAATTGCCGATTGAAGGCGTGTTTCATAATCTTACCATTGTGAAGATTGAAAAAGAATTTGCTGGACAAGCTCAGAAAGTAATGAATGCGATGTGGGGCGCAGGACAAATGATGTTCAACAAAATTCTGATTGTCGTGGATGAAGGTGTTGACATTCATAACTACGAAGATGTGGCACAGTTACTCACCACACATGTTGACCCGCAGCAGGATATCTTTTTCTCACAAGGACCAATGGATGTGCTCGATCATTCCTGCAGCAAGTTTGCGTTTGGTGGAAAAATGTGCGTGGATGCAACACGTAAGATGAAAGAAGAATTACGTTTTGAAGGATCAGTGCGCAGTGAACAATGGGCATTGGGCAAGGAAGAGGAAGTCAAACTGAAATTTTCGGAGATCACAAGCATCAATGCTGATTTGCTGAGCAAAGGAATTTCAATGGTTTTTATTGCCGTTGAAAAGACCAGACCGATGCACGTGAAAGAACTGAACGAAAAACTTTTCGCTCTTGAAGAATTTCAAAATGTAAAAGTGATTGTGTATGTGGAACAGACTGTTGACGCAAAAGATATTGCCGATGTAGTTTGGCGCGCTACCAATAATCTCGATGCGAAGCGCGACAGCTATTTAATTCCTGCAAAAGACAAGAACTCAATTTCTCATATCGGTTTTGACGGCACGCGAAAAACAAAAGAGCTCGATGGTTTCGACCGCGACTGGCCAAACATCATTTGCATGGATGAAGCAACGATCAAATCTGTTGATGCGAAATGGGATAAACTCGGTCTTGGAAAATTTATTGCTTCTCCATCATTGAAGTATAAGAAGATGCTTTATAAAGGTGGGGCGATGGTGGAGGAATAATTACTACCTCTTCATCTGAAGTCTTTCGATCATCGCAGAATAATAGGTGCAATCAAATTCAAGATAACTCAGGACGTGTTGAACAAACTGCGGATCATCAAGATGATCACGATATTTTGAACTAGTTGTCTTAAGACAAGGCAACGAAAGCGCGGTTGCTTCATCCATCAATACGGACTTTTTTTCAATGGCTTCTACATCATTCGCGCGATACTTTCTGAAGGCCTCAATCATAGGCTGCATGCAATGACACATTTCAACTGACGCCTGTTTAGCCAGTACACGTTTTTCTTTTTGTGCCTTAGAACAGGAAATGAGGAGGATAATGATGATGCTTAAGAAAGCAACATTCTTCATTGGCGTGAAATCATTTATTAAATGATATTAACTTCACTACTAAGCGCAATCCTGAATTTTTCGTTCACCGAGTCCTGAATCTTTTTGGAGAGCTCCAAAATTTTTTCACCACTCGCATTTCCGTAATTCACAAGCACTAGCGCCTGATCTTTATGCGCTCCGGTGTTGCCGACAACTTTTCCTTTCCATCCGCACTGTTCGATCAACCAGCCTGCTGATAGTTTGATTTTGTGGTTGGCGTCCCCGCCAATCACAACTGGAGAAGCCGGATAGTTGGGAATATTCGGAAAATCATTTTTGATCCGCTCAAACTGTTCAGCATCAATTTCAGGATTCTTGAAAAAACTTCCTGCGTTTCCGATTTCATCAGGATCGGGTAGTTTGCTTCTGCGAATAGAAATCACGGCATCGCTCACATTTTTGATTGACGGCTCAGTAACGCCCATCTTCTCCAAAATCTGACTAACCGCACCGTAAGAAATATTGAGCTTCGGTTTTTTGTTCAATCTCAAACTGACAGAAGCAATGATGAACTGATTTTTTGCTTTTCTTTTGAAAATACTTTCTCGATAACCGAATTCGCAATCAGTTTTTGAAAATGTAACGAGCTTGCCCGAAGAAATTTCAATGGCTTCCAGTTCTTCAAACACATCTTTCAGTTCAACACCATAAGCTCCGATATTTTGCATGGGTGCGGCACCCACTTTTCCTGGAATGAGCGAAAGATTTTCTATCCCTTGCAACTTGTTTTCAATACAATATAAAACCAATAGATGCCAAACCTCACCGCCCATCGCTTTGATCCAGACATGATCATCGTCTTCTTGCACTTTTTCAATTCCATGAATGGAATTCAAAACAACCAACCCATCAAAATCCTTCGTAAGGAGAATATTACTTCCCCCACCAAGAACCAATTTTTTGTTTTCGCTGAAAAGTTTTTCCTGCGTAATCGTTTGCGCTTCTTCAATGGATTTGATCTCGCCAAAATATCTGGCGAGTGCAGCAATATGAAAAGTATTGTAGGGTTTAAGTTGAACTTCTCGTTGAATAATCACGCAGCGAATTTAGATTGAAAGAAGTTTTCGCCACCAAAGCACTAAAGCACAAAATTTCACTGTGTTTCTTATTTAGTGTTTTTGTGATTTTGTGGCAGATTTTTTTTGCCCCGTTACTTTTTCACAAATTTCAACGCCTGCATTCCTTCCTCTGAGGAAATTTGCATCAGATAAACTCCAGCTGGCCAGTTGGCAGTATGCAGCACGCAGTTGGCAGTAAAAGGCATGGAATAAATTTCATTTCCTGCCACATCAAACACTTCAATCAACGATTCTTCTTCGCACAACTCACAACTCACAACACACAACTCTCCAACAGGATTCGGATAAATCTGAAAAATATTTTCAACAGAATTTATTTCGTCCACAGCTAAATTAATATTCTCTTCAACCGGAATGACAATATGCGAAGGATATGATGTACTTGCATAAACAGTATTGGTTGCAATCAAACTATCACCTGGCACGTACATCTGTCCACCATTATTTAGATTGTTATCAAACCGCGGATAGTTAGCGGAAGTAACATCGAGCCTGATTTTGTGACCTGCTTTGAAAGTAATAGCAACGTCATTCAATATAATCGAGATAGGATAGACTGATCCCGGAATCATCATTGAGGTATCATTCTCAGTGTATCCATTACGAAATCTCATTCGCTGTATTCCATCCAACAATAACATCGAGCGTCCATCGGGATAAACATCGGTCAGGCGAACTGAGAAATCGGTATCAGGTTTATCAGAAGACACAAAAAGATTTGCCTTGATCTTGCCCTTCACAATTACATCTTCTGTTAACTCAGGTGAAGTGAAAATCAAAATATCATTTCGGGATTCTACAATCGGAGATTGATCAAAAGGTCCCTGATCCAAATCCTGCCGAAGTGTGGGTCCGCCAATGGTTGGTGAGGGATCAGCAGGATCATAATCAAAAGATGATTCGGCATTTACCACATCAGGATATTCTGTAAGAAGAAAACCGGCCTCATCAAGAAACAAAGTATCTGTTGTCATTCCTGTTGGCGGCCACTCCGGTGAATTCATCCATTCATCATCGCCTAATTGATAATAAACGATCTGCAGAGTGTTATCCCAATCGTTCGAAATATTACGCAGATAAAAATCAAAAAATGCAATAGCCATCGAATCGCCATCACCTGCTGCATTCGGATAACTCAACTCACCCTGAATTTCCGAACCCACATAAGCCTGACCTGAACCACCATGCACCCATGGACCCATCAGCAAAGTATGTTCACTTGCAGCGGATGATTGCTGCATCAGTCCATCCCAGAATTCTGTCATCACTTCCACATTGTGATCATACCATCCTCCGATATACAAAATAGGAATATCAATTTCTTCAGGATAAAAATTCAGCGGTTCGCTGAATTGCCAAAGTGGATTGTAAACTGCATTTGAATAAAGAAGATTAGTCAACCCGAAGCCGAGTGAATCCATTTGCTGAATGCGCTCAGTGATCGCAGCGCCTCCCGGAAAATATTCATCGTAATTGAATTGAGGACCCGCAACCATTGGCACTGCGCAAATATGTGCCGCATGATGCTCCTTCATTGTTAGAAATTGGACTTTACCCAGCGCGGATGGACCCCATGTTCCCACTTTACCATTACTCCACGGCTGCTGAACAATCCAGTCTATCATGTCATAACCATCTTCACCATTGTTCGGTTGAGCTACACAAGCGGGCTGCGATTCATAAAAACACCGCCAGTCAACAATTACCATTGCGTAATTCATATTCGCCACATCAAAACCAAACAGTGGCAAACCAAGCCATCGGTACGCCTCGTGATAATATGGCGTCATGATCAAAATTGTAGAGTATTGCTGCGTGGTATCGGGCACGTAAATATCCGAAGCCAGCTCCATCGTATCGCGTGTGGGAATGCCGACATCATAAGTGGGTGTGAGGACTTGCGAATGCGAGATCTGAATTACCGTAAAACAGATGGAGAGCGAAATAAAAATTCTGCGCATCATTTTTTTTTGTTTTTGTCACCCTGAGTTTGTCGAAGGGTTTTGACAAGATGAAAATAGCGTGGTTTAAGTTTTAAAATTTTGATTGTGTTAACGCAAGTCCGTGTGGAATTTTCAAATGATAGACACCTCTTTGCTTATTCCACCAAAAATCAAAAACCTCAAATCATGACACACGATCTTACTCCTCAGGTTTATATTCCCAAACCTTGCCACGAAGACTGGAACAGAATGACACCGAATGATCGCGGAGCACATTGTGCGGTTTGCTGCAAAACGGTGGTTGACTTTTCACAAAAGTCTCCTGAAGAAATCCGCGATTATATGGTCGCCAAACAGAATGTTCAAGGCGGGGAAAAAGTCTGCGGGCGGTTCCGCGCTGACCAGGTGAGAGCGGAAGAACCACCGCAACGCGCACCGATGGACAGAAGTATTCCGCGTAAACTTCGCGTATTCGCGTATGCGCTGGTTTCATTTTTCGGTTTTTTGTTTGTGAGAATTGATTCAGCTCACGCGCAAGGGCAGGTGATGGGCAAGATGAAAGCATCTTACAACGAACCGGAAAAAATTACTGAGGACAGCGACAATAATGTGATGCAGATGACCAAAGGTGATGTTGAATATGTGGCGCCTGAAACAAATTTTCATCCGATAGTTGGTGATACGATTACGATTGGGACGTTTAATAAAGCAGTGAAAGATGAAATCATACAAAAGATTGAAATGGGGAATGTCAGCTTTCCGTTGACAGCGCTTCCGCAGAACGTAGTTGTCCAAACAGAAATCAAAGGGAATATTGTGATGCCTAAGATTTGCAAGTTGCCTTTGGTAGAAAATGATCTCGCGATGACGGAAACAATTCCGTTGGCGGAAGAAACAAGTCTGGTGGTAGGGCAATCGCTTTATTTCAGTAAAGAACAGACTTTTGATTTTACTAATCCTGAAATATCTGATGATCCGATTTTAACGGACGCTCAGAATTTGATCAAGGAAATTGAAAAGGAATATGTAAGGGGCGAAATTGCCTGGTCAGAAAACATTGATAAATCTTCGATTGAAATTGCGGAAGAACTTGGCGAACAAACTGCAGAAACTGCTGTCATGCTTGATGAGACTTATGAGGTGATGGGTTTGATGGTGTTTGTTCCACCAGTGGTTGAAAAAATTGATACACCCGCAATCGAAGTTGTCCCGGTAATTAATGAGCCTTACAGAATGGGTGAATCAATCATGGTTATTGGTGATGACGGAATGGGGAGGAATGAACTTGACAATTTATCCGATGAAAATGATACTGCTGAAATAACTGAGAACATTTTGCCTGATGTGGTGATTGAAACGGACAGACCTCAGTTGATAACGCAGCCAAATCAAAACAAAATTTGTTTCACGATGGGATTAATAGGATATGCGAATGTTAATCCGGTGGTTGAACCTGATCTCACTCAAATTGAACCTCCCGTTTCAACTTTTGATGAAATGGTTGTGTTTCCTAATCCAACGAGCGATTTTGTAAATCTTGAATATTCGCTGAAAGAAAAATCGGTGGTTACCATTCAGCTTTTTGATCTGAGCGGAAAACTCATCCGCACAGTTGCCGATAAAAATTCTTTAGAGGCAGGGAAATATTCTGAGCAAATTGATCTCAAAGATTTGGTTGCCGGAACTTACCTGATCACATTGATCAGCAGTGATGAAATGAAAAGCAGCAAACTGGTTATTGCGAGATAATCTCAGTTTGTCGTGTTGTTCTGAGATATGTTGACGCATTTCTGTTTCAGTCAATTGGTTGGTGCCTGTGCTATTGAACTGTCACCTTCTTCACGACCTCTCCTTCTTCCGTTTTAATCTTCACCAGATAAACCCCGCTGTTCCAGTTGGAGATATTGATTTGGCATTGAGCAGAATTAAATTCTTTGCTGAAAATTTCTCTGCCGAGCAGATCGTGAATGATGATGGAGGAAATGTTTTGGTTTGATAATTCGATATTGAGTTGGGTGGTGGCGGGGTTGGGATAAATGATCATCGCATTTGCAGCGATATTTCCTACATAAGAATCATCCTGTTTATACTCCTCATAAGTGTACAGGATGCGGCTATCAGGATTCCATGATGTGTTAGCCCAATGCGATATCATATACGAAGTAATCTGGTCGAAGCTGTTGTAGGTCATTAATATCTCTTCAAAGTTTTCCCATCCGTTGTTGTTCCATTGTTGCTGCGTGGTGGAGAGAAGATTATTGTTCGCATCGTAGTTATAATAAAATATGAAGACAGAATCCCAGCTTGACGAGGACAGAAAATATTCCAATTGAAGCCGCGTAAGACGATTGTTATTGATGTCATACGTATTCAACCAATGGTGTGAAGGCTGCCATGCCCCTTGAAAGTTTGACCAGTACTGGTACAGCTCGTCAATCATATTATCATCCGCATCGTAATTGAATGTAAAGCGGGCAGAATTTTCCCATCCGCTGCCGTATTCGTCTTGCATGATTGTTTCAGTCAAACGGTGATTTACATCATAGCTATATAGCTCCCGATATATGTCATCATAAGATCCGCTCAAATTAATTTGATGTAGGTATACAACATTGTCGTCATTGGCATCATAGAAAAAAATTTGTTGGTTATCACCAATCCATTGCAAGCTATCCCATTGTTCTAACCGTATGGTATCCCACCTGTTGTCTGTGTTGTTGTGATAACTATATAGCGTGCGGCCCATACTCATAAAAGTCATCATGGTATCGAAAACCTCAATAAGACGGCTTTGTGAATCCCATTGATAGATCGATTTTGTTGAATCGCCATATTGATTGTATTCAGTGACCAGGTTTTCCATTTGATCATCCTGATTAAATGTACTTGAGAAGGTCATGTAATCAATCCAGTTACCTGAATCATAGAACTTACGTATCTGCTGATCGAACTCCCAGAGGTAAGGGAGAAATGAATCTATATCATGTGCTCCTGAATAGTTCATCGAGATTGAATCCATAGGCTGCCATGTCCCAAGATGCTCATCACTTCGCACTCCGATCAATCTCGAACCAACAGATGAAATTGTTTTCTCCAGGAATGGAATGGATTGAATTGGACCGCTTACATCAGTTTGACTTTGTACGAAATAGAAAACGAGTAGAGTAATTGCAAGCAGGGAAATGTTTTTCATGGTTGCTCAATTTTGATTGCCCGAATCTACAAACTAAAAACCTGCCTGCTTGATGCAGTCGGGCAGGCACCTCGCATCCCTGCAAGGCGTTTTCATTTTCAAATTTTCATGTTTCGACAAGCTCAACATGACAAAGAACGCTGTCACCCTGAGCTTGTCGAAGGGTTAATTCTTCACCACTGTCCTCACGACCTCTCCTTCTTCCGTTTTAATCTTCACCAGATAAATTCCAGCATTAAAGTGGGCAATGTTCAATGAGCAGTTTGCAGAAAAAATATTTTCTCGTTTCAAAATTTCTTTTCCGAGCAAATCATAAATGATAACAGACGAAATCATTTGGTTTGATGATCTGATGCGTAGCTGCGATGTTGCAGGATTTGGATAAACAAGAATTTGCGGTTCTGTAAAAACTGTTTCTTCTACAGATGTAAAAGTTGTATTGCGCAAACGCCATGCGTCATTGCTGATGATTCCTGTCATTAACCACAGCGAATTATCATAAACAGTTGTTGATGCTGCGTGCCTGTCCATGTATTTCGGATTCTTAAGTTCATACCAATCAATGCCGTTTTTAGAATACCATGTTTCTGCATTGTTTGTTTGATTGGAAATACCGCAGAGCACCCACATTTTATTATCAAACCATGCAACGGTATGCCAGTAACGCGATTGCCACGGTGCTGCAGGATTTACAAGTTCCCAATTTATTCCATCACCGGTTTTCCAGACATCATTAAAACATCTTCGGTCGTTAAGTCGCCCACCACCTAACAACCAAAGTGTATCGTTGTCATCAACGCAGGAATTTATCACCGCACCACGCCCGCCCCAGGGTGCATCAGGAAGTTGTTCCCAGTTTACACCATCCGCACTTCGCCAAACCTGGCTGAGGTTTTCATTTACATATTGAATTTGCTGACCTCCGAAATTCAGCATGTATCCGTTCAGACTTGCGGTCATGTGCATGCTGCGCAACGGACTGAAATTCGGAATAGTATCCAAAACCTCAATCCAGTTTATTCCGTCAATGCTTTTCCAAACATCTCTCAAAAAACCAGACTGCGGATCGCCACCTATAACCCACATCGCATTGTCGTGCACCAGCCATCCGCTGCAATGTCTGCCCAACCATGGTGCATCAGGTTCCTGAATCCAGTTTATTCCATCTGTGGTGTTCCATATTTCATTCATTGTATAATTAGTGATGCTGTCATACGGTGGATCCCAGCCACCGATGAGCCACATTTTGCCATTGAAATTTAAAAGTCCTGATCCGTCCCGCGGTGTGAACGGAAGTGAGGTAGAAACACTTTCCCATTCATATTCGCTGATACGGAACACTCCTGTTGAAATTCTTTTTGTTGAATCTGCTTTGTCCGTAATCCGCATTTCAATCTTTGTTCCAACCGGATAATTGAGCGGGAAATAAAACGGAGTCCAATCCACTAATTCATTTTGTGTGGTGAGCATCCAGTTACCGGTTTCATTCAAACGATATTCAAGATTCACAGAATCACTCAATGCGGTTGAATCAAATTTCCAGAGCACATAAGCCGTATCTCCCTGCACATACGCATCAGTTGAAAGAGGACTTGCAAATTCAAATGGCTTGTGATCATGGTAAAGCTGCATGATTTCTTTTTCAGTCACACAGCGATTGTAAATCGCAATGTCGTCAACCGTTCCTTTAAAGCGGTATGGTAAAGCGCTCATCACCAAATCTGAAGCATCGCCTAACACACCTGCATAATAGTTATTGTAAGGTTCGTAATTCAAATAATCGCGGTTGTGCCATAATTGAATCGTGTCATTGCTTCTCTGCAAAACGAAATGATGCCATTTGCCATTGTAATATTTTCCGTGCGCGCCTTCACTCAGGTTGTTACCATTCCACCCCGATCCGTTCCAATAAGTGAATGAAGAATAATTCATTTCCAGTACCGTTTGCAATGCGCTGATGCTCGTCAACTGCATTTCAAAATTATCAGTGGTATCATCTGCAAATTGTTTGATGGAAAACATATTCATCTTTTCCGGTGAACTCGTTTTGATCCAAAACGAAATAGAAAAATCTCCGATGATGGGTGTAAAGCTGTCAACCGGCATCACGAGTGAATCAGAAATACCGTTGAATGCCAACGCTGCGTTTGGATTTCCAAACCGGTCATCAACAAAACTGCAACCACCGGCAACTGCATGATTATTCAAGCCTGAAGAATCCAATGTGTTTGAACTGAATTGATAAAGTGCGCGAAGCCCTGATGTGGGTATTTGTGCGCTAACGGAATTTATGATCAGGATTAAAACAATGGAGATGATAATTTTCATAAATAAGAAATGAGATTATCATAATCCGCATGGGAGCCAATCCAAAACCAAATTATCGTGTCTTCTTCTTTTGTACCAAGGGCACGCCATGATAAACCAATTCTTACTGAATAGATTGGTTTTGTTTTGTGAATGGATTTGAATTGCAGAGAGGGATGGTTAGGGCTTCGTGTCCAAAGACGAAAAGATTTCTTTGCCGCTTCTTTAATTCTTTTAGGAAGAATGTTGTAAGCTTTCCGAAATCGCGCTGTGGTGACCGATTTCATTTGAGCTTCATCTGCTGCGTTTTCTTTGCATGGTATTCTACAATAGCCTCCTCAGCAAGAATGGTCAATGCATGTTGTGTTTTATCAAATGATTTCTTCCATTTCAGTTCATCACTCAATAGTTTGGCAATTGAATTTTGCTCTTCATCCGAAAGCAGGTCAATTTTTCTGAACATTGATTTAAGTGCCGTGGTCATCTTTCAATTATTTATTGCGTAAAGATAAAATGAAGAAAACATATCTTTTCTTCCATTATCAAATTTGCTAATTATCAAATCATCAAATCAATTCTTCGCCACTTTCTTCACCACCTCTCCTTCATCTGTTTTAATCTTCACGAGATAAACACCGCTGTTCCAGTTGGTGATGTTGATTTGGCATTGAGCAGCATTAAATTCTTTGCTGAAAATTTCTCTGCCAAGCAGATCATGAATGGTGATGGAAGAAATGGGTCGTTGTAAGGATTCTATGTTGAGTTGGGTGGTGGTGGGGTTGGGGGAAATTAGTAAGAAATTGGGATTAGCCTCATTGATACCTTGTAATATCTCTATATAGAAATGATGGATAAATGAACCACATTCGTTATAAGCCTCGGCTGTAATTGTATAAATGCCAGGCATGCCATAATTACACGAGGGGGGAAGATCATTTCCCTGAGTAACAAAATCAACGGTTCCATTATCATCATAATCCCATTCTGTGCTTAGTGTATTTGTAAAAACACTATCTATTGTAACAGTATACAATCCACCTTGAATTGCCGTAAAGTAGATGTAGGGACTCTCTATAAGAGTCAATTCAAAATCGTCAGTAACAGCGCAGCCGGCAATATCCGTTGCGGTTACCGCATAATTACCTTGCTCACTAATTTCAATTGAAGAGGTGGTATCTCCCGTAGACCATTCAAAAGCTGAAAAACAAGGATTTGCTTCGAGCGTAAACCAATTGCCATCACATATCACCTCATTCTGAGGAAGCAATTCAACAGTTTCTATTTCGCAGTGTGTGACATGATGAGCAAAATGTCTTCTCGCAGTATTAATCAGGATTCCGTTTCTGAATTCGCTTATGCATATTGCAATCCAATAAACACCCTGCACTATAGGAGTGCCGGTGAGAACTCCATTTTGATCAATGGAATACATTGGTATGGCATCAATTGGATAATTCGCGCTGTAACCGGATTCATAAGGAACAGAAACAGCGTTAGCAGGAGTTGGTGCAACAATTTCAAAAGGCTGACCAGGCTGCGGTGAATTTGGAGATGCTCCAATATATGCTTCGCAGATCGAGTAACTGATGCTGTCACCATCCGTGTCATCAACTGACATATCGTAAACGAGTGGCATATTAACAAAATTTACAAACGGTGGTGGTGAATTATAAGTTGGAGAACTGTTGTATCCAACTGAAAGATCAGGAATAGTAGTCATCACTGAAATTCCGGTTTCCAGAGGCAACTGCACATTCACTAATGTTCCCACAAGGCAGCAACGCTGATAAAGAAGAATGAGTGGAAGTGGATCGTCAATATTAATCGTATCGCGATAAAGAGCGCGCTCCTGACATATGGAGGAAATAGAAAAACAAGAAAGCTGAAATTCCAACGTATCTATCTGTATCGGTAGCATCATGAAAGTATCCACCGGTTGATCGCTTGAGTTGTAAGCAAATACGAAAGCGGTATCATCATAGAGTGCAGAACCCATGGAACATTCCCTGTGCAAGACCATTTCAATTTCGTAAAGACCATTACTCAAATAGCGGTATCGAATTTCGCCTCCTGAAATATGAGTGGCAAACAAGTTTTGTATACAAGCTAAGATGGATAGAAGCAGTATGAGTTTTTTCATGAGTGGGTTGCCTGTTTCGATTTTAATTTTTAACCATTTTCTTCACCACCTCTCCTTCTTCCGTTTTAATCTTCACGAGATAAACACCGCTGTTCCAGTGAGCGATGTTCAGTTGGCATTGAGCCGAATTAAATTCTTTGCTGAAAATTTCTCTGCCAAGCAGATCGTGGATGATGATGGTGGAAATGGGTTGGTTAGGTGATTGGATGTTGAGTTGGGTGGTGGCGGGGTTGGGGTAGAGCATGAGTTCAATTTCGGAGGTCATTTCCTCGATAACATCATATTTCGGCTCAGTAAGAGTGTTCAATATGGTATTGGTTACAACAGGAGTATTGAAATCAAAATAAATGGAAGCTGTGTTTTGAATCTGCGTCCCGACTGAAAGATTGACCTTTAACTTAATACGATATTGAACATAACCATGACTGGCAGGTTCGTTACTCGTACTGTCAGGAAGATTGATGTCTGGGAAATTAAATTTCACAATACCATTCTCCAGAATCTGAGTAAAGTTTTCGTGACTATATGCAGTTAGCACGAATGTAGAAACATCAAGATCGGAATCGAGTGTATCGAGTATATAAATCTGCTGAGCAGGTGCTGTTCCTGTATTTTGAAAACGAATGGTATAGGACAACAAGTCATCATAGTTTGTAACGCCTCCGGAAGGATAAACCTGCTTATCATTTGGGTCATAAGAATTAACTACAGTAAAACAATAAGGGAAAAAATTATTGCCGGGATTCAGATCACCAATTACAGGATCAGCAATTACCATGAAACAAATTTGATCTCCCGAAATAGCCGTAGTATGTGTTTGTACCTTAATGTTGAAATCAGAATTAAAATCCACACTACCGAAATCATTGATGTTATAAATCAGCGTATCGTCTGAGACGACTGGAGTAAGGGCACCGGCCAAAGGTGAAATGTAATTTGCCTCACCGTTTATCAAAACTTTGACCGAACCACTAACGCCATCAGCACAATTTTCCCCATAATAATTAGTTAAATCACCTGCTCCGATTATGACCTCAGTAAAGTTTCAGGGGAAGAAAACACCTCCAACTATACTTAAAGTACCGATGTCGAATGGATTACATTCCAAACCAAAATTTTCGTAAAAATCAAATAAATATTCCGGGCCGATGACAGATCCATTGGTTGGACATGAAACAATAAAAGGGAAATTAACGGTGTCTATCCGGGTGGTATAGCTGCCAAAAGCATCAACGCTAAATGAATACTGCCCATAATTATTTGAAAAGACTTGTTGTTCCAATTCATTCGCGCTGTTCCATAATTGAACTTTAATACCCGACAAAACAGTCTCGTTGTTGTCATACAAACAATTGCTGTTTGCATCGAAATAAACCCTGCCACTAATATTCCAGTAAACTTCACAATCACTTGGGTTAAGGATACCGCATAATGGTATATCTTCTACAGGCGGGTCACTGTTTATAATATTTCCGTAGTTGGGTAAACATGTAATGGAAGTACTGTCAAAGTTAAAGAGTTGGATGGTTTTTATCTGCGGAAGGCAAGCAAGTTGATGGTTGTTATCACAGGTCAATATATATAAAGAGTCAGGTAACTCTGGTAAACTCGTCAATTGATTTCCATTGCATTTAAGATGAGTTAATCCCATTGGCAAATCCGGAAGACTGACTAAATTATTGTTGTTGCAACTGAGACTTTTCAATGAAACCGGTAAATCCGGAAGACTGGTCAATAAGGCATTGTTGCAGCTAAAGTTATAGAGAGAATCTGGAAGTGAAGTAATGCTGGTAAGAGGATTGTCACCACATATAACGTACTCTAAAAAGTTAGGTAATTCAGGTAATGTCGTGAGGTTGTTATCGAAACAAAACAAAAATTGTGCGCTATGAAAATATTGGATTCCCTCTAAGCTGCTAATATTTTCATTGTCGCATCCTATAGTCAGAAGATTCAGATTAGGACAACTGGTATCCATTTGATTTCCATTCATACAACCCGGACATTCCGCATCAATCCATGCAGCAAAATTTGGATCCGGTATTGTCACCCACTGCGCTTCAGAAATTTTGCAGAAAGAAGAAATGAAAATGAGTGAGAGTAAAAATTTGTTCATGGTCGGATATTTCCCCTAATCTACAAACTAAAAACGCTCCGCATCCCTGCAAGGCGTTTTCATTTCTTCAATCATCATGTTTCGACAAGCTCAACATGACAAAGAACGCTGTCACCCTGAGCCTGTCGAAGGGTGAGTGCCGAAGGGTTACTTCTTCATCACCATCAACCTTGCAGACTGCGCAAAGTTTTCTCCCTGCACTTTTACATAATACACGCCATCGGATAAATTATCGAGGCTGATGTTGTAATGATTATTGGTTGAAATAAAATCTTCCGCATAAACGAGATCGCCAATCTGATTGAAAATTTCCAGATGCGCGTTGTTGAATTCTATTCCGTCAATCATCAGTTCAAACTGCCCGTTCGAAGGATTGGGGTAAACAAATAATCGGTTATCACTCACGGTGAGTGTTTCAGAAATGCCGGTGCCTGTTTCGCAACCACCGATCTTGCCGATCACCTGCTCATAGTTTGAATTCACCACATCCACAATTTCACCGATGCATATCATGCCGCTCGTCAAAGACGAATAATGAACACGCAGAATATTCAATGGAGTGATATAATTTTTGTTCAGCGAAAATTCATCTTCACTCAACACCACAATATGTCCGTTCGGGTTGAAGGTGATCACGGGGCTGTAGTTACCCGTGATGTTTTCAATGGAAGTGATCACCGCTCCGTCAATTTTAAATTCATAACCCAGCACCAGATCATTCGGATTGAAAATGCTGATGTCAAAAGTTTTTTCGGCTTCATTCAGATTGGCAATGCCGATGGTCACTGTATCAAACTGGTTGAGCACGTTCATCGGGAAAACGCAGTGGTCATGGGAACTCGGCCAGCCGTTAGGATGATAATGCGTGCTGTCCAATGAGCGTAAACATCCGTTCAATCTTGCGGCATCCAGCACCGTAATTAATCCTTCACCGGTGAGGTCGTTGCAGGTAATCTGTTGAATGGTTTCGTCCGCAATCGTATTCATATATATATCCAGATCATCCGTAGTGCGCAAAGTATCCAGATCCAGATCACCGCGAATGCTGTAACCACCGCAAACTCCCGCACAATCATATTGTGCAGTTCCGAAAGTATCGCCCGCGCAATCGGTAAACACCGCGCAGTTACCTGAAACAATTTCAAAATCCTTTTCACCGAAAACATCATACACCACTTTGATGCATACCTGTGCCCAGTTGTTGTCATAAGTTTTTTCGTAGTTGCCCGCGTTGTCATGCACCTGATCCCAGTTTACTCCGCTCACGAGCGTGTAACTTCCTGTATCCACATCGGTGATATCAACCCATTGACAGGAAGTGCCGGCACCATATATATCACTGCAACCGGGAGAAAGCGCCATGCCACCCCAATATTGCGGATCAGCCCATGGCAGACAAACCATATCGAAAACAGCATATTGTGTTTTGCGTGCAAACTCAACCATCTGTCCGTTTTCATCAAACAGATAAGTGCCTGCAAAACCGATATAGTGCCAGTGACCGTGACATGCATCATATACAAATGCGGTAGGATTTGAAGTTTGTGTTCCTACTATCCATGGAAGTTCACCGAGATTCCATATCTGCACACTGAATGCAAGCAGACTGCGGGTACCATAACCGAGCATACATCCTTCCTCCACTAAACACTGGTCATTCCAATTGTAACTCATGATCTGCAATGAATTGATGAAGTTGTTTTCATCAACTGTAAGATCGGGACCTTGGCAAAGAGGACCGTCAAAAACACAACTGCCGTCATCACTCACCGCGAGCGGATTGTAGTTGCAAGCGTTCGGATCCATACATCCTGAAACAGGACCGTTGTAATAAATCTCCCAATAAATATTTTGTCCTGCACAGTCTGTTCCGGCATCACCGATGCGAATCCAGATGGTGTCACCAGCTGCAACACCTGCATAAGTTTCCGACTGCGATCCGCAGAAATCATCATTGTATGTCATGGTGCCAAGCACAGCATCGTCATAAATAATTCCGAGGCATTGAGAATAAACGTAGATGCGTGTGTCGCAAGTGTTTCCGAGAAGACAAGTTGTAATGGCATAACTTCCCGTGCTGTCGGCATCGAAAATGTACCAGCTATCAGGATGTGTTGCAGTCCATGAACCTTCAATTACCGGATCAGCAGAAGAACATAAATATCCGGGCGGACAATTGAAAACCTCTGATTCCTGATCGTAGCTGCCGGTGATGTATGCAACGGTAATTCCGTCCACAATCACCTGACTATAGCCGGGGGAATAAATGCCGTCACCGAAATCATCATAAATAGTAAAGCGGGTGCAAACTCCTGTGGGAATGCAAATGGTATCACCCACTGCGTCACCGGTATCAATCAACGCGTTGGTGTATTCATCGCGCAACGACCAATGAATTTCATCCACGTACCAGTCGGGAACTATAATAATCTGCACTTCAGATTCGCCCGGATTACAAACTGCTTCTGAGCGAAGACTGAAAGAGAAAATTAAAATTGCAGTGAAAAGGAAAAATAAATTTTTCATGAGGAAGGGATTTTGTGATTCGAATTTACGAATAGATATTAAAAGGAATTCAACTTTTGTCTTTTACTTTTTTCCTTCCCCATTGAGATAAAAACCGGGTTTGCATAATTGAATAGATGAGGTAAAGGACAAAAAACGGAACAACAAATAATTTACTTTCCGGTCTGACAGCAAGTGCATAGATCAAAATGAACAGGATGCTGAGCAAAAGTTTTCCGGTGACGGCAATCAAAAAATAATTGATCACATCACCTTTTCGTTTTGAGTTTCCACCTGCCACAAACCAGGTAGTTGAAATGGAGACAACGGCAAAAAAACCAAGACTGATCCAACTGAAAAACCGGAGATCATCAAAAAAATGCTGTGTGCTGAGTATGCCGATTGTTGCGGCACACAAAAAAGTGATGAACAGATATTGTTTCAAAAAACCGGAAAAAGTCATACTTGAAATTTGTGCAAATGAAAAGGTTATTTTTTATCTAACAAGCAACGAAAATTATTTCCTGAGCAGTTCTTTCAGCAGCAACCACAAGGCACCTGCCAATCCGATAATTGAAAAAATGATCGTGAGGAGCGGAAAAGAAAAATTAAAATATATATCGAGTTTATGTCCGCCAAAAACAAATAAGAGAATGATCAGCGTCATCTGCAAACCGAGACCTGAATAACGCGCGTAGTTATCAGATGGCGGCTTGTTCCCCGATGGTTGCGGTTGCTTTTGACTCATTGCGGTTTACCGAGCCGTTGTTCGAGACGCTCGAGGTTCCCATATTGCAACTGCCGTTGAATTTTGCACCGGCTTCCACCACCAATTTGTTGGTAGAAATATCTCCGTCAATGAGGGCAGATTCTTTTAAAAAAAGTAATTCTTTCACATCCATTTTGCCGGTTACTTTTCCGCTCACATCGGCATTTTTGCAAAACACATCACCTTCAACCGTTCCCGTTGAACCCACTACCACTTTAGCGCGCGAAGTAACTGTTCCGATTATTTTTCCATCAATGCGAATATCTCCTTCAGAAGAAATTTCGCCTTCAATGACTGTTCCCACACCGAGAAGATTGACGGAAGTAGAAGAATTCAGATTGTTTCTGGTGTTTTCGTTTTCTTTTTTGTTGTTGAACATAGCTGAAATTTTTATTGTCAGAAATGTATGTAGTCTTCAGGATCCAGTGGTTTGCCTTTATACCATAATTCAAAATGAAGGTGTGGTCCGTTCGTCAGTTCACCGCTGTTTCCGATAATGGCAATCGCCTCACCCGCTCTAACAAATGTACCTGTTTTTTTTAATAAAACTGAGTTGTGTTTATAGAACGAAATCAGATTATCGGAGTGCTGAATTGCAATCACATAACCCGTTTCAATTGTCCAGTCAGCGAGAACAACCGTTCCGTTCAAAACAGATTTCACCGGTTCCTTTTCGGGTGCAACAATATCAATTGCCGGATGATTTTTTTTTACATCGAACCCTGCAGAAACAAATCCGTCCACAGGTTTGAAAAAATTCAGCATCGCAAATGTTTCTTTATTCTCGTCCGGTGGATTGAACAAAAGCGCATATTGCGATTCGTACAGCATATCCAAACGAAGTTGTGAATCTGCAGGAACAATTTTATCGAGATCAATTGTATCCCTATCGTTTGTGATCGAACCAATGGTTGGGGTGTATTCCGAACCGATATTTCCTTCCAGTACGTTTACGATGTTTTGAATCCACGCGTCCTTTTGCTGATTGGCAACTTCGAGAGAATCAAGTTTAACATTCAGATCAATCAGATCATCGCGGTAGTTGATGTCTCCATAACCGGGGATATAATTTTTGATCGGAGTAAACAGCACGAGGCTGGTAAACAAAAGGATAAACATCACGAAGATCATGCTGAACAACACAAATAAATTCATACGTGATAATTTGAGCGAAGCTTTCTCTTCGAATGTTTCATCGTTGAGAATTACCAGCCTGTATTTGTTGCGCATCCATCGCCACCACTTCGACCAGCGATTCGGATTTTCAAATGCCATTTTTTGTTTGAGAATTTTGCGGTAATGTTGAAATAAAAAGTAATGTTCTTCGTTTAGAGATGATCAACCATGCAAACCGGTGAACTATTAAAAGAACAACTGACCTCATCTTTAACTCATAACGCGCTGCAAATTCAGGGCGATACAATAAATTTGTGCAATACGCAGTTATCATAGCCTAATTGTAAAACCATCCATCCTTTGCGTCAGTCAAAATTAATTCTAAGCACCTTATTGATCGCGGTTATCGCGATCGTGTTTTCCTGTAAATCCGGTAAAGACGGAACTTCTGCGAAAACACTTTATCATGATCTTGTTTCAAGGAACAACCATTTTTTTAATGGGCGATTATTGCTTAAAGAAACATTGCTGCAATTAGAGACCCAGCACAAAGATGATTATTCAGAAATCCTATCGTTCGAGAAAATCGGCACTCAGGATCAGCGGGCAGGATTTTCCGCTCAGTTTGATGAAGTAGTCAAGAAGGCATCTTTCAATGCCCGTGTTCACGAAGAAAGTTTTTTTATTGATGATTCTTATTTGCTGATCGGTGAAGTTTATTCTTTGAAAGGTCAGTACTCAGATGCTATTCCGGCTTTTCAGAAAATCGCTTCTGATTACAAGGATGCGTTTGCTGAAAAATGGGATAAGGAACATAAAAAGGGAGATGAACCCAAAAAGAAAAAAGGGTCAAGAAAGAAAATTGTGAAGATCGGGGATGAGGAAACCCCGGTGGTTGAGCCTTCGTTTTTTTATAGACTACTTCATAAACGCCCTGCCCGTTATAAAGCAACGGTTGGTTTGGTACACGCCTACATCGAGTCAGGTTTGTACAATGAAGCCGAGGCGGTGCTGACCATCATTAAAGGAGATAAATTTTTCCCTGAAAAACTGAGATATAAAATCTGGAAGGAATATGCGTACTTCCATATCCGCCAGGAAAATTATGAGCAGGCGATCAAACCACTGGAAAAAGCAATTTCCATTGTTGGCAAAAAGAAAACCGAAACACGTTATCAGTTTATTCTCGCACAGGTTTTTGAACAAACGGACAATACTTCCAAGGCCATTCAAGCTTACCGTACCGTCCTCGAATTGAAACCTGATTTTGAAATGGAGTTCAATGCACAGATGAGCATCGTGCGATTGGCGGCAAAAGAAAAATCAATTTCCAAAGATGAAGTGAAAGCACTGCTGGCGAAAATGCTGAAGCAGGACAGGAATTCTGATTTCTACGATCAGATATATTATGCGCTTGCAGAAATATCCATTACCGAAAACAATCTTTCTCAGGCCGAAAAATATTTTCACAAATCCATTGAAGCCAGTACGATTAATAAAGATCAAAAGGGACTTTCCTATCTGCGTCTTGGTGAATTGAAATATGATGCTGAATTATATCCGGTTGCTAAACTGTATTACGACAGTTCACTGCTGAACCTTTCCAAATCACACGAAAAATTTATTCCGGCTGAAAAGCGCGATAAAGTTCTGACTGATCTGGTAAAAAATCTCAACATCATTGCTGAAGAAGACAGTTTGCAGGATTTGGCAAACATGGATCCCGATGAACTGAATAAATTTCTCGCCAACATGTTGAAGGAGATAGAGAAGCAAAAAGAACAGGATCAAATGGTGCAGAATAATGATATTCAGAACAACGATGATAAGAATCCGATTAATCCTCAGGGTGGCGGAGAATTTTATTTCGACAATCCTTCGGTTAAATCAAATGGATATAACGACTTCATTCAAACCTGGGGAAACATCAAGAAAGAAGACAACTGGAGACGAAGCAATAAAAGCTCGATCGTTGAAAATGACGGCTCAGATTCTTTGGATGGGAACGAAGTAGTTGATGGGGGAATTGGTGAAACTCCAAAAGACATTGAAGCGCTGAAAAAAAATATTCCGTTAACAACAGAGCTAATGACCGCTTCCAACAACCGAATCATCAAAGCAATGTTCAATGCCGGAACTATTTACAAGGATGGATTGGAAAACAAGCCAAAGGCAATTGAAATGTTTGAAGCGCTTTTGTCGCGCTTCCCATCTGGCTATGAATATGTGGTGTCCACTTATTACAATTTGTTTTTGCTTTATGGCGAAACAGGCAACACCGTCAAAGCTGACTACTACAAAAATCTGATTCTTCTGAAATTTCCGGAAAGTCAATTTGCGCAGATCATTAATGATCCGTTGTATTTCGAAAAACAAAAAAAGAAAGATGATGAGTTGAATAATTTTTATTCAGCCACTTATCAATTGTTTTTAGATCATAATTATTCAGAAGTTATTGCGAGAAAAACGCAGGCGGATGAATTGTACAGACCCAATCCGCTGAAACCGAAATTTGATTTGCTGGCTGCCATGTGTATCGGAGGAATGGGTGATGTTGCGGGTTATGTCAGTGCATTGGAAACCATTGTGAAAACATATCCGAACGATGAAGTGAAAAAGAAGGCTGAGGAAATTCTCAGTTTCATCAATCCTAAAAAAGAAGATATCAAGGAAAACTCCAAGCCTGTTTTTCTTCCGGATGATAAAGCACCTCACTTCTTTTTTATTGTATTCAATGATCTCAATCCTAAGGTCGATAAACTGATCAACGCCATTTCTGATTATAATTCTGAAAGTTATTCACTGGATAATCTGAATGTCAGTTCGGTGCTTTTTACAATCGAGCGTAAACTCGTGCTTGTGCAGTCATTTATTGATTTGGAAAAATCAATGAGCTACTACAATTCGATTCTCGACAACAACAAGTTGTTCAAAGACTTCAATGAAGGGGAATACGAAATTTTTATTGGCACAAGCGACAATTACAACCTGTTCTACCAATCAAAAGATGTGGAAGGATACGCAGAATTTTTCAACGCCAATTATCTTAAGCCTTAAAACATGTCAAAAATCAAAAGCTTGTTAATTCCCACCAATGCGGAATTCCGGAAATATACCCGTTGGCTTTGGTATACCGTGTTTGCAGGTTTTCTTTTCATCCCGGTTTTCATGTTTACTGTTTCAATAGGTTTGTTCGGTAAACTTCCGACATTCGAGGAACTGGAAAACCCGAAGAGTGCGCTGGCATCAGAAATTTATACTTCTGATGGTGTGATACTTGGAAAATATTATTCTGAAAACAGATCGGTCATCACGCGCGAACATCTCCCTCAGCATATAGTTGATGCATTGATCGCCACAGAGGATATTCGTTTCAACAAACATTCAGGAATTGACGGAAAAGGTTTGATTCGCGCTATCACGGGTGCGTTCACCGGCAGTTCATCAGGAGGTGGAAGCACACTCACACAACAGTTATCAAAAAGACTTTTTCATAATCCGCCAAAAACAAAGGTGGGGCGCATCAAACAGAAATTCAAAGAATGGATTATTGCCCCGCGCCTGGAAAGAGAATACACCAAAGAAGAATTGATTTTGATGTATCTGAATGTGGTTGAATTCAGTGATAACAATTTCGGAATCAAATCAGCTTCCAATGCATTTTTCAGTATTGATACTGATTCACTTTCTGTTGAACAAGGCGCTTCGCTAATCGGGATGCTGAAAGCACCCGGCACATATAACCCGAGGACTAACGAGGAGAAAGCGAAAATCCGCAGAGACGTGGTGATGAAACAGATGGTGAAATATAGTTTCCTTGAACAGGAAATTTATGATTCGCTTAATCAACAACCTATCGTGCTTCATTATCAATTATCAGGTCACACTGCAGGAATGGCTACTTATTTCAGAGAAAATCTGCGATTGAATCTGAAAGATATTTTGGAAGCCGAGGCAAAGCATAAACCGAACGGTGATCCATATAATTTATACAACGATGGATTGAAAATTTTTGTAACTATTGATTCGCGTATGCAGAAATATGCAGAAGAAGCGGCTACGGAACATCTCACTTATCTGCAAAATGAATTTTTCAAACACTGGAAAGATCATAAACAAGAACCCTGGGAATTTGGCGAACGCAAAGACCCTGAGCTCATCAATAAAATGATGAAACGAACACCGCGATATAAAGCGTTGGTGGAAGCCGGTGCTTCTGCGGATTCCATTCAGAAAGTGTTCAACACCGCAATACCAATGACCATTTTTACATGGAATGATCCATCGCGCGAAAGGGATACAGTGATGACACCTTACGATTCAATCAAATACCACAAAATGTTTTTGCATACAGGATTCATGTGCGTTGAACCGTCAACTGGTTATGTACTTGCATGGGTTGGTGGCATCAATCAAAAACATTTTCAGCTTGATCACGTCAACAAAAACACTAAGCGGCAAGTGGGTTCTACTTTCAAACCATTCCTGTACGCAGCCGCTGTCGAGCGCGGTTATTCACCATGCATGAAAGTTTCGAATACTCCGTACACGATTGAATCACCTCGATGGGGAATTATGAAATCATGGACTCCGAAAAATTCAAGTGATGCTTATGACGGACAAATGGTTTCGCTCTACACCGGATTGGCTTATTCTATCAACAGAATTTCCGCGTATCTCGTGGATCAGATAGGGCCGGTGGCGGTTGATTCATTGGCAAAAAGAATGGGTATCACCAGTCATCTCGATCCTTATCCTTCTATTTGTCTCGGCACTTCAGATATCTCTGTTTATGAAATGACCGGTGCCTATACTTCTTTCGTCAACAACGGTGATTATGCAAAACCAATTTTCATCACGCGCATTGAAGATTCAAACGGCAATGAAATTTATTCTTCTTCCGTTGACCGCAGGGAAGCGCTGAATCCGGAAACGGCTTGGGTGATGATTACAATGTTGCGCAATGTGGTGAATAAAGGAACTGCACAACGGCTGCGTTATAAATACAAAATCACAGCGGATATCATCGCGAAAACCGGTACCACCCAAAATCATGCGGATGGTTGGTTTATGGCATGCACACCGCAGTTAGCGATGGGATGTTGGGTAGGTGCCGATGATCCGAGTGTGAAATTCCGATCCATCACATTCGGACAAGGTGCAGCGATGGCGCTTCCCATCACCGGATTATTTCTTCAAAAAGTTTATGCTGATAAATCACTTGGCATTTCTCCTTCTGCTACTTTCAAAGAACCCGATATTGAACGATTAATCGAGACCGATTGCTCGAAATACGCGGAACAAAAAGGAACACAATACCAGGAAGACCCCGTTTGGGAAAATGCAATCGAATAATTCGCAGCAATTATTCACTATCCAATAAATCGAAAATTGCATCAAGATTAGGAGTCAGAATAATTTCTGTTCTGCGATTTTTAGCTTTTCCTTCCTTCGTATCATTCGTATCAACCGGGAAGAATTCTCCTCTGCCTGAAGGAATTAATTTTTTCTGATCTACACCATTGTCTTCGAGAATTCGCAGAATGGAAGTAGCGCGCAAGACGCTCAAATCCCAATTGTCTTTGGGTACAGAATTTCCACCAAGAGGAACATTGTCCGTATGTCCTTCAATATTGATTGATATATCAGTTTGCTTTTTCAAAACTTCAGAAAGTTTTTTCAATGCTTCCACTCCTTTCGGGTCCACTGCAGTGCTCCCCGATTTGAATAAAAGTTTTTCAGACATGGACACATAAACTTTTCCGTCCTTGACGTTTACTGTTAACTCATCAGAATTAAATCCGATCAGTGCGTCATTCAGTTTTTTCTTCAGATCATTCATTACCGAATCTTTGGCAGCAATTTTTGATTCCAGTTCTTTCACTCTTTTTTCTCTGTCCGCTAAATCCTTTTCAAGTTGTGAATTTTTCTGTTCCTTTTCGTTGATTTCGGTTTGTAACTCATTCAAATCCTTTTCTTTCAATTCAAGCAAACGTTGTTTCTCATCCAGTGCCAGCGTCAGGTTTTCATTTTGATCGGAATAAGTGTCGAGCAATTCATTCAACCGGTCAATTAAAGTTGTGTTCGTTTTTTCAAGATCATCATTCTTAGCCTTGATCTTGCGGTACTGAATGCCGAAAGTTGTTGTATCCTCTTTCAGACTTTCAATATCCTTTGTCATTTGCGCCATTTGCACTTCCAGATCGGTGGTATGGCTCTTGAGATTTTCAAGCGCTGAATTGCATTCATCCCTTTCTTTTCTCAATCTATCTGCTTCTAATTTTTTTTCTTCGAATTGTCGAGCGGGAACGCAACTCGAAATAATCAAAGTGGCAAAAAAAATCACGAGAACAAATTGTAATGTTTTCATTATCTAAAATTTATTGTTCAAAGTTAGATCAGGCGCTTTCCGTGCTTGCTATATTTGAAACTATGAGCGAAATGAATTTCACACATCATTCTGTGAATTGAAGATGGCAAAAGTCAAAACAAGTTTTTTCTGTTCTAATTGCGGAGCGCAGTCACCCAAATGGGTTGGCAAATGCTCGCAATGCGGTGAGTGGAATACTTATGTCGAGGAAGTGATTCAACGCGAAGACGAAAAAAAATTCACATGGAAATCGTCCAACGGAAAAACATCTGCACCTCCGACACCAAAATTGCTTGCTGATATTCGGGAAGAAGATGCGGTAAGAATTGATACCTCAGACAAAGAACTCAATCGTGTTCTCGGTGGCGGATTGGTTGCGGGTTCTGTGGTGCTCATCGGTGGCGAACCGGGAATCGGAAAGTCAACTTTGACGTTGCAGATTGCGATGAAAATGAAGAATACAAAAATCCTTTTCATCTCCGGTGAAGAAAGTGCAGGGCAATTGAATATGCGCGCAAACAGAATCGGAAAGATGAATAAAGATCTTTTCATTCTAACGGAAACAAACACGCAGAATATTTTTTCGCAAATAGAAAACATGAAACCAGCATTGGTAATTGTAGATTCTATTCAAACTCTTTATTCAAACAATATCGAATCTACTCCCGGAAGTATTTCTCAGATACGCGAATGTGCAGGAGAATTTCAGCGATTCGCAAAAGAGACCAACACTCCGGTAATTCTGATCGGGCATATCACCAAAGACGGAATGCTTGCAGGACCCAAAATTCTGGAACACATGGTAGACACCGTTTTACAATTTGAAGGAGACCGCAATCATATCTATCGGATTCTACGCACCACAAAAAACCGTTTCGGTTCAACAGCCGAAATGGGAATTTATGAAATGAAAAATGACGGGCTTCGCGAGGTGAATAATCCATCAGAGATTTTGATTTCGCAGCGCGATGATCATTTGAGCGGAATTGCCATCGCTGCCGCTGTGGAAGGATTGCGCCCGATGTTGATTGAAACACAGGCACTCGTTTCCTGCGCGGTTTACGGAACTCCGCAGCGATCATCAACCGGTTTTGATTTGCGCAGACTGAATATGCTCCTCGCAGTTCTTGAAAAAAGAATGGGCATGCATTTCGGCACGCAGGATGTTTTTTTGAATATTGCCGGTGGAATCAGAGTGGAAGACCCTGCCATTGATCTCGCTATTGTGGGTGCATTAATTTCTTCTTTTCAGGATTTGCCGCTGAAGAATAATGTTTGCTTTGCCGGTGAGGTCGGATTGAGCGGAGAGATTCGCGCGGTTACCAGAATTGATCAACGGATTGCCGAGGCGGATAAACTCGGCTTCGAAAAAATATTTATTTCTACCTATGCGGAAAAAGGATTGGATAAATCGCAATTTAAAATTGAAGTGAAAACTGTAAGCAAAGTTCAGGAATTAGTTACCTTATTATTTTGAATTCAATTCTATGCTTTCAACCGTCAAAGGATATTTCTCCGATTTTGTTTCACTGGTATATCCAAATCTCTGTGCTTCCTGCGGTAGCGCATTGAATCATGGCCAAGATGTCATTTGCCTCATCTGTGAAGCAAAATTTCCGCAAACGGATTTTCATCTTGATTCAAACAATCCCGTTGCGAAACATTTTTGGGGAAGAGTGAATCTTCAAAATGCATCTTCATTTTATTATTTCAACAAAGGATCGCGCATTCAGCATCTCATCCACCAATTGAAGTACAAAGGCAATACTGACGTGGGCATCAAACTCGGGAAACTTTATGCTTACAAATTGATTGAATCTGAGTCAATCAAAAATGTTGATCTGATCATTCCGATTCCTCTGCATTACAAAAAACAAAAACGCAGAGGTTATAATCAATCAGATTTTATAGCTCAAGGTGTCAGCGAGGTGTTGCAAATACCTTACGACAAGAAATCAATTGTCAGAGAACACGATAATATTTCGCAAACAAAAAAAACACGCTTCGAGCGCTGGAGCAATGTCGAAAATATTTTTCAAATCAAAGATTCAGAAAGCCTCAAGGACAAACATATTTTATTGGTTGACGATGTAGTAACGACCGGAGCCACACTCGAAGCCTGTTCATCATTGATCCTTAATCTTCCTGAAACCAGGGTGAGTGCCATAACCATCGCATGCTCAATGAAATAATCTGTTGGTTCGCTCGTTTATCTTTGAAGGCTTGAATTCATGACAAAGATTTTTCGATTTATTTCACTTTTAGCGTTTGTTGCGCTCATCATTTCTTCCTGCAGAAAAGATTTGCTCATTACTGATCCATCAGCAATACTCGAATTTTCTGATGCTCTCGGTGACCCTCTTGATACCCTGACTTTCGACACAGTATTCACCACGGTTGGATCAACGACCAATTATTTCAAAATAAAAAACACACACGGCCGCGCGATCAAAATTTCTGAAATCAATTTAGCAGGAGGAAATCAATCAGCCTTCCGCATCAACGTTGACGGTATCACCGGAATGCATTTTGAAGACATTGAAATTGCATCAAATGACAGCATGTATGTTTTTGTTGAAGTCACCGTTGACCCGGTTAATGGCAACAATCCTTTTGTGATTGTTGATTCAGTCACATTTCTCACCAATGGAAATTCTCAACGAGTAGTACTAGAAGCATGGGGACAGAATGCACATTTCTATTCTAAAGAAACTTTAACTTGTCAATTACTTGAGTTTGATGATGGATCAAGTCTTACACTTTGTATTCTTAATTGCAACGATAATTGGATTGATGATCTGCCCCACGTTATCATTGACAATGTTTATATAGATTCTGCGTGTACGCTCACGATCAATGAAGGTGTTCGCGTATATGTTCATGCAAATGCAAGAATTTTTACTGCAGGAACTTTAATTGTCAATGGAATGCAGACAAACCCGGTTACTTTTCAGGGTGATCGTTTGGAAAGTTTTTTTGATAACAAACCAGGTCAGTGGGATGGCTTGCATTTTTTAAGAGGAAGCGTGAACAACGTAATTGATCATGCAATCATAAAAAATTCTGTGATCGGAATTCGGGTGGATTCGCTGAGCGAGAATATTTCAGAACCAAATCTGAAATTGAATAACACGATCATTTACAACACACTCAGCAGTGGAATACTCGGGCTTACTGCTGAAATTGATGCGGTGAATTGTTTGGTTTTCAATGCGAGTGATTATGTCGTTCAGTGTGAGCTTGGCGGAAATTACAATTTCACGCATTGCACTTTCTACAATGAATCTTCGTCATATGTAGATCACGAAGAATCAGTTTTGCGATTGTCGAATTATCTGAATGTGGGTGATGGACTTTCCTTGGACGATACCTTAAACGCAAACTTTACGAATTGTATTATCTATGGTGGAAATGATGATGAAATTGAATTTGATGGAGATGCCTCTCTGAGCCTTTACAATTATATGTTCACGAATTGTCTGATAAAAACGGATACAACCGTTTCGAATTTTATTAACTGCATTAATAATCAATCACCGGAGTTTGTTGTCCCCGAAGCAATGGAAGAATTTAATTTTCATTTACAAAGCACTTCGCCCTGCATTGATGCCGGAGATATTGCAGCAGGAATCGGAAGTGATCTTGACGGGGTTGGTCGCACCGGAAATCCGGATATCGGTTGTTATGAATTTATACCTTAACCATTCAAAATATCATTATGAAAAAAGTATTCTTTGTTATTGTTTCCTTGACTCTTAGCATTTCTGCGTTTTCGCAAAAAGAAGAAGGCATGCCACTGAACACATTTTGGTTCAATCCTACCCAGATGTTCCGTAGCGAATTCAATATCGGGCTGGAAAGAAATTTTGGCAAAAACAGAACACAGAGCATCGGTATCAATGGTGGATTTATCGTGCGCGGTTATTCAAATCAAACAACACTTGGCGGAACGGCAACCATTCAATGGAAAAATTATTTCACGCTGAGCAATTCCATTGGGAAAAAAGACGGCAAACATTCTTTCGCTCTTTTTTATATGTCGCCTTACGGGTCATATCGTTATGTCGAGGACATGAACAATGGAATTATCATCATGTATGATATTTACGGATACCCGGTTTATGGCGAAGAAATAGTTTATGTCAATACCTACGGAGCAGGAATCTTATTCGGATTAAAATTTATTGTAGCGGAAAAATTTTCCTTTGATTTTTATTTCGGTGGCGGTGCGCAGTATTCTGTTTTATCTATTGATGATGTCTACGGAACATATACATCCATCTTCGATTTTGGTTACACAGGTATTCTTCCAAAAGCAGGCATACAATTCGGAATGAATTTCTGATTGTGGTAACAATTCACATTCGCTCACTCATTTCTTTTTGATCATTTCATCGCTGACCAACTTCTCTTCAAATAATTTAGGAGAAGTTGTAAAGTATGAAACAAGGAGTACGAGAAATCCTCAAAGCATTTTGGTTTTCATTTCCCATAAAGTTGCTGGTGTTGCATTTCCGCAAACACCAGATCATCATTCTTTTCTGGTTATTTCTTTTTCTGATCATCACCGGACAGTTTGGAGGAACATTCGGTATTCCGTTTCTTTTTCTCGATCCTGAATATCTCGACAAAGTAAATTTTCTCAGCTTCTTCATTGTGGGTGCTGCGTTCGGTGGGTTTGTGATGTCGTGGAATATTACCACTTATATAATCCATGGCAGGCGGTTTGAATTTCTGGCTTCGCTGCGCTCGCCATTCGCCATGTTTTGTTTGAACAACTTTATTGTTCCGGCAACGTTTCTCATCACCTACTTTGTCATCCTTACATTTTTTCAGCTCAATAATCAATTCAACAGCGGGTGGGAAGTTGTTTTGAATATGTTGGGTGTTTTGAGCGGAATCACGATTTCCGTTTTGATGACCGCGTTTTATTTCCAGTTCACGAACAAAAATATTTTCATGTATCTCGATGCCAACCCATCGAGCGTCAAGCGCAGATATAAAAGGATGCAGCGCAGATTCAAAATGAAAACAGAATTGGAGTTAGATGATCTGCATGTGAACAATGAATTTCCGGTGGAATATTTTATTTCCAGCAATTTCAGAATACGCCATACAAGGCATGTTGAACATTATGATGATGCATTCATCGCATCCGTGTTCAAACAAAATCATTTGAATGCATTGATTGCAGAACTCTTTTCGCTTTCTCTTCTCATCGTTTTGGGTTTTCTGATGGATTATGAAATTTTTCGGATTCCTGCGGGTGCGAGCGTTCTGATCCTGCTCACTACGTTGCTCGTTCTTTCCGGTGCGTTCACTTATTGGTTAGGAAACTGGGGAACTACCGTTTTTATCTTTCTTGTTTTCGGAGTGAATATGTTGATGCGTTTTGAATTTTTCAATTTCCGTAATCCTGCTTATGGGTTGAATTATCAAGCCGTCCCTGCGCCTTACACCGTTGATCGAATCAAAGAATTTTCTTCAGATGAAAGAATTGAATCGGACAGAAAGAACACGATCGATATTTTAAATAACTGGAAACAGAAATTTCCTTCCACCGATTCTACTAAACCAAAAATGATTTTCATTGCGGTAAGCGGTGGCGGGCATAGCTCTTCATTATTTTCCATGCGTGTGCTGCAAATGGCAGATAGCCTGACACAGGGAAAATTGATGAATCACACGATGCTTGCAACCGGAGCTTCCGGTGGCAGTTATTCGATTGCTTTTTTCCGCGAGTTGTGGTATCGGAAAATGCAGGGAGAAAATATTCCGATTTATGACGAAAAATTTTCTTTCCATCTGGCGCGCGATCTGCTCAACCCGCTTTGTTTCGCCATTGTGGTGAACGATCTCTTTTATCCGTGGCAAAAATTCAGTGTTGGAAATTATCAATACAGAAAGGACAGAGCTTATTTATTTGAAAAAGAATTCAACGATAACACCGAAGGATATCTTGATAAAAAAATAATGGATTATGAAGAAGCAGAAAAAAATTCCGAAATTCCGATTTTGCTCTTGAGCCCCACCATCATTAATGACGAGAGGAAACTTTTTGTCTGTGCTCAGCCAGTCAGTTATCTTACAAAACCCTATCCTGCAAGCAGGCATAACAATACCCCTGACGGAATTGATATGATGCAATTTTTCGAAAATCAGGATGCAAAAAATCTTCCGGTGATCACTGCTCTTCGCATGAACAGTACTTATCCTTTTATTCTTCCCAATGTTTTTTTACCAAGCGATCCGCCTGTTGAAGTGATGGACGCGGGCATACGCGACAATTTCGGGTTTGAAAATATTTCGCGCTTCATCGCTTGTTTTAAAGATTGGATTAATGAAAACACCGGTGGTGTAATCATTGTGCAGATTCATTGCCACTTCCGGATTAACCAGATAGTTGATTTCAGACGCAAAACTGCTTTCCAAAAACTGTTCACCCCCATCGGAAATCTTTACAATAATTGGAGTGAAATACAGCATTACAATCAGGAATATCTTAATAGTTCTTCTGAGGAGAGGCTCAACGGGAATCTGGATATCGTTCGTTTTGAATATGAAGTTGAACTGGAAAAAGATTTACCCTCACTCAGTTTTCATCTTACTGAAAAAGAAAAAAATGCCATCCTCAAATCGCTTACCTATCCGCGAAACATTATTGCTTTTGAAAAACTGAAAATTCTTTTAGGAAATTGAATGGTGAACTCCGGTGATTTATGTCTTGAACATTTTCACGAGCAAACAATAACTCTTATCATCTTTCGTGTAGAAACAGACAACATCCATGATCGAGTAAATCAGTTTTAGACCGAGACCGCCTTTCTGGCGTTCTTTGATCACCTCTTTAAGATTCACATTTTTTGATTCCTCACCCTGTGCGGTGGCATCGAATAAACCAACATCATAAATTTCCAAGGAAATTCTTTTATCGGTTACGTCCATATCAAGCGTAATGGATTTTGATTCATCAGCCTTGTTTCCGTGGATAATGGCGTTTGCGAGTGCTTCATCAATGGCGAGAATAATTTGATTTTTTTCAGATGCTGAAATAGGAAGGCTATCGAAGTAGCGCATCAAAAATGCGCGAACTTCCTCCTGTACTGATGTGGAACATGCAAGTGTAAGGTTAGCCTTCATTAATTATCTGAACAGCGGTTTTTTCATCCGCAGCAATTTCAAAAACATTCATCAACCCAAGGATATCGAATACCTCGCGCACCGTCATCTGCAAACAGCAGAATACAAATTGTCCTTTGCGTGCGCGGAAATCTTCATGATAAGATATGAAGACACCGATGCCCGCAGAAGAAATGTATTTCAACTGCTCAGCGTTCACAATGATTTTGTAAAGCCCGCGTTCAACCGCATGCTTTATGCAATCATCCATTTGTATCGAAGAAGAAGCATCAAGATCACCTCTGACGTTGAGGATCAGGAGATCTCCATCCAGCCTTTCTGAAATGTCCATTGGGGACGATGGGTTTTTACGTTGTTAAATTCAATTTGTTCTCGATTCTGTTACAATATTAAGTCGGCAGAACACAAAACGGACTGATGGAAATGCGGGTTCACCGAATCAATGATTTGAACACGTTTTGATTCCTTTCAACTCTTGCTTATTTTCGGTTCGCCAAAACATTTTGATTATCGCGCAAACCTCTACTTGATAACATTTTCCTGATTTATTTACATTCATAAAACAAAACCCAATAGATGAAAAAAGTATTAATGACTGCGATGCTCATTTGCTCCGTTATTTTTGTGCGGGCGCAGTGCAACACTAATAACGCTACAGCCTGTCAATGCCCTGACGGCTCTTCCGAATGTGATCTTCTTCCTGATATACATACCGGTGATGACCCTCTTTATATCAGCGGCAACAACGGGGTGATTGAATATTCTCAAAGTGGTAATGGCGTAGAAGACGGTCGTCTCCGCGTTTCCGTTACAACACCTAATATCGGTCATGGACCGCTTGAAGTTCATGCTTTGGATATCTGGGTTTGCGGCATGGATACCTTCACTGTTTATCCGGGTTCATGTCCTGATGGTAGCTCTCCGAAACAATTAGTTATCCAACGTGTTTATCACAAAAACGGAAACACGATGACTTACTACGATCGTAATGCGGGAACTATGACCTATCACCCTTCACATGGTCATATGCACGTGGATGATTGGGGAACCTACTCATTACGCTATGATAACGGAGATCCAAATCCTTTGAATTGGCCGATCATCGGTGACGGGGCTAAACTCGCTTTTTGTTTGATGGACTATGGCACCTGTTCTTATTACAGTACAAATAATATTGCAGGTCCTAATCCGGGGCATTGCGAAGACAACAATGGAAATGTTTTAACAAACAGTGATTTCCCTAATTGGGGACTTGGTGGAGGTGGTTATAATTGCGATCCGGTTATTCAGGGAATTTCTTCCGGATATACTGATATCTACTATCAATATCTCGATGGCATGTATGCGCAGATTCCTCCTAACACTTGCAATGGAGATTATTTTATTGTAGTGAATGTTGACCCGCACAATTATTTTCTCGAAGAAGATGAGACCAACAATATTGTTGTCGTTCCTTATTCTTTAACTGAACAACTTCCTTCAGGATCAAATCCTGTTGCTGAAATCACATTACAAGGTTCAACTATTCTCTGTGCCGGTGAAGATGTTGAATTGGTTGCCAATCAAGGTTTCACTTATCTATGGTCGAATGGTGCTACAACACAAAGCATCCTTACTTCAACTCCGGGCGATTATTCGGTTGAAGTAACTACTACTTGCGGAACAGCAACATCATCTTTAATCACAATCACAGGTTCAAGTGTAAGCGCACCAACAACATCTGATGTAACTATTCCTTCAGGACAAACAGCCACGTTGAACGCAACAGGAAGCGGAACATTAAACTGGTATGATGCGCTAACTGGCGGAAACTGGCTCGCAAGCGGAAACACTTATATCACCCCGGCTTTGACTTCTACAACTACTTATTATGTGGATGATTCACAAATCACTCCGGGTGCATCTTATGATCTTGGTCCGGCTGATAACACTTTCAGTGCGGGTGGATTTTTCAGCGGAGATCAGTCTTTGATTTTTGATGCGATGGAAGATTTCACCATTGAAACGGTGAAAGTTTATGCAAACGGATCGGGTGATCGAACTGTAGAACTTCGCGACAACAACGGGACTGTTCTTCATACGCTGACAATAAATATGCCTGACGGAGAATCTGTTGTTACACTCAACTTCCCTGTAACTATAGGAACAGATTTTGAATTAGGTGTAGAAGCCGGAAGCAATCCTGATATTTTCAGAAATAATGCCGGAGCCAATTATCCTTATGACGTTGCAGGCGTTGCAACCATCACCACTTCTACTGCCGGTTCTGACTACTACTATTTCTTTTATGACTGGCAAATCAAAGAAGCCGATGAAGGATGTGTTTCTGAACGCAGCGATGCTACGGTAACTGTTACAGCTCCGAATAGTGTCGTCAATATCGACAACATCAAATCGTTCGATGTATATCCAAATCCGAGCAACGGAAATTTCGAAGTATCTTTTACAATTCCTGTATCTTCTGATGTAACTGTTGAGGTAACCAATATGATTGGCCAAACAGTTTATGATCAGCAGGTTGGTAAAGTAAGCGGTCAATTGAAACATACACTTGATCTCACTTCATTGGCGAAAGGAATTTATTCTCTGCAAATAAAGGCCGGTGATCAGGTTTCATCAAAGAAAATTGTGATCAACTGATCAGTCAAAATATGAAAACGAAAAGGGTGGCATCATGTCACCCTTTTCTATTTTTTGCATGTCTATTTTTGATGTAATCAGATGATGAGTAAAATATTTTTTTTGTCTTTCTGTGTTTTCATTTTTGAATCAGTTCATGCGCAGTTTGTGATTTATGACGAAAGCAATTCTGGAATTTCATACAACGGAGTTCATTGCATCGGCATACGCGGAAACGAAAAATGGATCGGTACAGATTACGGACTCTCTGTTTACAACGATACTAACTGGACAACGTATTACACTTCTAATTCAGGAATTCCGGATAATAATATCCGCGCCATCGGTTTTGATTCGCTCGGCAATGTTTGGGTTGGCACATTCACGAACGGCATCGGGAAATTTGACGGCAGCAATTGGGACACATTAAATATGGCAAACTCTGCGCTGCCCGATAATCATGTGCGTGCTTTTGCAGTTGATCAACTCGGAAACTATTGGTTCGGTACTCTGGGTGGTTTGGTTTTTTATGATGGCGACACGATGATTGTTTATGATGAATTCAACACACCTGTCATGCAATCAAGTAATATTTCTGATATCAAAATAGATGTGAACAACACGAAATGGATTGCCACCATCAACGGTGGTTTGTATCGGATTGACACCGGATGGACCCGCTATAAAATCAACAACTCGCAAATTCCCGACAATACGCAACTCAGCCTTGATATTGATGCGGATGGAAAAATATGGATAGCTTGCCCTGCCGGTGGGTTGGGTGTTTTTGATGGCATTGATAACTGGCAATCCTTCAACACCTTGAATTCTGATATTACTTCCAACTCATTAAACTGTCTCGATCTTAATTCTGATGATCATGTTTACTGCGGCTCTATTGATGAGGGTTTGATTTATTACGAAGGCGGATTGAATTGGTCTCAGTACGATTCCCTCAATTCAAATATTCCCGAACATTGGATTACCGCATTGAAAGTGGATGAAAATGATAATGTATGGGTTGGTTTTTTCAATAGCGGTATCGCAAAGCTGGGCGATTCAACAGTCGGATATATTCCTTACCTGCCGCTGAATGATGAAATCTCCGTCTATCCCAATCCCGCGAAAGATTTTTTCTACATTTCCTTTGATGCCGGAACAGCATTGAACCAACTTAATTTGTATGATCTCTCAGGCAGGCTGATAATAGAACTGCAAAATGTTTTTCCTTCTCAAAAAATAATGCTTCCCGTTTTGCCCGCAGGCGTTTATTTCATCAAAGCGGTTTCTGAAAAAAATATGTTTTTCAAGAAAGTAGTGATTCAGTAAGCCGCAACAGAAAAATAAAAGCGTCATTCTGGTGATTCGGGTTGGCGCTTTTTTTATGAAATTGAGAAGCGATGAATGGATGGCTACAATAAGTTTTGGACACAAGGAAGTGCCTCTGTGGCAAGTACAGGAACCGTCAACCTCGAAAGACCTGACAACATAAATACGCTATCTTTCACAAACAAAATTCACGCATCATGAAAAAACTTTACGTCACAACAGCTCTTCTGATTCTTATTGTGCGTTCTACAACTGCGCAATTCTACGCTCAATATTTTGATGGTGCAGATACATCACTCTATAATGCAATTCTTATTGACATGGACGGGGACAGTTCAAATGTTTGGCAAATCGGTAGTCCACAGAAAATTATTTTTGATAGTGCTGCAACGCAGCCAAACACAATCGTTACAGACACGATCAACTTTTATCCCTCAAACGACACCTCACGATTTATAGCGAAGGTTTCTTTGAATGGTTGGAATTGGGGAATATTTGCTTTGCAATGGAAACAGAAACTTGACATGGATACAGCTTTTGACGGTGGTATAATTGAATACTCAATTGACTCAGGCAATACTTGGGTGAATGTTTTCAATAATCCATTCGTGTATAATCTTTATGGTTACGATACTATTAATGCAGATACATTATCAGGTGGTGAATATGCTTTTAGCGGCACAGACACAACCTGGAGAGATATCTGGCTTTGCTTCGACATGTCATGGCTTCAGCAGTTTCAATGGAACGACACACTTTTATTTCGATTCACTTTGTTATCTGACTCAGTTAGCAACAGTAAAGAGGGTTGGATGATTGACAACATGCTTTCTCACATTACTGTAATTCACACAGTAAAGGAAACAGAGCAGGATAGTTATCTGAGTGTCTATCCTAATCCTGCAAACAATATTGTTCATATCCAAACGGAGAAACTTATGAAGTTTCACATCATTGAACGAATGGAATTAGTTGACCCGTTAGGCAGCGTAATTGAAAAATGGACGAACATTCCTACCAAGTTTTGGTTTGACACAGACAAATACAATGACGGACTTTACTTCTTGAAAGTAAAAACAAACATTAAATCCGAAACCATTCCGTTGGTAATCAGCAAACATTAATTATGATATGCGTAGGGTTGTTTTCATTCTGGTTTTGCTTTCGCTTTTGGTTTTAAGTTTTAGCAGTAAGGTCACAACTACACCGTATAAATTTCCAGAACTGAAATTTTTTCCCGAGATGCCTGTTGCAGAAAGAAATCCTGTAACAGTTGAGGGGGCTGATTTAGGCCGACATTTATTTTACGACCCAATTTTGAGCATTGACAGTTCAATGTCCTGTGCAAGTTGTCATAATCAAAAATCTTCTTTCAGCGATTCACCAAACGCTTTTAGCAGCGGAAGAAACGGTACTACGATGAAACGAAACACAATGCCTCTTTTCAATCTTGCTTGGTATCCCGCCTTCTTTTGGGACGGTAGAGCAAAGAGTATTGAGGAACAGGTTTTTCATCCAGTAAGAGAATACAACGAAATGAATCTTGAATGGGATGTTGCTTCTGACAGACTTGAGCAAAACAAATTTTATAAAACTCAATTCAAGCAAGTATTTGGAAATTCAAAAATTGACAGTGTGCAAATTGCTTACGCAATTGCACAGTTCTTGCGAACTTTAATTTCATATCAATCAAAGTACGACCAGGTGATAAGCGGAAAAACTTTGTTCACGAAAGACGAGTATGAGGGTTTCATTTTAGTCAACGACCAAACAAAAGGCGACTGTATTCATTGTCACACTACAGACGGAGATGCTTTGGGAACTACTTTGGTTTTCAGTAACAACGGACTTGATGCAGTCGCAAACGCAGATGATTACAAGGACAAAGGCAGAGGTGCTGTAACAGGTAAGACAAGCGATAATGGAAAATTTATTGTTCCCTCTTTAAGAAACCTTGCTTTCACTGCGCCTTACATGCACGATGGCAGATTCAAAACTTTAGAGTTGGTAATAAACTTTTACAGCGAAGGACTTCAAAAAAGCCCAAACATTGATTCTAAGATGGAGTTTGTTCATCAAGGTGGAGCAAAACTGACAAGTGAGGACAAGAGAAAAATAATTGCATTCTTGTTAACGCTATCTGACAGTTCATTTATTTCAAATCCTGAATTCAGTAATCCAAAAGATATCAAATAACAACGCAACTAATGTAAATCGCTTCAGACGAACATTAGCCCATGCAACTCACATAAGAATTAAATGAAACCTTAAAATAGAGGGATTACTTGACCGGCTTGGCTCACTTCCAACAGCCTCAAATCTGTTCACCATGAATTTTGAACTGTGAACTGAATAATGCTATTTTAGCCCACACACAAAACCCTCCCCTATGGCAAACGGTTTATTCGCAAAAAAATCTCTCACTGCTTTGCTCGATCAGGCATCAGGAGAAAAAAATCAGTTAAAGCGCACACTCGGAAGACTTAATCTGGTTACCCTCGGCATCGGTGCGATTATCGGAGCCGGAATTTTTGTGTTGACAGGAAATGCAGCCGCCAATTATGCCGGACCCGCAGTAGTACTCTCTTTTGTGGTTGCAGGATTAGCGTGTGTGTTCGCAGGTTTATGTTACGCTGAGTTTGCATCCATGATTCCAATTGCTGGAAGCGCATACACTTATGCTTATGCAACACTCGGTGAGTTCATCGCGTGGATCATCGGTTGGGATTTGATTCTTGAATATTTATTTGGCGCATCAACCGTTGCTGTCGGATGGTCAGGATATGTAACCAGTTTCCTCGCGGATTTCGGAGTGCATATTCCTGCAAATCTTTCCAATGCCCCGCTCTCCTATAATGCGGTAACCCATGATTGGGCAACAACCGGTGCTTTCCTGAATTTCCCCGCAATTTTTATTGTGGTGGTGATGACCATGTTATTGGTGATCGGAATCAGAGAGTCAGCCAACTTCAACAATGTAGTTGTGATTATTAAAGTGGTAGTGATATTACTGTTCATCGCATTCGGAATGTCTTTCATCAATACAGAAAACTGGAAACCATTCATTCCTGAAAACGATGGCAAATTCGGACACTTCGGTTGGAGCGGAATTTTCCGCGCTGCCGGTGTAATCTTTTTCGCCTACATAGGATTTGATGCCGTGTCAACAGCTGCGCAGGAAGCAAAAAATCCGCAAAAGGATATGCCGTGGGGAATACTTGGATCGCTTGCAGTTTGTACGGTTCTCTATATATTGGTTGGATTGGTCATGACCGGTATTGTTTACTTCCCGATGTTAAATGATCCGGCTCCTGTAGCTGTCGCAGTAAATGCTGCCGGAGATGGTTTAGCATGGTTGCGTTATCCGATAAAAATCGGTGCTATTGCAGGATTGAGTTCTGTAATTCTTGTTATGTTGATGGGTCAGCCGAGAATATTTTTCTCGATGGCACAGGATGGTTTGCTGCCGAAATCTTTCGGCAAGGTTCACCCGAAATATAAAACTCCTTATGTCACCACCATCCTTACAGGTACCGTTGCAGCTATTGTTGCCGGATTATTTCCAATAGGAATTTTAGGTGAGTTGGTTTCCATTGGTACATTGCTCGCATTTGTAATTGTGTGTGCTGGTATTCTTGTTCTGAGATATAAGAGCCCGGAAATTAATAGACCGTTTAAAACTCCATGGTTTCCGCTCATTCCGATATTAGGTGTGATATCTTCATTGGGTGTTATGGCAACACTGCCCGGTGATACCTGGCTACGATTAATTATTTGGATGGCAATCGGAATTGTGATTTATTTCGCCTATAGCCGTTTCCATTCCAAGATTAACAATCCGGATAAGTAATTCCGAATGCCGGAAACTAAAACAGAATTCAAGCGATCGCTCGGGCTGGTTGATGCCACAATGATTGTTGCGGGATCGATGATCGGTTCCGGAATATTTATCGTCAGTGCATTCATGTCACGCGATCTGGGTTCTGCCGGTTGGTTGCTTGTTGTCTGGTTGATTACGGGTTTCATCACACTTTCTGCAGCATTAAGTTATGGAGAACTCGCGGGCATGATGCCCAATGCTGGCGGACAATATGTTTACATACATCGTGCATTCGGTCCCTTCACTTCTTTTCTTTACGGTTGGTCGGTTTTTACAGTTATTCAAACCGGAGTGATTGCGGCAGTGGCAGTGGCGTTTGCAAAATATGCCGCTGTTTTCTGGCCTGTCTTGAGCGATGCTTTTTTCAGCACTACTTATCAATGGCGGGGCGAACCAACCGATTTCATCATTAATTACGGACAACTCATTGCCATCGTAAGTATTATTCTGCTCACATTCATCAACAGCCGTGGAATCAACAACGGCAAATTGATTCAGTTGGTTTTTACCTCCTCCAAACTCCTTGCACTTTTTGCGTTGATTGTTTTAGGATTGATCATCGGATTACAACATGATACACTGGCACAGAATTTCACCAATATGTGGCAGGCTACAAAAACAACTTTTGATGCGGACAGCGGAATCTGGAATGTAGAAACGATCACAGGGCTTGCGCTACTGGGAGCCATGGGTGCAACTATTATCAATTCACTTTTCTCCAGCGATGCATGGAACAATGTCACTTTCATTGCAGGAGAAATCAAACAACCGGAAAAAAATATTCCGCGATCTCTTTTCCTCGGAACATTGATCGTTACCATTCTTTATATCATGGCGAATGTGGCTTATCTCGCTTTGCTTCCTCTTCATGGAAATCCGGATGCCGTGGATGTGATGGGAAAAGGAATTCAGTTTGCGGATAATGACCGCGTGGGTGCAGCAGCAGCAAGTATGATCTTCGGTGATTCAGCTTTATATCTTATGGCAGGATTGATCATGGTTTCCACCTTCGGTTGCAACAACGGAATTGTGCTTGCGGGAGCAAGATTGTATTATGCCATGGCAAAGGATAAATTATTTTTTGCAAAAGCCGGAACACTCAACAAGACTGCTGTTCCGGGTTTCGGACTTTGGATTCAGTGTTTGTGGGCTTGTTTACTCTGTCTCACCGGAACATACCGCGATCTCGTGAATTTTGCAACCTTCGCTTCAATGATCTTTTACATTTTCACCATTGGCGGATTATTTATTCTCCGCAAAAAAGAACCGAACACTCCTCGACCTTACAAAGCTTTCGGTTACCCGTTGATTCCTGCACTTTATATTTTGTTTGCGATTGCCATTTGCGTGGCACTTGTTATTTATGATACACGCAACACCATTTTTGCGCTCTCTGTAATCGCAGTGGGAATTCCGGTTTACTATTTGTTTTTGAATAACTCCCGTTCGACAGAGTGAAAAGTTACGATGTCAAAATTTGCGTTTTATAAATTCTTCACCTTTATCGTCTTCTCTCATGATTTATTAAATGAGCCTCCACATCTGCATATTGTTAAAAGCAAATCAAACAGAATTTACTCGGCAAAGATTTGGATTGAATCGCTTGAATTTTCTGCAACCGCAGATTTCACTAAAACTGAACTTGCTCTTATCAAAAGACTGGTCGAAAAAAGCAGAGATATTTTTTTTGAAATGTGGAATTCAGCAAAACGAGGTGAGCCAGTGAAAATTCTTGAACTAACTTTGTGACATGCCATTCGAAGGATTTTATCACATCAAACCAAGCATCAGAAAAGTTCGCTTTCCTAAAGGCAGAATTATTATTGAACTAATGGATGGCAGGGTTATTAGCGCTCCGATAGATAATTTTCCCGGTTTAAAAAAACTTCCTCTCAGCAAGCGATCCAAATATCAAATTGTGAATGATCAGGGCTTACTCTTCCGTTATTGCGATGAAGTTTACGACTTGCGCGATTTCATTAACCTCGATCAGCCTCAGATTCAAATTCATAAAATGCGAAAAGCAGGTTAGTTTTTCTAAGTTTATCCCACCAACTTATCAAACATTAAATTATTGAGGATTCCATGTTCCGCAGATTTATACATGATCTGAAAAATTATTTTGCCTTCACGGCATGGCAAAGGAATGGAGTGCTCGTCATCCTGCTATTGATTATTGCCGCGCTTCTTGCACCCAAAATCTATTCTCAGTTTTTCTACCAGGAAAAAACATTCGACACTTCTGCATTTCAAAAAGATATTGATGAGTTTATGTTGAGTGTTGCCGCGGCTGATTCCGCAGCCGATGAAATCGTTTATTCCGGTCCTGAAAGTGTATGGAGAAAACAAATTGAAGAGAAGGAAAATGAGAATCTCAAGAACGCAGTCCTGTTTCCGTTTAATCCTAATCAATTGCCGGATTCGCTTTGGAGAAAACTGGGGGTCAAAGAATCCGTGATCAAAACCATTAAAAATTTTGAATCAAAAGGAGGAAGATTTTACAGAAAAGAAGATTTGAAAAAAATTTATGGGTTGAGCGAAGCAGATTATCTACGTCTGGAGCCGTATATTTTAATTCCAAAGGCAGAGATCGTTTACGAGAAACCGGTTGATGTAATTAAGCAAATTGAAATTAATTCAGCTGACTCAGTCCAATTTGTCGAGTTGAAAGGCATCGGTCCGGTGCTAGCTTCACGAATTCTCAAATTCAGAAACAAGCTCGGAGGATTTTATTCTGTTGATCAGTTGAAAGATGTTTACGGAATCAAGCCGGAAACATTTGACATGATCAAAGATCAGTTGATTATTGATGAAGCAAATTTGAAAAAGATCGACTTGAATACTGTAACAGTTGAAGAATTGAAAGTTCATCCATATATCGGTAACGGTATCGCAACAGCAATCATTAATTATCGAACACAACACGGGAATTTCAAATCCATCGATGATCTTAAAAACATCAAAGCCATTGACGATTCCTCATTTGAGAAAATGAAACATTATCTTACCGTAGTCGAATAATTTATCGCCTGTCATTCTTCCTATTTTAGCGCCCCATATAATTTTAATCAATGAATTTCGAAGTAACAGAAAATCAGAAAATGATCACACAGATGATTGCTGATTTTGGTGCCAAACATATCCGCCCGTTTGTGATGGAATGGGATGAGTCACAGGAATTTCCCGTTCACGTTTTTCATAAACTCGGTGAACTCGGATTAATGGGAGTGCTCATAGATGAAAAATTCGGTGGATCGGGAATGGGATATAAAGATTATGTAACGGTAATTTCTGAAATCTCAAAAATTTGCGGGTCCATTGGTTTATCGCTGGCTGCACATAATTCGCTCTGCTCAGGACACATCAACCAGCATGCAAACGAGGAACAGAAGAAAAAATATCTTCCCAAACTCGCTAAAGGCGAATGGATCGGTGCGTGGGGTTTAACTGAACCGGGAACAGGCTCTGACGCCATCAACATGAAAACCACGGCTGTAAAAGACGGAGATCACTGGATCATCAACGGAACAAAAAATTTTATCACCCATGGAAAAAGCGGAGATATTGCAGTAGTAATTGTTAGAACCGGTGAACTTGGCGATAGTCATGGAATGACTGCCTTTATCATTGAAAAAGGAACTCCCGGTTTTTCCGCAGGAAAAAAGGAAAACAAACTCGGCATGCGCGCTTCAGAAACAACCGAATTGATTTTTGACGATTGCCGGATTCCGGATGAAAACAGGATCGGCAAGGAAGGCGAAGGATTCATTCAATCAATGAAAGTATTGGACGGAGGAAGAATTTCTATCGCCTCACTTGCGCTTGGAATCGCAAAAGGCGCGTATGAAGCATCAATTCAATATTCTAAAGATCGCCATCAATTCAATAAACCGATTTCAAGTTTTCAGGGTGTATCATTTAAGCTTGCTGATATGAAACAAAAGATTGAAGCGGCTGAAATGCTTATCATGCAGGCAGCCGACAAAAAAGATCGCGGTGAAAAGGTGACCAAAGAATCTTCCATGGCAAAATATTATGCATCTGAGATCGCCTGTCAGGTGGCCAACGATGCGGTGCAGATTTTTGGTGGCTACGGTTATACCAAAGATTTCCCGGTAGAGAAATTCTATCGCGATGCCAAACTCTGTACCATCGGTGAGGGCACTTCTGAGATTCAAAAACTCGTTATTGCCCGCGAAATATTGGCTTGACAATATGTGAATCAAAAAATTATCTTTGCACCCCTAAATAAATCGATCAAACATGCTCATTATTGACGTACGCGACAGCGAATCATTAGACAAAGCACTGAAGAAGTACAAAAAGAAGTTTGAAAAAGCCGGAACGCTGCGTGAGTTGCGCTCGCGTCAGGCTTTCGTCAAGCATTCAGTCCGCAATCGCACACAAAGGTTAAAAGCTATCTATCGCAACCAATTGCTTCTCGATATCAGCGAGCAATAGATCACAATCTGTTTTGCGGTTTCGCCAAATAGCTGGTAGATTTATTGAAGTATTTGTTTGACATGCCGATAGAAAGTTTTCTCAATTATCTCCGATTTGAAAAACGTTATTCTCCGAATACGCTCCTTTCCTATGAAAACGACCTCCGTCAGTTTTCTTCATTCTTAAAAAGACAGTATGATCTCGTAGATTTGCGTGAGGTGAAATATGTTTTCATCCGATCATGGATTGCTGATCTGAACGGAAACGGAGAGGTGAATGCCCGCTCGATCAATCGCAAACTCTCCACGCTCAAATCTTTTTACAAGTTTCTCGTAAAAAAGGGAGAAATAAAAGCAAGCCCGATGCTTAAAGTGATTGCGCCAAAAATTCCAAAGCGGCTTCCTGTTTTTATTGAGAAGAAAAGTACCGAGACACTATTTGAACATGTAGAGTTTGGCGATGATTTTAAAGGATTAAGAAACCGGTTGATTCTTGAACTGTTTTACGCCACAGGAATCAGACGGGCAGAACTGATTAATATGAAATCAACTTCTGTTGATCAATACAACAGCTCAATCAAAGTGTTGGGTAAGGGAAATAAAGAGCGCATCATCCCGATTGATAATGACTTGAAGAAATCAATTCTTCAATACGAGGCACTCAAAAAATTAACTTTCGAAAAGATTAATAATGATTATCTAATTCTCAACGACAAAGGGAATAAAATCACGATTTCGTTCGTTTATCAGTTGGTGAAAACATTTTTGAGTTTGGTGACCACAGTGGAGAAGAAAAGTCCGCATGTTTTAAGACACACTTTTGCGACTCATCTTTCCAACAACGGAGCTGATCTGAATGCAATCAAAGAATTACTCGGCCATTCAAGTCTTGCCGCTACCCAGGTTTATACCCATAATACGATTGAACGATTAAAAGAAATTTACAAGCAATCGCACCCTAAAGCATAAAATCAAAATCCATGTTCATCAATATTCAATCTATCCATTTTGATGCAGATCACCGTCTGCTAGAGCTCATCAATATGAAGTTGAGCAAATTCGAAAAATATTTCGACCGTATCGAAGAAGTCGAAGTCTATCTGAAGCTGGAAAACGCCAGCGCCCAGATTAAAGACAAAACGGTCGAGATCAGGGTAAAAATTCCGGGCAATACTTTTTTTGCAAAGGAAACTACCAAGACTTTTGAAGATTCTCTGGAAGTAGCGGAAGAATCAATCAGAAAACAATTAACCAGGCACAAGGATAAATTGCGCGGACGAAATCCGGGGTAAATCAATTCTGTTAATTCTTGTGAAATAAGAGGTTTCAAATTCCCTAACACAGCAGTTGGAGTAATTTTGGTAGAACACAATAACATTAAAACTTCAACGTTTCTTTTTCAGTTACATAGAACAATTCAAATTCAATCGATCATGTTCAGGCGAATATTTTTCTTGACTATCATTTTCACTTCTTCTTTTTCATCTCGTTCCGCCCAGCTTTTAATTCCAATGGACGAAACGCAGACCGATCATCTTAAAGCATATGGAATTACTTTTCTCGCGCTTCAGGGAGGAGTGGTAGTTGATTGGCTGTTGAATTATCGCGGAGGAAGTTTCGGAATGATTTATACAGAAACTATCGAGAAGGAATGTAAGATCAGAAAAGTAAAATATGAAGTAACCACTGATGGACAGTATTCACAGATTCTAACTTCTATTGCTGATCCGGAAGTGAATATGGATCTGGTAAAATTGGAAAAGGCACCTAAGATTTGTGTGTACTCACCAAAATCTGCTTTGCCTTGGGATGATGCGGTCACCCTTGTTTTGACTTATGCGGAGATACCGTACGAGATTATTTACGATGAAGAAGTGATCACCGGAAAACTTCCCACTTATGACTGGCTGCATTTGCATCACGAAGATTTCACCGGGCAATTCGGAAAATTTTATGGCGCATACAGAAATGCGGACTGGTACATTCAGCAGGTCTTAGAGGACGAAACCATGGCGCAAACACTGGGTTACTCAAAAGTTTCGTTAATGAAACTTGATGTGGCAAAAAAAATCCGTGAGTATGTGGCGGGTGGTGGTTATATGTTCGCGATGTGTTCTGCAACCGATTCGTATGATATCGCACTTGCTGCAGATGGAATTGATATCTGTGCTGAAATGTTTGACGGTGATCCTGCGGATGCATCGGCTCAAAGCAAACTTGATTTCAGTCAATGTTTCGCGTTTGAAAATTTCACGCTCAAAACAAATCCTTACGAGTATGAATTTTCAAACATTGATGTGCCGACCAACCGAAAAGAAGATCTTGATTATTTCACTTTATTTGAATTTTCTGCAAAATGGGATCAGGTTCCAACGATGCTTACACAATGTCACGAGCGAACAGTGAAAGGATTCATGGGACAAACAACCGCTTTCAGAAATGAGATCATGAAAACCAGTGTAACCATTTTGGGAGATAACAAAGCATTCAACGAGTGCCGCTACATTCACGGAGAGTACGGTTTCGGAACATGGACCTGGTATGGCGGACACGACCCTGAAGATTATCAGCACTTCATCGGTGATCCGAAAACCGATTTGAGTTTACATCCGAATTCTGCGGGATACAGACTCATTCTTAATAATGTTCTATTCCCTGCAGCTGAAAAGAAAGAAAGAAAAACGTAGCCCCCCAACCTCCCCGAAGGGGAGGTTTCCCTCTCCTTTGGAGAGGGTTAGGGTGAGGTTCAATCATAAAATTTCCAACTGATTCCTCCGCGAAAAGTTCTGTCTGCGGTTGGATATAAATGGGTACCATACTGAATGTTCTGATAGACGCCCTGCAAGGCATTTTCCAAAACAAAAAACAATCGCGCACGCTTGATGCGCATATTCACGAAAACATCAAGAGTTGGCGTGTAATGATATCTCACATCCGATTGCAAATAGAATTGTTGAATAACCGGTGAATATGCGGGCGCGAAAAAATCCGTGTTGTATTGACCAGAAAATCCTGCCTGCAACAACATCGCGCTTTTAAAAAGTTTGTTTTCATAATACCAACTCATATGAGCAACAAATTCAGGAAGATGAATCACATCTCTATTGCTAAAGGACTGATAAACGACTTTATTATCAAGATGGAACTTCCCGAGCGTAAAATCTTTTGATATTTTGAGTTGAAAAAAATTCACGGATTCAAGGAACCAATCAAGACCGCTGTAATCTGCGAACATGATCGCATCCACATTCCAAAAGACATATCCATTAACAGAATTGTACGACAACATAAGTTTAACATCGTTTCGATTATTAGAATGTTCGAGATATATTCTTTTCAGATTTGTTTCATATGGGTAATTGAAAAAGTGAGCACCAGTTTCATTTTCCCGATAGGAATGACTGCTGGACTTTGCCTGAACCCCAACTAAATATTCTCCTTGTCCATGCCAATAAATCCCAAAGTGAGCATTCAGATCATAATCACCTGCATTATAATCGATCAAACTGTACCACGCATTTAATCCATAGAGGATATTGTGATTATATCGTTTATTGTTTTCAAAATTGAATGCAAGATCAAGATTGCTGAAAGTACGGTGAACTGAGTTATCATATACTTCAAACAAACGATGCGATAGAGTGACATCAAATACAAACGGCTTATAAATCACCGCATCATTTGCACGGCTCTTAACTCCGAGATAAGAGTAAGTGAGATAATTCGCGAACTCATCGTACTCCAGTTCATTTGTCAAAGTATCCATACTTGAATCAATCGTAATTCCAAAATCTGCATAATAGATTGAATCTGGAAATTCATCCATGAAACGGTAAACATGATTCTGATATAAAAACCGGTGCGTCAATCTTGACTTCGGTTGAAAGACTTTTTGAAATGAAGTGTCAATCTGCACCTCATATTTTTTTCCAAAATCCCATGATTGCTGAATAAATCCGCCCGCATCATTCCATTTGATGGAAGCGCCATCCAGATTTATCGGAACAATTTTTTTTGAAAGAAAAAAAGAATCTTCCAGATTGAGATTCGGATCAATGCCACCATTGATATTTGCATTCATCCAATTTACCGCTACAGAAGAAAGTAAGTTGTAGCGATTATTCTTTGAACGATACCAATCGAAGAAGCGCATATTGTAGTTGCCTGTCTCCTGATTGAGATAAGTGCCGACCGAAGACAGACGCTGAAACTCAACTCCAACATTCATTCGTTCTCCAAAACGCTGACTGACTTTTGCATTTACCAATTGTTCACCGCGTAAACCGAGCGCATAGTTCAATTCAGAATAAGAGTAGGTGTTGTGATAAAAGGGTGTTGATTCCAATGTTAACCGGTATCTGTCCATGGTATGCAAGCCGATATCAAAACCACGAATAGAGTCCGGTTTCCAGATCACGGAATAATAAGGGCTTCCCAAATTGCCGAGAGAAAAATATCCGTCTGACGGATCAGCAGGATTAAAAAACTGAAATCCTTTCAGCGAAGTATCAATCGGATAAAACGTGTTGATGTCATCAGCAAAAACATATTCTACCTCTTTGGCTTTTGCAATAAATTTTGTTGAATCGGTCTGAGAAAACGATGGGTAAGAAAGAGTCAAAAAGGAAATAGTGAAAAATATTCCTGCAACAAATTGTCTTTGATTCACTTCACGCTTATTTCGCGATAACAATCTTCGAAGAAATATTCTGATCATCAATTTTTGCTTTCAGCAAATAAATTCCGGATTCAATTTGTGGCAAATCAAAACGAAGACTGTTGTTGCCCTGATGAAGTTGTTTTTCAAGATTCAATACAATTCTTCCCTGCAAGTCAACCAAAGAGAACACGGCATCAACTTGTTGATGTGTGAAAATTTCAGCCATGAAAAAACCGGAAGCCGGTTGCGGATAAGTATTGATCTTATAATGATCAGAATCTCTGATTTCATTTGCGATGGATAATGTGGTATCAATTTCCTGCAACACAAACAAACCATATTGCATATCAGAAATTAAAATTCTCCCGGAAGGAAGTCCCGCATAAACGCCCCAAGCACCACGATAAGAATCATGATCAGTCGGAGAATAAGTATCGTAATAACCGATCTTCACCGGATTCGCAGGATCAGCAATATCGAACACCTGCAGCCCGTCATGATAATAAGAAAAGTAAGCGACATCACCTCTCATTTGTACGTTGTGAGGTACTGAATTCGAATCAACACCCGAAGTAAAAGTGGAGAGCGTTTGAATATCCGTGAGATCAGAAACATCCAGCACCTTGACTTCATAACCATGATTTTCATCGCACATCAAATAAATATCTCCAGCAAGATTTCTCCAACCGGAATGATTGTAACCCATAAACGGATAATTGGTGATGCTTCCTAACTCAACAGGATTTTGCGCATCGCTGAAATCAACCACATGCATTCCGTTATTGGATGCATTCAGAAATGCGGTATCATTCACCACATAACAATCATGAATGGAACCGGCATTGATATATTCAACCAATAGTTGCGGATCTTCAGGATCAGCCAGCGAGCAAACGACAACATTCGATTGATGGTTAGCAATATTGAAATAAATTTTTGCATTGACCGTATCAACTTCAACCGTATGAGATGTTTTGATCAGTGAATCTTCATCATAAACCAAACTGAAAGAGCCGGGCAATTGGTTACAATCAATAATCTGCAGACTTCCATCACCTTCATCTGTCACTGCATATACATATCCGCTGTAATAATTGTATTCGCGATGAACAATATTGTCACCCTGTTCTCTGCCGGGTACATAAGCCACCATCGTGCTGTTTGCTCCGTCCGTGATATCGAAAATATGAGTACCATCAGTAGAACCAATGACCGCAAACTCGCGACCGTTCATCACAAAGCCATAAACTGAATTGTAAACATTGTTGTAAGCCCAGGTGCCGATAATAGTTGTATCGTTCCAGTTATAAACGAGTTCGTAATTCCAGGCTGTTTGTGAGTTTGCTTTGATTGCAAAAACTACAACCAGGCATGTGAGATATTGTTTTATCATTTCAAATTGTTTAATTGTTGGATTGTTTCATTGTTGCATCAGCAATTTAACAATGGAACAATCGTTTTAAAGTGAAGAAATTAATTCCCTGATGATCAAAGTTAGTTTGGGTTCAGCCACTTTAGCAACCTTGATCACATCTTCAAGACTTGTTTCCTGAATAATTTCTTTCGGATAACCCATGTCTGATATCACAGAAATACAAAACACTTCAAGATTCATGTGACGCGCAACAATCACTTCCGGAACGGTTGACATGCCCACTGCATCGCCACCAATGATATGCATGTAAGTGTATTCCGCGGGTGTTTCCAAAGTCGGACCTTGCACTCCGACATAAACTCCCTCGTGACAATCAATATTATTTTTTTTTGCAATTTCCAATCCCAGATTAATCAATCTGCGGCTGTAGGTGTGCAACATATCAGGAAAACGCGGACCGAGTTCTTCATAATTTTTTCCGCGCAACGGATGTTCTGGCTGAAGATTGATATGATCGTTGACAATCATCAGATGCCCGGTTTTGAATTCCTGATTCAAACTGCCGGATGCATTGGAAATGAAAAGAGATTTAATTCCAAGAAATTTCATCACGCGGACCGGGAAAGTGACTTCCTTCATTGAATAGCCTTCATAAAAATGGAAACGACCTGACATGGCAATCACTTTTTTACCGCCCAACATTCCCATTAACAATTTTCCACTATGACTTTCAACTGTAGAAACAGGGAAATGAGGAATGTCTTTGTACTCAAAAACTTGCTTTACTTCAATCTCATTCACCAATCCTCCCAGTCCCGTACCGAGAATGATTCCGTAATCAGGCGCAAATTCAGTCTTCGATTTAATATACAAAACCGCTTCGTTAATCTGTTGTAATAAATTATCCATTCGTTCCATTCATTATTTTTTCCATGAAATATAAAATATGGTTATTGAATTTCTCTTCGTCATCCGGATGAAATTTCACTTCGACAGGTAACACATACACAGGTAAATTATTCTCCGCAATCCACGATCTGAATTCCATCAAACGCATCGCATCTTTCTCTGTGGTGATGATTACTTTTTCTTTTGATTGCAAATTGCCAAACGTTTCCTCCAACGTATATAATTCATCAATCGAATATTCATGATGATCCTCAAACTTCCTGACATAAACATTTTTGACTTTTGTTTGCAAATAACTGATCAGTTTTTCAGGACGGGCTATTCCGCAAACCAGCAACACATCCATGTTCGCATTCAAATTTAATTTGAAATCAGGAAGTAGAAGGCTGTAAGAATTACCATAGACAAGATGAGAAAAATAAACGCGTTGCCTTTCAGTCGGAATTATTTCTGCAATGATTTTTTGTTTCTCCTGAATAGAAATTTTTTCGGGAGATTTTGTCACCACAATCATATTCGCACGCTTATAACCCTTGCGGCTCTCGCGCAATCTTCCGATCGGCAGCACATAATCGCGGGTGAAAAGATTACCATACTCCGTGAGAAGAATATTCAGATGTGGTTTTAATGAGCGATGCTGAAAAGCATCATCAAGTAAGACCACTTGAGTATTTGGTGAACTCATGAGCAAATTAGGAACACCAAGAACACGATTCTCAACAACTCCAACGGGAATAAAAGGAAATTTTTGTTTGAACATCCGTGGTTCGTCTCCAATATCTTTTGAAGTCGAATTCATATCAGCGAGAACAAAGCCTGAAGTTTTTCTTCCATATCCGCGACTCAGTGTTGCAGGAGAATAATTTGATTTCAATAGCAATCGAATGAGATATTCTATGTGTGGTGTTTTACCTGTTCCGCCAACGGTGAGATTTCCAATGCTGATAGTCGGAACATCAAACTGCATGGAATGAAACACACCCCAATCAAAAAATTTATTTCTTAACCAGGCGATGAAACTGTAGAGTAGTGCAAAAGGAGCTAAAAGAAAGCGAAAAATTTCCTGCATCAGTTTCTCGTGTCAGAATTTCAAATATTGAATTTTACTGTTGATTTGAACTTCAAACATACCATGTCTTTGAGACATGGTATGTTTACAACAAGAGAATTCCTCACTATGAAAATCTCAGAAATCATTTCTCATCTCGAAACCATTGCTCCGCCATCGCTGCAGGAAGACTATGATAATTCCGGATTGATTGTCGGAAATGCAGATGCGGAAATTTCGAAAGTGTTGATTTGTCTTGATTCAACAGAGGACGTTGTTGAAGAAGCCATTCGTGAAAAATGCGGACTCATCATTGCTCATCATCCGGTTATTTTTCGCGGAATAAAACGCCTGACTGGTTCAAACTATGTTGAGCGAACAGTCATTAAAGCGATACAAAACAACATTGCCATTTACGCTTGCCATACTAACCTCGACAATGTAAAACAAGGAGTGAATCAAAAATTTGCAGAGAAACTGGGTTTAAAGAATTTGAAAATTCTCGAAGAGAAAAAACAAATTCTCCGGAAACTCTCCATCTTCTGTCCGAAAGCTCATACTGAAAAATTAATGGATGCACTGTTTGCTGCCGGTGGCGGACATATCGGCAATTACAGCGAATGCAGTTTTCGTGTTGACGGAACAGGTACGTTCAAAGGTGATGAATCAACCAATCCGTTTGTGGGTGAAAAAGGAAACCGTCATCAGGAGGAAGAGTCAAAAATTGAAATAATCTTTCCGGCATATCTCGAAAATCAGATCATCAAAACGCTGAAAGAATCGCATCCTTATGAAGAAGTTGCTTACGATCTCATATCACTTGAAAACGCAAATCAGGATGTTGGTGCGGGCATGGTGGGCGAATTAGAAAATGAGATGAGTGAAAAAGATTTCCTTGCTCATTTAAAATCTTCGATGAATCTGAAAGTGATCAGACACACTTTGTTCATCAATCAAAAGGTAAATAAAGTGGCGCTATGCGGGGGCTCAGGCAGTTTCCTTTTGGAGAAAGCCATTGCCTTAGGCGCGCAGGTTTTTGTTTCCTCCGACTTTACTTATCACCGGTTTTTCGATGCAGAAGGCAAGATCATGATCTGCGACATCGGGCACTATGAAAGCGAGCAATTCACCGTTGAACTGCTTCAGAAAATCCTGAGGCAGAAATTCCCTATATTCGCGTTCGCTTTTTCAAAATCTATTACGAACCCCGTTCATTACTACATCTGAAAAAAATAAAATATGGCGACTGCTGTCAAAGAAAAAGACCTAACCGTAGAAGAGAAACTCATAGCACTTTACGAATTACAGAAAATTCATACTCATATGGATCAGATTCACCGGTTGAAAGGTGAACTGCCGATGGAAGTGAAAGACCTGGAAGATGAAATTACCGGTCTGGAAACCCGCCTTCAAAATCAGGACGAAGCTTTCAAAAAATTTGAAGTTGATCTTCAGGTGAAGAAAGGTTCGATCAAGGATTCTGAATCGTTGATTGCCAAATACGAGAAGCAACAGAATAACGTGAAAAATAACCGCGAGTTTGATGCGTTGAGTAAAGAAATTGAATTGCAGAAATTGGAGATTCAATTGGCAGAAAAAAAGATCAAAGACGCAAAGGAAGACGCGAAGAACTTCAAAGAAGGCATGAAGGAAACCGAGGAAATGATTGATCACAAACAAAAGGATTTGAAAGCGAAAAAGAAAGAGCTTTCGAAGATTGGCGAGGAAACAGATATTGAAGAAGAGAAAATGCTGAAACAGGCGCATAAAGCAGAGAAGAATATTGAAGAACGATTGTTGAATGCTTATAGCCGCACACGGAAAAATTATAAAAACGGATTGGCAGTTGTTAAAATCGAGCGCGATTCATGCGGGGGTTGCTTTGCTCAGATTCCGCCACAACGCCAATCAGAAATTGCGCAACGCAAAAAAGTGATTGTCTGCGAACATTGCGGAAGAATTCTGGTTGATCAGGAGATAGATAAATAATATTGTCGCTACCGGAAAAAACAGGAGGCTGTCATCACATGACAGCCTCTTTTGTTTTGAAAAGGAAATTATTCTTTAATTCGAATTAATTCATCCGGAAATTTTCATCGAATCATCTCAAAACATTTCTTCCATCTTCATTCATGATCTGCTTGGCAGAGAAATTTTCGACAGAGAATTTAATTCTGCTCAATGCCAAATCAATATTGCCAACTGGAACAGCGGTGTTTATCTCGTGAAGATTAAAACGGAGGAAGGAGAGGGGGTGAAGAAAGTGGTGAAGAATTAATTGGATGATTTGTAGATTTGATAGATGAATACAAAAAAATATTTGCTTGTTCTTCTTCTGAGTTTCGTTGTATGCAAAACTTTAAATGCCCAGATACTTTGTATTTATTGCTATGACCAGAATATTCCAATAAGCAATCCTGTAAATAATCTTGTAACGAATGGAAGTTTTGAATACAATAACTGTAACACCATCATAGGATGTTTTTGCCCTAATTCAGACTTGTATAACTGTGATATTACTTCTTGGTTGTGTACAGGAGGAGGCTCGCTGACATACGCCAAGACTGTTAATAGTACTGTTTCAATCATTCCAGATGGAATCGTTGCCGCTTATTTTGGCAATTATTTCTGCCATGTGTGCTCTATAACGGAGAATGACACTTCCTGTATAACGCATGTTGATTGCACCGTTACGGGGGTTCCTACGGGAGATCCAAACAATAATGTGGCTTATGGTGGCGCAACAGGTGTGAGTTTAGAGCAAACAGTGAGCGGCTTAACAATTGGTAATAGTTATGCATTAGAATTTTGGGCTGGTGGAGAAGATTACACTTCTTTTATTAATGACGGACTTTTTGCGGTCGATGTTGGTTTTGGTGATACGTTATTAATGACTCCTCCCACTGATACGGGCGAAATAGGACGGATTCATATTGTTCAATTCAGGGCAACTTCTGTCTCGCAAACTATAAAGTTTACCAACTGGGGGCACATTTGTAATTTATGCACTGAGTTGATTTTGGATAATGTGCGTTTATATACACTGGCAGAATTGCCGCCTTCAGTACCTCATTGTAATGTTTCAATAAATGAGATTAATGAAAATGCTTCCGTAAATCTTTACTCCAATCCCGTTTCAGGTTTGTGCGTTGTAAGTTGTGAGTTGTGCGATGAAGAAACACGACTGAGGATTTTTGATTTGATGGGAAAAGAAGTTTACACTGCACTTTTTACTCACAACTTTCAACTCTCAACTGACAACTTGCCTTCCGGAATTTATATGGTAAAAATTCTCACGGATCAAGGAGAGGTGGTAAAAAAGGTTGTGGTAGAATAAAAAAATCAATCCTTAAAATTGAAAGTCTCCATAAATCCGGTGTTGAAATTACCGGCACGGAAATTTTCGTCCTTCATCAGCTTGACATGAAACGGAATGGTAGTTTTGATTCCTTCCACAATAAACTCACTTAAGGCGCGCTCCATTTTCGTAATTGTTTCCGCTCTTGTTTTAGCGCGGCATATCACTTTCGCAATCATGGAATCATAATAGGGCGGTACAGTATATCCCGCATAAGCGTGTGTGTCAACCCGCACTCCGTGTCCTTTCGGAGTGTGGAAAGAAGTAATTTTTCCGGGTGAAGGCATGAAATTATTGTAAGGATCTTCTGCATTGATGCGGCATTCCATAGCGTGCATCAGCGGCTCATAATTTTTTCCTGAAATTTTTACACCTGCAGCAATTTTGATTTGCTCCTTCACCAGATCGTAATCAATCACTTCTTCCGTAACCGGATGTTCAACCTGAATACGTGTGTTCATTTCCATGAAATAGAAGTTCTTGTGTTTGTCAACGAGAAATTCTATCGTACCCAATCCTTCATATTTAATTGACTTGGCGGCTTTGATTGCTGCATCACCCATTTTTTTTCTAAGCTTGGGATCCATAAAAGGGGATGGAGACTCTTCAACCAATTTCTGATGTCTTCGCTGGATAGAACAATCGCGTTCACTCAAATGACAAACATTTCCATACTGATCACCTGCAATCTGAAATTCGATATGTCGTGGTTCTTCAATATATTTTTCGAGATAAACTCCGTCATTTCCAAAAGCTGCTTTGGATTCAGCACGGCAGGCATCAAATGATTTTTCAAAATCTTTTTCGTGCCACACCTGGCGCATTCCTCTTCCGCCACCGCCTGCCGTTGCTTTGAGAATAATCGGATACTTTATTTTATCAGCAATTTTTTTTCCTTCCGCCACACTGTGAAGCAAACCCGGAGTGCCCGGCACAACCGGAACTCCTGCCTTGATCATAGTTTCTTTCGCGGTTATTTTATCGCCCATCGCACGAATCATTGGTGCCGTTGGTCCGATAAATTTTACTCCATAGGCTTTGCAGATTTCTGAAAAGTCTGCGTTCTCAGAAAGAAATCCATAACCGGGATGAATCGCATCCGCATTGGTGATTTCGACAGCAGACATCAACCGCTGAACATTCAAATAGGAATCAGCGCTTCTTGGCGCTCCGATACAAACAGCTTCATCAGCAAAACGAACGTGAAGACTTTCTTTATCCGCAGTGGAATAAACAGCCACGGTTTTAATACCCATCTCTTTGCAGGTGCGGATTATTCTGAGCGCTATCTCGCCACGGTTTGCGATCAATATTTTTTTAAACATCGAGAATTGTTTGATTGCTTTATTGCTTCATTGTTGTTGTCCGATATAACAATCTAACAATTCAACAATCAAGCAATTCGTAATTGGTAACTATGGTTCGATTTCAAACATCACCTGATCATATTCAATCGGTCCGGCATCGGTGGCAACGATTCTAACGATGGTTCCTGAAATTTCAGATTCAATTTCGTTGAACAGTTTCATCGCTTCGATGACGCAGAGCACTTTTCCTTTTTCGATTTTGTCGCCAACTTTTACAAATGGTTCTTTATCCGGTGCTGGCGAACGGTAAAATGTTCCGACCATCGGTGATTTGATGGTCACTGATTTTCCAGATGAAGTTGCATCGGGCTTTTCATTCCCCTGTGCAGTCACCGCTTTTGGCGCTTCAACCATTTGCGGTTGAACCGCAACAACAGGCGCGGGTTGCGCTACTATCATGGGTTGCTGATAAACACCATTGGATTCTGTCCCCTTGCTTCGTATCACGATTTTGAATTCTCCGTGTTCGATGCGCAGTTCGCTGATGTTTGATTTGTTGATGAACTTGATGAGTTCGGTAATTTCTTTGTAGTCCATGGTTTGATGGATTTATTTTACTCTTTCCAAATAAGCACCGCTGCGTGTATCCACTTTTATTTTATCACCTTCATTGATGAAAAGCGGAACATTTACTGCGGCACCGGTTTCTACAGTTGCGGGTTTTGTTACATTGGTGGCTGTGTCACCGCGAACACCATTTTCGGTGTAAGTTACCCGCAAAGTAACATTAGGTGGTAATTCACAATATAAAATTTTTCCTGTTTCTTCTTCAATCGCAATTTCAACTTCCTGTCCTTCTTTAATCAACTGCGCACCTTCAATCATTTGCTCCTGAACTGAAACCTGATCATAGGTGGAAGTATCCATGAAATTGTATCCGGAATCTTCTCTGTAAAGAAACTGATGCGGTTTGCGCATCACCCGAACAACATCGATATTGGCAGTAGCAAGAAATGTGTTTTCTACAACCCGGCCGTTAGTAAGATTTTTCAAACGGGTGCGAACAAACGCCCCACCTTTTCCGGGTTTTACATGTTGAAATTCTACCACCGTATAAATGTCGTTGTTAAATCTGATGCAAAGACCATTTCTTAATTCTGTTGTACTTGCCATATTTATTTTTCAATTACGAATTTATGAATGATGAAATTTAATCATGAATGTTTTTTTGCCCACTGCTTATTGCACACTATCGTATGCCCACTTGACATAAATCGCGCCCCACGTAAAGCCACCACCGAAAGCTGCCAGAATAATATTGTCGCCTTTGTTCAGTTTTGTTTCCCATTCCCATAAACAAAGCGGAATAGTTCCATTAGTGGTGTTGCCATATCGTTGTATATTAATCATCACTTTTTCTTCTCCTACTCCCATTCTGTTTGCTGTTGCGTCAATGATTCTTTTGTTAGCCTGATGCGGAACCAAATATTTGATATCATCACCGGTGAGCTGATTGCGTTCCATTATTTCTGCCGCAACATCAGCCATTCCTTTTACTGCGAATTTAAAAACTGCTTGTCCCTCCTGAAAGATATAATGTTCTTTCGCGTCCACGGTTTCATGAGTAGCAGGTCTGGCTGAACCGCCTGCTTTTTGGTGAAGATATTGTTTTCCTGATCCATCCGTGCGCATGATAGTATCCAAAATTCCGTATCCATCTTCGGCAGGCTCAAGAAGAATTGCACCACCACCATCACCGAAAATGATACACGTTTTACGATCTGTGTAGTCTACAATAGCTGACATTTTATCTGCACCAATCACTACTACTTTTTTATGCGTTCCGGCTTCGATAAATTGTTTGCCTGTGGTGATTGCATAAATAAAAGTTGAACAGGCAGCATTCATATCGAAGCTCCACGCATTTTTTGCTCCAACCATATCACTGATGATATTCGCTGTTGCAGGAAACAACATGTCGGGGGTTGTGGTTGCGCAAATGATGAGGTCAATCTCCATCGGAGAAATCCCTCGCTTCGCGCATAACTCTTTGATTGCTTCTGCGCCTATTGTGGATGTGCCTTTGCCGTCGCCTTTCAGAATTCTACGCTCTTTGATTCCCGTGCGACTGACAATCCACTCATCATTAGTCTCCACCATTTTTTCCAATTCAGCATTGGTTAAAACGTAATCAGGGACGTAACCTCCAATGGCTGTAATCGCTGCGCGTAGTTTCATAGATACAAATTACCAATCCGCACGAATTGTGCGAAAAAGAGTTGCCGTTTTAAGGATCGGCTTAAGCTTGTTTTCCTTTTTCTATGGCAAGTTTGCCACGGTAATGACCGCATTCAGGGCATATGCGATGGCGCATTTTAGGCGCTCCGCAGTTTGGACAACTGTCAATTGCCGGAACACGCAACACGTCATGAGTTCTGCGTTTATCTCTTCGGGTGGTTGAATGTCTTCGTTTGGGATTAGGCATCTGGATTAATATTTATGATTTGTTAATTCTGATTTATTTTTTTCGAAAAGCTAAAAGCTATTCGAGGTCTTTCAATTTATCCCATCTTGGGTCGTGGTCTGGCTTTTTTTCTTCTTTAATAATATATTCATTCAATAATTTGAGAACCTCCGGATTACAACCATTTCCAGGGTGAACTTTTTTCATTGGTACACTCAATTCAATGTATTCAAAAATCAACTGTGCTACATTGATCAAATTGTCTGAAGGAGAGATGTAAATCAAATCTTCGTTTTCTTCTTCCACTCCTCCTAATTTTTCAGAGTGATCAGTGAACTTCACGTACACTTCATAATCTCCGTCAATCTCCAGATCGAACTCTTCATTGCAGCGGTCGCATGGCACCCGCATCATTCCTGAAATTTCAAAACTCAATTTGAAATGATGCTGTTGTTTATCGAACCGGAGATCAGCCTGAAAGTTTCCCTTCTCAAATTCCTGATCAATAAAATGCTTAAAGAACGATTGAGCGATGTCGTAATGAAAATGATGAACACCTTCTTTCAAACCGACAAACGGTATGTCAAACTGTTTCAACGCGTTCACCACCGGCACCTCCCTTTTTTAAAGGGACACAAAGGTAATCATGCACAGGAAATGAGCAAATGGAAGGAAACGAGAGTCAAAAAATACAATTCTCTGGAAATCAACCGCGTTCTCTTTCCATCTTTCCACGCTTCATAGGATTCGAAGTCATGTCCTTAAAACCATTTCGCGTGCGATAAATATCCAGCGCCAGAAATAATGCTTCTCTGAAAGAATCTTCTGATGCGAGATTTTTTCCCGCAATATCATAAGCCACACCATGATCAGGTGAAGTGCGTATCACATCAAGTCCCGCTGTGAAATTCACACCATTATGAAATGCAGTCATTTTAAAAGGAATTAACCCTTGATCATGATACATCGCAAGAATGCCATCAAACTTTCTTTGGTTGCCCGCTCCGAAAAATCCATCAGCAGGAAAAGGTCCGAGCGCTAAAATATTTTGAGCATTGGCTTGCGCAATAGCCGGCTTGATGAAATCTTCATCTTCATTGCCCAGAATTTTATTTTCACCGGCATGGGGATTCAGACCAAGCACCGCAATTTTTGGTTTATCAATTCCGAAATCTTCTTTGAGGGATTTATTGATGAGCTGAATTTTTTTCAGAATTTTTTCTGTAGTGAGATAACCTGCAACAGCACGCAGCGGCATATGCTCTGTCACCAAACCTATCCGGAAATTATCTGCGCATAACAGCATGAGGTAATCAGCCGCGTTTGCGCGTTTGGCCAAATAGCTTGTGTGACCTGTGAAGGGTTCGTTGTTCATTTCGATGGTGCTTTTATTTAATGGTGCAGTCACCAACACATCGATCTTTTTTTCGAGAAGGTCATTGACTGCCTGATCAAAAGCAGTGAGTGCATATTTTCCGGCTTCTTTGGTTGCTTGTCCGAGTTGAATCGGTGTCTCTTCTTGCCAGACATTCAAAACATAATTTGTTTTTCCGGTTGCTTCTGCGATCGAGTTAATGGTACTGGATTTTATCTGTTCAATATTGAGCACTTTGCGATGATAGGAAAGCACTTTGGACGAACCGTAAACAACAGGAATGCATAATTCATGAACACGGTTATCCATCAATGTTTTAATGATTACCTCCGGACCGATGCCGTTAATATCACCGATTGAAATACCCACGAGAATTTTATCGTTTACCATTGGATTTTTGGTTTATAAATTTTGTTTATGATTTCGTTTTACTTGTGCGATGCTTCAGATAATTTACCAGTAACCTGACTCCGCATCCTGTACCTCCTTTCGTGCGATAACCATCTGCTGTAAGTAGAAACGCAGGCGCTGCAATATCGAGATGAAGCCACGGATAATCAGTAAAATGTTTCAGAAATATTCCGGCAGTGATGGCACCTGCTTTATCTCCACCGCCAATATTTTTCAGATCTGCAATATCAGATTTCATATGCTTCGCATATTCATCCCAAAGCGGAAATTCAACCAATCTTTCAAAAACTTCTTGTCCGCAATTTTCAAATTCTGATTTGATATTTTCTTCTGCGGTTCCCATGTAAACAATTCCTTCAGAACCAATGGCGCGTGCAGCAGCTCCTGTTAATGTAGCCGCATCAATGACCAATTCAGGATTGTAACGTTTAGCATAATGCAATGCATCGGCAAGAACGAGACGACCTTCGGCATCAGTATTTAATACTTCAACAGTGGTTCCGTCAGAAATGGTAATGATATCTCCCGGCACATAGGCATTTCCTCCCGGGCGGTTTTCAGTTGCGGGAATCAAAGCAACAACGTGAACAGGCAATTTCATTTTTGCAATTGCACTCAGTGTACCAACCATTGCTGCACCGCCACTCATATCGCATTTCATCATGTCCATCCCATTGGGTGTTGACTTCAAACTGAGTCCGCCTGTGTCATAAACAATTCCTTTGCCGACCAACACAATGGGTTTTTTATTTACTGCATTCGATGGTTTCCATTCGAGAATATTAAAAGTCGGTGGGAGAGTGCTTCCGAGATTAACAGAAAGAACGCCACCCATTTTCAAAGCTTTGATTTTTGCTTTATCAAGCACCTCTACTTTGAAACCTGATTCCTTGCCTGATTTTTTCATCTCTTCGCTGAACTGTTCTGCAGTAAGAAATGAAAGCGGTTCGTTGATGAGATCGCGTGCAAGACATACAGAATCAACAATGATTTGCAGTTCGTCTATATTTTTTTGTGATGTTGCAGAAGATTGAATCTTGATTTGTTCCAGAGAATTTTTTGCTTTCTCGTCTTTCCTGTACTTCAGAAATTGATAATTGCCGAGTGCCATTCCTTCAACCAACGCGAGTAATTTTTTTTCATCACCGGTTTTATTGATGATGCCGGTTGTTTTGATTTTGAATTTGTTCAGCTCTGCACAAACTTTATTACCATTGAGGCGGATGTCTTCAATCGTGAAATTTGGCTGTGCTTTTTCTTCCACGCCCACAATGAAAATATAACGGTCGCTGTCATTAAACCGCAGTATATGAACACCATCTTTAAAATGTTTTTGTATAAGCGTCATCTCGCTTTTTGAAAGATGAGGATCATTCCATTTATTGTTGATATCAGTGAAAATGATTAATGCTTCCTTATCGTTGAGCGCTTTGCTGAGTTTAATCTGAGTGGTCATATTTTGTTTTGTTGTTTGAGCGCGCAAATTTAATTGAACGAATGACGAATCGGATCGATTCTCAAACGAAATCAAATTGAAGCAAAGTTTCTATGCTTATCCCGACTTACCTGCCAGCCGTCAGGCAGGTAAGTCGGGGTAAACCCCAAAATATTTTGATCAGAAAAATGTAGGTTTATTTGTAATCATGCACACTAAGAAAAAATTCGGTCAGCATATTTTGAACGAGCCGGAAATTGCAAAGCGGATTGTTCATTCGCTTTCGGTTTTTAATAAAGAAAAAAATGCGGATTACAAAACCGTTCTTGAAATCGGACCCGGTCGGGGGGTGCTCACACAGTTTTTAGTCGACCAGCCTTTTGATTTGGTGGCGGTTGAAATTGATCCTGATATGATTGTGCATCTCCAACAGAATTTACCGGCATTGAAAAAAATTCTTTCAGGAGATTTTTTGGATCTGGATATTCAGAAACAGTTCAACGAACAGGTAGCAATCATCGGCAATTTTCCATATTACATTTCTTCACAAATCGTTTTCAGAATTCTGGAGAACAAAGAAATGATTCCTGAAATGGTAGGCATGTTTCAGAAAGAAGTGGCGAAAAGAATTTGCGGAAATCCTGAATCGGGAGATTACAGTGTGATTTCTGTTTTGACCCAGGCATATTACGATGCAAAATATTTGTTCGATGTAAAACCTGGTTCATTCTTTCCGCCACCCAAAGTTGTTTCAGGTGTCGTCTTGCTGACTCGAAAAAAAGATTTTCCAAATTGTGATGAAAAAATATTACGCCTGGTTGTTAAAACTTCATTTAACCAACGCAGAAAAACTCTGAGGAATTCTTTGAAGGCAATTATCAGCGATCATGCTTTGCTTGCCGATCATTTTTTTGACAAGCGCCCTGAACAATTAAATTTGAACGAGTTTATTGCCCTCACCAATTCTCTTGAACCCCATCTCAAACATGAAACGCAGAAGAGTCCTGATCACTGATGATATTCATCCGGTACTTTTTGAAAATCTTTCGGCTCGGGGCTATTTATGCGAAACTCATCCTGTGATTTCCCATGATGAAATTCTCAAACTGATTCCTGAATTTGAAGGATTGGTTATCAGCACAAGAACAATAGTTGATCGGGCGATAATTGACAGCGGGAAAAAGTTGAGATTCATTGCCCGCGCTGGATCGGGAATGGAAATTATTGATGTAGCGTATGCGCAATCAAAAGGAATTGTTTGTCTGAATTCTCCTGAAGGAAACCGTGATTCAGTGGCTGAGCAGGCGATCGGGATGATGCTGGGCTTGCTTCATCATTTTCCGGTTGCAGATCGTGAATTGAGAAATCATCAATGGAATCGGGAAGCCAACCGGGGAACAGAAATGATGGGTAAAGCAATCGGTATTATCGGATTTGGAAATACAGGTTCTACGGTTGCAAAAAAGCTGAAGGGCTTTGGGGTGAAAATTTTGGTTTACGATAAGTACAAACAAGGATTCGGAAAGGAAGACGTGGAAGAAGTTGATCTGAATGAAATTTTTGAGTGTGCAGATTTGGTGACATTTCATATTCCGCACAATGCTGAAACGCATTTCATGGTAAACGAATCTTTCATTGATTCTTTCAACAAACCGTTTATTCTGATCAACTGTGCCCGAGGAAAAATTTTAAAGACGGATGATTTGATCGATGCATTGAAAAGAAAAAAAATCATCGCAGCAGCACTGGATGTTTTTGAAAATGAAAACAAGGCTGAAATTGAAAGTGAATCGCAGGAATGGTTTGAAGAATTAATCAAAATGGATAATGTGATTCTCACACCGCATATTGCGGGATGGAGTCATGAATCCAAAAGGAGAGTAGCAGAAATTTTAGCTGATAAAATCATTTCAATCGTTGAATAACTGAAAATTTCACTTTGTCAAAGTATTGTCAAATTGGATCGAAACTGTATCCAATTGTTGCTTATCTAAGTTTCAGAGTTATAAATTTGTTACGAAAAGTTAAACTACTATATTTGACCGCCTTAGAAATTCCCATAAAAATCGATCAACATCATGAGGAAACTGACCTACACACTAATTGCAACGATCATCACCGCGTTCGGAGCTTTCGCACAAACAGGAGAACTTTCAGGACGCGTCATTGATGACAAATCAAACGGAGTACCATTTGCCAATGTGGTTCTTGAACAGAACGGTGCTTTTACCGGGCTTGGAACCACCACAGATTTCGATGGATTTTATACTATCAAACCCATTGACCCGGGAAAATACGATGTCAAATTTTCTTATCTGGGTTATAAAACAACCATCATTAATGATGTTCAGATTTCTTCTGATAAAATCAGAACATTGAATACAACTCTCGCTCCGGAGGCTGAATTAATCAGGGAAGTTGTTATCCAGGAATGGAAAGATCCTCTGATCGATCCGGAAAATACACCAACCAAAAACACGATTTCAAAAGAGGTGATTGAAAAAGCACCTACAAAAAATATTAATACACTGGCTGCCACATCGGCTGCGGTTTATCAAAGCGATGACGGGGCAGGATTAAATTTAAAAGGAGCGCGTACAGATGCGACAGAGTATTATATTGATGGTATAAAAGTTCGTGGCGCTTCAGCAATTCCAACTGTGGGTATTGAGGAAATGACAGTTATAACCGGTGGACTTCCTGCCAAATTTGGCGATGCAACCGGTGGTGTTATCACGATCACAACTCGTGGGCCGTCAAAAACATTTGCGGGTGGTTTGGAAATTGAGACTTCTCAGTTTCTTGATCCGTTCGGCTATAATCTCGGAAGTGCTACATTGACCGGTCCGGTATTAATGATGAATAAAGGAACCGATATGGCTCGCCCATTAATCGGATTTTTTATTGCAGCAGAAATCGAAGATCAGGATGATCCGGATCCATCCGCGGTTGGGGTATATCAAGTCAAACCGGAAATATTAGACAGTATACGCAATAATCCGATTGTTGAAAATCCAACTGGTGAAGGTATTGTGTTGGCTTCAGAACAAGTTACAATGGATGATTTGGTGCACATGGATGTAAAACCAAATAGCCACAGAACAGGTGTTCGTTTCACAGGCAAATTGGATTTCAAAGTTTCAAGTAATGTGAATCTCACTTTTGGTGGGCAAATGGATTATGGTTGGGGTCATGATTGGATTGACCGTTACACCATGTTCAACTATGAAAATAATAATTATTCGGATGGATTGACATGGCGTGTTTTCGGTCGATTCACGCAGAAGTTTGCTAATAAAACCAATGACGAAGAAAGCAAAACAGAACGCCCTGTATTCTCCAACGCTTTTTACTCGGTACAGGTTGACTACTCACGAAACAAATCAAAACAGTATGATGATTCTCACAAATTTGATCCATTCGTTTATGGTCATGTGGGTTCATTTGAAACATTCAGAACACCTTTCTATTTCTATGGCGAAGATTCTTTATCCGGATTAGATGGATGGAGATTGCTCGGATATGTGGAAGATTCCATTGTGTTTACACCGGGACCATATAACGTAGCTACATCAAATTATACTTCCAATGTTTATTCCTTGTTGGATGAACTTCCTTCCAGTTTTTCTGAGATACAATTGAATCGCGGGGTTTTGAATGGTGATCGTCCTGCTTCAGTATATGGTATTTGGTGGGGAACTGGACGCGAATTCAACGGTTACGGAATTACTGCGGACAATGACCAGTATCGGTTGGTGGTTAATGGATCCGTTGATATCAGTTCGAAAAAATCTGCTGACCGTAACAAACACGCTATCGAATTCGGGTTTGAATTTGAGCAGCGTGTTGATCGCGGCTGGAACATTGGACCGCTTGGATTATGGACATTGATGCGTCAATTAGCGAATCGCCATATTGATCAGTTAGACCTAAGTAATCCCATATTGATTATTGACGGAGTTGAATATGCATGGAATGAAGCTCATCCTGCTTTTGGCGAAAACGATTCGATTTTCTATAATAGAAAATATGTTGAAACAGATCAGACTTATTTTGATCAGCAACTCAGAGAAGCACTCGGACTCGAAATAAACAGTTTGGATTATATTGACATTGATGCGTTGGATCCTTCTACATTTTCACTTGACATGTTCAGTGCCGATGAATTGCTGAACAGCGGTAGTGGCTTTGTCAATTACTTCGGCTATGACTATCTCGGAAATAAACTAAGCACACAGCCTACTTTCGATGATTTCTTTACACAGAAAGATGCGAACGATAATTACACGCGGGCAATCGGTGCATTCAGACCCATCTACACGGCAGGTTATATTCAGGACAAATTCGCGTACAAAGATTTGCTCTTTAACATTGGTGTGCGTGTTGACCGCTTTGACGCCAATCAAAAAGTGATGAAGGATAAATATTCTCTTTATTCCATTCGCTCAGTTGCGGAAGTTGAAGGTACACTCAATCCTTCAGGGGACCATCCTTCAACGATGGGTGATGATTATGCAGTTTATGTTGATGACTTTAACAGCGCAACACCAACAATTGTTGGTTATCGCAATGGTGACACCTGGTATAATGCCGAGGGCTCTGAAGTTTTTGATCCCAAGGTAATTGCTCAGGCTACTTCTTCCGGTCAAATCACTCCGTACCTCACCAATATAGCTGATGATATTAAATCAGAAGATTTTGATCCAGGCAGTTCATTTAAAGATTATGAACCACAGGTTTCTGTGATGCCTAGAATTGCATTCTCATTCAATCTTTCTGATAATGCATTGTTCTTTGCCCACTATGATGTACTAACCCAGCGTCCGCAGGGAAGCATTTTTACAACTCCGCTTTCTTATTACTTTTTTCAGGAATTTTCAACCGGATTATTTAATAACCCTGATTTGAAACCGGAGAAAACAATTGACTATCAACTGGGTTTCCAACAGGTAATCGGTAAAAAATCATCCATTACATTCACCTTGTTCTATCGCGAGTTGCGGGATATGGTTCAGTCAACAAGAGTTGATTATGCTTATCCTAACAACTATACAACTTTCGGTAATGAAGATTTCGGAACGGTAAAAGGTCTTTCACTCAGTTATGATCTCAGGCGCAGACCGGATATTGATCACGTTCAGTTAAAAGCAAACTATACACTTCAGTTTGCTGAAGGAACCGGTTCAAACTCAACTTCACAATTGAATTTATTAAGTCTTGGCGCAGATAATCTTAAGACCATTGTTCCGCTCAGTTATGATGTTCGCCATACCATTAATCTTCAGTTGGATTACCGTTTTGGATACGCTTCAAATTATGTAGGTCCAACTTTATTCGGAAAGGATATTCTTGAAAACGCGGGAGCAAGTGTCATTTTCCGCGCCCGATCAGGAGAACCTTATACGCAGCAATCCAATCCAACCGCAACCGGATTGTTCACACAGGTTAATCGAACAACACTGGAAGGCGAAATCAACGGATCACGTCTGCCTGCAAATTATAAAATGGACATAAGAATTGATAAAGATTTCAGTATCAAAACCGGTAAGAGCGCTGATGGAACATCAAAAAGAATTTTTGATGTGAATGTTTACCTGATGGTTCAGAATGTATTGAACACCAAGAATGTAGTGTTTGTATATCCTTATTCCAACAGTGCTGAAGATGACGGATATCTGACTTCCGGTATCGGACAGGCTGATCTGGCAACACAACCATTTCCGCAATCTTATGAAGACTTATATTACAGATGGGTGAATTATCCGAACAATTATAGTTTGCCCAGACGCATACGTTTAGGACTACAGGTTAATTTCTAATCAAGAAAATATTAAGACGATGAATAAAGCAAGTTTAAAAATCATGATAGCCGCCTGGCTCGTCATAGGTTCGTCTGCTGCGATGGCTACAGGTCATGAAGCAGATGGTAAACAAAAAAATGCTTCGAAAGACAAAACTGCGGCCGGCTGTACCGCTGCCAGTTCGCGGGTTGATCTGGACATTAATAACGTTCGTGCAACACTGCAGAATGGTGGTGATATGTGGTGGGACCTCGTAGGTTCACCTCTTTACGAAGTACCGAAAATTGATCCACCGGGATCTGCTCCTGCTGTGCATTCATTGTTTGCAGGTGCTATCTGGATTGGTGGTTTGGACGATGGTGGTAATTTAAAAGTGGCTGCTCAAACATATCGTCAGAGCGGTGATGACTATTGGCCCGGTCCGTTGGACAACAACGCATCGGTTACAGATGAAACATGTGTGGACTATGACCGCCATTGGAAAGTGAACGGAGTGGAAATTGATAAACACATCGGAAAATATCTTGCAGGTACTTTAGGAGGCCCGGGTGATATAGCGCAATCAATTCTTGAATGGCCCGGAAAAGGAAATCCTTATGCAAAAGGAAACAACGGAACTTTATTATCCATCAATATTGATCTTGCTCCATTTGAAGATGTAGATAACAATGGAATTTATGATCCGACAGGAGGCGATTATCCGGTCATCAATCCAACTAACAGCGGAATTTTTGCTGATCAAATGATTTTCTGGACATACAATGACAAAGGAAATATTCATACTGAATCGCAGGGTGCGGCAATCGGAATTCAGATTAATGCGCTTGCATTTGCATTTGCAACCAATGATGAAGTCAACGATATGACTTTCTACCGTTATACACTCGTGAACAAAGCAACACAACCGTTGAATGATGTATATATGGGTCAATGGGTTGATCCTGATTTGGGTGATTACAGCGATGATTATGTAGGCTGTGATACTTCACGCGATTTGGGTATCATTTATAATGGTGATGCGGTTGACGGACCGGGTACACCAAACTACGGTGCAACACCACCTCTTTGCGGAGTTGATTATTTTGAAGGACCGAAAGATGAAAATGGTGTTGAGTTGGGCTTAGCTGCTTTTGTTTATTACAATAATAATGTGGCTGATCCACGACAAGGTGACCCCACAACTGCTATTCACTTTTATAATTATCTCTCAACCAAATGGAAAGACGGAACCTATGTGACGGAAGGTGGCGATGGCTATGGTGGAACAGTCCCTACGCCATTCATGTTTCCCGGTGATCCGAGTGATCCAAACCAATGGTCAGAATGCAGTGTAGGAAATGATCCTGCAGACAGACGTTTTATCCAATCTTCCGGTCCGTTTAAATTATTACCTGGCGCAGTAAATAATATTACTGTCGGTGTGGTTTGGGTTCGTCCTGAAGGTGCGTATCCATGTCCGTCTTTTGATGTATTAAAAACAGCAGATGACAAAGCTCAGGCTCTTTTCGATAACGGTTTCAAATTGATCAATGGTCCTGACGCACCTACATTGGTGATTCGCGAATTATCAAATGAAATTATTATCTCGATAACCAATCAGGCGGGTTCAAATAATATCAATGAAAGTTATGATGAAATTGATCCTATTGTCAAGACCATCGTTGAGTCGGGCGATTATCAGGCAATCGTGACAGGTCCCGGATTTATTGGTGATGCAAACGATTCTACTTTCACTTTTGAAGGTTATCAGATTTATCAAGTTATCAATGCTCAGGTTTCAGCATCTGATTTAGGCAATCCGGAGAAATCAAGATTGATCGCTCAGTATGATACGAAGAATCATGTTTCAACTTTAATTAATTATGAGCAAGATGATCAGTTGGGTGGTGCGTTCGTGCCCACGCTGGAAGTGGAAGGTTTGAATGAAGGAATTCAGCATTCATTGAAAGTTACTGATGATCAGTTTGCACCGGGCGATAGAAAACTTGTCAACCATAAGAATTATTATTTTGCTGCAGTTGCTTATGCCCATAACAATTATTTGCAGGTTGATCCACTTAATTTTAATGGTGGTGGTCAGTTGCATTCTTATCTTGCCGGTCGTAAGAATTTCAAAATATATTCAGCTATTCCGCATATTCCTTCATCGGGTAATGGCGGAACAACATTAAATTCTGAATTCGGTGACGGAGTGGTCATCACGCGTATTGAAGGTCAGGGTAACGGAGGATTGGATGTTTTGATTGATGAAAATTCTGTTGATGAGATATTCTCAAACGCTGATAACCGGATTGAGTACATGCGTTATGACACAGGCAGAGGTCCCATCACGGTGAAAATTTATGATCCTTTCAAAGTTCAGAATCACGAATTTGAAGTTGTGTTTTTTGATACCACATTATCGAATGATGGAACATTGAGCAGCGATGCAACGTGGTATCTGAAAGATATTACCACAGGAACAATAATTCAGTCGGAGCGCGATATTTCCCGTCCCAACGAACAACTTTTTCCTGAATATGGATTTTCAATTACCATCAATCAGGTGGGTGAGCCGGGCGATCAGGTGAATGATGCAGAAACTCTCGGATTTATTGCATCATCTGTAGAGTACGAGGATGTAGAAAACATTTGGTTATCCGGAATACAGGATGCCGGTACATTTTCATATAACAATTGGGTTCGTTCCGGTCAGGTGGCTGGTGATGATTTCAGCGGTGTATTCAATTCTTACCATAAAATTATTCAGGGTATAGATTACTGGCACGATCCAAATACCATTTGGGAAAATGTGATAGACAGAACATGGGCTCCGTATTGTATGGGTGCAAGTGGCATTTCTGTTGACGATGGAATATTTACTCATGGACCGGCATTCCGTTTAAATCCTAACTCCGGACCTGAAACAGCCCCAATTTACAACGCAGAAAAGGTTATGAGTATTGATGTGGTCTTTACTGATGATAAATCAAAATGGTCTCGTTGTGTGGTGTTGGAAACAACTGATGAAAACGAATTAAGTGTTGGCAATATCAATAAAGGATTTATGCGTAGTGCAGCATCGCTTGATGCAAATGGAAATCCGATGCTGGACGGGATAGGTGCTTTTCTGGATACAGGAATGTCTTACTTCCCTGGTTATGCAGTCAATACCGATAATGGGGAGCGCCTGAATATTTTGTTCGGAGAGTCATCGTGGTTTATTGGCGACAACGGAAATGATATGAAATGGAATCCCACTTCGCAGGCTTACACGCCTCAAGGTGATCTGAGATTTGGAGGCAAACATTTTATTTATGTTTTGGATACAAAATATGATGGCTGCGCAGAGTTAGCGGATTTATATGTCAATCATTGGAATTCATACACAGTCACTGGCGGTATTGGTATTCCTCCTTATTGGAACGAACATTTTATCTGGACTTCTGTACCGATGCTTGAGGACGGCTTTGAACTTAAATCATGGGCAGATGGAGTTATCCCGAGTGAAGTAAGACTTCATATCCGGGTGAACGCTCCTTTTCAGACTTATGAAATTGACAGCACCAACAACACTTTGCCGAAGTATACATTCAGCACCATAGGAATGGGAGTTGACACTGGAAATGTTACTGTTGCAACTGATGCGCTCGATCTGATCAACGTGGTTCCGAATCCATATTATGCATATTCGGCTTACGAAACCAACCAGTTGGACAACGTGGTGAAGTTCACCAATCTTCCTAACCGCTGCACTATTTCCATCTTTTCGATTGATGGAACATTGATCCGCAGATTTGAGCGCGATTTAGGAAACAACATTACTTCAGAAGGTACTCCGATTGATATAGTCAACACAGATAACTCTGTTAATTGGGATTTGAAAAACACCAAGAATATTCCTGTATCAAGCGGCATGTATCTGATTCATGTTGAAGCGGAAGGGCTTGGTGAAACAACATTAAAATGGTTTGGCGTGATGCGCCCGATTGATTTGGATACTTTTTAAAAATTACCGGACATGAAAAGAGCATTGAAATTATTAACCGCAATCTGCCTGCTTACTTCCATCTCAATAACCACGTTGGCTGGTAATGCAGACCGTTCAGGAGAAGCCGGAGCTTATGAATTAGTCATTAATCCATGGGCGCGCAGTTCCGGATGGTTCAACATGAATACCGCATCGGTCCGTGGCATTGAAGCTATGAAATTGAATGTTGCGGGTTTATCATTTACGGAGGGAACAGAAGTTTCATTCTCACAAACATTATGGTTGCGTGGCAGCGGAATCAGTATCAGCGCATTGGGAATTTCTCAAAGCCTGGGCGATGCCGGTGTAATCGGCTTGAGCATGATGTCTGTCAATTTCGGAGAAGTGGAAATTACCACCACATCAAATCCTGAAGGAGGCTTAGGAACTTACCGTCCGCAGTTTTTAAATATGACTTTCGGATATGGTAAAACCTTCTCCAACAGTATTCACGCTGGATTTGCAATGACGATGATCAGCGAGCGAATCGCTGATGTGTCTGCAATCGGTGTTGCAGTTGACGCGGGAATTCAATATGTAACCGGTCCGAAGGAGAATGTACATTTCGGAGTTGCCATCCGCAATATCGGAACACCGATGCGCTTTGGCGGTTCAGGTCTTTCGTTCCGCGATGATGCACCTGAAGGCGATTATGTGATTTCAGTCAATTCAAAAGCAGAAAATTTTGAACTTCCTTCTCAATTGAACATCGGGCTTTCTTACGACTGGTGGTTAGATGGTGCGCTGGATAACCCAAATCACAAGCTGACATTAGGCGGAACATTCACTGCCAATTCTTTCGGTAAAGATTATATCGGTGCAGGCGCTGAATATTCTTTTAAGAATATGTTCATGATCAGAGCGGGCTATCGTTACGAGCAGGACATCATGAATGCGGAAACCAAAACCACCGCTTACTCAGGCATTGCTGCAGGTGTGAGCGTTGATGTGCCACTGAGGAAAGATGATCCTGATGCTTCGCGTTTTGCCATAGATTATTCTTACAAACCAAGTAATCCGTACAACGGAACTCATGCCATAGGCGCACGATTCCTTTTCTGAAAATCAACGAATATCGAATCGTTACGAATAAACGAATGAAATCTGAGTTTTTGGAAGTTTGAATTAATTTTGTTTCAGCATATAAAGAGACGTTTCTGAAAAGGAACGTTTCTTTTTTTCTTAAAACCCAACACAAGAGACCAAGAAACAAATTCTCCGATCTGGATTTAAAATTTAAAATTCTTAATTTAAAATTTCACCGTCATGAGTGACTACGTTTATATGACCGCGGAAGGTTTGGAAAACCTGAAGAAAGAACTGATCGGACTGAGAACACAGGGCAGAAAAGACATGTCAAAACAAATTGCAGAAGCCCGGGAAAAAGGCGACCTCTCCGAAAATGCAGAATACGATGCAGCCAAAGAAGCGCAGGGAATGATGGAGATGAAAATTGTTCAGCTAGAAACTATGTTGGGCAAAGCGAGAGTGATGAACACAGTGGGCGATGGCTCCAAAGTTTTGATGCTATCCACTGTTGAGTTGATGAACCTCAATACAAAAAAGAAAATTGTCTATCAATTGGTATCCGAAAAAGAAGCCGACTTGAAAGCAGGAAGAATTTCTGTTACCTCACCGATAGGAAAAGGATTATTAGGAAAGGCGCCCGGTGATATTGTAGAGATTGACGTGCCTGCCGGAAAACTGAGATTTGAGATTATTAAAATTTCTTAGCAGCCCTTTTCATCCCATGTCTAATAGCCAGTATCTAATATCCAATATCTGATATGCCCACCATTTTCACCCGCATCGTCAACGGAGAAATTCCCTGTCATAAAATTGCCGAGGACGAAAACTATTTTGCCTTTCTCGACATCAACCCTTTGAAAGAAGGACACACCCTCGTAGTTCCTAAAAAACCTGCCGGCCGGTCAGGCGGGGAAACCGATTACATTTTTGACCTGGATGATCAAACACTATCAGGAATGATGACTTTTTCAAAACGTGTGGCAGCGGCCATCAAAAAAACTATTCCCTGCAACCGCATCGGCATCACGGTTATCGGGCTCGAAGTTCCTCATGCGCATATCCACCTGATACCGATCAACTCACTTCACGACATGGACTTCACCCGCCCCAAACTCAAGCCTTCCAAAGAAGAATTGGAAAAAACAGCGGAGGAGATCAGGGGGAATTTGTAGTCAGAATTCGCCTGATTTTGCACTGATTTCTTGCCTCTAAGTGTTTAAACTTAGTGTCAATTAAAATAGCCGCAATAACATCTTAACTCCCTCTCAATCAATTCATTTTTTTTTTTTCGATAAAAATAATGTGGTCAATAAAGTTAGCAATCTTGCCTTGCACCATCATTTTTTATCACTGACCTTCGTAACCGCGTTCTTAGAAAAAGGCAGAGGCTTAAGAATCAGATTTTCCGGTTATTGGTGTGGTTTCAAATATCTTCAGAATTTCTTCAGAAGGTTCTTCAAAGTGCAAAGAAGATTCCTGAAACCATAAAGAAGGTTATTTGAAGTTGGCAGAAGGTTCTTCTAACCGAAAAGAAGGTTCGTTAGAGTTTAACGAAGGTTCTTCTAACATGAATGAAGATTCTTCTAACTGAAAAGAAGGTTCTTCTGACCTAAAAGAAGGTTATTCTAACCTAAAAGAACGTTATTCTGAGCAGGCAAATGGACGAAAAAGGCTTAAAACAAACAAAAAGTAACAAAATAATTCATTATCCATAAAAAAATCCTGCTTATGAAAGATTGGATTCCAACCAGCGTACTCGAATTCTATAACTGGCAGAAAAACCTTATCGCCAAGGTAGTGCTTAATGCGGTGGCATGGGGCATACCTGCCGGAACGGTGACCATCATGTCGGGCAAATCAACGGCTTACGATCCGCTTTACCAGGCCATCACCAACAAACAAAACCGCACACAGGGGCAGGTGGATGCGCATGATGTTTTTCGCAAACAATACATTAAAGACCTGCGCACCTTCGGCAAGCAGTATTTATTGTATAATGTGGCTATTACTGCCGAGCAGCGCGACCAGGCGGGGCTGCCTGTTTATGAACCGCGTGGTGCTCGCCCCGCTATAGAAGATATTCCGTTCTGGGAAATGGTGAGCAAGC